>OODS01002060.1_pt1 | contig 12100 bp, 10 predicted proteins | sample 1671531 | NCBI WGS metagenome assembly OODS01 (sample SAMN06348166, study PRJEB24527) | human gut metagenome | biome: human gut; feature: ankylosing spondylitis patient; material: feces | host: Homo sapiens | place: China | collected 2015-10 | reverse complement strand
GAGCCATGCTCTTCTCCTTGCTGGTGTAGAAGCCGGTGCACTCCAGAACGACATCGACGTTCAGCTCGCCCCAAGGAGCGTCCTTTGCATCCTTAACAGCGTAGATCTTGATCTCCTTGCCGTCGACGATGATGGAGTCCTCGGTAGCCTCGACGGTGTGCTTGCCCTCACCGATCTTGCCGCAGAAGGAACCCTGAGCGGTATCGTACTTCAGCAGGTGAGCCAGCATCTTGGGGCTGGTCAGGTCGTTGATAGCGACGACCTCGTAACCCTCAGCATCAAACATCTGACGGAAAGCCAGACGGCCAATACGACCAAAACCATTGATAGCAACTCTAACAGCCATGTTAATAGTACCTCCTAAATGTTCTTACCCTTTTATCGGGTAATAATCACGGTAGCTTTATTATAGACCAAATCGCGGAAACCTTCAAGTGTCCGCCAAAAAATTAACAAGGTAATTTCACACTTTTTTGTTTTTGAACGATTTTCACAGCTTTTCTGGGAATCTTTTCAGCAATTCAACCAACGGCGTGTCGGGGTATTGCAGGCCTTCCGTCACTTCCTGCCACCCGCGCCACAGTGAAAAGCCCCAGCGCGCCGATGCAGCACATGCCAAAGCCAAACAACACCTCGGGCAGGTCGGCTGCCGTGATGCCGTGGAACAGCAGCACCAGCACCCGGGGCAGTTCCCAGCAGAAGCAGAGCAGGAACGTGCAGATCCCTGCCTCGCACAGTTGGCAGCCGTTGGACGTTTCCGGCAGCCAAAGGGCGCGGACCATCGCCGAAAGAAACACCAGCGCAGCCAGCATCTGCCAGACCATGGCAGTCGGCTCCACCCGGTGCCAGCTGGAGCTGTTCTCCATAAAGCGGCTCAGCACCCCCCAGTAGAACACCGCCGTGCCAAGCACCGCCGGGGTCATGCTCCGGCCGGGCAGACGGTATTCTCCCTTATGCGTCCAGCTGCGGCCCAGTCGGATCAGCCAGACAGCGCACACCAGCTCCAGCACGGCACGCACCAGCGCACCAACGCCGGTCATGCCCACTGCCAGACGCACCGCACCGGCCAGACCGACACACACGCCGCCCAGCACCGATGTGATCCCCACCGGCCTGCAGGCACTGCGCAGAACAAGGGGCTGGCGGGCCAGCTTCCGGGCGGCAATGATGCCAACGACCAGCGCCGCCCACAGGCTGCCGTACCGCAGCCAGACAGAGCCCGCTGTGCACAGGCCGGTATTCCAGTCCGTCCACAGGGCCAAGTCGAGCCCACGCCCAATGGCAAGGGCACCACCACAGGTGAAAATCAGCACAAATAAAGCGTTCATCAGCGTTCCTCGATCGGTTTATATTTCTGGCGCACGCCCAGATACTTATAGGCGGGCCGGATGATCCGGTTGGCAAAAATGACTTCCTCCACCCGGTGTGCGCACCAACCCGGCACACGGGCAATGGCAAACAGCGGGGTGTAGATATCCTCAGAGATGCCCAGCATGTTGTAGATCAGGCCGCTGAACAGGTCCACATTGGCGCACACCGGCTTGCTGCTGCCCTTCTCCTCGGCAAAGATATCGGGAGCCAGCCGCTCGATGCTGCACAGCATGTTGTACTCTTCCTCAAAGCCCTTCTCGTAGGCCAGGTGACGGGCACGCTGCTTCAGGATCACCTCACGGGGGTCGCTGATGGTGTACACTGCGTGGCCCATGCCGTAGATCAGACCGGAGCCGTCACCGGCCTGCTTGCGCAGGATGCGGCGCAGATACTCGCGCACCTCATCGTCATCCTCCGGGTGCTCCACATGCTTGAGGATATCCTGCAGCTGACGGTTGACCATCAGGTTGGCACCGCCGTGCTTGGGGCCCTTCAGCGCGCCAATGGCGGCTGCAATGGCCGAGTAGGTGTCGGTGCCCGAGGAGGACAGCACACGGGCGGTGAAGGTGGAGCAGTTGCCGCCGCCGTGGTCCGCGTGGACCAGCAGACACATATCCAGCAGCTTGGCTTCCTCGTGGGTGAACTTCTGGTCCGGGCGGTAGGTGCTCAGGATGTGCTCCGCCGTGCTCTGGCCGGGCTTGGGCATGTGGAAGAACATGCTCTGCTTGTCATAATAGCGGCGCTTCATCTGGTAAGCGTTCACCATCATGGTGGGCATACTGGCGATCAGGTTGATGCTCTGGTTCAGGATATTCTCCAGTGTCAGATCCTCGGCGTGCTCGTCGTAGGAATACAGGCCCAGCACGCACCGCTGCATCTTGTTCATAATATTGGGCGAAGGAGCATTCATGGTATCCATAAAGCCATCGGGCAGGGCGCGGTGCTCTGCCAGCAGCTCACAGAAATCGTCCAGCTGCTCCTGGGTGGGCAGGCTGCCGAACAGCAGCAGCCAGATGACCTCTTCAAACACAAAGCGGTCATTGCGGTAGGCCTCGTTCACGATCTCGTTGATGTCCACGCCGCGGTAGATCAGGCGGCCCGGAATGGGAATGACATGCCCCTCCTGATCCTTTTTGTAGCCCACAACGTCACAGACATTGGTCAGCCCTGCCAGCACACCGGTGCCATCCGGGTTGCGCAGGCCGCGCTTGACACCGAGACGCTCACTCGTCTCCGGGTCGATGTAGTTGTTTGCCAGATACTCTTCACACAGCGTCCGCATGGTCTGCGGGTCCAGCGACGCTACTTCTGCATGGGTATAGTTCATGCGCGAATTTCCCCTTTCTCTTATTTTTCTCTTATATACTTTCCGGCCATCCACCATGATGGCACACCCTTATGATAGCGCTTTTGTGAAGTAAATTCAAGTCTTGGATGAAATGTGCGCTTTTTCACCCCGCCGGGCTGGTACACTGGGCCCAGAAAAATGCCTGTCCGGGAGGGAAAACTACGATGAAAAAGACATTCTTTCTCCTCTGCGCCCTGCTGCTGGTGCTGGGCACACTCCTGCCGATCGCCGGTTACCGGCTGACACTGGCGGTGTTCGGCCCGGCACAGGGGGCTTCTTCTGCTCCTCTGCCGGGCACTGCGGCTTCGGAAGCCGCCCCGGACAGCGCCGCCGTGCCGCCATCCGATCAGGACAGCGAGAGCTTTCTGCTGGCCGACCAAAGCGCCGGGGCCGTGGTCTCGGTGCCCCGGCGGGAATATCTGATCGGAGCTGTGGCGGCGGAAATGCCCATCAGCTGGCCGGACGAGGCGCTCAAGGCGCAGGCCATCGCGGCCCACAGCTATGCCCTCTACTGCCGCGACCATGCCGCCGAACCAGCTTCCGGCTGGCTGAGCGTGGACCCCGTCCGGCGGCAGGGATACTTAACGGATGCAGTTCTCCGCAGCTACTGGGGCACCGCCTATGAGGAAAACTATGCCCGCCTCTCGGCGCTGGTGGACAGTGTGCTGACCGATGTGCTCTACTATGGCAGCGCCCCCGCCGGGACAAGCTACTTTGCCATCTCCAACGGCATGACCGAGGCCAGCGAAAACGTCTGGGGCACCGCCCTTCCCTATCTTGTGGCCGTGGACAGCTCCACCGACCTCAGCGCGGACAACTATCTTTATACCGTCCAATTCACCACCGAACAGATGCAGCAGGCTCTCGCCGGGCTGGGGCTTCTCCCTGACCCTGCCGCACCTGCCAACTGGTTCGGAGAGGCCGCGCTCACCCCTTCGGGCTATGTGGCCTCTCTGCCTGTCTGTGGGCAGAGCGTCACCGGCCCGGCCCTGCGCGAGGCGCTGGGCCTGCGGAGCGCCTGCTTCACGGTGCAGTATCAGGAGGGCAGCTTTCTCCTCACCACCAAGGGCTATGGCCACGGTGTGGGGCTGAGCCAGTGGGGTGCCAAGGCGCTGGCCGAGCAGGGACAGAGCGCGGAGGAAATTTTGGCGCACTATTTCCCGGGGACAGAGCTGCGGAGGTGAACGGGCTCACCCTCTTCGTCATCGCTTACGCGATGCCACCTCCCCCAAAGTGGGAGGCCTTGGCAGTAAATGCAAGGTTTGCGGTTTTGTCAAGAGCTCTCCCTTTGGGAGAGCTGGACGCGAAGCGGCCTGAGAGGGTGAGGATGCTAATAAAAAAGGCAGCTGACCCAACGGCCAGCCGCCCAGAAGATCAATATTCAGCCAAACAGGCTCGTCCACCAATCCTGACTGCTGCTTTCCTCGCCAGCAGCGGCTTCTGTCTCCGCCGTGGTCTCAGTTTCCGCGGCAGCTTCCTCCGCCTGCACAGCCTCTTCCAGAAGCTCCAGACCATCGTCATTGCCATCCTCGGTGATGTACCAGTAGCAGGACGCGCCGCCAATGGAGATGCTGGCAGCAGACAGCGGCACACGGCCGGAGGCAACGCCGTTGGAAGGATCGGAACAGTAGAACACGCCGTCGGTGTAGTCCGTCAGGAGCACGGCATGGGGTCTGGTGCGGTCGTACAGCACAATGCCCTCCGGATGCTCTGCCAGAATGGAGACCAGCGCTCCCGTCTTGGCCGCCTTGCCCGAGGGCAGGGTCGCATAACCCACATGCATATCGTTGTATGTAAAGCTGTGGGAGAGCCCGCCCGACCAGGCCGTGCTCTTGATGCCGTTTTCGGTCACATCCACCCAGCTGTCCATCCCGTCCAGATAGGCCCGGCGGCGAAGCATCATTGCGGCAGAGGCCAGGGTGCAGGTTCCTCCCCGGCTCTGTTTGAAGTAGAACCCAACATCAACGTTCAGATCCACGGCCAGTGCCCCGGGGAGCAGCACGGCCATCAGGGCCATCGTTGCAAGCAGGGCAGCGAGAGTTTTCCGAAGTTTGCTTCCAAAGTGCTTGGCTGTTTCCACGTCAGTATCCTTTCTTCACAAAAGAGCGTTTCATTCACTGGTGTAAAGTATATCATTCTGTTACTCTTTTGTAAACAGTTTTGCAGCCATTTTCTCAATATTTACACGCTTTGGTCACAATTAAAGGGCAGATTGCACAATCGTACAGTGAAGTAGTTGGATATTTGCTACAAAAGTCCGGAAAAGTTTTTCATCGTGCTTCCCACGCCTTCTCTCAACTGCCGGTTTCTTTTTCAACGCAATTATGGTATAATCTGCCCTGAAGTTGAATTTTCAGGAGCATTTATATATGAAAGCAACCATCGTTATCCCCAACATCAACGGCAAAGGCTGGCTCAAGGACTCCATCGAGTCGGTCTATGCCCAGACAGAGCAGGATTTTGAGCTCATCATCGTGGACAACGGTTCCACCGATGAAAGTCTGGAGCAGGCCCGCAGCTACTGCGGCCGCCCCAACTTCACCCTGATCGAAAACGGCACCAACACCGGCTTCTCCCACGCCGTGAATCAGGGCATTGCCCGGGCCAGGGGCGAGTATGTGGTCATGTTCAACAACGATGCCTTTGCCGAGCCCGAGTGGCTGGCCGAACTCATCCGCACCGCCGAGACCGATCCCAAAATTTTTGCCGTGCAGAGCCTGATGCTCCGCCACTTTGAACGGGAGCTGGCCGACGATGCCGGTGATTACGTCACCTGGATGGGCTTTGCCTGCAAGACCGGCGACGGCCGCCGGGCCAGCCGCTACACCAAACAGAAGCGCATCTTCTCGGCCTGCGGCGGCGCGGCGCTCTACCGCAAGAGCATTCTGGAGGAGATCGGCACCTTTGACGAGAACTTCTTTGCCTACTTTGAGGATGTGGACCTGAGCTGGCGTGCCAACAACGCAGGCTACAAGTGTGTCCTCTGCCCCACCGCAAAATGCTACCACATCTGCGGTGCCAGCACCGGCGCGGTGAAGTACAACGCCTTCAAGAGCCAGCAGAGCGGCCGGAACAGCATCCTGCTCCCCCTCAAGAACGAGCCGCTGCTCATGCTCATCCTGAACTTTCTCCCGCTGGCGCTGGGCTATCTGCTCAAGTGCTACAAGTTCCACAAGCAGGGCTTTGGCGAAGCCTGGGACAAGGGAATGCACGAAGCCTTTGCCCTGCTCAAAGAGGGGCGGCTCGGCAAGCGCCCCTTCCGCCTGAAGGATCTGCCCAACTATATCCTCATGGAGCTGTGGATGATCTGGAACATGGTGCCCTACCTGTGGTATCGTCTGGTCGTGGTCAGGTTCGATCTGAAGTAATCTGGAAACAAAAACACCCCTGCGTGGAATGCTTCACACATTCCGTGCAGGGGTGTTCTGTCAGATTTCGGTTTTCGGTTATGCTGCCGGGCTCTCAGAGGAAGCCTCGGTGCTCTCAGCCGGGGTGCTCTCCGCCGCCTCTTCCACCGGGGCAGCCTCCTCAGCAACGGCGCTGGCGGCCACGCTGGCGGCGGCAGAATCGCCTGCGGTTGCAAGGATGGCATCGTTGACCTCGCTCTCGGCCAGCGGGGCAGGCTCCGCGGCAGAGACTGCACTGTCGGCAGATTCGGGCTTGGTCTCGCTGTCGGTCAGGCCGGTCAGGTACCAGCTGCCGCTCTGGCGGCTGAACAGGTAATCCATATACTTGGTGGGCGTGTCGGACGAGGTGTTCAGGATGCTGTCATCACTGCTCTGGGTGGGGATATAGCCCACGGTAACGTGGAGCAGGCCGTCCTTCTTGAACAGTCTGGTGACGGTAGCGCGGAAGGTGCCCACGCTGCCGGTGACGGGGATCTTATAGCACTGGGTCGTCTCATCGAACTCGACAGTCATGTCGTCCATCTCAAAGCTCCTGTGGGTCAGCTTGAAGCTGGGGCCCACCAGCTTTGCCAGATAGGCATCCACATCCACCGAGGGCAGCAGCAGCTGTTCGGTGTCGGGGTCCGTGTTGTAGTTGTCAAAGCTTCCCTGGGTCTCCTGGATGCTGTACACGCAGCCCCAGACGGCGGCTTCGCGCAGGGTCAGGTCATCGATGTTCTCGATGCCGTCAAAGGGCAGCGGATCGAACAGGACCAGACCTTCCAGCCGGTCCTCATATTCCGCTTTCTGCTGGGTGTCGTCAAACAGGGTAGCCACACCCTTCACACCGGCCCGCACGACTGTTACAACGCCCACCAGTGCCAGCACGGCGATCAGCAGGCCAAGGGCCTGCCGGGCGCGGCGGCGGTGGAGCCGGGCGTGTTCTTCCGGGGTCATATAGGTCTTCATATCGTTATCGTCTCCTAAATCAGGTCATCTTTTGGGGAAATACCAGCTTTCAGTATACCACAAACTGCCCGCCGGTGCAAAACCCGGGGCGTGGATTTTTTGTGAAAGCGCGATTTATTCCCACGTTTTCCAGATCTCGGGCTGGTAGCCCACGGTGGCCTTTTTGCCGTTGCGCACGATGGGCGTTTTGAAGAGCTGCTGATTCTCGAACAGCTTGTCCTCCTTCTGCCAATCCACCAGTGCATCCAGCAGGGCCAGCGTCTGCTTGTCCTTTGCCGCCGGGTTCACCAGCTGCTCCCAGCCGCCCAGCGCGCGGGCCACGTTCTCAAACTCGCCCCGGCTCATCTCTTTTTCCTTCAGGTCGATCATCTGGAACTTGATGCCCCGCTCCTTGAAATAGCGCTGGGCCTTTTTGGTATCAAAGCACTTGCTGGTGCCAAAGATCTGAATGTTCATCGTTTTTCCTCCTGGATCCTGTGTGCTCTATTGTATCATATCTGCCGGAAAAAACCTAGGGATAATTCATCTTCTTTCCGTCCATACTTGCTTTATCACAAGCCGCCCCTGAGATTGAACGAAGGGCGAGCCATTTCAGAAAGAGAGGAACTTCCCATGAAAGCATTCGTTGACCCCGATCTCTGCATCGGCTGCACCCAGTGCACCGGGATCTGCCCCGAGGTGTTCCAGATGACAGGCATCCTGGCCGTCGCTGTGCCGGGCGAGCTGCCGCCCGACACCGTACCCACCGCCGTGGAAGCCGCACAGGCCTGCCCGGTGAGTGCCATTACCATCTCGGAGTAACACCTTCACCTGCCTTCCCAACACGGGAGGGCATTTTTGTTTTTTCTGCAAAAATCCCCCGCTGGCCCCCATTTTGTGTTATACTATAAATTGAGTTATAATGCAATGGAGGAGACTGACTATGCGTTTACTGGTCATTGACGGCAACAGCATTGCCAACCGTGCCTTTTACGGCATCAAGCTGCTGACCACCAAGGACGGCCGCTATACCAATGCCATCTTCGGCTTTTTGAATATTATGAATTCCCTGCTCCGGGAGTGTGAGCCCGACGAGGTGGCCATTGCTTTCGATCTGAAGCACCCCACCTTCCGCCACGAAATGTATGACGGCTACAAGGGTACCCGCCACGCCATGCCGGACGAGCTGGCCCAGCAGATGCCCATCCTGAAAGAACTGCTCACCGACCTGGGCTACCGCCAGGTATCGGCAAAGGGCTGGGAGGCCGACGACATTCTGGGCACGCTGGCCGCTGCCTGCGAGGCCCGCAGGGACGACTGCTTTCTGGCCACGGGAGACCGCGACAGCCTGCAGCTGGTGAGCGAGACCACCACCGTGCTGCTGGCCACCAGCGCCATGGGCCGCAGCAAAACAGAGACCATGGATCTGGATGCCATCCACGAAAAGTACGGCATCGAGCCCAAGCAGCTCATCGAAGTGAAGAGCCTGATGGGCGACACCTCCGACAACATTCCGGGCGTGAAGGGCATCGGCGAAAAGACCGCCATGACCCTGGTCAAGAACTTCGGCACCCTGGACAGCGTGTACGACCATCTGGACAGCCCGATCATCAAGCCCCGGCAGCGGGAAAATCTGCTGGCCTGCCGGGAGGATGCCTACCTCAGCCACACGCTGGGCACCATCCGCACCGATGCCCCCATCGACACAGCGGAAGGGGCCTACAAGGTGACCGAGGGCAACAAGCCCGCTGCCGTCCGGCTGATGCAGGAGCTGGAGATCCAGACCCTCATCACCCGGTTCGGGCTGGACGGCATCGTTCCGGAACAGGACCCCGATACCCTGCCGGAGGTGGACGCAGCCATTGCGTCCCTGCCCGCAGAGCCCTCCGGCCACTATCTGGTGGCCGCACGCCCCGCCGTTCTGGGCAAAAAGAGCGCGATCGTGCAGCCGGAGGCCTGGTACGCCGTGCAGGACACCACCGTGTATCCCCTCTCTGAGAAGGAACTGGTCTCCCTGCTGGACAATCCCCGGGTGACGCTGGATGTGTTCGATTCTGCCCCCCTCTACGCCAGAGCCATGGCCGCAGGCAGCTGGGGCAGCAGCATCGTCTGGGATGGCAAGCTGGCCGCCTACCTGCTGGACGCTTCCGCTTCCCACTATCTGCTCACCACCCTTGCCACCAGCTACCATGCAAGGTCAGCGTTCTCCTGTGAGGAGTACCCCGATGCCGGTTTCCTGGCAGACCTGTTCGCCAGAATGAAGGCGGAGATCACCGAAAACGGCGAGGACGAGCTCTACAACAACATTGAATTCCCGCTGGCACAGGTGCTGGCCGATATGACCCGCACCGGCATCCTTGTAGACCGTGAGGGCATCGAAGCCTTCGGCGTACAGCTGCGGCAGGAGCTGGATCAGGTGCTGACCCGCATCGAGATGGAGGCAGGTACCTCCGATTTCAACCCCAACAGCCCCAAACAGCTGGGCACCCTGCTCTTTGATACCATGGGCCTGCCCCATGGCAAAAAGACGAAGAACGGCTGGTCCACCGATGCCGAGACACTGGAAAAGCTGCGGGACATCCCGCTGGTGGAGGACATTCTCCAGTACCGTGCCTGCCAGAAGCTGAACTCCACCTATGTGGAGGGTCTGCTCAAGGTCATTGGCGAGGATGGCCGCATCCACACCCGTTTCAATCAGACCGAGGCCCGCACCGGGCGGCTCTCCTCCGACAATCCCAACCTGCAGAACATCCCCATCCGCACCGAGATGGGCAGCAAGCTCCGCGCCTACTTTGTGGCAAAGCCCGGCTGCGTGCTGGTGGATGCCGATTACAGCCAGATCGAACTGCGCATCCTGGCCCATGTCACCGGCGACGCACACATGCAGGAGGCGTTCCTCTCCGGTGCCGATATCCACCGCAGCACCGCAGCCAAGATCTACAACATCCGGCCTGAGGATGTCACGCCCCGCCTGCGCTCCAGCGCCAAGGCCATCAACTTTGGCATCATGTACGGCAAGGGCGCTTACAGCCTTTCCAAGGACATTGGCGTGAGCGTCAAGGAAGCAGAGGCCTTCCTGCAGACCTATCTGGCCACCTTCCCCAATATCGACGGCTATATGGAAAAGACCATTGCGGATGCCCGCCAGTGCGGCTACGTTTCCACCCTGTTCGGTCGCCGCCGCGCCCTGCCGGAGCTGAACAGCAACAACCACAACATCCGGGCCAGCGGCGAACGGATGGCCCGCAACACCCCTATTCAGGGCACGGCTGCTGATGTCATCAAGCTGGCCATGGTGCGTGTCTGGCGGCGGCTGCGGGACGAAAAGATGGAAAGCCGCCTGATCCTGACGGTCCACGATGAACTGATCGTGGAAGCCCCGGAGACTGAGGCCGAAAAGGCCGCGCAGATCCTGCGGGAGGAAATGGAGGGCTGTGTGCACTATGCTGTCCCTCTGAGCACCGATGTGCATACTGGCAAAAACTGGCTGGAGGCCCACTGAACTATGATCGTTTTAGGAATCGAATCCACCTGCGACGAGACCGCCGCATCCCTTGTGGAGGATGGCCGCCGCCTGCTGAGCAACGTCATCTCCACCAGTGTCAAGGAGCAGGCTCTTTATGGCGGCGTGGTCCCTGAGATCGCCAGCCGCCGCCACTGCGAGTTCATCAGCGCCACGGTCAAAAAGGCTCTGCTGGATGCTGGCAAGACCATGGACGATGTGGACGCGGTGGCTGTCACCTTTGCGCCGGGCCTGATTGGCGCGGTGCTGGTGGGCGTGAACTTTGCCAAGGGGCTGGCCTATTCTGCCAACAAGCCGCTGGTTCCGGTGCATCACCTGCGGGGACATATTGCAGCCCTCTACCTGACCCATCCGGAGCTCAAGCCGCCCTTTCTCTGTCTGGTGGCATCCGGCGGCCACAGCCATATCGTGGAGGTGCAGGACTACACCCACTACCACATTCTGGGCCACACCGTGGACGATGCCGCCGGTGAAGCCTTTGACAAGGTCGCCCGCACCCTGGGTCTGCCCTATCCCGGCGGCCCCAGCGTGGCAAATGCCGCCAAAACAGGCGACCCCAAGGCCTACCGCCTGCCGGTGCCCCATGTGGACGGCAAGTACAACGTCAGCTTCTCCGGCCTGAAAACCGCCGTGCTGAACGAGGTGAACAAGGCCCAGATGAAGAACGAGGAGATCAACGTGCCTGATCTGGCGGCAAGCTTTCAGGAGCGCATTGCGGGCATTCTGGCCGAAAAGCTGCTGCTGGCTGCTGCCGACACCGGGGCAAAGCAGGTCTGTCTGGCCGGCGGCGTGGCCGCCAACGGCCGCCTGCGTCAGCTGGTGAACGATGGTGCCCAGAAGTTAGGGGCCAAGGTCTACCTGCCGGAACTGAAATTCTGCGGCGACAACGGCGCAATGATCGCGGCGCAGGGCTACTACCAGTACATGGCGGGCCACACGGCAGGCCTTGATCTGAACGGTCTGCCCACCCTGCCCATCGACTACGAATAAACGAAGCAAAACCAAAGCTCCCGGAGCGGTGCGACATTCAGTGCCACTGCTCCGGGAGCTTTTTGCCCTGCTGCGGGCGCACAGCCAAAAAGGCACCCTCGCCTTTCAGCGAGAGTGCCTTTTGTTTCAAGAATAAGAATTCAAGAAAGAACGTTCAGAAGGGATCAAATTACTTGATCTCGACCTTAGCGCCAGCCTCTTCCAGCTTCTTCTTGATGTCCTCAGCCTCAGCCTTGGAAGCCTTCTCCTTGACAGCCTTGGGAGCGCCGTCAACGATAGCCTTAGCCTCCTTCAGGCCCAGACCGGTGATCTCCTTGACCAGCTTGATGACGCCCATCTTGCCAGCGCCAGCCTCGACCAGGATGACGTCGAACTCGGTCTTCTCTTCCTCAGCGGCAGCAGCAGCGCCAGCAGCAGCGGGAGCAGCAGCAGCAACAGCAGAAACGCCGAACTCTTCGCAGTATGCGTCGATGAGCTCCTTCAGCTCCAGAACGGACAGCTCCTTGACGGAGTCGATGATGGCAGTAATCTTCT
>OODS01002050.1_pt1 | contig 12128 bp, 9 predicted proteins | sample 1671531 | NCBI WGS metagenome assembly OODS01 (sample SAMN06348166, study PRJEB24527) | human gut metagenome | biome: human gut; feature: ankylosing spondylitis patient; material: feces | host: Homo sapiens | place: China | collected 2015-10 | reverse complement strand
AAAACTATATTTAAAGGGATTGGCCGAAGGGTGGAAACGTACCGTTGGTCCTGTGGGAAAGCAGGCAAAGGTGCACTTTCAATGGAGCCATCTATGGAATTATGTGAAGATTCAGTGGCAATTATACCTGAATGTTTTTCGAATTCTTATGAAATCTTAAGAAATTGCTTCATAAATTCTTAAGTTGAGAAAAAACCACCGTTATTGTAGAATGAAATCGTTGAAAAGAAGCTTTTCGGACTTAAAGATTGGGTGACCCGTATGATAAAAGACAACCAGAAAGTCTTTAACAGGCTTCTTGTGATAATAGATGCGCTGATCACAGCAGTATCTTTTGTCCTTGCCTATTATATCAAATTTTATATCTTAAATGACGGTCCGGGGATCGGTGTCCTGCCGGTGCAGGATTATTATATGCTGCTTCCCTTTATTGTACCCGGTTATATGTTCCTGTATTACCGGTGCAGTGTGTATTCCCCGAAGCGTACGGTTCGCCGCAGACATGAGATATACAGTATCCTGCAGGCGAATACCATTGGCCTGGCGGCTTTGATCATTATTTTGTATATGATCATCCGTGAGATCAATTTTTCACGATCCGTCATGGCAATTTTTTATGTCCTGAATGTTTTTCTGACTTCCGTATTCCGTATCATCATGCGCAAGGCATTGCGTTCCATACGGAAAAAAGGATACAATCTGAAGCATATTTTGCTGGTAGGTTATTCCCGGGCGGCGGAGGAATATATTGACAGAATCCTCAGCAATCCCCAATGGGGATATGTAGTGTGTGGTATTCTGGATGAGCACATCCCGGGCGGCACGACCTATAAGGGAGTGAAAGTACTGGGAACGCTTGGTAATCTGGAATACATCCTTCCGGAGAACAAGCTGGATGAAATCGCGATCACACTTTCCCTGAAGGATTATGATTATCTGGAAGGTGTGGTGGATATCTGTGAGAAATCCGGGGTGCACACCAAATTCATTCCGGATTACAGCAGTCTGATCCCCAGCAGACCCTATACGGAGGATCTGATGGGATTACCGGTGATCAATATCCGGTATGTACCGCTGACGAACACAGGCAATATGGTGATCAAGCGGGCAATGGATATCGTTGGTTCCATTTTCGGTATCATTATTACCTCACCGATCATGCTCATATCAGCAATTCTGGTAAAGCTGTCAAGCCCGGGACCGGTGATCTTTAAGCAGGAACGGGTAGGACTTCATAATAAGCCGTTTTATATGTACAAATTCCGCAGCATGGCAATGCAGACGGCGGCGGAAGAGAAAAAGGGATGGACGGTACGCAATGACCCCAGAGTCACCGGTATCGGTAAGGTTCTCAGACGTACCAGTATCGATGAACTTCCCCAGCTGTTCAATATCTTAAAAGGAGATATGAGTCTGGTCGGTCCCAGACCGGAAAGACCGCAGTTTGTGGAAAAGTTCAAGGAAGAGATTCCCCGTTACATGGTAAAACATCAGGTACGGCCGGGACTGACCGGATGGGCACAGGTGAATGGCTTGCGCGGTGATTCCTCCATCAAGAAGAGAATCGAATATGATATTTACTATATTGAGAACTGGACCATTGGATTTGATATCAAAATCATTCTTATGACGTTCTTTACAGGATTTATCAATAAAAATGCTTATTAGTACAAGGAGAAGACAAGATGGCAACAAATTCTAACAACAATGGCGGCAATGGTCAGAGACCTGCCGGAAGCGGAAGAAAACCTTCCGGAAGCGCACAGAGACCTACAGGACAGAGACCCGCCGGAAGCGGTCAGAGACCTGCCGGCAGTGGACAGAGAACCGGAGCTGCGAACGGACAGAAGAGAATGTCTGCCAAACAGCGTGCAGCCAAGAAGAGAAAAAAGGTTATCATCTTTGGCATAGAGATCGTAGTGATCCTGTTCATGGTAGCATTATTGTATCTGGTAATGACTCATACCAACAATGAGGGCCCCAAGGTAACCGTTCTGGAGACAGAAGAACTTCAGATTCCCGAAGAGGTGCAGCAGGATGAAACTATGAAGGGCTATATGAACATTGCCCTGTTCGGTGTGGACGCCACCAAGGAAAGCCTGTTGTACAAGGGCAGCCGAAGCGATAGTATCATGATCGCCAGCATCAACATGGATACCGGTGATATCAAACTGGTCAGCGTATATCGTGATACGTACCTGAATATCGGTACGGATTCCTACCAGAAATGCAATGCCGCTTATTCCTATGGCGGAGCAGAGCAGGCGGTTAAGATGCTGAACATGAATCTGGATATGGATATTACGAACTTTGTGACCGTAGGCTATAAAGGACTGAGCGAAGTGATCGACGGTCTGGGCGGTATCTATATTGATGTGGACTCTGAGGAGATCAAGCATATCAACAACTATCAGATCGGTATTGCAGAAGTTTTGAAATGCGATTATACACCGGTAACTGAGACCGGTATGCAGCTGTTGAATGGTCTGCAGGCTACTGCTTACTGCCGTATCCGTTATACCGCTGGTAACGACTTTAAGCGTGCTGCCCGTCAGCGTGAAGTCATTCAGGCAATCGAAGATCAGGCAAAGAAAGCAGATTATGCAACATTGTCCAAGGTATTCAACAGTGCTATCGACGACATTTACACCAGTCTGGATTCCAAGGACATCCTGGATCTGCTGAGCAATATTTCAAATTATCGCATAGTGGACGAAGGAGGTTTCCCCGAAGAGACCATGCGTGACACCGGCAATATCGGTGCAAAGGGAAGCTGTGTTATTCCGGTAAATCTCGAAAGCAATGTAGTATGGCTGCATCAGTTCCTGTTTGATGATGCCAACTATTCCGTAACCAGCAACGTGAAGGAATACAGCAATAAGATTGAATCTGACACATCACCTTATATGAATAAGTAAGAAACAGTGTATAGAGTAAAGCAACAGGAATACAAGGGAGTCTTCCGGAATCTGCCGGGGCTCCCTTGTGCATTACCAAGAAGGTTATAAGCCTTTTGGACAGTAGGAAAAGGCTTGTGCCGCAATAAGAGTTAAAGTATAATGAACCAGAGATTGGAAAAGTGAGGAGCGCTCTGACATGGAGATAGATGTGATCATTCCCCTGTATAAGCCGGGAAAAGAATTATTTACATTATTGGATAAACTGGGCAGTCAGAGCGTACCGGTACATCAGGTGATTCTTCTGAATACGGAAGAAAAATATTTTGAACAGCTGATCTACGGAATCAGATTTCTGGAAACCTATCAGAATGTCAAGGTATACCATGTATCCAAAAGAGAGTTCGATCATGGCGGTACGAGACGGATGGGAGTAAAAAAGTCTTCTGCGGATGTCTTCGTGATGATGACACAGGATGCCATGCCGAAAGATGACAGGCTGATCGAAAAACTGGTGGAACCCCTGCAGGGGGAAGTGGCGGTGGCCTATGCGAGACAGCTGCCCAGAGAGGATTCGACACCGGTGGAGAGCTATACCAGAGAATTTAACTATCCGGCAAAGTCCCGGATCAAATCGGCAGCAGACCTGGACAGCCTGGGGATCAAGACCTTTTTCTGCTCCAATGTCTGTGCGGCCTATCGCCGGGAGATCTATGAGGAACTGGGCGGGTTCGTCAGACATACGATATTTAATGAAGATATGATCTATGCGGCAAAGGCGGTGGAAGCAGGATACTCTGTGGCTTATGCGGCGGATGCGCAGGTGGTGCATTCTCATAATTATACCAACGGGCAGCAGTTCCACAGAAACTTTGACCTGGGAGTATCGCAGGCAGAGCATCCCGAGATTTTTGCAGCATATCCTTCGGAGTCCGAGGGAAAACGAATGGTGAAAGATGTGACGGTATATTTGCGCAGCAACCATATGTCTGCCGGATTGCCCCATTTTTATATGCAATGCGCCTGTAAATATGCAGGTTATTTACTGGGAAAGAACTATCGCAGGCTCCCGAAAAAATGGGTACTTGCTTTTACTTCCAACAAGGAATACTGGAAACAGAACAGAAAGGATGTATGACTATGTGTGGTATTGTAGGCTATATTGGAACAGAACAGGCAGCGCCGATCATTCTGGACGGTCTGTCCAAGCTGGAATATCGTGGATATGATTCCGCAGGTATGGCGATTTTTGACGGTGAGAAGATCAACACCAGAAAAGCAGTGGGAAGACTTAAGGTTCTGGAGAACCTGACCCACGGCGGAGAGAATATGAAAGGAACCTCCGGTATCGGACATACCCGTTGGGCAACTCACGGAGCTCCCAGCGATATCAATTCCCATCCGCATATGAACAATGCGGGAACCATTGCCGTGGTACACAACGGCATTATCGAGAACTATATTCCCCTGAAGAAAAAGATGCAGGATAAGGGGTATCAGTTCGTATCCGAGACTGATACCGAGGTATTGGCACATCTGTTAGACTATTATTACAAGGGAAATCCTCTGGAAGCCATTACGAAGGTGCTTCATCGTGTGGAAGGATCTTATGCGCTGGGAATCATGTTTGCAGATCAGCCGGATAAGATTTTTGCAGCCCGCAAGGACAGCCCGCTGATCGTGGGAAAGAGCGACAACGGCAGCTTTATCGCTTCTGATGTTCCTGCGATATTGAAATATACCAGAACCGTATATTATGTAGACAATCAGGAAGTTGTGGAATTACAGCAGGGTAGTCTGCGTTTCTTCTCCGTGGATGAGGAAGAGATCGAGAAGCAGCCGGTGACCATTGACTGGGATGCCAATGCGGCAGAAAAGGCTGGATATGAGCACTTCATGCTGAAAGAGATCTATGAGCAGCCGAAGACCATCAACGATACCATCTCTCCGAGAATCAAGGATAATGATATTGTGATCGAAGAGCTGAACATGAGTGATGAAGAGATCAAAGAGATCACGAAGATCCATATTGTGGCCTGCGGCTCCGCATATCATACCGGAGTTACCGCAAAATATGTGATCGAGGGTCTGGCAAGAATTCCGGTAGAAGTGGATGTGGCCAGTGAATTCCGTTATCGTGATCCGATTCTTCAGAAGGGTAATATGGTCATTGTCATCAGCCAGTCCGGTGAGACGGCAGATACTCTGGCAGCACTGAGAGAGTCCAGGGAAAGGGGCTTCAAGGTACTGGGCATTGTCAATGTGGTGGGAAGTTCCATTGCCAGAGAGGCAGACAGTGTTATGTATACCTGGGCAGGTCCCGAGATCGCAGTGGCTACCACCAAGGCTTACAGTGCACAGCTAACTGCACTTTACATGCTGGCTATGAAATTCGCCAGGGTACGTGGTACTATTGATCAGGAGAAGTTCGCCGGTATGCTGACAGATTTAAGATGCCTGCCGGATCAGATCGAACTGCTTCTGGGACAGAAGGAGAAGATTCAGCATTTTGCCAATCGTTACGTGGGAGCAAGAGATATTTTCTTCATCGGACGAGGTATTGATTACGCGATTTCACTGGAAGGATCCTTGAAACTGAAGGAGATCTCCTATATTCATTCCGAGGCTTATGCAGCCGGAGAACTGAAGCATGGTACGATTTCTCTGATCGAAGATGGTACGCTGGTAGTGGCTTTGGCAACCCAGCCGGATCTGTTCCAGAAGACCATCAGTAATATGGTAGAAGTAAAAGCAAGAGGAGCCTTTGTTATGGCAGTCACCATTGAAGGCAACAAGGCCATTGAGAAAGCGTCGGATTATGTAATATACATCCCCGAGACCAATCCGTACTTTACCAATTCTCTGGCAATCATTCCTTTGCAGTTGTTCTCCTACTATGTGGCAGTGGGACGCGGCTGTGACGTGGATAAACCCAGAAACCTGGCAAAATCCGTTACTGTTGAGTAGAGTGTAATAACTTACCCATAGAGAGACTGCTTGCAGGCAGAACAGACTCTCTTTTTTTTCAGGATTCATAATTGCTTCAGAAAGTTATCACAATTCGGACACAATTGACGGATATACTGTGTTCATAAGGTGAGAGGAAGAAATGAAACAGGTAATGGTAAAAAGAGTTTCTCACTTGCAACAGGATAGGAGGAAGCAATATGTACGAGAATGATAATTTTTCCGGTTACGGAACCGGCAATGAAAATACAACCGGTACATTCAGTGGAGCAGATCTGAATGAGACAAGAACAGAAAACAGTTATGGCTATGAAAATCATAGTACTACCCAGAGTGCAGCAGGAAGCACGAATGGTTACACCACTTATCAGATGGGCGGAACCACAGGCAGCAACAATACGGAGCCTAAGAAAACCCAAAAACATGGCGGTTACTTCCGGAAGGCAATGGTAAGTGTCAGCCTGGGATTGTTCTTTGGACTGTTCGCAGGAATCGGTTTCTATGCAGTACAGCAGGGAACCGGGATGTTTACGACCAGCACAGATACCGCAGTGGTAGATGAGATCGCTTCTGAGGCAACGACAGAAAGTACCCAGAGTGCACAGCTGGCTACCAATGTTACTTATGTAGAGTCCGATGTATCCAATGTGGTAGAAAAAGTAATGCCTGCCATGGTATCCATCGTAAATAACTTTACCGAGACAGCCAATGTCTTCGGACAGCAGTATACACAGGAAGAAGCAGCCAGTGGTTCCGGTATCATTGTAGGTAAGACCGATGATGAACTGCTGATCGTATCCAATAATCATGTAGTAGAGAGTGCAGATACTCTGACCGTTACTTTTATCGATGGCAGTGAAGCACAGGCACAGGTCAAAGGACTGGATTCCGATATGGATCTGGCAGTGATCGCAGTATCTTTAAATGATCTGAGTGATGATACCAAGAATGCTATTACAGTAGCAACACTTGGCAGCAGTGATGATCTGAAGCTTGGTGAGCCGGTCATCGCTATCGGTAATGCCCTTGGCTATGGTCAGTCTGTTACCAACGGTATTGTAAGTGCCCTGAATCGTGAGATCACTCTGGAGAACGGCTCTACCGGTACTTTCATCCAGACCAACGCAGCCATCAACCCCGGTAACTCCGGCGGTGCACTGCTGAACATGAATGGTGAGGTTATCGGTATCAACTCCAACAAGATCGGTGGTACTGCCGTAGAAGGTATGGGATATGCTATCCCTATTACTTCGGCAAGTCCTATCATTGCAGATCTGATGGAGCGTCAGACCAGAACCAAGGTAGCTGAGGATGAAGTCGGTTACATCGGCATCTCCCTGCAGGAAGTAACTTCCCAGATCTCCCAGATGTACAACATGCCGGAAGGTATCTATGTAGTATCTGTAGAGGAAGGCAGCGCAGCAGCCAATGCCGGTATCATGAAAGGTGATATCATTACCAAATTTGACGGCAGCAGTATCTCTTCCTACTCTGATCTGCAGAAAACGTTACAGTATTATGCGGTCGGTGATTCCGTAACCGTAACGGTACAGAGACCTCAGAACGGTGAATATGTATCCATCGAGCTGAATCTGACACTGGGCAGCAGACCTGCAAGCCAGAAATAAAGAAATAACAGGTAAATAAAAGGAAATGGAAAGAGACCCGGGCGAGACATATGGTTTTGCCCGGGTCTTGTAATATTTACCAAAATATGAATAGTTATAAATGGTTTAGAAAAACTTAACTTGTGCCCCGCTACTTCATTGAGTATAATAAGCGTAGGCAATGAGAAGTGTCAGACACGGGTATTATGCAATATGACTGCTTGCAGGCATTATTGCGTAATGGCCGGGGATGATAGGGCGAAGCCCGGATATCGAGGGAACACGAAGTGTTGCCGAGATACACTGCGAAGATGCTTTGGAGCCGGGGATGATAGGGCGAAGCCCGGATATCGAGGGAACACGAAGTGTTACCGAGATACACTGCGGAATAGTGGTAGGAAACAAAGAGGAGAATAACATGACAGATAATTATAATGATGATTATAGAGAAGTGATCCCTGAGGAGGAAAAAACAGAGACCAATGTGAGTGAAACTCAGGATAACGAAAAAAATAATGGAAACACACAGGTGGCGGATACTGCAAAAGAAAATTCCACCGAAAAAAAGTCAGAGGACAAAAAGGACAGCAGCGAATACGAAGATGTCTGCTTTATCTGCCGCAGACCGGAGAGCAAAGCCGGCAGAATGTTCAAGCTGCCCAACCATATCTGCATCTGCGATGATTGCATGCACAAGACCATGGAGACTGTGAGCCAGTTCGATTATCAGGGAATGTTGAACAATCCCAATGATTTCAACCAGTTTAACGGACAGAACGGATTCCCCAACATCAGTTTTGTGAATCTGGCGGATCTTCAGGGAGACGGCGGTATTCCCAACAAGCAGAAACTCAAGAAGAAAAAGAAGGCGGAAGGTCCCAAACCGGTATTCAATATCAAGGACATTCCGGCACCTCATAAGATCAAGGCCAGTCTGGATGAATACGTGGTAGGACAGGAAAAAGCCAAGAAGGTCATCTCCGTAGCAGTATACAACCATTACAAGAGAGTGGCCACTGACACTATGGATGAGATTGAAATCGAAAAGTCCAACATCCTCATGATCGGCCCCACCGGTTCCGGTAAGACCTATCTGGTAAAGACACTGGCAAAACTTCTGGATGTGCCTCTGGCTATTGCTGATGCCACCTCTCTGACTGAGGCCGGTTATATCGGTGATGATATCGAGAGCGTGGTATCCAAATTGCTGGCAGCGGCGGGCAATGACGTAGAAAAGGCGGAAAAAGGTATCATCTTCATCGATGAGATCGACAAGATCGCCAAGAAGAAAAACACCAACTCCCGGGATGTCAGCGGAGAGAGTGTACAGCAGGGTATGTTGAAGCTTCTGGAAGGTGCGGAAGTGGAGGTGCCGGTAGGTGCCAACAGCAAAAATGCCATGGTACCTCTGGCAACGGTGAACACCCGCAATATCCTGTTTATCTGCGGTGGTGCGTTTCCGGATCTGGACGAGATCATCAAGGAGCGCCTGACCAAGACCGCATCCATCGGTTTCAACTCAGAACTGAAGGATAAATACGATAAAGATACCGATATTTTATCCAAGGTGACTGTGGAGGATATCCGCAAGTTTGGTATGATTCCGGAATTTATCGGTCGTCTGCCGGTTGTGGTAACGCTGGATAATCTGGACGAGGATGCCTTTGTTCATATTTTAACAGAGCCCAAGAATGCGCTGACAAAGCAGTATGAATATCTTTTTGCACTGGATGATGTCATTCTGGAGTTTAAGGAGGAAGCACTGCGTGCCATCGCAAGAAAGGCAATGGAACGGGAAACTGGCGCGCGTGGGCTGCGTTCTATTGTAGAGGAATTCATTAACCCGATTATGTATGAAATCCCGACACAGACAAACGTGGAACGCTGCATTATCACAGAGGATGTTGTAAACGGCAAGGCGGCTCCCGAATATGTTTATAATGAAAACAGAAAGCCCCTGCAGCGGATGCGGAAGCGCAAAAGCAGCAGAGGAAACAGCGGTGTTTCCGCATAAATCAAGAAAAAACAGGAAAATTGAGTATCTCTATCCTAATGATAGGGATACTTTTTTATTGGAAAAACGCACAATAGAAGGGGATTTCATTTTGCAGTGTGCGGAAAAATGTGCATATTTGGCGGATTTGTCGGAATTTTTAACAAAATCGCAAAAAATGTCTAAAAAATCACAAATAGCTGTTGACGGAATCGCATTTGCGTACTATAATTTATGCGTACTTGAGAGAGAGACAAGGATAGAAAAATGTCCTTGATAAAAAGACAAAACGTATTATATAAAAGACACTAGGAGGAAGAAAAAATGCTTACACTGGAAATGATTCAGGACGCAAAAAAAACACTGGAAGGCGTTGCAAGAGTAACACCTTTGTACGAATCCGCTTTTATCAACCCTAACGCAAACGTATACATCAAATGCGAAAATATGCAGGTAACAGGCTCCTTCAAACTGAGAGGTGCTTATGTAAAAACAGCAAGCCTGACAGAAGAAGAAGCTTCCAAGGGTGTAATCGCTTGTTCCGCAGGTAACCATGCACAGGGCGTTGCTCTGGCAGCACAGAAAAAAGGCATTAAGGCTACTATCTGCATGCCCGCAGGTGCTCCTCTGGCTAAGGTAGAAGCTACAAAGAGCTACGGTGCAGAGGTTGTTCTGGTTCCCGGTGTATATGATGATGCTGCTGCAAAGGCAGTAGAACTGCAGCAGGAAAAGGGCTACACATTCCTGCACCCCTTCAATGATGAATATGTAATGGCTGGTCAGGGTACTGTTGGTCTGGAAATCATGGAAAAACTGCCCGAAGCTGACGTTGTATTCGTTCCCATCGGTGGCGGCGGTCTGATTTCCGGTGTTGCTTGCGCAATTAAGAGCATCAACCCCAACTGCAAGGTATATGGCGTACAGGCAGCAGGTGCTCCTTCCATGAAGCAGTCTATCGAACATAAGAAAATCGAAAAGCTGGCTAGCGTTTCCACAATGGCTGACGGTATCGCAGTTAAGGAGCCCGGCACACTGACATTCGAGGCTTGCATGAAATATGTTGACGGCATCGTAACTGTAACAGAAGCTGAAATCGCATCCGCAATCCTGATGCTGCTGGAAAAACACAAAATGGTAGCAGAAGGCGCAGGCGCAGTTTCCGTAGCAGCAGCTATGACAAATAAAGTAGATATCAAGGGCAAAAACGTTGTATGCGTAGTTTCCGGCGGTAACGTAGACGTAAACGTACTGGACAGAATCATCGACAAGGGTCTGCAGGAAAACGGCAGAATCGCTGAATTCTCTGTAATGATGGCAGATAAGCCCGGTCAGCTGATTCAGCTGCTGCAGATTATTGCACAGACAGGCGCAAACATTCTGGATGTAAACCACGACAGAAGAGCAAAAGGCGTAGCAGTAAGCAATGTAGTTGTAAACGTAACCGTTGAAACAAGAAACAAAGCACACTATGAAGAAATGGTTGCAGCACTGAAGGCACAGGGCTACACAATCTGATTTTTCCGAGTGCTTCATAATAACCTTTAACAACACAGGGTACTGATCGAAGGGTCAGTACCTTTTTTCTTGTTGAAAAACCCGAAAAAATATATTATTCTGTTACCTGAGGTGAAAAATATGGAACAACAAAAGACAAAGCGGACAGCAGGAATTTGCCTTACCCTCGCGGGCGGCATTTGTTGGGGGCTTTCCGGCTGCTTTGGGCAATATTTATTTCAGAAGAAGGGAATTACGGCGGAATGGCTTGTTACGGTGCGTCTGGTTTTCGCAGGGGCGCTGCTGGTTCTGGCAGGATTGATTCTGACGAAAAAGCGCATGGGGGATGTCTGGAGGAATGGCGCGGATGCAAGAAGATTGCTTGTATTTTCCGTTTTCGGTATGCTGACCTGTCAGTATACCTATTTTGCGGCAGTCCAGTATTCCAATGCAGGCACGGCAACGGTGTTGCAATCCTTGGCACCCCTGCTGATTTTGGGGATTGTTTGCTTTAAGGAAAAGCGACTGCCTCGCAAAATGGAAACAGGAGCGATTTTTTGTGCTTTGCTGGGGGTGTTTCTGATCAGTACGCATGGTAATATCCGCAGCATGAGCATTACAACTGTGGCGCTGCTGTTCGGCTTGGGTGCGGCGGCAGGCGGTGCGGCGTATAATCTGCTTTCCGGGGATTTATTGCGGCATTATGGTGTATATGCCGTTGTGGGCTATGCCATGCTGCTTGCAGGCGTGGCAATGCTGCCCTTTGTGCGCCCCTGGAGCTATGCCGTTCCTTTTGACCCGGAAACCCTTCTGGCAACGGCAGGCGTGGTTGTGATTGGTACGGCAATCGCATTTTCGCTCTATTTGAAGGGTGTCAGCGTTGTAGGACCCTTCATGGTTTCCCTTCTCATTTTGCACGCAAAATTCCAAGGCATAGACCTGGTTGGCTTTGCGCTGATTCTGGGGACTGTGGTGGCGCTTTCCTTGCAATCGAAATAACGAAAAAAACAGGATACCTTGGTTTTTGCGGAAGCCAAGGTATATTTGCGTGCAAAGGAATTTTGTGATAAAATTATGTATTAGAAAATTTTTATCTGAAGGATATGGAAATAGATGAGGTGAGAGCTTTGGCGGAACAGAAAAATAAGAAAAAAACTGCCAAAACCACTG
>OODS01002047.1_pt1 | contig 12145 bp, 7 predicted proteins | sample 1671531 | NCBI WGS metagenome assembly OODS01 (sample SAMN06348166, study PRJEB24527) | human gut metagenome | biome: human gut; feature: ankylosing spondylitis patient; material: feces | host: Homo sapiens | place: China | collected 2015-10 | reverse complement strand
GCAAAGATAACCAGCTAACGACACTCGATCTGTCCGAAAATACCGCATTGCTTACATTAAACTGCGGTCGGAATCCGATAAAGACGCTTGACCTGACGGAAAATAGAGCATTGAGCATGCTGGTCTGCGACTACAATCAATTGACCGCATTCGATCTCTCCCAAAATACAGCCCTGACGCAATTGTTCTGCGGGCACAATCAATTGACTACGCTCGATCTATCCGAAAATACGATGCTTACCGACTTGTGGTGCGATTACAATCGATTGACGGAACTCGATCTTTCCAAAAATACGGAGTTGACCGATTTGTCCTGCGGTTGGAATCCGATAACAGCACTCGATCTCTCCGAAAATACAAAGTTAACTTATTTGAATTGCCTCAACAATCAATTGACCGCCCTCGATCTCTCCGAAAATGCAGCGCTGACCGAATTATACTGCGGCTACAATCGATTGACTGCGCTCGATCTCTTCGAAAATACGGAGTTGATTCGCTTGGGCTGCTCCGACAATCCATTGATCCGGCTCAATTTATCCGATCTCGCCAAATTAGAGGCAGTATCTTTCGATTACGAGAACCATGAAATACAGGTAATTACTAACAGCCAGACGGCCTTCGTGAGCGACCTGACACGTTACATGCAATCCATCGAGGCCGAAAAACAGAAAAAATACCGACAGCAAGAGGAATAAACTGCAATATGAAGCTGCATATCTTAGTAATCCCATGAAACGGCTATCCCCCATTACAGCATTGATGGTTCTTGCGTATTCCATCACGACCGTTTCCTGCCAAAACGGGCAGGGATCCGCGAATCCCCCGGTTTTTTGGGACGGAGGCACAATTCCGGATCCGGTTTTTCGCGCTTATGTGCTCGGCAGATTCGACACGGATCGGAACGGGAAAATCAGCCGCGAAGAGGCAGATGCCGTATTCGCTATCGACGTCGACGCAGAAACAGCCGACACGCCCCTGATCGAATCGCTCACGGGCGTCGAATACTTCAAAAACCTCGGAAAACTCACATGCAACTGGAATAATCTGGCTGCGCTCGACCTCTCCGAAAATACAGCATTGGACACATTGGACTGTAGTTGGAACAGGATAAAGGCGCTCGACCTTGCCGGAAACAAGGCATTGGCAAAATTGGACTGTAGCCAAAATCAATTGACAAAACTCGACCTGACCAAAAATACGGAGTTGAACGTATTGTATTGCACATGTAACCGATTGGCAGCACTCGATCTCTCCAAAAACAAAGCATTGACGGAATTGTACTGCAACATAAACGAATTAGCGACACTCGACCTCTTCGAAAATACGGAGCTGAAGGTATTGGATTGCAGCAAAAACAAGTTAATAAGGCTCGACCTCTCCGAAAATAGGGCATTGGCCAAATTAGACTGTAGCCGAAATAGCCTGGCGAAGCTCGACCTCTCCGAAAATACGGCATTGCATTTTTTGTCAGCATGGCAAAACCCATTGCTCCTGCTTGACATATCCGGCCTCTCGAAAATACGGCACATGGATTTCGATTTCGAGGACAATGACATACAGGTAATTACAGACCACCGAACCGCCATCGACGACGACCTGCTCCGCTATTATGCAATCCGCCGGAGCCGAAAAGCAGAAAAGGAATAACCGGCAGCGATACCGGCAGTTAAAAGTGACGGGCAGGCCAAAGAGCATTTCTGCCTGGACGGCTCCCCGAAGGAAGCCCCCCCTTGCTCATCCTCACCGCTTGCAGATCACGTTGAAGTCGCAGTACTTGCAGGTATCGGCATCCTCGCACTGGCGGAACGGAACCGAGGTGTCGTAGAGTTCGGCGAGCTGCGCGCGCAGCAGTTCCTCGAAACGCTCGCGGTAAAGCGTATAGCGCGCCCCCTTCACCCCCGTTTGCTTGTCGTCCAGCTGCGGCGAATAGCCGGGGCGGTTCATGTTGCGGACGTAATAGAGTGCCGGTTCGACGTCGCAGCCGCGCGACCGGTGCAGCATCATCGCGTAGAGCAGCGTTTGCAGGATGTTCGAAAGGCGTTGTTTGCCCGTGCCCGTGAACAGGCTCTCCACGCCGTCGAATTCGAGGTGCGGCGCCCCGGTCTTGTAGTCCACCACCCTCAGCGCCCCGTCGTCGAGCGTGTCGATACGGTCGGCGATGCCGGCGAATTTCATCTCCAGGTCGCGCCCGCCCGCGCGGAAGCGGAACGGATAGGCCACGGGCTCCTCCAGCCCCGACACGGCGAAAGCATCGTGCGCAGCGTCGTAGGGCATCACCCCGCCCCGCAGGTAACGGATCACGATGTCCTTCACCAGCAGCAGGTTGCCCGAATAATCCTCGGCCGTGGCATGTTTATCCTGCAAATAGTTCTCGTTGATGGCCGCCTCGACCGCCTGCGCCACTTCGCCCGTACGGATCATCGCACGCAGGGTTTCACCGGGATGCGCCTCCCCCGCGATGCGGGCGTAAAGCGTCTGCACGGCGGCATGGAGGATCGTACCGAACATCGGGGCGTCGACCTCCTCAGAAATTTCGTCATCGGCCTCCAAGCGGGCTATGGAATGGAAATAGAAGCGCAAGGGGCAGGCCACATAGCGGAAAAAAGCCGTCGGCGAGAGCGTCGCAGGGCTTTGGGCGTCGACGAAACGCTCCAGCCGGGCCATCACCCCTTCGTCCTTGGGCACCTCGATCGGCGCCGTTTCGGCCAGGTTGACATCCACCCCCACTTCGACCTTGCGCACGTCGAAGCCGCTCTCGTAGTCCAACTGGTAGATATAGCGGCTCGGCTCGCCCGTCGACTTGTCGTCGGCGTGCGAGCAATAGAGCATGTGGACGGTCTTGGCGCGCTGGATCAGGCGGTAGAAATAGTAGGCATAGACGCCCTCGTGGTGCTCGGGCGTGGGCAGCTCGTAGGCCGCACGCAGGTTGTAGGGGATGAACGACGCCTGCGCCATATGATTGCCGGGGAAATTGTCGTCGTTCATCGAAAGGATGATGACGTTTTCGAAATCGAGATTGCGGGTCTCGAGGATCCCCATGATCTGGATGCCCTCCAGCGGCTCGCCCTCGAAGGGGATGCGCAGCGTCTGCAAGTGCCGGCGCAGCAGCGAGGTGTAGACCTCGGCCGTAAGGTCGATATCGCACTCGTCGAGCGAGTTGCGCAACTTGGTGACCTGCTCGGCGATGACCGCCAGGAATTCGACCCGCTGCCGTGCATCGTCGCCCTCGTAGGGCTGGCGCGCCACGGCGGCGACCACGTCCAGCATGTAGTCGGACAACTCGCGCCACGTCGCGGCGGGCGTAAAGATCCGTTTCAGCAGTTCGTTGCGGCCCAGCCACGCGGCATCGACCGAAATGCGGCGGTCACGGACGATCTCCTCGTGCATCGTGCGCGTGAGTGCGGCGTCGCACTCGGCCACATAGGGGTGTGCGAGGATGCCGGCGACGTCGGCATGGTAGAACGTGCAGCCGTCGCCCTTGCAGCGGCGGTGGTTCTGCAACTCCACCAGACGCTCGACGAACGTGTAGGCCAGGCTCTGCCGCAGGGGGAAGCCCATCGTCACGTTCACCCGTCCGATGTCGGCGGGCAGGGCGTACAGCAGCGGCAGCAGCAGGTTCTCGTCGGTAAGCACCACGGCGGTCTCCTTGCCCAGCGCGGGCCTGGCGCCCGCGGCGATGCCGGGGTCTTCCTCCCTGCGGCGGCGGGCAAGGCCGGCGAGGATCGCCGCGGCATACTTGCACTGCACGGCGTTCGAGACGGCGGCGACCGACACGACCTGCTTCTCCCCCTGCATGTTGTCGTGCCGAAGTTCCGTGCGGGGCGGGAACTGCGCCACGTTCGAACGCACGAACATACCCGCCTCCTGTTCGGGGTCGTCTTTATAATAAGAGTCGTAGTCCCAGTAAAAATCGGTTTCGGCCGCCGTGGCGAGGAACCCGAAAAGGCGCTTCTCGCACTCGGAAAGGGCGTTGAACCCCGCCACGACATAACGCCGGGGCTCGGGGAAGACGAACCCGCCCCCGCGGATGCGGTCGGCGGCGGCGCGCTGCACCATGCCGTTGTAGGCGATGCCGAGCGACGAGAGACGCTCGCGGAAGCGGCGGTAGATGGGGCCGAGGGTCTTCCAGATCGCCAGGAAACGGCGTTTCTCCTCCGAAAGGTCGGCCTGCTCGCCGAACGAGGACCAGAACGAAAGGATGCGCAGCTGCGCGGGCGTGAGGTAGGAAATATCGGCTTCGATCTCCTTGATCTCCGAGATGTTGCGGAAGAGCATCTGCGCGTCGATCAGGTATTTGTCGATCGTATCGAAGTCCGTGAGGAGCATGTCGCCCCAGAAATAGAACTTGTCGAAGGGTTCGTTGTGGTAGGCCGAGTAGACTTTGTAAAGCTCGGTGATGAGCCGCACGCGGTCGCCCGTATGCAGCCCCGATATTTCGCCCGTCAGGTCGTCGATCGTCACCCATTCGGGCTGCCACATCGGCCGCCCGGCGATACGCCCCAGGGCATCGACGAAAAACAACCGCGCACGCCGCGACGGGAAGAGCACCGCCCGATCGGACAGTCCCTCGCCATAGCGCGCATACAGGTCGGCGGCCACCTCCTCCAGAAATCCCTTCATAGCAGTTCGGACAGCCCCGGCGACTTTCCCGGCGGTATCGTCCGCCCGGAATCCGGAAGCCCCCTTCGCATTATTGTTCCATGAGACTATTCTACGTGGCTGATCTCACCGCCCATGAACTTGGCGCCGCCGCGCACGACGGCAGGCTGCCCCTTATAGGTGATACGGGCGTTAGTCGTGGTCTTGCCGATGAACCGGTCGGTGATCCACAGCGACACGTCGGCCTTGCTCTGGGCATTGACCTCGGCCGACATCACCTCCAGCCCCGAGGCCGCGACCCTGCCCGTCGAGGCGAACAGCGTCAGGTAGCTCGCCTTGCCGGTGAGCGTCGCGCTGCTGCCGCCCGTGAGCTCCATCCTGAGGTCTTTGACATCGAACGCCGCTGTGAGCGACGCCTTGCGCCCCAGCGTCAGGTCGAGCTGCACCGCATCCACCGTCCCCTCGAACACGGCTGCGGCGCCCGACAGCGAAACGGACTGCAACGTATTGTAATAGACCGTCACCTCGGTGCGGTCGGGACGGCGCGAATCGGGCCTCTCGCTGATACGCAGGGTTTTGTCCTTCACCTCGGCGCGGAATTTCGAAGTATAGGAACCTTTCGTGTCGTATACGATCTTGGGGGCCTCGGTGTCGGGGACTTTCACGAATTTGATATCCAGGTCGGCATCCACCGCGACGGCCTCGAACGTGGTCAGCCACTCGTTATGTTCCGTAGGACTTGCGGCACCCGCCTCCTGTGCACGGCCGGAGGCTGCGAAAACCAGCATCACGGCGCTCAGAATCATCTTCTTCATACATTGTAGGTTTAAATACGTCGCTAAAATACAAAATTATTGCGAACCCCGGTTTGCCGTTCGGGATTTGTTTTGTACTTTTACTACCTAAAACGACATTTCGGACAGTGAGGGCGAGAATTCTGAATGCAAGCGCGGGGTCGGGCAAGACCTACCAGTTGGCGTACAAATACGTGCGCGACGTGGTCGAACAGCCCGGCATTTACCGCCACATCCTCGCCGTGACCTTCACCAACAAGGCCACCGAGGAGATGAAATCGCGCATCCTCAAGGAGATACACCTGCTGGCCTCGGGACAGCCGAGCTCCTACCTCGACAACCTCTGCCGCGAATTGTCGCTCGATGCCGCCACGGTGCGCCGACGCGCCCGGGAGGTGCGGTCGAAGATCCTGCACGACTATTCGCGCTTCACGGTGCTGACGATCGACACCTTCTTCCAGCGCATCCTGCGCGCCTTCATCAAGGAGCTGGGCATCGACCTCAATTACAACGTCGAGATCGAAACGGCCTCGGTGCTGACCAAGAGCGCCGACACGCTCATCGAGCAGATCACCACCGACCGCGACCTGCAGCGCTGGCTCACGGACTTCGTGCAGGAGCGCATTGACGAAGGCAAGAAATGGGACATCCGCGACGGCATCCTCACGCTGGGCGGCGAGCTGTTCAAGGAGAAGAACAAGGACGCACTCTCGGCGGCCCGCCCGCGCGAGGAACTGGCGCGTATCGTGGGCGAAGCCACGGCGCACGCCGCGGCGACCAAAAAACGGATGCAGGACGCTGCGGCCGAAGCCGTGCGGATCATCGGGGACGCAGGCGCCTCGGTCGCCGACTTCCCCTACAAAGGCTCGGGCTTCGCGGCCTATTTCTACGCCGTGGCGGGCGGCAGCTTCGAGCGCTACGGAAGCCGCGCGGAGGCGGCCTGCACCCGGGACGAGGCGTGGGGAAAACCCGGCAGCACGGCACAGGGGCTGCGTCCCCGGCTGCAACCCCTGCTGCGCGAAATGTGCGGCCTCTACGATGAGAACGTCCGCGCGTGGAACACCTGCGACCTGCTGCGCGAGAACTACCGCAGCTTCGCGCTGCTCTCCGACCTCTATGCCAAGGTGCAGCAGATGTGCGACCAGGAAAACATGATGCTCCTCTCGGAGACCAAATACATCCTCTCGGAATTCATCGGCCACAACGACGCGCCGTTCATCTACGAGAAGGTCGGCAACCGCTTCGAACACTTCATGATCGACGAATTCCAGGACACCTCCGTGAAGGAGTGGGAGAATTTCCTGCCCCTGCTGCAAAACGCCATGGCGCAGAGCGGGGCGACCTCGGTGCTGATCGTGGGCGACATCAAGCAGTCGATCTACCGCTGGCGGGGCGGCGACTGGAAAATACTCCACTCGCAGGCGCAGCAGGCGCTGGGCACGGACAGCACCGAACTGGTCAACCTCACGGAAAACTACCGCAGCCTGCCCGCCGTGGTGGATTTCAACAACAAGGCCATCGGCCGCGTGGTCGAAGCCGACAACCGGGCGCTCAACGCGACGCTGGACGAAGCCGCGGCGCGGGGCGACATGGACGCCCGCACCGCCGCCGGGCTGCGCGACACCCTGCAAAAGGCTTACCGCGAACATGCGCAGACACCCCGCCGCCTGGGCGGGGTGCCGGGCTATGTTTCGGTGGAAACCTTCGCCGAACGGCCGCCCGTCGTGGAGCGCATCTGCGAGGTGCTGGACAAGGGTTTCCGTCCGTGCGACATCATGATCCTGGTGCGCGGGGCGACCGACGGCGCCAAGGTGGCCGCCGAGCTGCTGGATTTCAAACGCCGCAACGACGACCCGCGCTACCGGTTCGATGTGATGACACAGGAAGCGCTGATCGTGGGCAACGCCCCCGTCAGTTCGTTCATCGCCGCGGCGCTGCGCCTGTCGCTCAACCCCGACGACTCGCTCAGCCGCGCCGTCTACAACCACTACCTGGGGCGCGGGTTCGACCGCCCGCTGCCCGGGAACGAACGCACCTTTTTCCGTTCGATCCGGCTGCTGTCGCCCGAGGAGGCGTTCGAGCGGATCGTCATGCGCCACGCGCTGCACGACGACAGGCAGCAGACGGCCTACCTGCAAGCCATACACGAACAGATCATCGGCTTCTGCGCCAGCAAGATCGCCGACATCGCGCTGTTCCTCGACTGGTGGGAGCAGCAGGGGCAGAACCGATCGCTGAGCGTCGACGAGAGCGCAACGACCGTCGAGATCACGACCATACACAAGGCCAAGGGGCTCGAAAAGCGCGTGGTGCTGATCCCCTGGTGTTCGTGGCAGCTCGATCCCAAGTCGGGCGGCAACGTGACGAACATCGTCTGGGCCGAGGCACAGGGCGATGCGGGCGCCGTCGGGCGCTTCCCGGTGAAATACAAGAAGGCGATGGCCGAATCGGGCTTCTCGGCGGAGTACTACCGCGAGCTGGTCTATTCGCACGTCGACAACATCAATCTGCTGTACGTGGCCCTGACACGCGCCGCCGAGTCGCTGCACGTCTTCATCCCCCGCAAGGGCGGCAAGAGCGTCGGCGGGCTGCTGCTGCAAAGCATCGGAGCCGACGGCGACAAAGCGCTGCTCGACGGCACCGAAGGGCGCCGCACCGCGACCGAGGAGGGCGAAAGGTTCGAATTCGGACTCTTCACGGGCCCCGTGCCCGGCGGCGGCAAAGCTTCCGACGGCAGGCACGTCGTGCTGGAGAACTACCCCACGGCACGCGCCGACCTGCGGCTGAGGCTCCCCTCGCAACGTTATTTCGAGGAGGAGGACGAGGTGGAACTCTCGCCTCGCAACTTCGGCATCCTGATGCACAAAGCGTTCGAGCAGGCCGACGACCGGCAACAGATCTACGAGGCCGTGCAGCGGATGCGGGACGACGGCACGCTGTCGCCCGGCGAAGCCGAAGCGCTGCGGGGGATGATCTCCCGGGCGCTGGCGCACCCCGTCGCGGGCGAATGGTTCGGAGGCGGCTGGCAGCGCGTGCGCAACGAGAACGAGATCATCGTCCCCGGCGCCGGGTCGACCCGGCGCCCCGACCGCGTGATGATCCGCGGCACGCGGGCCGTGGTCGTCGACTACAAGTTCGGAAGCCGCGAACCCGGACGCTACCGCCGCCAGGTGGGCGAATACCTCGGCCTGCTGCGGCAAATGGGCTACACCGAATGCGAAGGGTACCTGTGGTACGTGAAACTGGGGGAGATCGAAAAAGTGGAAGGATAAGATGAACGAAACCATCGGCATCATACCGCGTGCGTTCCGCCGCCGGGGAGTGTGGGTCGCCTGCACGCTCCTGCTGCGTGCCGGGCTGAATTTCCTCGGGCTGGCCATGCTGCTACCCGTGCTGGCGCTGATGCTCGACACCGGCAGCCTCGAGGGCGGCGGGATGCTGGCACGCGCCTACGACGAGCTGGGCTTCGCCTCACAGCGCAGTTTCGCGCTGGCGGTCTGCGCGGCCGTGGTGGGCGTGATCGTCCTGAAGAGCCTGCTCGGGCTGTGGCTCGCCCGCGTCGAACGCAACTATATCTATGACCTCTACCGCACGCTCTCGCGGCGGCTTCTCGTCACCTACCACGACCGGGGGCTGCCGTTCGTCAAGGCGTCGAACTCGGCCGTACTGGCCCGCAACGTCAACGTCGTCTGCCTGGCCTTCGCGGCGGGCGTGCTCAACCCCGCCGCCGCCATCGCCGCCGAGGCGATGCTGCTCGTGCTGCTGTTCGGGGCGCTGATGTGGTACACGCCCCTCGCGGCACTGCTCGCCCTGGCGGTCTTCCTGCCCTCGATCTGGCTCTATTACGGACTGGTGCGCAACCGCATCAACCGCTACGGGGAGCTGGAAAACAAGGCGCAGCGCGAAAAGGCGCGGCTCGTGGCCGAGACCTTCCGCGGCTATGCAGACATCGAGATCAACAATGCCTTCCCGATGATGCTCCGCCAGTTCGACCGGGCGATGGATCAGGTGATCCGCACGCGCCTGCGCGAGGCGGCGATCGGGCTGCTGCCCCAGACCTTCACCGAGGTCGGGCTGGCCGTGGGTATGGCCCTGCTCGTGGCACTGAGCCTCGGCGACGGCGACGGGCGGGCGCAAATGCTGTTCGGCGTATTCGCCGTGGCCGCACTGCGCCTGATGCCCTCGGTGCGCAACATCATGACCGGCTGGACGGCCATCAAATACAACCGCTACACGATCGGCATCCTGCGCGACGCCGCAGCGGACTGCCCCCCGGCGCCGGCAAACCCGGACTGCCGGGATACCTCCGGCCCGCGCAGCACCCCCGCCGCAACCGTCGCCGCCGACAGCTCCGGCAATCCCGGCAAACCCGGCACTCCCGGGAACCCCGCCGCCGATACCGCCAGCTCCCCCGAAAAGCTGCCGTTCCGGCACGAGATTGCCGTGCGCGACCTTAGGTTCCGCTTCGCGGACGGCGGGCGCGAGCTTTTCCACGGCCTTTCGCTGACGATCCGCAAGGGCGAGCGCATCGGTATCCGCGGAGCCTCGGGCGCCGGGAAAACGACGCTCTTCAACCTGCTGCTGGGACTGTACGAGCCGACCGGGGGTGAAATCGTCATCGACGGCACGCCGCTTACGGCGGCCAACCGCCGGGCATGGCAGAACCGTATCGGGTACGTCTCGCAGAGCCTCTTCATTGCCGACGGCAGCTTCGCGGCCAACGTCGCGCTGGGCATCCCCGCCGGGGAGGTCGACCGGGAGCGGGTCATGCAGGCGCTCCGCGCGGCACAGCTCGGGGAGCTGGTCGCCGGGCTGGCGAAAGGGATCGGCACCCACGTCGGGGAGTGCGGCTGCCGCCTCTCTGGCGGACAGCGCCAGCGCATCGGCATAGCCCGTGCGCTCTACCGGCAGGCCGACGTGCTTTTCTTCGACGAGGCGACCTCGGCGCTCGACAGCCGTACCGAAGAGGAGATCAACCGCTCGATCGCCGGGCTCGCGGCACGGGATGCCGGACTGACACTGGTCGTCATCGCCCACCGCGAAAGCTCGCTCGAATACTGTAACAGGATCATAACGATAGGAGAATAAAACATGGAATACCACATAGCCGGCATACGCATCGACATCCCGCACCGGTTCACGACGGGAGCCTTCGGCATGGCGCTGGCACCGTTCGCGGCCGGAAGCAAAACGGAAACGGCCGCCGGCAGCAACCGTATGGCGGGCCCCGTGCCCGGAACGGCGACAACCGCCGCGCCCTCCCCGTCGGAAACACCGGGGACGGAAAGGAGTACACCCCACCCTGCGACATCCCCGGCGGGCACGGCACAACCAGACCTCATCCTGCGCACGGGACTGCTCGCCGGCGACACGGCCGGCTACCGCGAACTCGACGCATTCGACTTCACCGACGCCGATGCCGACTGCCGTTTCGGCCGCGACACGGAGGGCTACCTGCTCACCATGGCACCCCGCGACGGCAGCGCCCCGGCACGGTTCCACAAAGCCTTCGGCAGCCCCGATGCCACGAGCGACATCACCCCGGAGCACAATCCGGCGCTGTTCCGCTTCGGGCTGTGGACGATGTTCAACATCGCCGGGCGGTAGCCGTACACTCGTCGGTGATCAGCCTGGACGGGCGCGCCGTACTCTTCCTCGGCGAATCGGGCACGGGAAAGAGCACCCACACGCGCCTGTGGCGCGAGCATATCCCCGGGGCACGCCTGCTCAACGACGACAGCCCGATCATCCGGATCGCCCCGGAAAGGGCTGCCGAAGCGGCAAGCGCTCCCGCGGCAGACACGATTCCCGCCCTGCAAGGTGTTCTCGCCTGCGGGTCGCCGTGGAGCGGCAAAACCCCGTGTTACCGCAACGTGAGCAATCCGATAGCGGGCATCGTGCGGCTTTCGCAGGCACCGCAGAACCGCATCCGCCGCCTGCGTCCCATCGAAGCCATCGGGGCGCTGCTGCCTTCGTGCCCGCCGTCGTTCGCACACGACGAGCGGCTGGAAGACGCCATCTGCCGCCTCGTATCCCAAATCGTGGCGCAAGTCCCCGTCTACCACCTCGAATGCCTGCCCGATGCCGCGGCAGCCCGTCTCTCCTGCCGCACGGTATTCGGTGACGACGCCCCAAACACCCTCCGCTGATGCTGCTGACCAACCGCCTCTTCTTCGAACAGGTCGAAGCGATGCTCGCCGAAGGACACGAAGTCCAGATCCGCATGAAAGGACACAGTATGCGGCCGCTGCTGCGCAACGAACGGGACATCGCCGTACTGACCCCGATTGCGAAATATGCCCCGGCACCTGTCCCGGCAGCCGGGGCACCTGCGAATCCCGTCCCCGAAACCCGCACCGCCGACGGCAATGCCAGCACCGCCCGCCAGACCCGACTTTCCGGCGACACCCCCGGCACAGCCCCCGACCTGCACACACCCGCCTGCGGCACCCGCCATCCGGCTCCGCCGCCGAGCGGCATCAGCGCCCTGCGGCCGGGCGACGTCGTCCTGTTTCGCTGCGAAGGGCGCCATATCCTGCACCGCATCGTCGGGATCGAAACAGGCGTCCGCTGCGAAGGAAACCGTCCCGTATGCGCACCAGCCGCAGGGAATGCCCCGTCCCCTGCGGCATCCGCGGAAAACCCCGCAGAGAGGGATTCCGCCGCGGGGACACTCCGTTTCACCCTGTCCGGGGACGGTAATTACCGCACGACGGAGCATTGCCTCGGCAAGGATATCGTCGCCGTGATGA
>OODS01002041.1_pt1 | contig 12167 bp, 8 predicted proteins | sample 1671531 | NCBI WGS metagenome assembly OODS01 (sample SAMN06348166, study PRJEB24527) | human gut metagenome | biome: human gut; feature: ankylosing spondylitis patient; material: feces | host: Homo sapiens | place: China | collected 2015-10 | reverse complement strand
GCTTCAAGGCCAATAAGTTCAATGAAGCCAACCAGAAATACCTCACCGAAGTCCACTACACCTATCAGCTGCAGCCTCTGGTCATCAGCGAACGCGTTTTCAAGAAGATGACCCCCGAAATGCAGAAGGTTATCGTTGACGCGGGCAAGTACGCTCAGGATGCCGTCCTGAAGTTCCAGCTCGAAAACGCCGAAGCCGCCAAGAAGGAACTCATTGCCGGCGGCCTCGTGGTTTCCCAGCTTGAAGACGAGGACCTGTGGAAGAAGGCCGCCATCGAAAAGGTGTGGCCCGAAATGGCTGACTTCGTGGGCGGCAAGGACGCCATCAACGAATACCTGAAGGCTTGCGGCAAGGACGCCTGGAAGTAATTCGTCATGAAGACATAGGGTCGGGTCTGCGGGGGCGGACCCTGCCCTCTTGAGTACGGAAGGAATCCGTGTAGCGCCGCTGGCGTCGGTCTGTTCTTGCGGAACGGCGTCAGAGGCAGGGGAACACGGATTCCTCCTGTACGGAATGTCTTCTTGCCGCGGGTTCCGCCTTTTTCCGGCCCGGCGCCCGTTCGGGGAATGCCGTCCCGCGCTTTTTAAGGATTTGGGAGGAGGAATAGCAAACGTGAAAAAAATAGTCCTGGCCCTTCTGGACCACTTCGAAAGCTATCTGTGCCAGTTCCTGCTGGTTTTCTTTGTCGTCGTCATTCTGCTCCAGATCGTCCTGCGGCAGATCAACATGTCGCTGCCGTGGACGGAAGAAATCGCCCGTTTCGCCTTTATCTGGTTCATCCTGTTCGGCGCATGTTATGCGACGCGCCTGTGCGCCCTGAACCGCGTGACGCTCCAGTTCTCCAGAGCGCCCAAATGGGTGGGCAACCTGTTCCTGTTCATCGGGGACATCATCTGGCTCTGCTTTTCGCTCATCATGGCGTGGGAAGGCTATATCGCCGTCCTCGACCTCGTGGAGTTCCCGTACGCAACCCCGGCCTTGGACTGGGATTTGGGCATGGTTTACCTTGTCTTCCCCTTGAGCTTCCTGCTGATGGCCATCCGCATCGTTCAGGTGAACGTCATCAAGTACATCCTGAAAGAAGAGATTCTTGACCCGGATCAGGAATCCATCAAAGAAAGCCAAAAGACGCTCATGGCAGAAGGAGACAAGGAATGATGGAAGCCCTTTCCCCCGCGAACATCGGCCTTCTGCTGTTCGGCATCTTCTTCGTGCTGCTCCTTATCGGCAGCCCGATCATGGTCGCCCTCGGCGTTGCGACCATGGCCTGCTTCATCGTGCTCGACATTGACCTCAGCCTGATGATCGAACGTGCCTTCGCCTCGCTGACGGCCTTCCCGCTCATGGCGTTGCCGGCATTCGTCCTAGCGGGCTCGCTCATGGAAGCGGCAGGCGTGTCCAGACGTCTCGTGCATGTCGCCGAAAACATCGTCGGCCCCACGCCCGGCGGCCTCGCGATCTCCACGACCCTGTCCTGCGTCTTCTTCGGCGCCATTTCCGGATCCGGCCCCGCGACCACGGCCGCCGTGGGTATGCTCATGATCCCGGCCATGGCCAAGCGAGGCTATAACGTAGGCTATGCGGCCGCCGCCACCGCCACGGCGGGCGGCATCGGCATCATCATCCCGCCGAGCATCCCCATGGTCATCTACGGCGTATCCGGCCAGCAGAGCATTTCAAAAATGTTCATGGCCGGCATCATCCCGGGCATCCTCATCGCCGTCGGCCTCAGCGTCATGCACTTCTTCCTGTGCCGGAACCTCAAAACGGAAGGGCTGGACTGGTCCATGAAGACCTTCATCCACTCCCTGCGCGACGGCTTCTGGTCCATCCTCGCCCCGGTGATCATCCTTGGCGGCATCTACGCCGGTATCTTCACGCCGACGGAAGCCGCCGTCGTGGCCATTTTCTACACCATCCTCGTGGGTATCTTCATCCATAAGGAACTGACGCTGAAAAGTTTCATGGCGTCCCTCAAGACCACGTCCTGGCTGACGGGCCGCGTGCTCGTGCTCGTCTTCACGGCAACGGCTTTCGGCTACCTGCTCACCTCGTACCGGATCCCGGTGGAAATCGCCAACTGGATCCTGTCCTTCACCAACAATGTGAACCTGGTGTGGTTCTTTGTGGTTATCCTCTTGCTGTTCCTCGGCATGTTTATGGAAACCCTTGCCATCATCATGCTGGTGACGCCGGTTCTGCTGCCCATTATGACAGCATACGGGGTTGATCCGATCCATTTCGGCATCATCCTCATCTGCTGCTGCGGCATCGGGTTCTCCACGCCGCCCTTGGGCGAAAACATGTTCATCGCCTCCGGCATCGCCAATATTTCCCTTGAGGAAATATCCCTCAAGGCGCTGCCCCTCGTGGCGATCAACATCGCCGTCATCGCCATTCTGGTGATGTTCCCGGATATCGTGCTCTTCCTGCCCAACCTCATGGGTACCGGGCTGCAATAACTGCCGGGCGGCGGGGCCCTCCCGCCGCCTTCGCTTCACACAAGCCAATCAGAAAGAAGAGAATGCTATGAGCTGCAAAACCATCGTTTCCTTGCTGATGGCGGGGTTCTTCCTGTGCGCCGCCTCCGCTTCCGCCGCGCCCGCCGCCGCGCCGCACACGACGCTGACGATCGCCATGGGCGATCCCGAAAGCTCCGAAATGGGCGTCGTGGGCAATGCGTTCAAAAAATATGTGGAAGACAAGACCAACGGCGCCATCCAGGTTGTCTGCATTTACGGCGGCTCGCCGGGCGACGACGAAGGGGAACGTTTCCGCAAGGTCCAGAAGGGCACGCTCGACATGGCCCTTGGCGGCATCGCCAACATCGTGCCCCTTGAAAAGAAGCTGGGCCTTCTGACCCTGCCCTACCTGTTCGCCAACCTGAACGAGGTCGTGGCCGGGACCAACGGCGCCCCTGCGGAACTGCTGAACAAGTACGCCACCGAAGCCGGGTTCCGTATCCTGACGTGGACGTACACGGGATTCCGCTTCATCTCCAACGACAAGCACCCGATTACCAAACTGAGCGATATGAAGGGGTTGAAATTCCGCGTGCCTCAAAGCGCGGTCATGATCGCCACCTACAAGGCGTTCGGGGCTATCCCGTCCCTCATCCCGTGGTCCATGACCTTCAACGCCCTCCAGTCCGGCGACGTCGACGGCCAGTGTTACGGCTACATCGGCTTCCGGGCCATGAAGTTCAACGAAGCCAACCAGCGCTACCTGACCGAGGTGCACTACACCTACCATCTCCAGCCGCTGGTGATCAGCGAGCGCGTTTTCGAAAAACTGACGCCCGAAGTCCGTCAGATCCTGATCGATGCGGGCAAGTACGCGCAGGAAAAATCCCTGCTGTTCCAGGTCGAGCAGGCCGAAGCCTCCAAGCGGGAACTCGTGGCCGGAGGGCTCAAGGTTTCCCAGCTCGAAGACGAAGAACAGTGGAAAAAAGTCGCCATTGAAAAGGTGTGGCCTGAAATGGCGGACTTCGTGGGCGGCAAGGATGCCATCAACGAATATCTGAAGGCTTGCGGCAAGCAGCCCTGGAACTAAACGACATTCCCCACAAAAAAGCCCGGACGGTTTTTGTCCGGGCTTTTTTTGCGGGAAGAGGGAAAACGCCGTTGCCCGTCTGCGGAAAGGCGTCAGGCCCGGCCCTGCTTCCAGCACCATACCTTTCCGAGTGCCATCGCGGGAATCATGGACAAGGCAGGGATAAGCGAAACCAGCGAACCCGCGAGGATAAACAGGACGCCCACCACCATGCTCACCGGAATGGCTTCCTGCAGAAAAACCAAGGCCAGCACGGGCGCGAGGGCGGGCTTGAAGAAGAAGACCAATGAGGCGGTGATCGGAGAGGTCGCCTCCATCGCCATAAAGTAGCAGGCAAAGCCCGCCCCGGTCACGCCGACGCAGATGTACAGCATCATCAGCGCGCTGAACGGGGTATACCCGGAAAGCAGGGGGATATCCGCGAAAAGGCCGAGCCCGATGTCCGCGAGAACCCCGGCGACCGCCGAGAGGCGGCTGACCGCGACGATGGCCGCCATTTCAAGGCTGGCGAACAGGAAGCTCCCGCATGTCACGACCACGCCGGAATACTTGGCGCACATTTTGGTCCCGAGCACGGCATACAGGGCGAACACCGCCGTGGACAGCAGGGTGAACGTGATGCCCGCCGTGCTGATGGACGTATCCAGAGGATTGATCAGGATAAGGATGCCGAGGCATTCCAGCACCAGCGCCATGACGTGCTGGCGCAGGATCTGCGTGCGCAGGATGAGCCCGGCGAAAACGAGCACGAACACGGGATTGCAACTGAACAGGACGGCGACGACCGAGGCGTTCGTGTTCTCCACGGCGAGCTGATACAAGGTCATGCTGACCACAATCCCCAGAAAGCCGAGCCCGGCCAGTTTAACGAGGCTCAAGCCGTCGATCCGGACACCGCGCTTCCTGAGCATCCGCCTGGCGAACGGGATAAGGACAAGGCCGCCGATGAGAAACCGTGTGAGGTTCAACTGGACAGGATTAAACAGTCCGGCAACTTCCTTGAGCGCGATTTCCATCGTGCTGAAAAACAGCGTTGCCAGTGTAATAAACAGGTAACCTCTTTTCATAATGGCATATCCCCTTACTGCAAAACCGGCGTCCCCTCGCGCGACGGCCATTCTGGCCGTACGCCTCCGCAACGTGGGCGCCTCCTGCCTCCCGTTCGTACGCTACGCCCATTCATGCGTAAAATGAAATATACTCATGAGAAACATGCCATTAAGTTAATGATTCGATCAGCCTGGACTGCACTTTTCCAGCGGTTGCTCACCTCCGGCCTCTTCAGTTTCTTTTCCGGTCAGGCAGCGTATGAAGGCATGGCCCGCGTGTGAAATCTGGCTTCGCTTTCTGGTCACCACAGCAATGGCCCGCTCCGGTATCTTATGCGTTGTCTGGAGCTCGAAGACGCTTCCCGCCCTGAGGCTCTCCTCCGCAAATCGCCGCACGGTTATGCCCACCCCCAACCCTCGCTCCGCAAAAGGTACGATCAGCACCGTCGTCGCCAGTTCGCATTCCGGGTCAAGCACAACGCCGTGCGACTGGAAAAACGCATCCAGATACGCCCGGGTGCTGGTCCCCTTTTCCGGGCACACGATAGGGAGCTTGGCAACCTCATCCGGCGAGAGCACGGAGCCTTCCAGATGGCGAAATGTGTTACCCGCGATAAACGTATCCTGAACCCTGCAAACGGGGATTATGTCCAGATCCTCGTTTTCTTCCACTGGCGAAAACACGACGCCCAGATCGATCCGGCGGGCCCGCAGCGAGGCAATCGTTTCAGGCGTCGATGCCGTGATGGTGCTGATGCGGACCTTGGGATAATCCTTATGGAACCGCTCCAGATACGGGAGCAGGAAGGCATGCATGATCATATCGGAGGAACCGATATGGATGCTCCCCCAGTCCAGATGCAGCATGGCCTGAATCTTCTTTTCCCCGATGGCAATCTGCTCGCAGGCCTGCGCGACGTGCTGGTAGAGCACTTCCCCTTCAGGCGTGAGCCGCATTCCTTTGTGCATCCGATAAAACAACGCGCAGCCGAGTACCTTTTCAAGCTGCCGTATGCACTTGCTCACCGCCGGTTGCGAAAGGAACAACGCCTTGGCCGCAAGGGTAATGCTCCCGAGCCTCGCCACGTGATAAAAGACCTTGTAGTATTCAAACGAGACGTTCATGCCCACCATCCTTGTTCAGCCGATTCCCCCTGCATTGACATGCAACAGCCCGGCAAGGCAACCCTTTTCGACAGATTGAAGGAAAAGCGTGTCTTTCCGCCGCTGCCCACCCTCCTCTAGCGTGCGGATCAAAGCGGCTTCCCCAAGCGCTGGGTTCCGCGGCCCCCAGAAAAGAACCCTCAGCAGCCGAAACAAACAGATTTCTCCTCCCCTTCCATAGCAAGGAATGCGGCTCCTCCCCACTCGAGCCATCCGTAACGCCCGCACAGGGAAAAAGGCCGGGACCCCATGCGGACAGGCGAAAAAATTTCACTGAATCGCAAAAAAAAGCTTGCCAGCCGCCTCTGTTTTGCATATACCTCTTTTCGCGCCGAGGTGGTGGAATTGGTAGACACGCTATCTTGAGGTGGTAGTGGGAATTCCTGTGCGGGTTCGAGTCCCGCCCTCGGCACCACATCGAAGTTCGGTAAAGCCCGTTAAGGTTCACAACGCCTTGGCGGGCTTTACTTTTATGCTGTTTGCATGTTCATAGGCGTTCGCTGGAGTCGTGTACATCCGCCCTTTTTGCTGGTATTCTCGCTGGCATCTTTCCATACCAGCAAAAGCCGCAAAAACGGATACCAAGCTCAGAGCGTTGAAGCCCTCCGGCAAGGTTCAAAAGCTCTCGGACTGTGACGGGCTGTACATCCATGTCTCACCTGCCGGGGGAAAGCTCTGGAGGCTCTTCTACCGTTTTGACGGCAAACAGAAGACTCTTGCCCTTGGCAAGTACCCAGAAGTCAGCCTTGCCGAAGCCAGAAAAAGGCGTGACGAAGCACGGGCTCTGAATGAGTCCTGCCCCTAGCTCCTCCTCTTCCGCTGTTCTCTATCTCCACAAATAAAAAAGAGTTGCGGCCTCATTCCACAACTCTTTTTTCAATCCCATTCCGGATGCCGCAGGCATTGACGGAGCAATACCGCCACATCACGGCCGGTTTCCTTTATCATGTTCCAGCCAGTAGTGCAGTGCCGCGCAAATGGAATCCATATCCACAGGCTTGTTAAAATGCGTGTTCATGCCGCACTGCAGGGATCGCTGGATGTCGTCCGCAAAGGCGTTCGCGGAGAGTGCGAAAATCGGAATACGCCGCGCGTCTTCCCTTGTCATGCCGCGTATGTGCCGTGTGGCTTCAAGGCCGTCCATGACCGGCATACGGACATCCATCAGGATAGCGGCGTATTCCCCCGGTTCGGATTCCGCAAAGCGCTCCACCGCAACCTTGCCGTTCTCGGCCCAGACGACGGAGAGATTCCTTGACTCCAGAAGCGTTTTGAGGATCTCGGCATTCAGATCGTTATCTTCGGCAATCAGGATCTTTTCACGGTTAAAACGGACTTCCTCCGGCATGGCCGGAACATCAAAGGCGTGCCTGTGATGGGTCACCACCAAAAGCATATCACGCAGATGCTCCCGCAATACGGGCTTGTTGATAAAATAATCCACGCCGGCGGTACGGGCAGGGGCTTCCATCCCCCTCCAATCACAGGCCGACATGGCGATGGGGGTCGTGGCCTTTCCAACGATTTCCCTGATATGCCGGACCGTTTCCATATCGTCCATGCCCGGCTTTTTCCAATCGATCAGGATCATGCCGTAATCCCGCCGCCTCTCCCTGGCTTGCCGAACACAGACGACGCCCTCTTCGCCGGAAAGCACGAAGGACGCTTCAACCGCCATACGGCGCAGCAGTACCGCCGTATGCTCACAGGCAGCCCTGTCATCGCCTATGACCAGCACTCGCACGCTCTCGGATTGTTCCAAGGCGTCCTTATCCCATCCGTACAGCGCCCCCTCGAACAGCCCGAGCGGTATGTCCACGGAAAAAGACGACCCCTTTCCTTGCTCGCTCTCCACGCGAATGGTCCCGTCCATCAGCTGGACGAAGCTCCTGACAATGGCCAAGCCAAGCCCTGATCCCGAAAGGCCCCGCTGATCCGTCATCTCCTGCTCGAACGGCTGGAACATCCTTTCCTGAAAGCTCTTGCTCATGCCGATCCCATTATCGGAAATGACGAACCGTACGAGTTCCCGATGCCCGACTTTTTGGACTGGCGTGATGTTGAATTCGATCCTGCCCTTTTCGGGCGCAAACTTCAGGGCGTTGGACAGCAAGTTCATCAAGACTTGCTTGATGCGCAGGGGATCGCCGACATAGATCTTCTCAAGGAGCGGAGAGGCAAACAGGTTGAATATTATGCCCTTCGCCACCGCGCTGCCGTATGTGAACGAGCTGACGGAGCTGACGAGTTCACCAAAATCAAACGGTTCGGAAGCCAAGCTCATCTTGCCGCTTTCGATCTTGGCGACGTCCAAGACGTCATTGATGAGCGACAGCAGGAAACGGGACGACAAGGCGATATTGTTCAGGCACTCGCTGAGCCGTTCGGGGTTGCCCACGTTCATGCCCGCAATGGCCGCCATGCCGATGATCGCGTTCATCGGCGTTCTGATGTCGTGCGACATCCGGGAAAGGAACTCGCTTTTGGCATGGTTGGCCTGTTCGGCGGCAACGAGCGCCATACGCAACGTAGCCTTCTGGCGCTCCTCTTCCTCAACGTCTTTGGCGCAAAAGAGGAGCACCCGCCTTGCGGGGTCAAAAAGATACGCCCGTAAGCAATGCCACCGGGCTTGCCCGTTGCCCATGAGCACACGATACTTGAGCTCATGGGACAGCCCCGGCGTGCCGTTTTCCCAGGCAAGGCGTTCCGGTTTGAAAAAGGCCCGGTAAGCCTCCATATCATCAGGATGGACGACTGTTTCGCTCCGGAGCCGCACCAGCTCGCTGAAAACGCCCTGCATCCCGCTTCCGATCATGCTGTTCCGACCCGAAAAAAAGTACTCGTACCTGTCCGCCGGGATGTCGACCAACAAGATCCATTCGTAGTCGTGGTTGACCGTGAACCTGCAAACATCCTGGACGGTTTTGGTCTTTTCCTCCATGTTTTTCAGGTCGGTGCAGTCCGAGACGTAGCCGTACACGATGGTCCCGTCCACCGTTTTGACAAACGAACACTGCGTGAGGAGCCAGCGGACCTTGCCGTCCCGCCTGATGACTTTCATCTCGAAGCCGACGGAGGACTTTCCGTCTTCATAGGCCGTCCTGATCAAGTCGTTAAAGCGTTGGAGGTGGTCGGGGTGAATAAGCTCGCTCCCCCTGATATCCGGAGCCGTTTTCATCTGGTCCTGCGTATACCCGTGCATCGCGCAAAACCCTTCCGAAACGTAAAAGAACGAGAAGTGCTCGTCCATGACGAACTGGAAAATACCTATGGGCGCGTTGCTTTTCAGGAATTCGAGCATTTCCTTGTCCCGGTACGTGGACGTCACGTCATGAATCCGGGACAACTCGAGCATACCCGATTTGGTATGAAACCGGCTGATACCATCGACTTCATAAAAACGCCCTTCCCGCGTGAACAGTACAGGGGCCTTGCCGCTCCTGTTGAACCGTGGGCGCCGGGAAACGGATAGGAGGGACGCGAGTGGTTTACCTATGCAGGCATCTTCGGCTTTCCCTACAATATCCAGCGTGTGCCCGTTCGCAAACACGAAACGCCCGTCCTCGTCCGTGATCACCATCGGGACATCGGCCATATCCACAACGAACTTGAGAGCATCCAGCGAGGAATCATGCGGCGAAAGCTTCATTTACCCACCCACTCCGACAGGAGGATCCGCTCCCCTCATAGGGACAGCGCTGCATCAATATAAAAGGGACAGCCAGCCTTTTGTCCCTTCTCAATTCCCTTCCCCACACCTCATTTTTCCTTGCGGAAGGAAACCCCATCACCCTTCGCACAAGAAGGCATTCAACCCGCCGGGCCGTCATCCCCTTTTCTTATGGCAGGACGCCGCGATCATGGCGTACAGCTTGTCCGGGTCGAACGGCTTCGAAATATGCCCGTTCATTCCCGATGCCTCGGCCTTGATGACGTCGTCCGAGAACACGTTGGCGGTCATCGCCAGAATGATGGCAGTCTTCGCATCATCCCTGCGCAAGGAACGGAGCGCGGCAGTCGCCGTGTATCCGTCCATGACGGGCATCTGGATATCCATCAGGACAAGCTGATAATACCCTTCCTCCGACCGGGCAAAGATGTTGAGCGCTTGTTCCCCGTTGTCGGCGACGTCAACGGACGCCCCTTCCATCAGGAGGAGTTCTTTAGCTATTTCTTGATTGATTTCATTGTCTTCCACAAGCAAGACATGCAATCCGTCCAAGCGTTGACCTTCGGGCCTGGGCACAACCGAGGCATGTCCACATCCCCGATCCTCCGCAAAATTTCGCAACAGGTGCACCATGTTGGATTTGAAAAGCGGCTTCATGATGAAGACGTCCACGCCCGCGGCGAGGAAATCCGCCCCCACATCCGAACAGTCATAGCCCGACAGCATGATGATGGGGAGATCCGGCCCGACCCTGCGGCGGATTTCCCGGGCCGTATCGAGCCCGTCCATATCCGGCATTTTCCAGTCCAGGATGACCGCGAAGTAGTCGTCCCTTTCCTCATGGGCGCGCACAATCTCGGCGACGGCTTCTTGCCCGCTCAAGACCCCAAAAGCCCGCATCCCCACTTCCTTGAGCAACAGGCTCGCGTATTCGCAGACATCCCGTTCGTCATCCACCACAAGCACGGGAAGATCGGTCAAAACAGGGGGTTCCCCGTCTTCGGCATCCCGGAATTTCAGCGCAACGCTCACCGTAAACCGGCTCCCTTTTCCCAGCGTGCTGTCCACGGTGATTTCGCCGTTCATCATATGGATGATGTTCTGGCTGATCGCCATGCCAAGGCCCGTTCCCTGGATTTTGCTGATCCGGGAATCCTCGGCCCGGGAAAACGGTTCGAAGATGCGCCCGACGAACTCCTCGGACATGCCGATCCCGTCGTCTTCAAACGTAAAGTAGAAGACACTGGCCCCTTCGGCATGGGTTGGCTTTTCCTCAATGCTGAAATGCAGACGCCCGCCCGCCGGGGTATACTTCACGGCGTTCGACAAGATGTTCACCAAAACCTGCTGGAGGCGGCTCTCATCCCCATACAGGCCCTCGTGCCTCACCTTGCTGATGTTCATGGTCAGGTGATGCCCCTTTTCAATAATCATCGGCCTGCACACGTCGAACACGTTCTGCACCAGATTGGAAAGGCTGAAATCGTTCGCCCGCACATCCAAGCGTCCGCTCTCGATTTTGGACATATCCAAAACTTCGTTGATCAGATTGAGCAGATGTTTGCTGGACGTATTGATCTTCTTGAGGCAGTCCCTCACTTTCTGGGTATCCTCAATATGGGCGCCCGCAATCGCCGTCATCCCCACAATGGCGTTCATGGGGGTCCGGATGTCATGGGACATCCGGGAAAGAAATTCCGTCTTTCCCTGGTTGGCGTGCTTCGCCACCCGACAGGCGTCTTCCAGCGCCTGTTGCTGGAGCCGCTGCCGCTCGACCGTTTCCGTCACGTCAATGCCCAGGCTGTAGTAGGACGGTATCCCATCCTCGCTGTCCTTCCCGTCCATATAGCTGAACGTAATGGTCAAGTGACGGATTTTTCCAGACCGGGTCACGATCCGGCCCTGCATGATGCTGCTCCGCCCCGTTTCCTTCGCCTCGTGCATCGCCGCCTCGGCCTGCTCCATATCCTCCGGATGAACATACAGGCACTGGCTCTGCAGCTCTTCTTTAAACTGCTCTTCCGTGTAGCCGATGATCGACAGGAATTCCGAACCATACCACAGGATTGTGCGTTCATCGCGCGCGTCGAGCCGGGCGATGCCTCCCGGAAGGCTCCGCAGCATCGCCGCCTGCTGTTTTCCCTGCTTGTCCAGTTTGTTCTTGTACTTGGAGACATCAAAAACGAACTCGATTCTGGATTCCCGCCCGTCCCACAGTACCTTCCGATCTTTCAGGAGATACGTTTTCCCCAGCTGTTCGTTATAATGCTCCCACTCATAAAATCCTGAATCTTTCAGGTAGTTGTTGGTACAAAAAGGACAAGGCGTATTTCTTCCGTGGAATATCTCATAGCAAAGGTACTTTTTTCCAGAAAAGAGTTCTTCCCGAGAAAGATGGAACATATCAAGACCTGCTCGGTTCACATACAGCAATTCATAATTGTTCAGATCGCTGACATAAACCATATCGTCATATTCTTCGAGTATCCAGTTCCATTCCATATTTCTCTACCTTCAGGATCATTATAGATCGTATAACGGATCAAAAATGATAATAGAAAACTGGGTTATCGGCTCAAGATGTATTTCTGCAATCTTTTCTAGCGAATCTCAATACAGAAATGCCGTAATACAATATCAGGAAACCCTCACTGCAGAATGGAGATCCTTTCCAGCATACATTTCGATGGCACATGAGCCTTAACATTTTACACTAAAATATTTAATATAAT
>OODS01002029.1_pt1 | contig 12200 bp, 9 predicted proteins | sample 1671531 | NCBI WGS metagenome assembly OODS01 (sample SAMN06348166, study PRJEB24527) | human gut metagenome | biome: human gut; feature: ankylosing spondylitis patient; material: feces | host: Homo sapiens | place: China | collected 2015-10 | reverse complement strand
ATTTTGCCCGCCGGTATTTTTTGCAGAGAAAGAAACGCAAAAATTAAGCGTGACTTTTGACACGAGATCTGATAAAATAAAACAACTTTGCGCAACAGAGGGGAAAAGAGAGAAATCAACAGGAGAGATCAATGAAAAAACAGTTTGACCTCAGCGCCGCGGCGCTGCACATTTTAGCGATGGCCTTCATGCTGCTCGACCACCTGTGGGCGACGCTTTTTCTTTCGCAGGAGTGGATGACCTGCGTGGGACGTCTCGCGTTCCCCATTTTTGCCTTCATGGCGGTGGAGGGCTACTTCCACACGCACAGTTTCAAAAAATACGCGCAGCGGATGCTGATTTTTGCGTTGCTGTCGGAAATTCCCTTTGACCTGATGTACGGCGGCACGTGGTTCTACCCTGTGCACCAGAATGTCATCTGGACGCTGCTCATCGGCCTTCTCGGCATTCGGGCGATGGAGGCCGTGCGGGAAAAGGGGAAGACATGGCTCTATCTTCTGACTTGCGTTGCGGTCACGGTGCTGGGCTTTGCGCTCGGCACGCTCGGCATGGTAGATTATTACGGCATGGGCGTTTTGACGGTGTTTGTGTTCTATTTCCTCCGCGGCAGAGAGTGGTGGAAGCTGCTCGGGCAGATCGCGGCGCTCTATTGGATCAATGTGTCGCTCATCGGAGGACAGATTTTCCCGATCGAGCTTTTCGGACTGGAGTTTGAGGTCTGCGAGCAGGGGCTTGCACTGCTCTCGCTCGTGCCCATCTGGCTCTACCGCGGGCGGCAGGGACACCACAGCAAGGTGTTTCAGTATGCCTGCTACGCGTTTTATCCGGTACATATGCTCATCCTCGGCCTTATCCAGCTGTCTCTGTAACAGAATACGAAAAAAGCGCTGCCGAAAGGCGGCGCTTTTTCGCGCCCTTTTTTTGGAACGTTCACAATTTGTTTATTGACTTTGCAAAGGAAACAACTATAATGATGACGTTCTAAAATTAGAAGATTATCATTGGATGACGATGAATGATCGCGTCGCCGTCCGAGGGTAACGGAAAGGAGCCGACATGATACCGAAAGGGCCCGTACCGGGAAGAACGATCTTCAGCCACGCCAACAAGATGACACAAGCATATCACATTATGTTAACTCCACTGTGCAAGGAGACCGGCCTGCCGCCGTTAGCGATGGATATTCTGCTCTTTCTCGCCAACAATCCCGAGCACAACACGGCGAAGGACATCTGCCGCATGCGCGGGCACAAATCGGGTATCGTCTCCGTGCACGTGGAAAGACTGGTGAATGACGGCCTTCTCGAGCGGCGGGAGATGCCGGGCGACCGGCGGCAGACGCGGCTTATCTGCACCGAACAGGCGCAAGCGCTCATTGAGCGCGGACGGCAGGTGCAGTGGCAGTTCGGAAGACGTCTGCTCGAGGGCATCCCGGAGGAGGATCTGGCGACGATGCGCCGCTGCCTTGAAAGAATGGATGGCAATCTGAACGGCATCTGCAAGGAAAAGCGCTGAGGGCCCAAAGAAGAAATCAGGAGAACAACAATGCTGAAATTACTCAAAAACATGCGCCGTAAAGAGGTGCTCATGGTGCTGCTGTGCACCGTGCTTGTGGCGGTGCAGGTCTACTTTGACCTGCGGCTGCCGGATTACATGACCGATCTGACGACGCTCATCAAAACGTCGGGGGCGACGGCGGATATCCTGTCCGTCGGCGCGAAAATGCTTGGCTGCACGCTCGCAAGCGCCGTGCTGGCCGTGGGCTGCGGGTATCTCGCGGCCAAGGCGGCGTCGGGCTTCAGCTTCACGGTGCGCGAAAAGCTCTTCCGCCACGTGATGGACATCGGCAGCGAGGAGATGCAGGACTTTTCTGTCGCCAGCCTCATCACGAGAACGACGAACGACATCACGCAAATTCAGATGATCGTGGCGATGGGCCTGCAGATGATGATCAAATCGCCGATCATGGCCGTGTGGGCCATCATCAAAATTCTCGGCAAGAGCTGGGAGCTCTCCGCCGTGACAGCGGCATTCGTCGTGGTCATCTGCGTGACGGTGATAACGGTGATGAGCATCTGCATCCCGCGTTTCCGCATCGTGCAGAAGCTGACCGACCAGATCAACCGTGTGGCGCGCGAAAACCTGACGGGCATCAACGTGGTGCACGCGTTCAACGCCGAGCAGTACCAGAACGACAAGTTCAACAAGCCGAGCCTTGACATGATGAATGTGCAGGTAAAGAACCAGAAGCTCTTCGCCCTCGTCCAGCCGACGATGACGCTCGGTATGAACGGCCTGGCGCTCACGATCTACTGGCTGGGTGCGGCGCTCGTCAACAACATCGCGCTGACCGATTCCGCAGCGCGCCTCACGATGTTCAGCGACGTGCTGGTGTTCAGCACGTATGCAACCTACGTGGTGATGTCTTTTATGATGCTCGTGATGATCTTCATGCTGCTGCCGCAGGCGCAGGTCTCGGCCGAGCGTATCAACGAGGTGCTCGAGCGCAAGGCGAATATCCGCGAGGGCAGCGTGAGCGAATGCAAAGAGCACGGCACAGTGGAGTTCAAAAACGTTTCGTTCCGCTATCCGCACACTTCGGAGGATGAGCTTTCGAGCATCAGCTTCCGTGTGAACAGGGGCGAGACGCTTGCCGTCATCGGCGCGACGGGCAGCGGCAAGACGACACTTGTGAGCTTGATCCCGCGCTTTTACGACGCGACAGAGGGTGAGGTGCTTGTCGACGGCGTGAACGTCAGGGACTACACGTTCGACACACTCTACAACAAGCTCGGCTACGTGACGCAGAAGGCGGTGCTCTTCGCCGGCAGCATCCGCGACAATGTCTACTTTGGCGAGAGCGAAGCGCCGGCGGACGATGAGGGCCTTGCGCAGGCCGTCGAGCTTTCGCAGGCGAAGGAGTTTGTCGACAAGCTCCCCGACGGCACGCAGCACCATGTGGCGCAGATGGGCCGCAACATGTCCGGTGGCCAGAAGCAGCGCCTTTCCATCGCCCGCGCGCTGGCGAGAAAACCGGAGATCCTCGTCTTCGACGATTCGTTCTCTGCTCTGGACTACCGCACGGATGCGAAGCTGCGCGAGGGGCTATCCAAGCAGCTGCACGACACGACGAAGATCATCGTCGCGCAGCGCATCAGCACCATCCGCCACGCGGACAAGATCGTCGTGCTCGACCGCGGCGAGGCCGTGGGCATCGGCACGCATGAAGAGCTGATGAAAAACTGTGACGTTTACCGCGAGATCGCGACCTCCCAGCTCAGCGCCGCGGAGCTCGCGTAAAGGAGGCGAGAGAAGATGAAAAAGAAAAACAGCAATCCCGTCGGCGCGCTCAAGCGCACGGGCGCGTATATGAGCTCGAGCATGGGCATTATCATTTTTGCCCTCGTGCTGGCGGCGCTGAGCGCCGTGATGACGATCATCGGCCCCGACAAGATCGGCAAAATGGCGACCATCATGTCCGACGGCCTCTTCACCGGCATTGACCTCGCCGCCATTGCGAAGATCGGCGTGTTCCTTGCCATTATTTACTGCCTGAGCGCGCTGTTTGGCTTCATCCAACACTATATCATGGCGGTCGTGACGCTGAAAATGTCCTACCGCATGAGAGGTGAGCTCTCGGAAAAGATCAACCGCGTGCCGCAGAAGTATTTCAACACCACCTCGCAGGGCGACATTTTGAGCCGCATCACAAACGATGTGTCAACGCTCCAGCAGGGACTTACCAACAGCCTGCCGACCATCATCAGCGCCGCGACACAGTTTGTCGGCTGCCTTATTATGATGTTCGTGACCGAATGGCGCATGGCGCTCGTCGCACTGTGCATCACGCTCCTTGGCATGGTGCTGATCGTCGCCATCATGTCGAAGTCGCAGCGCTACTTCACCGCGCGGCAGAAGAGCCTCGGCGAGCTCAACGGCTATGTCGAGGAGATGTATTCCGGCCATGAGGTCGTGCGCATCAGCCGCGCAGTCGATAAGGTCCTCGACCACTTCGACGGCCTGAACGCGGCGGTCTATGACGCAAACTGGCGCTCGCAGTTCCTCTCCGGTGTGATGCAGCCGCTCATGAACGTGATCGGCAACCTCTCGTATGTTGCCGTGTGCGTGTTCGGCTCGGTGCTGGCCATCAATGGCACGATCGAATTCGGCGTCATCGTCTCGTTCATCCTGTATGTGCGCCTCTTCACCACGCCTCTGACGCAGATCGCACAGGGCATGACGAATTTGCAGACGGCCTCCGCCTCCGCGCATCGTATTTTCGACTTCCTCGAAAGTGAAGAGCTCGGCGACGAGAGCGACAAGACTGAGAAGCTCGACGCCGTGCGCGGCGCGGTGACGTTCGACCACGTGCGCTTCAGCTACCCTGATTCGCCCGACAAGATCATCATCAAGGATTTCTCCGCTGAGGTCCATCCGGGCCAGAAGGTCGCCATCGTCGGCCCCACCGGCGCGGGCAAGACCACGATGGTGAACCTCCTGATGCGATTTTTCGAGGTCAACAGCGGCCGCATTACGATCGACGGCGTGGCGACGACCGACCTGCGCCGCGAGGATGTGCACGAGCTCTTTGGTATGGTCCTGCAGGACACGTGGCTCTTTGAGGGCACGATCCGCGAGAACCTGGTCTATAACATGGAGGGTATCACGGACGAGCAGCTCGAAACGGTCTGCAAGGCCTGCGGCCTCGACAAATTTGTCCACTCGCTGCCACAGGGCTTTGACACCGTGCTCAGCGAGAGCACGACCATCTCGGCGGGACAGAAGCAGCTTTTGACCATCGCCCGCGCGATGCTCCAGAATGCGCCGATGCTGATCCTCGACGAGGCAACGTCCTCGGTCGATACGCGCACGGAACTTCTCATTCAGCGCGCGATGGACGAGCTGACGAAGGGCCGGACGAGCTTTGTCATCGCCCACCGCCTGTCGACCATCAAGAACGCCGACCTCATCCTTGTGATGCGCGACGGCGACGTCATCGAGAGCGGCACGCACGAGCAGCTGATGGAGCAAAACGGCTTCTACGCCGAGCTCTACAACAGCCAGTTCGCGCAGGCGTCGTAAAGAAAAACCAGCGCAGGTGAGCCTGCGCTGGTTTATATTTTCTGCGGAAGAAGTTAAAAGAAAGTTTATTGCCGAACTGGAAAACGGTGGTATAATAAGGAACATTCAAGGGCTGACAAAGCCCGCACCGCGAAAGGAAGCGGAAACATATGAATTGGTTTCAGGAATTGCTGTCGAATCCCTTTTTGCTCATCGGTCTCTCGTCGTGGTTCTGGGCGCAGCTCATCAAGACGGTCATTCACGCCATTGTGACGAAGAGCATCGACTTTACGCGCCTGATCGGCGACGGCGGGATGCCGAGCGGCCATTCGGCCACGGTCTCGTCGCTCGCGACCGCGGCGGCGCTCGTCTACGGGCTCGGTTCGTTTGAATTCGCGATGGCGTTCATCTTCGCCATCGTCGTCTGCAAGGACGCGATGGGCGTCCGGCTCGAAACGGGGCGGCAGGCCGTTATCATCAACGACATCGTCGAGGCGTTCAACTCGCTCGCGTCGGAAAAGCTTCCGGAGGCGAAGCTCAAGGAGTTCGTCGGCCACACGCCGCTGCAAGTCATCGCCGGTATTCTGCTCGGCGTGGCGAACACATTTATCATGTACTACTGCGTACTGTGAGGGAAAGGACATGACGCTTTTTATTAACTGCTGCCCGCGCGGAGAATCGCGCACGGAAAAACTGGCCCGCGCGCTGCTTAAAGCGCTCGGCGAATACGAGGAGCTGCGCCTTTATGACGAGCCGCTGCACCCGCTGGGGCGCGCGGACATCGCAAAGCGCGACGCGCTGCTCGCGGAAAAGAAGTATGACGATGAAATGTTCCGTTACGCCCGTCAGTTCGCCGCGGCGGACAGAATTGTCATCGCTGCGCCGCTGTGGGACCTGTCGTTTCCCGCGCAGCTCAAGGTGTATTTGGAGAATATCTATGTCACGGGCATCGTGACGAAGTACAGCGAGGCGGGCGAGCCCGTCGGCCTGTGCCGCGCAAGCGAGCTCTACTATGTCACGACCAGCGGCGGACCGTTCGACGGTCGCTTTGGCCACGACTACTGGAAGACCATCGCGCAGGACTGCTTCGGCATTCCGACCGTCAAGCTCCTGGAAGCCGAAAACCTCGACATCGTGGGCGCAGACGCGGAAAAGATCGTCGACGATGCCATCAAGGCCTACGGCCCTGCGTAAAATCAAACTTGTATAGCAAAAAAGCTCCGTGCCCTGGCACGGAGCTTTTTTATCGGGAAAAATCAGTTAGCGCTGCTCTGCTCGCTTTCGGGCAGGAGGTTCGTCATGCTCTTGAGGCCGATGGCGAGTGTGGACATGTTGTGCAGCAGCGCCGAGGTCGTCGGCGGCAGGATACCAAGCACGCCGAGCACGATGAGCGAGAAGTTGAAGCCCACGATGAAACGGTAGTTGCGGTGGATGCGGGCCATGAGCTCCTGGCTGAGAGAGCGCAGCGTGACGAGCGCAAACAGATCTTCGGACGAGATGGTAATATCCGCGATCTCGCGCGCGATGGCGGCGCCGGTCGAAATGGCGATGCCGGCGTCGGCCTCGGACAGGGCGGGGGAGTCGTTCACGCCGTCGCCGATCATGATGACCTTGCGGCCCGCGGCCTTTTCGCTGCGGACGAACGCGGCCTTGTCCTCGGGCAGCACTTCGGCGTAGACATCGTCGACGCCGACCTCAGCGGCGACGGCTTCGGCAGTCTTGCGGCTGTCGCCGGTCATCATCACGACCTTGTCGATACCGAGCTCGTGCAGCGCGCGCACGGCGGCTTTCGCCTCCTTGCGCAGCGGGTCATGAATGCAGATGACCGCGGCGAGCTCGCCGGCGATACAGAGGTACAGGTGCGAATACTCGGGCGGGAGCGATTCAAACTTCTCCTCTTCGTCCTCCGGCACGCGGCAGCCCTCGTCCTCGAAGACGAAGTGTGCGCTGCCGATGAGCACTGTTTTCTCGTCCACCATGCTCGAAATGCCGTGCGCCACGACGTACTGGACCTGAGAGTGATACTCCTCGTGCGTCAATCCACGGTCCCTGGCCTCGGCCACGACGGCGTTGGCGATGGAATGGGGATAGTGCTCTTCGAGGCACGCGGCAAGGCGGAGCATTTCACTCTCCTCGTTGCCGCCGAAGGTGACGATTTGCGCGACCTTGGGCGTGGCGTAGGTGAGCGTGCCGGTCTTGTCGAAGACGATGGTGTTCGCCTGGGCGACGGCTTCGAGGAAGCGCCCGCCCTTGACGGAGATGTGATGGCTGCTGCTCTCGCGCATGGCAGAGAGCACCGCGATGGGCATGGAGAGCTTGAGCGCGCAGGAGAAGTCGACCATCAGCACAGCCAGCATCTTTGTGATATTGCGCGTAATGAGATAGGTCAAGATCGTGCCGCCGAGCGTGTAAGGCACAAGTTTATCGGCAAGGCGCGAGGCCTTGTCCTCGGCCGTGGATTTGAGCTTTTCCGATTCTTCGATCATGCGCACGATGCGGTCGTACCGACCGCCGCCGAGCGCCTTTTCTACGCGCACGACACACTCGCCCTCTTCGGCGACGGTGCCTGCGTAGACATAGCTGCCCTCGCGCTTGGGCACGGGCATGGACTCGCCCGTCATGGACGCCTGATTGACCATCGCCTCGCCGGAGACGACCTTGCCGTCGAGCGGGATGAGGCTGCCGGTGCGCACGACAACGCAGTCGCCCGCCTGAATATCGCCGATGGGAACGAGCGTTTCCGTTTCGCCCGTCTTGAGCCAGACGTGGTCAACGTTGAGCGACATGGCGCCTGCGAGGTCCGCAACGGACTTCTTGTGTGTCCAGTCCTCAAGAATTTCGCCGAGGCGGAGCATGAACATCACGGAGCTCGCCGTTGAGAAGTCGCCGCGCACCATCGACACGGTGACGGCGGTGGCGTCGAGCACGGCGACGGAGAGTTTGCCGTGCAGCAGTGCGGAAAGACCCTCGCGGATGTACTTGATCGAGTGATAGATGGCGAGCGCCGTGGTGACGGGGAGCGGGAAGAAGAGCTTCGAGATCACGCGGCGGATCACCGTCCACGAGAGTTTGTCTTCAAATTCACGGTTGAGTTTGCGCGTCGTATGGTCGGGGACAAGGTCCATTGTTTCGGCCTTGTCGAACGAGAACGCCGCGAGCGCGTGCACGAGCGCGGCGCGGTCCGCGCGGTAAACGATCACGGCGTCCTGCGTGCGGTCAAAGACCGAGACCTCTCGCACGCCGTCCACATTGCGCAGATAATATTCCAGAACGTCCGCCTGATGCAGCGTCATGCGGCGGCAATTCAGATGCACGCGTATGCGCCCGGCGGATTCGTGCAGAATTTTGCATTTCATAGTGTATCAATTCCTCCGAAAGTGAAAGAGAGCCGCGCGTCGCGGCTCTCCTGCGATTTATTCCTCGTCCGCTTTTTCCTCGGACGCGTCCTCAATGACTTCGGCGTCCTCTTCCGCTGCGCGGCGCTCGTTGATGTCCTTGGCGTCGGCGTAGACGTCCTCGGCATCCTCACGGACGTTCGTGACGGCCTGCATCACGCAGTCCTTGGCACGCAGCACCGCGGCGGTGGTGTGAGAGTAGACCTTTTTGGCATCCTTGCTGGAAAGGATCTTGAGACCGGCGGTGCCGAACAGCACGCCGGCTGCAAATAAACCGAGATGTTTCATTGTGTAAAAACCTCCTGTCGATTTTTGTAAAAACGAGATGTTTTTCAATTTCCTGCACAATATAACACAGTGCTTTTTGAATTGCAAGTGGGGAAATGTTAAAAAATGACGAACAATGGGAAGCGCTGTTTTGTCGCGTTTTCCTCAGATGTTCGCGCGCTCGTCCCAGAGCGTCAGCGCGCCTGATTGCAGCGTTTTCGGAACGTCGATGATGCGCTGGTTCGACGAGCCGCGAAAGCGCAGCGAGATATCGCGCAGCGCGTCCACATAGCGCCCGTCGACGAGCACATCGAGCAGTGACAGCAGTTCGTCCGTCACCTCGCAGCGCGGATACGCGGTGGGGTCGTGCAGCTCCTCCCACGTAAAGCCTGTGAACGACCAGATCGTCTTTTGCGGCAGCTCACGCCTCACGCGGCGGAGAAACGGCAGCAGCGCGCGCTGATTTTTAGGCTCGAACGGCTCGCCGCCGAGCAGCGTGAGACCGTTGATATAGTCGGGGGAGAGCAGGCGGATGAGCTCGTCCTCCGTTTCACTCGTGAAGGGCTTGCCGTAGCAGAAGTCCCACGTCTGCGGCTGAAAGCAGTTTTCGCAGTGGTTCGTACAGCCGGAGACGAACAGCGTCACGCGCACGCCAAGGCCGTTGGCGATGTCGCAGTTTTTGATCTCGCCATAGTGCATGGGAAATGACCTCCTTATCAGAAAAAGGTGGGAGCGCGGTGCGCTCCCACCTAAACAGCAATTTTATGGCGCAGCCTTACAGATGCAGCACGCGCTCTTTGATCTCCTGCGTGCGGCCCTGGTTCCAGAACTGGGTGCCGATGTAGCCGCAGGTGCGGCGGGCGACGTTCATCTTGTCCTGATCGGTGTTGCCGCACTTCGGGCAGCGCCAGATGAGCTTGCCGCCCTCCTCGACGATGTCGATCTCACCGTCCCAGCCGCAGACCTGGCAGTAGTCGGACTTCGTGTTGAGCTCGGCGTAGATGATGTTGTCGTAGATGAACTTCATCACCTGCAAAACCGCTTCAAGGTTCTGCTGCATGTTGGGCACTTCGACATAGCTGATCGCGCCGCCGGGGGAGAGGTGCTGGAACTGCGCCTCGAACTTGAGCTTGGTGAACGCGTCGATCTTTTCCGTCACGTGGACGTGGTAGGAGTTCGTGATATAGCCCTTGTCCGTCACACCCTCGATCACGCCGAAGCGCTTTTGCAGGCACTTGGCGAACTTGTAGGTCGTGGACTCGAGCGGCGTTCCGTAGAGGGAGTAGTCGATGTTCTCGGCGGTTTTCCACTCCTTGCACTTGTCGTTCATCTTCTGCATGATGGAGAGGGCGAAGGGCGTTGCGCTGGGGTCGGTGTGGCTCTTGCCGGTCATGTACTTCACGCATTCATACAGGCCCGCGTAGCCCAGAGAAATGGTGGAATAGCCGTTGTAGAGCAGCTTGTCGATGGTTTCGCCCTTTTTCAGCCGGGCCAGCGCACCGTACTGCCACAAAATGGGGGCGGCGTCGGAGGTGGTGCCCTTAAGCCGCTCATGGCGGCACTGAAGGGCCCGGTGGCACAGCTCCAGACGATCCTCAAAAATCTTCCAGAACTTGTCCAGATTGCCGCCGGAGGACAGTGCCACGTCCGGCAGGTTGATGGTGACCACGCCCTGATTGAAGCGGCCGTAGTACTTGTGCTTGCCGGGCTGGTAATTCTTGGCGTTGGCAATGTTGCCGATACCCGCGTCGGTGAAGCGGTCCGGCGTCAGGAAGGAGCGGCAGCCCATGCAGGTATAGACGTCGCCCTTCAGCTCCCGCATCTTCTTCTCGGAGATGTAGTCCGGCACCATGCGGCGGGCGGTGCATTTGGCGGCCAGCTCTGTGAGATACCAGTAGGGGGCATCCTCGGTGATGTTGTCCTCCTCCAGTACGTAGATCAGCTTGGGGAAGGCAGGGGTGACCCACACGCCGTCCTCATTCTTCACGCCCTGATATCGCTGGAGCAGCATCTCCTCAATGATCATGGCCAGATCTTTCTTTTCCCGCTCAGTTTCGGCTTCACCCAGATACATGAACACGGTGATGAAGGGAGCCTGTCCATTGGTGGTCAGCAGCGTTACCACCTGATACTGAATGGTCTGAACACCGCGGCGGATTTCCTCCCGCAAACGGGTCTCCACCAGCTCCGTGATCTTTTCCGCACCGGGGTCCGCGCCGATGGAGGCCATTTCCGCCTCCACGATCTTACGAATCTTCTGACGGCTGACCTCCACAAAGGGGGCCAGATGGGTCAGGGAGATGGACTGGCCGCCATACTGGTTGGAAGCCACCTGTGCCACGATCTGGGTGGCGATGTTGCAGGCGGTGGCGAAGCTGTGGGGCCGTTCGATCAGGGTGCCGGTGATGACGGTGCCGTTTTGCAGCATGTCCTCCAGGTTTACCAGGTCGCAGTTGTGCATGTGCTGGGCGTAATAGTCGGCGTCGTGGAAGTGGATGATGCCCTCCCGGTGGGCCTCCACGATCTCCTGGGGCAGCAGGATCCGCTCTGTAATGTCCCGGCTCACCTCGCCGGCCATGTAGTCCCGCTGGGTGGAGTTCACCACCGGGTTCTTGTTGGAGTTCTCCTGCTTGGCCTCCTCGTTGCAGCACTCGATGAGGCTGAGGATCTTCTCGTCGGTGGTATTGCTCTTGCGGACCAGAGAGCGGACATAGCGGTAGGTGATGTAGTTCTTGGCCACCTCATAGGCCCCGTGAGCCATGATCTGGGACTCCACCAGGTCCTGAATCTCCTCCACAGAGGGGGAGCGGTTCATCTTCTGACAGCTGAGTTCCACGGACTCCGCGATCCGCTGGATCTGGACCGGGGTCATCCGGGCGTCCTCCTCGATAGTGTTGTTGGCCTTGGTGATGGCGGCGATGATCTTCGTGATGTCGAAGATGACCTCCGTGCCGTTCCGCTTCATGACTTTCATGGGACTCTCCGCCTCTCTTGTAGAATCAATCTCAATTGTAATATATCTAGTAAGCATTGTTATCATACCACACTAGATATGGGATGAAAAGTTGCATTTACCATAGTGTCTTCCAAAATTCGGCGAGGAAATTTGTGCGTTCCGGAGAAAAGCTGTCGATGCGGAAAAACCGCCCCGTGCGGCAGGGCGCGGAGCGGTCGGGATCCGGAGAACAGTCAGGTCAGCTCTGTGTATTTGGCGGCGCTGCCCCGGGCCTTTTCCACCGGGTACTTGGCGGCGTTCTGATCCACCTTGGCGTTCAGGATCTCATCCAGATCCAGGCCGCACACATCGGCCATCAGGACGCAGTAGCTCAGCACATCCGCCAGCTCCTCCCGGATGCGGCCCAGCTTGTCCCGGCATTCCAGGTCCGCGCCGCTCCACTGGAATATCTCCAGCAGCTCCGCCGCCTCCAGATCGGAAGAGCGTCGTGTAGGGAAAGAGTGTAGATCTCGGTGGTCGCC
>OODS01002023.1_pt1 | contig 12231 bp, 6 predicted proteins | sample 1671531 | NCBI WGS metagenome assembly OODS01 (sample SAMN06348166, study PRJEB24527) | human gut metagenome | biome: human gut; feature: ankylosing spondylitis patient; material: feces | host: Homo sapiens | place: China | collected 2015-10 | reverse complement strand
TAAGGAATGCAGAATGGTTTGAGAGCAGGCTGCGCTCCCTTTTTGATGGGGATGGGCAGCTTGCGATTGACGAATTGTGGAATGAGAACCAGCTTGCCCAGGCACTCCGGCGAAGCCGGTACCATGCGGTTGTCATCGCCATGACCGGAGCAAAGGGACTGGAGGCGGCCATACAGGCGAAGCGGCTGGCACCGGAAGTACCGCTTGTCTGGTGGAGTGATGATGAAAACTTCGCCCTGATCGCATATCAGCTTCGTATCCCGGCATTCCTCTCCATAGATTGTAGTGATCAGGAGCTATATGAGGCGATGGAGTCCATCAGGAAACGGAGGTATGGAAATGCGAATTGCGCTATGCAGCTATAGTCAGAAGGAGGAGGCAGTCTCCCGGCTTCTTCAGGGAAAAAGGGGAAGTAATGAATCAGGTGAGGAGGAAAAGTATGAATAAAAAATATTACCGGAGAGAACAAAACCGTCACGCTATATAGAAAATAATGACAACAGGAGGAAATGGATATGAGGTATAAAAAGAAGAAACGGCAGATCATATCTGCAGCATTGGCGGCAATGATGGCGATGCAGTTATGCATACCGTCTGCAACGTTTGCTGCAGTCCCTACAAAAAAGTTGAAAGTGATCACGGGATTTACGGAATTACCGGAGGAGGTCGCGCATATTCAGATCCCTGCGGATGCCGGAGAAAACTTTGAGGATTATCTGAATTTCCCGGAGACGATCGAGGCTTCGGTGGTGGAATATAAGAACGTGAATCATCAGAAAAATAATGCGGATCGCGATAAGGGCGCGGAAGATGAGAAAGCGGCAGCAGACGACCGTGATAAGAAAGAAGACTCGGAAATTGCTACCGGCAGTAATGCAAAGAAAGAAAATCTGAATGAGGAGGAAACTCCGGAAACAGAAAATTCAGAAAACGTGCCGGATAGCAATGATGAGGAGAAAGCAGATAAACAGGAAGTTCAGGAGAAAGACCAGCAGGGTACGTTTCTGATCGCGACCGACAGCAATGCCGGGGATTTTCTTGAGGATTATGAGTTTGAAGATGAGGAAATCTCAGAAGATATCCCGGTGCTGACGGATATCAGCGTTACTTGGGAGCCGGATGAGAACCGGGAAGATGAAAGTGGTTTCTATTATTATCTTCCGGTTCTTCCGAGAGAGTATATTTTGGCAGCGGGCGTGGAGCTTCCGGAGATCGAGGTCAGCATGGACGGCGGAATCGCTTTGCTAGCATCAACAGGTACTTATGATATTGCGAATGGCGGTATCAGCATCAACAGCAACACATTGGAACAGTATAATGATGCGACTATCACGGGAAGCAGTACGACCCATGTTATTCTGGTTAATGGTGTGGAGGCTACAATCACGATTTCGGATCTGGATATCCAGATTCCGATCGACAATAACGCTACGACAGCAAGTAACTGGATACCGGCGATCCGACTGGCAAATGGTGCAAACCTGAATCTGATTCTGAAGGGAAAAAATACACTCAAGGGCGGTGATATGTGTGCGGCTATTGATGTGCCGGAAGGCTGTACCCTGACGATCAGCGGAGAGGGAAGCTTAAAAGCAACCGGTGGAGTAGGTGCCGGAATTGGTGCGTCGAGCATGAGAAAGGGTTCCTTGGGGACGATTGAGATCAACGGAGGCAATATCGAAGCTTATGGCAGCGGGATGGCAGCAGGTATTGGCGGCGGTTTAGAGGGCGGCATCGGTACCATTGTCATCAACGGCGGAACTGTTTATGCCAAGGGCGGATATGGAAGCTACCCCAAGGATATTAAAAATGTATACGGTGGAGCAGGAATTGGCGGTGGACCGTTCGGCTGCGTGGATAGGATTGAGATCAACGGTGGCAATGTGACAGCCTGTGGAGGATATGTTACGAACGCAAAAAGACACCCCGGAGCCGCAATCGGCACTGGCGGCGGTGGAGCAAAACCGATAGGCGAAGGTAAATACAAGTATGGTGATATTGTGATCAATGGCGGAACGGTTTCAGCCATTGCATATAATAATGAAGTATATGCGATCGGTGTCGCAGTGAAGCCCGGTCAAGCGCTGCCGGAGGGTAGTACCTTGGAGGGCTCCATTTCCATCAGTAATGAAGCAACAGTAAACTTAAATGGCGGCGATTATTTCCCGAAAAGTGAAAATCCCGGACTGAAAAACTATGCCATTCAGGGCACGATTGCGGATGTACGATTCACCGAAAGCACTTATCCGGTGACAATCAGCGTGGGAGGGATTACCTGGAATGCAGGGACGATGAAGGTGAGCGATTATCAAGGTACACTTAAGGCATCCAATTATCTGAAGCCATTAACGCCAGGGACACCGGTAACGGTAACGGTGACGGTTGGAGACTATGTTTATCAGATGGAAGCTGACGTTGCTGATGTTGATGATAAGAATGCAACGATCACTTTGAAGGCCGCAACTCCTCTTTATGAGACAAGATTAAAATTTGTTTCCACGGTGATCACGAGCGATCAGATATTACAGGCAACCGATATCACGGTCAAGCAGAATGATAAACCGTTGAGCAATCAAGAAGGTCAAAGTGCAGCTATGGTCATTCCTTCCATGCAGATTTCGTATGATGAAGCGAACACGGGACATCTGACGGTATATCTGCCGGAAAATAAGAATAAAACAGAGATTTCGGTGACGGTACCGGGCTTAAATGACGGCAATCCGATCACAAAATCAGGTGAGACGATTTCGACAACACCAAATGAAATCGAGATGTTTCATGATGATACCGTTTGTAGTCATGAGTACTATAATGCAGATGGATTTTGTGAAGCATGTGGTGCATATCAGGAGGCAAAAAATTGGAAGGGATATTATGAGATTTATAATGCCGGTCAGCTTTTCTGGTTTGCAAAGCAGGTTAATGATAGTAATATCCCTAATAACAGCAATCTGAAGCTGATGAAGGATATTGAGATCCCGGGCGGACATGACTGGACAAGCATTAGAGACAAATCTAATACTTGGTCTTTCGAGGGGACTATTGAGGGAAATTACCATGTAATTTCCGGACTGCGACCTGCTAATGACGGTACAAGTTCTAACTACGGACTGGTGGCAAGTATTAAATATGGGAATGTACAAAATATAGGGCTGGTGTTTGAAGGTGATTGGACTTGCGGGTTGTGTAGACTCACTGTGGGTGATATCAAAATTCAGAATTGTTTTGTAGTAGGAACAAATTTTTCATATAGTTGTTCACAAGGAGCGGTGACTAAAAATGGAACGGTGACTAATTGCTTGGCTGTATCAGGAAAACTGGAAGGAACTAAGTACTCGAATGATCATAGGGCTACTTTTACGAACTGTTATGAGACAGAAAAGAGTGATTATAGTTCTCCGGGTATTACTACTATAAGCGAAGAAAAACTGAAATCCGGAGAAATTGCCTATAAATTAAACGGTGATCGATCAGATGGTACGTGGGGACAGGTGATCGGAACGGAGGATTACCCGCATTTCCGCAAGTACAGTAAGACGGTATATTATGATCAAGCTACTAAGACATATTCTAATAATAAGGCGGCAAGTATCACTTCCGCAGCTGTCACGGATATTAAGACGATTTCTGACACAAAAGCGACTGCTACACTTAAGGCAACAGGAACTCCCGGAGCAGAGGTTAAGTTTTTATTAACCTCCGGCGAGGATGAGCGGACATTAACATTAGATGATATGTTCTCGAATGGAACGCCACTTAGGGAGAGTTCTTCCGGAAACTATGAGTGTACTATTGAGAATTTAACTCCGGACACAGAATATCATGTCAGACTGATGATTAAAAAGGATGGTGTGTTATCTCTTGATGTAACCTATGTAAATTTCCAGACAGAAAAAGTGCGGCAGGAGGCACCTAATGCTGCTGATGTTTCTATCAATTACGAACAGGAGACTTTAGAGAATAAAGCTTCCTGCGATTTGGAGTATGCTGCTTCTAAGGATGCACAGTCATGGACAACTATAAGACAGGGTGCTAAGGTTCGTCTGACAGGGCTGCTGGATAACATTCGTGAAAATGGTGGGTCTGTACCATTCTATATTCGCAGGAAAGCATCCTCGTCCATGTCAGCCAGTGAAGCGGTTTTGGTGGCGGATTTGCAAACACAGGCGATTCCGGAAGAATCGAACAAGCCGAATATTGATTATCGGGAGGAAGAAATCACAATTTCCTCATCTTTACAGTATGTGATTGTAAACGGAACCAATACCTCTCCAAGCTGGACATCTGCAAAAATGGGCAGTGGATCAGGAATTTCGATTACAGACATCATTTCTTCCGATCATGAGAGTACGGTTTATTATCGGTATGCTGCAAGCAACACGGATAAGAAATTTGCCGGAAAACCTGAAAGTATCACGATTCCTAAAAGAACGGCAGCACCGGCTGCAATAACTGAGGATGAGGTGGATATAACCGGTACGACGATTACCATAAACAGAACGAATCCGGAAAATGACATTGAGTATGGATACCGTGATGCAGATTCAGACGGAGCATTTACATGGATTGTCGGCACGAAAATTCAGGGATTATATCCGGCACATGGATATCAGGTAACCGGCAGAATAAAGGCGAAAGAGAATGCATTTGCTTCTGAGAGAACGGAACCGCTTAATGTGTCTACCAGGGATACACTGAGAATTGTAGGAAACGGAACACAAAAGTGGAATGCGAAGGGGACTTATGGGGTTTCACTTGCTAAGATTCCGGTTTCCCTGGCTTCTGGTTATGGTGTGTATAATGGTGCAAATCAACCGGTAGCCGGAACCTGGAGCTGGGAACCGGAAAATAGTAGTTCAGCATCTGGTATTTATCCGAATGTAAAAGGTAACAAGGCTTATACCGTGAAATTTACACCGACAGATTCAAGTGTTTCATACGATAGGACATTAACAGATTCCGTGGTACCGGAAATTTCTAAGTACCAACTGCAATTATCATCAGTTGTGGTAGAAGATAAGACCTATGATGGCACGACAACAGCAACTGTACAGCAACCACTCATGATAGACACTGGTGTGAATACAGCTGCCGGAAATGAAAAACTGCAGATCACAGGCTTAACAGCCGCTTTTAAGAATGAAAATGCCGGAACCAATAAAGAGGTTGTGATCGATGCCTCGGAGGCAGTGATAACAGGAGCAGCAGCGAGCGGCGGCGGAGCAACAGCCGATCCGGATAACTACTAGGTCAACATTCCTTCCAATGCAACCGCAACGATCAAAAAAGCAGCATCTTCGATCACGATCAATGATGCAGAGTGGCCGGGAACGAAAACATATGGCGATCCTGATTTTCCATTGACTGGAGTTACCACCGTTGGAGATGGAGCGGTGACCAAGACAAGCGACTCTGCGAATGTACTGACGGTGGATGAAGATGGTCAGGCAACGATCCATGGCGCAGGTACGGCAAATGTAACGATTCGTATGGAAAATGGTACCAATTACACGACAGGTAATAATTCCAGACCGATCACCGTTCAGAAGGGAACCATTTCCCTGAATCTGAAAGCCGGAAAGAAAACAGATCTGATGCAGAGACTCCGGGCTGCTCTTGGAAATGTGGAAGATACTTATGTTCTGACTCTGGAAGCGAAGGGAGCTTATCAGGATGTTCTGACCGGAATGGTAATTTTTTATGAAAATGGACAGCAACTCAATCAGACGCCGATCCCATTGACCAATGGAACCGCGTCAATGGAATATTCGGTTCCTTCTGCCGGTACGTATGAAATTTCGGCAGAATATGTGCTTCCGGCCGATGGCCCAGAGAAGGAAAATTACAATGATCCTGCACAGGTAAGCTGCAGCTTCGAGGTCGAAAAAGCAGATGAGGATCAGATTCAGATCAAAGAAGTGGACGGGAAGCTTTACGGTGATGATCCATTCGAACTGGAACTTACCGGACAGAAGGGAACCGGAGCTGTGAAATTCTCCGTTCCTGCTGACAATGGAGTTCTGGAGTTATCCGAAGTGAACGGAAAAACAGAGGCGAAGATCATCGGAGCCGGAACGGTCCTCGTGACAGCTGAGGTTGCCGGGGATACTGGCTACAATGGAACAACGGTAACAAGAGAGATTACCATTGGAAAGGCACAGACCCCGGAGGTTTCGGTGGCAGCGCCGAAGATTGCACCGGTTCCGGCAGATGCACCGGAGAAAGTAAAAGCGATCGCTAACCTCTTAAATAAGAACGCCCCGAAGATTACCGGACTGGATACTGTCACAGCAGATCTGATCCGGGAAACGGAAAACGGGGATGTGATCGTAAAAACAGGAGAAGATCAGACGATTTCCGGAGCGGAAGCGAAGGAAAAACTTAAGAAGGAAGGAGTCGATACCGCAGGAAAGAAGGTAAGACTGGTGGTTGAGCCGTATATGTCGGTGGAAGTAAAGGGTGTGACCGAAAAACAGGGAGTGAATGTGATCACTTTTGAAATCACTGCATTATACAATGTAAAAGCCACAACAGCCAGAAAGAATGAGACCATGCAGGAGGAAGGAACCGGTAGAAATACCATTCTGATCGGCACAGCAATCCCGCAGAAGGTTGGAATCCCGGTTACGATCACCCTGCCGCTCCCGGCAGATTATCCGACCGAAGATCTCTTTATCCGGCATCTGTTACATAGCGGAAAAATTGCTTATTATCCGGTAACAGTAAAGAAAACGCAGGGAAGTGTGATGGCAGAGTTTGTAAACAAGGATGGCTTTAGTACCTTTGAGCTGCTCTCAGACGGCCGAAAGGGAACGGTTGCATTTGATCATGGAGTCGGAGAACGGAGCTATAGCCTGGAGCAGATGGATGAAGCGCTTCCGACAGTCAGCAAGGATGGAGCTGTGTTCAAGGGCTGGAAGATCAACGGCACGTTGTATACAACTGTGAACGAAGCACTCCTGGATGTGCTGAATCAGGCAGAAGGACATCGTGTGACGGCGCAGGCAGTCCTGGAAAGCAGCAGTCCTGAAACTCCTGATGATTCGAAAGGTGACAGGAACACCGGTTCTGACAGTGACAGAGAGGATACCGACCGGAATGTGGCCAGAAATGCATGGAAAACAAAGAAAGTCAATGGCGTAGTCAGATGGAGCTACTATGATAGCGATGGACGTCGTGTATTCAATGTATGGAAACAGCTTTTGTACGAGGGAACCATGTTCTGGTATCATTTTGGTGCGGACGGGTACATGGATACCGGCTGGTTTAAAGATGCGGATGGAAACTGGTATTATCTGAATCCGGCATCCGACGGCACGCAGGGAACCATGAAGACCGGCTGGTTTAAGGATGTGGATGGAAACTGGTATTATCTGAATCCGGTATCTGACGGTACGCGGGGAGCGATGAAGACCGGCTGGTTTAAGGATGTGGATGGAAACTGGTATTATCTGAACCCGGTATCTGACGGTACCCAGGGAGCGATGAAGACCGGCTGGTTTACAGATCCGCAGGATGGACATCTCTATTATCTGGATCCAAAGACCGGTGCAATGGTGACCGGAAACATACAGAATGATAGCGTGTGATTCTGTTTCATGGGGATCCATCAACTTTTATGGTTGATGGATCCCTGCTCTTATCTTTTCATAGGACAAATGGAAATTTTTACTTGACAGTTCTATGTTTTTTCATGTATGATAGAAATAGTGTGAAGAGACATTTATCGTTTTCATGCAAATGTATGTAATGACCACTCCCGCAGAACAGACTACGGAAGTTAAGCCCATCGGACAGGCGGGTCAAGCGCCGCGTGGGGTTAAGCCCACATTATTGATTGAGTTAAAAGCTCAAATTTATAAGTTGATTACTTTATAATCAGTGTTTGAAAAACACATCATCTTGTGAATCGGTCAATAAGTGCAGGGACAATATATTTGCGATTGCAGACTTGGAAGAAAAAACGATAAAGCTCAGAGGCAGACGGGAGCGGAGTGACGCGCCCCAGACCCCAATGGAATAGAATCGTTTTGAGCAGATGATGGTTTTGGCGTCATCTGCTTTTTTTATTATTCAGATGATGCGCAATCAATAAAATGCATGAGGAACAAAACCATGGACAGAGAGAGACAAAAGAAAGCCCCGATCTATGAAGCGCTCGAGGCATTTAAAAAGAAGAGAGTTGTCCCGTTTGACGTACCGGGACATAAGAGAGGACGCGGAAATCCGGAACTTGTACAGCTTTTAGGAGAGAAATGTGTATCTTTGGACGTAAACTCCATGAAGCCGCTTGACAACCTCTGTCATCCGGTCTCCGTGATCCGTGAGGCGGAAGAGCTTGCGGCGGAGGCATTCGGAGCGGCCAGCGCCTATCTGATGGTAGGCGGAACGACATCTGCGGTCCAGAGCATGATCCTCTCGGTGGTAAAAGCCGGAGATAAAATCATCCTGCCGCGAAACGTACATAAGAGCGTCATCAACGCTCTGGTGCTCTGCGGCGGAATCCCGATCTACGTAAATCCGGAGATGAACCAGAAACTCGGTATTTCGCTGGGAATGCAGGTCGAAAAAGTAAAACAGGCCATCGAGGACAATCCGGACGCAGTTGCGGTGTTCGTCAACAACCCGACCTATTACGGCATCTGCTCTGATATAAAAACGATCGTACAGCTTGCCCATGCGAGGGGCATGAAAGTTCTCGCGGACGAGGCTCATGGAACCCACCTGTATTTCGGAAAGAATCTTCCGATCTCCGCAATGGCGGCGGGAGCTGATATGGCGGCGGTATCCATGCACAAGTCCGGCGGAAGCCTGACCCAGAGTTCGCTTCTTCTTTTAAATAAGGGAGTGAACACCGATTATGTGCGCCAGATCATCAACCTGACCCAGACCACAAGCGCATCTTACCTGCTTCTTTCCAGCCTTGATATCTCAAGACGAAATCTGGCTCTCCGCGGTGAGGAATCCTTCGCGAAGGTCGTTGAGATGGCAGAATACGCGAGACGGGAGATCAACTCCATCGGTGGCTACTATGCTTACGGAAAAGAACTTGTAAACGGTGACAGCATTTTCGATTACGATGTGACGAAGCTCTCCGTATATACAAGAGACATCGGACTTGCGGGAATCGAAGTCTATGATCTTCTGCGCGACGAGTATGATATCCAGATCGAATTCGGTGACATCAGCAACATTCTGGCTTACATCTCCATCGGAGACCGGATTCAGGACATCGAGCGTCTTGTGGGGGCTCTCGATGATGTGGAACGTCTCTACAAAAAGGACAGCGCGGGACTTCTCTCCGGTGAGTATATCTCCCCGAAGGTCGTGATGTCCCCGCAGAAAGCGTTCTACTCCGAGAAGGTCTCCGTTCCGGTGGAAGCGTCTTCAGGAAGAGTCTGTGCGGAGTTCGTGATGTGCTATCCGCCGGGAATCCCGATTCTGGCGCCGGGGGAGATGATCACGGACGACGTGGTCCAGTATATCCTGTATGCGAAGAAAAAGGGATGCTCCATGCAGGGAACAGAAGATCCGGCGGTGGACCATCTGATGGTGCTGGCAAATATATAGCATGAATTTTTAACGGCATTGCATCCGTATGAGGACAAACAGGATGTCTGCCCGCATACAGGCTTTGGCCAATACGATACAAGGAGTCACGAGATATGGAATTCTGGTTTTCAGAACTGCACACCGGAAACGTCAAGCTGTCCATCAAGATCGAAAAGCAGCTGTTTTCCGGGGAGAGTGAATATCAGCGGATCGATGTGTTCGATTCCGAGGAATTTGGAAAATTTATCTCTCTGGACGGGGAGATCGTATTCTCCGAGAAGGACGAGTTTATTTATGACGAGATGGTGACCCATGTGCCGATGGCGGTCCATCCGTGTGTGAAGGACGTACTGATCATCGGCGGCGGCGACGGCGGTGTCGCGAAAGAACTTTTGCAGTATGACTGCGTGGAACATATCGATGTCGTGGAGACGGATGAGATGTTTGTGGAGGTTTCAAGAAAATTTTTCCCGGAGGTAGCCTGTGCCTTAGATGATCCGCGTGTCGAGGTCCACTATGATGACGGTCTGAGATTTTTAAGAAACAAGAAGGCAAAATATGACCTTATCATCAACGATTCCACAGACCCCTTCGGTCATACTGAGGGATTGTTCACGAAGGAATTCTACGGTAGCTGTTACAGCGCCTTAAAGGAAGATGGGATCATGGTCTACCAGCACGGAAGTCCATTCTACGATGAGGACGAGCTGGCCTGCCGCAGTATGCACCGAAAGGCATTCCGCTCCTTCCCGATCAGCCGTGTGTATCAGGCGCATATTCCAACCTGTCCGTCCGGATACTGGCTCTTCGGCTTCGCTTCAAAGAAATATCATCCCATCAAGGATTTCAAGCCCCGGGAATGGGATGCATTAAATATCGAAACCTGGTATTACACGACACATCTTCACATGGGCGCGTTCATGCTGCCGAAGTATGTTGAGGATCTTTTAAAAGAGGAGGAAAAATAAACATGAGCAGATTAATGATCATCGGCTGCGGAGGTGTTGCGTCCGTAGCAATCCACAAGTGCTGTCAGAACAGTGATGTATTCACAGAAATCATGATCGCAAGCCGTACCGTATCCAAGTGCGATGCCTTAAAGGAGAAACTTCAGGGAACTACAAAGACGAAGATCACGACCGCGAAAGTGGATGCTGACAACGTGGACGAGCTGGTGGCTTTAATGGAAAGCTATAAGCCGGATGCAGTGTTAAACGTTGCACTCCCGTATCAGGACCTGACGATCATGGATGCATGCTTAAAGGCTGGCGTGAACTATATCGATACCGCAAACTACGAGCCGGAGGACACCGACGATCCGACATGGCGCGCGATCTATGAGAAACGCTGCAAGGAAGAGGGCTTCACCGCATACTTCGATTATTCCTGGCAGTGGGCATATCAGGAGAAATTCAAAAAGGCTGGACTTATGGCACTCTTAGGAACAGGTTTTGACCCGGGCGTCACAAGCGTCTTCTCCGCGTATGCGTTAAAGCACTATTTCGATGAGATCCACACCATCGACATCTTAGACTGCAACGGCGGCGACCATGGTTATCCGTTCGCTACAAACTTCAACCCGGAGATCAACCTCCGTGAGGTATCCGCAAACGGCTCCTACTGGGAGAACGGCCACTGGGTAGAGACAAAGCCGATGGAGATCAAGCGTGAGTACAACTTCCCGCAGGTCGGCGAGAAGGATATGTACCTCCTGCACCACGAAGAGATCGAGTCTCTCGCGAAGAATATTCCGGGCGTAAAGCGCATCCGCTTCTTCATGACCTTCGGCCAGAGCTACCTGACCCATATGAAATGCTTAGAGAACGTTGGAATGCTTTCCACCTCCCCGATAAACTTTAACGGACAGGAGATCGTTCCGATCCAGTTCTTAAAGGCTCTTCTTCCGGATCCGGCATCCTTAGGTCCGAGAACCGTCGGAAAGACAAACATCGGCTGTATCTTTACCGGTGTGAAGGACGGAAAAGAGAAGACGATCTATATTTATAACGTATGTGACCATCAGGAGTGTTACAAGGAAGTCGGCTCCCAGGCCATCTCCTACACGACTGGCGTACCGGCAATGATCGGTTCCATGATGGTAGTAGACGGAACCTGGAAGGGCGCAGGTGTATTCAACGTCGAGGAGTTCGATCCGGATCCGTATATGGAAGCGCTGAATAAGTGGGGACTTCCGTGGGTTGTGGATGAAAATCCTCAGATCGTGGAATAAAAATTTGAAAATGATGACTGTTCGGCAGATTCGTGCTGTCCGTGGGAAAAATGCGGAATGTGGAACAGTTTCAAGTACAGAAAACACCTCTGGCAGGAACGAGTTGTCAGAGGTGTTGTTGTATTGTGATGCGGCAGTAAAAATGAACTTCGTTTTCTGGTAGGACTGAAATGTGTATCGGAAACGAGTCAGTAATTGGAGAATAAAATGAAGATTAATGAATTACCCACTCCATGTTATGTGATCGATGAAAAAAAACTTAGAGAAAATCTGGAAATCTTAAAGAAAGTGAAAGACGACACCGGCTGCAAGATCCTCCTTGCCCAGAAGGCGTTCTCGAATTTCTTCGAGTACCCGCTGATCGGGCAGTATCTGGATGGAACCACAGCCAGCGGTCTTTTCGAGGCAAAGCTTGGATATGAAAAAATGGGAAAAGAAAATCACGTATT
>OODS01002022.1_pt1 | contig 12240 bp, 10 predicted proteins | sample 1671531 | NCBI WGS metagenome assembly OODS01 (sample SAMN06348166, study PRJEB24527) | human gut metagenome | biome: human gut; feature: ankylosing spondylitis patient; material: feces | host: Homo sapiens | place: China | collected 2015-10 | reverse complement strand
CCAAGGGCGGCACGGTGCTTGAACCGAAACTGGCTTCCGGAACGTATGAAACCGACAAATACGGTGAAGTGCCGACGATCAATTCCGTAGCCGTGCGTGGTGAGGACGGTACGATCAGCGTGTTTGTGGTCAATCGCTCCATGGAAGCGGCCAATGACTTTGCCATCAAGCTGCCGGAAGGATTCGCACTTTCCGCGGTCGAGGCGCAAACCCTGCACGAGGATGATCTGCTGGCAAAAAACACGCTGGAAGACCAGAACCGAGTCGTTCTGCACCCCAACACCACCATCACGTCCGACGCCGATACCGGCACTGTGCGTGTGACCTTGCCGCCGGTCTCCTGGACCGCCGTGCACGTGAAGTGATTCGAGTGACGGTGGCGCATGACAGGGCGCAGTCTCTTATGGTTGCTGTGCCCTGTACAACCACCAAGCAATACCCAAACAATCATCAACATGCCCGGATTGCAGAAAGAGAGGTTCGGATTCGCCACTAATGTAATGTGGCATACCAGTCAAAGGAAGACAATGCCGTCATTCACATCGACTGGAACAATTCGATACCCAACAAAGGAATAAGGAGAAAAGACGGGTATGTAAAAAGCTAGGTTGAAAGCCGGCGGTCAGAAAGTCCCTTGTTCGGATGGCGTGCGTGCGTTTCTTCAACCAGAAAGTTTAACCTCTACGTTCGATCGTCCTGCAGTATTGTCAGAAGGATATTTGCCTAATGGTGCATGGGGTCCAACGGAGGAAAGCTCCTTGGCTGAATTCTGAGGTTGAGGGGTAGATGATTCCGATATGAGGAGGAGATGCTCGACCCGACTGTGACTTACCATAATAAGAACATAATGACGCTGTTGAAGGTGTGTCATGTAATAAGCAGAAATGGATTCGAACAATGGGAAACCGCGTAACTATCAAGGACGTGGCGCGTGAGGCGAACGTCTCCATCAAGACGGTTTCCAATGTGCTGAATGACACTGGCAGTATGAGACCGGATACACGTCGCCGTGTGGAAGAGGTGATGCGTAAGCTTGGATATACCGTCAATATTTCGGCGCGTGCAATGCGATCTGGCGGCACAAAGCTTATTGGACTCAACATCTTCGATTTCTCGCAGCCGTTCGTTCCTTTTTTCACTGACAAGGTCATTGAATACGCAAAAGAACGCCATTACGGTGTAGTCATCAACACATATGGTTCCGACGGTGAAGGGTTGGTTGCCAGCGTTGACGAGTCCTATCGTTTAGGGGCGGAAGGATGGATTCTGTTCGTAATGTCGCCGCTCGCGGATGAAGGGGCCGTTCTGGAGCAGCCATATCCGATTGTAACGACCGGAGACCATCTGGCCTACGGGAAAAGCGATTGGATCACCATGCCCAACATTGAATCCATCTCCACGGTTGTAGGAAGATTTTTGGATGAAGGTGCCCAAACGGTTGCTCTGATGGGTGTTCTTCCTGAACTGGTGGATGAGGCAGTGCTGCGTCGTCAGACGGAAGGGACCCAGGCGTTACGCGCCCAAGGATATGTGAAGGCATTTGAAGAGCGCGGATTATCGGTGAATTGGCGGTATGTGATTCCGGCAGAAAGCATGAATCAGCGTGAAGGTATGCGCGTGACAAAAGCTATGCTAGACAAGCTCCCATGCCCGGATGTTGTAGTGTGTCTCAATGATGCCATTGCTTTAGGCGCAATTCATGAATTGCAACGATGTGGTTTGCATGTACCTGACGATGTACAAGTGGTCGGCTTCGATAACGTGCCGGAAGCCGAGTACTCGGTGCCGGCGCTGACCACCATCGATCCTCATATCGATGATTATGCCAAGCATGCCGTTGACATGCTTATCGACCGCATCGAAGGATACTCAGGCCCGGCCCGTACGTACACCACCGATTTCACATTGGTGGAACGTGCCTCAACTCGACTTGCCCACTAGCATCCAACAAGTTCGCATCGGCTTCGTGAGGAGTGTGTGTCTACTCGAACAATGCGGCGTCAGTCGCTGGGTAGCCAAGTTGGAACGCGGTGTAGGCGTGCTTGGCGGCCAGTGCGGCGAGGATGAGCAGCGTATCGCTCTCGGTGGAAGATTTGTGATAGCGATAAGAGTCTTTCCAACCAGTTCTTCCGGCTCATAAAAGCTATGAATACCGCTTAAAATGGTTCTGTCTGTGCCTGTTCCGTCATCAAGAGTAAACTGTAACAGTTTCTTTGACTTCGGTACTGCAACACACTCTTTAACCTTTACTGCACGGAAATCTGACTTACTGAATGTATCAAAATCAACAAATTCCTCAAATAAAGGCTCTACCTTTACCTTAGAAAAATCAATCTTTTCAGACTCAGTTTTTACATTTTTTTCAGGTGCTTCAGAAGCTGTATTATTTACATCATTTTTCTTATTTACACCATCTAAGGACTTCATTGTCGGGAACAGCAGTACATCACGGATTGCCTGACTGTCTGTCAGTAACATTACCAAACGGTCAATTCCGTATCCGATACCACCTGTAGGCGGCATACCGATCTCCAGTGCATTCAGGAAATCTTCATCGGTGTGCTCTGCCTCGTCATCACCGGCTGCGGCATTGGCATCCTGTGCAGCGAAACGCTCACGCTGATCAATCGGATCATTTAACTCGGAGTATGCGTTACACATCTCCCATGTATTGCAGAATAACTCGAAACGCTCTACCTTGGTAGGATCGCTTGGTTTCTTCTTGGTCAGTGGAGAAATCTCGATCGGGTGATCCATGATAAAGGTCGGCTGGATCAGTTCCTTCTCGCAGTATTCCTCAAAGAAGAGGTTGATGATATCACCCTTCTTGTGACGCTCTTCGTATGCAATATGATGCTCGTCAGCAAGCTTCTTTGCTGCTGCATCATCCGGTACCTGATCGAAATCAATTCCGGTATATTTCTTGATGGCATCGTTCATCGTCAGACGTGCGAATGGCTTTCCAAGGTCAATTTCCACGCCGTTGTAAGAGATCTTGGTAGATCCGCATACTTTTTCAGCGAGGTAACGGAACATGGATTCGGTCAGTTCCATCATGCCCTCGTAATCAGTGTATGCCTGATACAGCTCCATCAGGGTAAATTCCGGATTGTGGCGGGTATCCACACCCTCGTTACGGAATACACGGCCGATCTCGTATACACGCTCAAGACCACCAACGATCAGTCTCTTTAAGTAAAGTTCCAGGGAAATACGAAGCTTTACATCCTCATTTAATGCATTGTAATGTGTCTCAAACGGTCTTGCTGCCGCACCGCCTGCGTTTGCAACAAGCATCGGAGTCTCTACTTCCATAAAATCACGGTCTGCTAAGAAGTTACGGATCTCCTTTAAAATCTTGGAACGCTTTACAAATACTTCCTTGCTCTCCTGATTCATGATCAGATCAATGTATCTCTGACGGTAGCGCATGTCCGTGTCGGTCAGTCCATGGAATTTCTCCGGAAGAATCTGTAAAGACTTGGAAAGCAGTGTCATCTCCTCCGCATGGATAGAGATTTCTCCTGTCTTTGTGCGGAATGCATATCCCTTGACACCCCAGATATCACCGATGTCGGATTTCTTGAAAGTTGCGTACAGATCTTCTCCGATTGCGTCACGCGCAACATAGATCTGGATGTTTCCCTTGAGATCCTGAATGTTTGCGAAAGATGCTTTTCCCATGACACGCTTGAACATCATGCGTCCTGCAATGGATACGTGGATCGGATCGGCATCCATGATGCTTCTTCTCTCCTCATAATCTGCTTTGACTGCCTCTCTTGCAGCTGCCTCGTCCATACCATCGGTATTAACTGCCGGTCTGCCGGCTAAAAGCTTCTCTTCGTGTGCATTGTAAAGATCCTTCACATCTGATGTGTGATGGGTTACGTCATATTTTGTAATCTGGAACGGATCCTGTCCTGCTTCCTGCAGATTTGCAAGCTTTTCACGGCGCACCTTTAACAGCTGGTTGACATCCTGCTGCTGTCCGCCCTGCTTTCCGTTATTCTGTCCTGCCATTTTCATTTCCTCTCTTAATCTACGGTTGATCTCTGGATCTCGAGTACCTTGTAAGATAACTCTCCAGCCTGTGTCTCTACGGTGATAGTATCGCCTACTTTTTTACCTAACAGTGCGCGGCCTACCGGTGATTCATTACTGATCTTTCCCTTTAAGCTGTTTGCCTCTGTGGAACCAACAATTTTGTACTCTAACTCATCGTTGAACTCGCAGTCGAGAATCTTTACCTTACATCCGATGCTGATCTTCTCCAGATCGACCTCTTCCTCAACAACGACTTCGGCATTCTTTAAGATCTTTTCGATCTCCTCGATACGCGCCTCGATGTCTCTCTGCTCGTCCTTTGCTGCATCGTATTCTGCGTTCTCGGACAAGTCACCCTGCTCACGGGCTTCTTTGATCTTCTGAGCAACTTCCTTACGCTTTACAACTTTGAGATTCTGCAGTTCGTCTTCGAGCTTTTTCAGACCTTCATAGGTCAAGATATTTTTCTTATCCATTTGATTTACCCCTGATTCTATATTTTTTATATGCAGCTTTTTGAAAAAAGCGCATAAATAATCCACAATAACCTAGGTATTATAGCGAATTGTCCACATTCTGTCAAGATATTCTCCTTCAAACCGGACTGTCGCTCATCCATGAAGTTACCGCCCGCCCCACACCGTGTCCACCCAGCAACCTGAACAGCAATTCCGTGAACATCGACGCAGCTTTCTATGCATCAGACGAAATACTCCATCAATAGTGTCTCCAGCTGTTCGTAATTTTCCACCTGATTGATTGCCACACGCAGCCGTGCTCCATGCGGATATCCGGCGGTATACCATGCCGCATGCTTGCGGATCTCACGGATACCGATATATTCACCTTTAAACTCCAGCATCATCCGGGCATGACGCAGAATCATCTGTGCCACCTCCGATGCCGGCGGCTTCGGCAGATGCTCCCCTGTTTCAAAATAATGCAGGATCTGCCGGAAAATCCACGGATTTCCCTGTGCGCCCCTTGCGATCATGAAGCCATCACATCCGGTCTGTTCTTCCATGGCAATCACATCCTCCGCCGTAAGCAGATCTCCGTTTCCGATGACCGGAATCTTTACGGCTTCTTTTACCTGACGGATAATGTCCCAGTCTGCCTTGCCGGAATAGAACTGCTCCCTGGTCCGTCCATGCACGGCAACTGCTGCCGCACCGGAAGCTTCCGCAATCTTTGCCATCTCCACCGCATTGACATGCTCGTCATCAAACCCTTTGCGGATTTTTACCGTAACCGGTTTTTTGATCGCTTTTACCGTCTTTTCAATGATCTCTCCTGCGAGTTTTGGATTTTTCATGAGTGCCGAGCCTTCCCCGTTGTTGACAATCTTTGGCACCGGGCAGCCCATATTCAGGTCAAGAATGTCAAATGGGCGATCCTCAATCTGATGTGCAATCTCAGCAATAATATCCGGATCTGATCCAAACAACTGCAAAGACACCGGGTTTTCCCGCGGATCAATCGTCAGAAGTGCCTGTGTGTTGCGGTTTTTATAGAGAATTGCTTTGGCACTTACCATTTCCATGCACAAAAGCCCTGCCCCCTGCTCTTTGCACAACAAGCGAAATGGCAGGTCGGTTACGCCTGCCATAGGAGCTAATATTAAATTGTTTGGCAGTGTCACACTGCCGATCTGAAGTGGTCTGATCATAACTATTTTATTTTCCGATTCTGTTTTTTATACACAAGATTGATCCCTTTTAACGTCAGGTTCGGATCGTAAATATCCACAGCATCCGTCTCATTGGCAATGATGCGGCCAAGTCCGCCAGTTACAACGGTTTTGATGTTTTCAAGTCCGACTTCCGCTTTCACGCGGTTGATGATGTATTCGGTCTGTCCGATCTGTCCGTACACAAGCCCTGCCTGCATACTTGTGATCGTGTCTTTTCCGAGAATTGATGCCGGCTTTTTGATCTCGATCTCCGGAAGTTTTGCAGCATCTTCCCACAAGGCTTTTGCTGAAATCCGGATTCCGGGTGCTGTGATCCCTCCCTGAAAGGCTCCGCTTTCATCCACATAATCATAGGTTGTGGCGGTGCCGAAATCAATGACAAGCACCGGACCTCCGTATATTTCATATGCCCCGACTGCATCCACAATACGGTCAGCTCCGATCTGCTGCGGATTCGGTGTCACGATGCGGATCCCCGTTTTGATGCCCGCCTCCACCACGATCGGTGTGATATGGAAATATTTGACAAGTCCGCCCCTCAGGGAATGCATCACATTCGGCACCACGGAACAGATAATAGCATCCTTAATTTCTGCCGGATGAATATCGTTCTGCTCCAGCAGATTCATAAGCATCATCCCATACTCGTCCGATGTCCGTGGCATTTTTGTCGTAATACGAAAACTTGCAGCGATCTCATCGCCCTGAAACACCCCGCAGGTAATATTCGTATTTCCAACATCTATGGTTAATATCATTCGTCTTTCTCCTCCTCGTCCAGTGCCTCTAAGCCTTCGCCCAGATACAGAACTTTGTAATACATCTCAAGTGCTTCCAGCAATTCCCTTTTTTCGTTGCGCAGCTGCTTGATTTTCAGCACGCTTCCGATCTCATCATAGCAGAAATCGCCCTCTTTACAGGAAGTGCGAAGTTCCAGATTTCCCGCTTCATCAAATACCAGCTCTAATACTCCGCCGATATCCTCGGTGTAAATGACGCACATGATTTTTAACTCATCACGGATGGACTGTGGAAGTCCGTTGAAGTTCTCATTCAGATAAAATTTTTTCTGGTATGCGTTGGATACGCACAATACTACCTCATTTGCCTCTTTAGACATATCCATAGATTCCTCTCACGGAGACTTCTCCGGAAGACACCAGTTTTCTTGACTCCCAGGTGTCTACGATCAGTTCTCCCTTTTTTGTAATTCCCATAGCCTTTCCCTCAAATGGCTCCTTCGGGTCCAGCACGCGCACCTGCCGGCCACGGTTCACCAGCAGCTGATCGTACTCTTCCTGTAATGCTGACAGATCCTCGGTTTGCAGATAGATCGCATACAGCCGTTCAAATTCTTCCAGAAATGCCTCAATCAGATCTGCACGGTGCACACGTTTTCCGCACTCCAGCAGCAGGGAACCTGCATGATCCTGCAGTTCTTCCGGGAAGCTTTCATTGTGCACATTAATTCCGATTCCGATCACTATATGGTTGATATAGTCAAACTGTGCACTCATTTCCGTAAGAATACCACAGATCTTCTTACCATTTATGACAATATCATTCGGCCATTTGATCAAAGCCTCTGCTCCCGTCACCCGGTGCATTGCATTTGCCACTGCCATCGCTGTCACGAGGGTCAGCATGGATGCATGGTTCGGATTGATGTCCGGTTTGAGCATGAGTGTCATATAAATTCCCGTTCCCGGAAGGGAATCCCATGACCGTCCGCGACGTCCTTTTCCCGCAGTCTGCTGGTCCGCTACCACAAAAGTTCCGGACGGATGTCCTTCTTCTGCCAGTTCTTTTGCTTTCGTGTTCGTGGAATCAATCTTATCAAAATAATACGTTTCCGCGCCTGCCCATTCGGTCTTTCGGATGCTTGCCAGCTCCACTTCGTCCATACGGTCCGGCACAGATACCAGATGATATCCCTTATTCTGCACCGCCTCAATCTCATAACCGGCCTCTTTCAGCTGATTAATTGCCTTCCAGACAGCGGTCCGGGATACGCCAAACTGATTGCACAGCTCCTGACCGGACACATATCCATCCGTCTCACGGAGCAGTCTTAAAATTTCTGCTTTCATAATCATACTTTCCATTCACAAAAATATGTAAACGTTTTTTCTTAGTCAGATAACGTTGCCTTCATGATCGCCTTGATGGAATGCATACGGTTCTCAGCTTCATCGAAGACAACGGAGCGCTCACTTTCAAATACCTCATCGGTCACTTCCAGCTCGGATAATCCAAACTTTTCATAAACCTGTTTTCCGATCGTAGTCTTTAAATCATGGAATGCCGGCAGACAATGCATAAAGATCGCGCTGTCCTTTGCATTTTTGAATGCATTGGCATTAACCTGATACGGTTTCAGGTCATTGATACGCTCTGCCCATACTTCTTCCGGTTCACCCATGGATACCCATACATCTGTATAAATGACATCAGCATCCCTGGTTGCTTCCGCAACACTGTCTGTCAGTGTGATAGTTGCTCCTGTCGTGGAGGCCACGTCCACACAGTAATCCACGAGCTTCTTGTCCGGATAATATTTCGGATTGGTGCAGGCAACAAAATGCATACCAAGCTTTGCACAGGTAACCATCAGGGAATTGCCCATATTGTAGCGGGCATCTCCCATGTATACAAACTTCACACCCTTAAGTTTTCCAAGATGCTCCTTGATGGTAAGCATATCGGCAATCATCTGTGTCGGATGGGATTCATTGGTCAGTCCGTTCCACACCGGAACCCCTGCATACTTTGCCAGTTCTTCCACGATTTCCTGTCCGTATCCACGATATTCGATTCCATCAAACATACGTCCCAGAACACGTGCGGTATCCGGAATACTTTCCTTTTTTCCAATCTGGGAACCGCTCGGATCAAGATATGTCACATGCATACCCAGATCATGTGCGGCTACCTCGAAAGAGCATCGGGTTCTTGTACTTGTCTTCTCGAAAATCAGTGCAATATTTTTTCCAACCAGGCTGTCATGCATAATTCCCTGATGTTTCTTCTCTTTCAGTTCTGCGGACAGATCCACAAAATACAGGATCTCCTCCGGTGTAAAATCCATCATTTTTAACAAATTACGTCCCTTTAATGTCATTGCTCTTCCTCCTTAAGTGTACGTTGAAAACATTTTACTCCATTTGCCGGAATTTTACAACAATGGTATGGAAAATTGACCGATCAAAAAAGGAGCTCTGCCTTTCGACAAAGCTCCTGGATTTTTAAGTTTAATAAAATACAATCGGTCCTACAACCGTTCCCGCATGACCGCTGGATGCCAGTTTGAAGTATTTTGCTCCACCTGTCGGATCACTGCCGTTTAATGCGGCTCTCGCTGCCTGTCTGGCGCTTGCGCTGACACCGCTGGCAAGTCTTGCTTCAAGTCTGCCGGAAGATGCCGGTCCAAACTGACCTCTCTGATAGATAACTCCGTAGATAGAATTTGCAAATCCGCCGCTTCTGACACGATTAACAACAACCGCTCCAACCGCTGTCATACACTGTACGCTGGTTCCTCCGGCCTCACACTGTACAAGTGCTGCCAGAAGTGTCTCTTCATCTGCACTTGCGGCAATCGACGCATTCTGTGTTGTCCGGGAAGATGCCGACTGACCGGACGACGATTTCTTTTCAGCAGAAACAGAAGCATTCTTCTTTGCTTCTTCCGCTGCCTTTTTCTCTTCTGCAGCCTTGATTGCTGCCTGTTCTTCCTCAATGGTAACCGCTTTGCCTGTATCCAGTGTGACGGTCACATAATCTTCACTCACATAACAGGTATCTGAACCAACTTTGACGGCAATCCATCCGTCTGTTTCTTCGGCTTTTGTATTCACATCCATGTGCTCACCCGATGCAACGGTTTTCACTACCTCCGCATCTGTGTCGGGTGCTTTACGAATACGAAGACCGTCAATGGAAACCTTCGCAACCGTATCACAGTGTTTCTTTGCATAATTTAATGCATCTGTTCCTGTCACACAATACTCATTCTTTACATATCCTGTTACATTGCCGGACTCAATCTTTGTCCAGGTATCGCCTGCTTCTTTCACAACTGCGCGATCCCCTTTGTACATCTTTCCGACAATTCCGGAATCAGAATCTGCCTTTTCGCGGACGTAAAGAAAATCATCCACCTTCGCCATCAGCTTATTCTGCCACTCCTGTTCCTCTTCGGAAACAGTTTCCTTTTCCGTGGTTTCTTCACTTGTATCATTTCCAGATATAACCGTTCCATCTGCTGTTGCCGCAACCAAAGCCGCATTTGTCTTTTCAACAGAAATATATCTGTCCAGATAGTCTGCTGACTCCAGTTCATATTCATTCATGGCAGATGCCACTCCGGCAATCCCGTTATTGACAAACTGTGTGTCTGCTGCATCCTTTGCTGCAATATTCACTCCATTACCGGTAACTGCAGTGACCGCAAGTGTGAGTGCCAGTCCCGACACGATTACACTTTCCATCACCTTTTTGCTTGCTTTCATTGATGAACCTCCGTAGTTTGTTTCATCCACCTTTTACCCGTGGATTCGTAACATTTTATGCAATAAGTATTACACTTATGTTGCGTTTTTAAACACTTTATTTCATTTGTTACAAGTTTGTTACGTGGCTTATTGTAGCACAGGAATTCCCATTTGTCAAATTTTAGTATAAAAATGGGTGGTGTTCTCCACTTTTGCTCATATTCCGTTTAAAAAATGGGTGTGTGTTTTCGCTGCACACCCATGCCGGTTTTGAAAATGTTACATATTTTATATTCCTGTGTCAATTTATGTATTGTTTTTGATAAAAAACATTCCACTATGGGAAAATTTCCTGCAAAACAGTTGAAATTATGCGGTTTTCTTCCTCATCCTCATGTAAATTTTTATTTTGCACTTTCTCCGGTGATACACTTTTTTCTTCTTTTTTCCCAGGCTTGTCCATGTGTTTTTTTAAGTACAATTCCAGGCGTCTTCTGCACCGGTTTGCTTTTTTCTGTTGCCGCACAATACAAAACACCCCAATTGTTAAAAATAAAAAAAGTATGATCTGCAACCCCATAATCATTAACTCCATTTCATTTTGCCACCTGCTGATCCACATCAGTATTGTCATATCTGCTCCCATCCTTTCATATTATATAAAATCATTTCTTACTGTATAAATCTTATTATAATGAAAGAACGTCATCACCGGAATATCCTTTCGGTCGCAAGTTTCGACATATGTCGTTACTGCTCATGTTGCTTGACATTTCTATATGGATCATATAGAGTTGACTTAAGTAAAGAAAAGAGGAAATATCGAATGGCTAAATCAAAAAAAATTGTTATGACCGGTGGCGGAACTGCCGGACATGTTACTCCAAACATTGCCCTTATGCCGGCACTTCAGGAAGCCGGTTATGAAATTACATATATCGGTTCCTACAACGGAATGGAAAAAGAACTTATCGAAGCACAAAAAATCCCTTATATCGGAATTTCTTCTGGAAAACTTCGCCGTTATTTTGACTGGAAAAACTTTTCCGATCCTTTTAAAGTATTAAAAGGATATGGGCAGGCAATCTCCATCCTGCGCAAACTCAAACCGGACGTTGTCTTTTCCAAAGGTGGATTTGTGTCTGTTCCGGTTGTCCTTGCCGCAAAACACTGCCATATTCCGGCAATTATCCACGAATCCGATATCACACCGGGACTTGCAAACAAAATTGCAATCCGCGGTGCAAAAAAAGTATGCTGTAATTTCCCGGAGACCATGAAATACCTTCCAGCGGAAAAAGCAGTTCTTACCGGTTCACCGATCCGCCGGGAACTGTTCCACGGAGATGCCGAAAAATCCCTTCACTACTGCGGTTTCCCGGATCACAGCAAACCGGTACTCCTGATCGTCGGCGGAAGTTCAGGTTCCAAGGTCATCAATGAAGCGGTACGGAAAGTGCTTCCGGAACTGTTAGAGCAATTTTATATCATTCATCTTTGCGGAAAAGGAAACCTCGATGAGAAATTAAAAGGCGTGATTGGCTATGCGCAGTTTGAATATGCAAGTGCAGAACTGACCGACATGTTTGCCCTGGCAGATCTTGCCATTTCCCGCGCAGGAGCGAATTCCATCTGTGAGCTTCTTGCATTACACAAGCCAAACATCCTGATTCCACTTTCTGCCGCTGCCAGCCGTGGTGATCAGATTTTAAATGCGAAATCTTTTGCAAAGCAGGGATTTTCTTATGTGATTGAGGAAGAAAAACTGACCGATCAGACATTACTTGATGCAGTACGCGAAGTATATGCCGACCGTGAAAAATACATCCGTACCATGTCAGAGAGCGGTCAGATGGATTCCATCGGAACGATATTAAAACTGATTGAAAGTGTTTCTAAATAATTCACACGCCAAAACAAAAAAAACATGCATATCTGCTGTACGTTTTTCCGGGAGCATCCCAAAGTTTGTGTAAACCTCCAAACTGATGTAAGATAAAATTACTC
>OODS01002016.1_pt1 | contig 12260 bp, 7 predicted proteins | sample 1671531 | NCBI WGS metagenome assembly OODS01 (sample SAMN06348166, study PRJEB24527) | human gut metagenome | biome: human gut; feature: ankylosing spondylitis patient; material: feces | host: Homo sapiens | place: China | collected 2015-10 | reverse complement strand
TCCGGCAGTTCCATGCGAAAGTTCGAAAGCATATCGCATCAGCTCTTCTCATCGCTGGCATGCTTTTTCTCCTTACCGGCTGCGGTCATGTGACAGAGGAGATGAAGGCGGGGAAGGAAAACGGGATCGCTCTCATGGAGAACGGCGATTATGAGGGCGCTGTCGCGGAGTTTGACAGCCTGATCGATCAGACAAAGCATGTCTCATCCTTTGAGATCGATGTATTAAAATACCGCGGTGAGGCAGAATTTATGCTGGGAGATTACGGTGCCGCGGCGTACACATATGATACGCTGGTGAAGGTGGATAAACCGAGAGCGGAATACTATTATCTGGGCGCGGTGAGTCTCGCAAATTCCGGCGATGCGGAAGGCGCTGAAAACCGTCTGGAGTCCGGAACAAAGGCGGACGAAAAACATGCAGCTGCCGGCTATGCTGAAGCGATGGAAGCTCTTGGGGCGGCTTATATGACGGCCGGAGATGAGACGAAGGCAGATGAGATCTACCAGACGCTGGTGGAAGAAGGATTTTCCAGCACGGAAGTCTATAATCGCTGGATGATGGCGGCGATGAAAAAAGGCGATTACGAGGAAGCACTGCAGCACGGGGAAGCGGGACTTGCACTCTCCGATGACAGGGCGAAGAAGGAGATCGCCTTCAACCAGGCGGTGTGTTACGAGTACCTGGGGCAGTATGAGAAAGCGCTGGAGCTGTTCCGGAGCTATGAGGAACAGTACGGACAGGATGAGAAAGCGGATCATGAGATCGCGTTTCTTGTGACGAGATAGGAGAAAGAATGGCAGAATTGATAGAGATCGGTGAGCAGCAGGAGCGGGTGATCCTGTTTGCCGCCAGCACGAACGACTCCGATGACACGGAAGAATCCGTGGAGGAGCTGAAAGAGCTTGTAAAGACCGCGGGAGCTGAGACCGTGGGAGTCGTGATCCAGAACCGGGAAAATATCCATCCGGGAACCTACCTTGGAAAGGGAAAGATCCAGGAACTGAAGGAGATGGTCTGGGAGAGCGGAGCGACCGGAGTTGTCTGTGACGATGAGCTCTCCCCGGCACAGCTCAAAAACCTGGAGGATGCCTTGGACACAAAGGTCATGGACCGGACGATGATCATTCTTGATATCTTTGCGGCCCGCGCGAAGACCAGGGAAGGAAAGATCCAGGTCGAGCTGGCACAGCTCAGATACCGTGCCGTCCGTCTTGTCGGACTCAGAAATTCTCTGTCGAGACTCGGCGGCGGAATCGGCACGAGGGGGCCTGGTGAGACGAAACTCGAGGTAGACCGCAGACGGATCCATGAGCGGATCAGCCAGTTAAAATCGGAGCTTCAGGATGTGGAGCGCCACAGGGATGTGGTTCGGAAACAGAGAGAGCAGAGCGGAACTCTGACGGCGGCCATTGTCGGCTATACGAATGCAGGAAAGTCCACACTCTTAAATAAGCTCACCGGCGCCGGGATCCTGGCGGAGGATAAGCTCTTTGCAACTCTGGATCCGACGACGAGAGCGCTTGTGCTTCCGGGTGGGGAGAAGGTCCTTCTGACGGATACGGTCGGATTTATCCGGAAGCTTCCGCATCACCTTGTCGAGGCATTCAAGAGTACGCTTGAAGAAGCGAGGTACTGTGATGTGATCCTCCATGTGGTGGACTGCTCAAATCCGCAGATGGACATGCAGATGCATGTAGTCTACGAGACGCTGCGCCGACTGGACATCAAGGACAAAGAGATCATCACCGTGTTCAACAAGGTGGACCGTCCGGATGCGGACACTGCCTGCCGGGACATGTCTGCGGACTATAAGGTACGGTTATCGGCAAAGACAGGAGAGGGCATCGGGGAACTGCTCGATCTTTTTGCCGTGATCTTAAGAAACCGCAGGATCTATTTTGAGAAGGTCTTTGCATACAAAAATGCCGGGCGGATCCAGACGATCCGGAAGAGCGGACAGCTTCTCTCGGAGGAATACCAGGACGACGGGATCCATGTGAAGGCATATGTTCCTGTGGAACTGTTTGAAGAGCTGTATAAGGACTAGCGGACCGGCCGGTCAGCATCGGGAACTTTCTGTCCGGACGGGCAGAAAGCCGGAAGACAGAGAACGCTGACAGGGCGGACAGACACGCTCCGGCATGTGGGGAATGCCGGAAAATCGGACTTTGCAGCATTTGATATGAGGGGGTAATCTTATGGGGAAGACACGGGGAAAAGAATTTGCCCTGGATTTTCTGGCAGATGTGGCGGGCGGTTTTATCCAGGCTGTTGCGCTGCACTGCTTTATCGACAACATTGATATCGCGCCGGGAGGCGCCAGCGGTATGGCGATCCTGCTCAACCGTCTGACGAGCCTGCCGATCGGTACACTGACATTTTTGATCAACATCCCGCTTCTGATCGCGTCCTGGATCTATCTGGGGAAGGAAAAGACGATCAAGACATTGAAAACCGTGGCGATCATGACGGTGATCCTTGATGGACTGGTGACGCCGTATTTCCCGGTGTATTCGGGGGATAAGATGGTGTCCTGCCTTTTCGGCGGAGTGCTCATGGGGATCAGCCTGGCGGTCGTATTTATGCGCGGTTCCACAACGGGTGGCGGCGATATCGCCGCGAAGCTTTTACAGAAGTTCCGCCCGCACATGCAGACCGGAAAGGCTGTCATGGCTACGGATCTCGTGATCATTCTCCTGTCCATGGCGGTGTTCCGGAATATTGAATCGGGTCTTTACGGACTGATCAATATGGTAGTCGGAACGTATGTGATCGATGTGATCCTCTATGGTATGAATAAGAGCACGATGATCACGGTGATCAGCCCGAGATCCGGGGAGATCGCAAAGGAGCTGATGAGGAATCTGGAGCGCGGCTGCACACTGCTAAAGAGCCGCGGTGCCTACCGGGAAGAGGAAGGCGAGACGGTGATCTGCGTGCTTGATAAAAAACAGTTCTACCGTGCGAAGAAGATCGTCTACGGGATCGATCCGACCGCATTCATGATCGTATCCGAGGCTCAGGAAGTCTACGGGGAAGGATTCCTTGATTCTGACTGGGAAGTGTAAAAAATAAAGAAACGAAAAAGACGATCCGCCAGGTAATTTGCGGATCGCCTTTTTTCGTCACGGGAGTTCTGGGGGAACTCTCATGAGATGACTTCCGGCATCTGGGGAAGACGCCGGTGAAGGGGTGCGGCCTGACCGCGGCCGCGGGGTTATATCAAAGGATCGAATTATTCGATAATGCCAAGGCTCTTAGCGTACTCCGTATACTCGTCGTACCATTCATTGTAGAGATTCTGATCAACAACTTCATCGATGATCTCGTTGATCCTGTCTGTCAGGGCATCTTCCCCTTTCGGGATACCGATTCTTGTTCCCTGTGTCTCCGGATCAACTTTAAAGTAGAGGTTCGGAACGATCACGAGGTTGCTGTCCGGGTTGGATTCCAGATATAATCTTGCCATTCTGAGAGCAGCGACCATGACATCGGCTTTGCCGGTCTGGACCATCAGGAAACCATCGTTTGTGGAAGAAACACGGTTGTATTTTTTATAGCTCGGGATCTGTTCCTGTACGAACTGTTCCTGAAGGGAACCGTTCTGTGCAACGACAACCTTGTCCGAGAGATCATTGAAGGATTTGATGCTGTCGACATCTTCCTTGCGGACCAGGATACCGTAAGCAGTCTGCGGATCTTCGTCTCCGAAGTAATAACCTTTGGAGAGGTTCATGGTCTCAGCTCTTGCCGGTGTGTAAGCCAGAGCGGAGATCGCGAGATCATATTTGCCGGTCGTGATGCTTCCGAGAACGCTTGTGAAGTCCATCGGTTTGATGCGGACCTCAACGCCGAGGGATTCGCCGATATAGTTCGCAAGCTCGATATCGGAGCCGACATAGGCGTCATCTCCGCTCTTTGTCGGATCGATGAACTCGTTCGGAGCGAAGTACGGCTCGGTCGCGATCTCGATGTATCCGCGCTCCAGAATGTCGTTTAAACGATTGCCGGAACCGGTCGTCTCTGCTGCTACCAGACCTGCGTCTGTCTGCGGAGTTGTTGTCTCAGATGCCGTTGTCTGCGGGATCGTAGCGCCCATCGCGGAGGAACCGGAACATCCGGTGAGTGCCGCAGCGGATAATAAAAGTGACGTACCTAAGATGAAAAGCTGATTGAATTTCTTCATGGATGGTTCCTCCTTGTATGCTCTTGATTCAGTATGCTAATGAACTTTCGATTTAGCGTGGTAAATTGTTATCATGGTGAAGAGTATACAGGAGGAAAAGAGATTTGTCAAGTGGGTTATTAAAAAAAATTTGAGATCTACTTCGCGGATGCCTTGGAGAGCGCCGTTTTCACCGCCGATACGAGCGCCATGGAGGTGTACTGGGACCCGGCGGGGTATTCCAGACCTTCCAGACTCTGGTTTTCGAGGATCTGTTCTGAGATGAGATCCATGGCAGGAGCCATTAGAGGATACATAGTCTCAACGGAGTCGCTTAAAGGGACAAGGGACACGGAGCGGATCCCCGTGTGATCCACAGCGACCTCCACATTGACGTTCTCGCTGCCTAAAACGATGGGAGATGAATAAAGTCCCGGAACATATGTAACAGAGGCGGGAGCGGCCTGTGAGGAGCTCTCCGATGCCTGATCAGGAGCATCATGGGAGATGTTGTCCTTTTTAGGGCGGAACATAAAGAGAAACAGCATGATGAGGACGATGGCGAAGCCGATAAAAAGAGCCGTGTAGATGATCTCCTTCATCCTGAGGACGATGATCTTTGTTTTTGAACTCATAGAATAATAGATCCTTTTGGGGATGGTTTGTATTAATCATATGAGAGCGGATGAGAAAAAATACATGGCATTCCTTTTGCATGGCCCGGAGCATGGGCCGGAAGCCGGACAAAAAACTTGACATTTTTGTCCGGAACATATACGGTTTACATATCTGAAATTGAATAATGCCTGACCGGCGGAAATGCGGTCAGGGAGCAGGAGGACATAGAATGGGATTGTGCATGGTGATGGGCGGTTCCGGAGCCGGGAAAACAGAATATATCTATAGGAAGATCATCGAGCTGTCCATGAAGGAGCCGGATGGCCGTTTTTTTGTGGTGACGCCTGAACAGGCGACGATGCAGGCCCAGAAGGAGATCGTGAGACTGCATCCGAATCATGGAACGATGAACATTGATGTTGTGAGCTTTGAACGTCTGGCTTACCGGATTTTTTCAGAACTGTCGATTCCGCAGCCGGAGGTCCTGGACGATACGGGAAAAAATATGATCCTGCGGAAACTTGCGGGGGAGAAGAAGGACGAACTTACCATGTTTTCGTCTCATCTGAACCGCCCGGGGTTTATCGGGGAGATCAAGTCCATGCTCTCGGAACTCTACCAGTACGGGGCAACTCCGGAAGACCTTAAGATCCAGTCGGCAGGAGACGGTGTCGGTCAGATCCTTTCGGCAAAGCTCTCCGACATGGAGGTGATCTTTGAGGCATTCCGGGAGTTCACAAAGGAAAAGTACATTACTCTGGAGGAACTTTTGGATGTGCTCTGTCAGGTGGCGGAGCGGTCGGAGCTTTTAAAGGACAGTGTTATGGTTCTCGACGGGTATACAGGTTTTACCCCGATCCAGTACCGGCTGATCGGAATCCTGTTAAAAATCTGCCGGGATCTCTTTGTGACGGTTTCTGCGACAATGGAGCCGGGACTGGATCTTTCTGCGGAGTCCGATGAGACCGATCTCTTTGATATGAGCAGGAAGATGACCGGAAAACTGAAAAAACTGGCGGAAGAAAACGGCATAAAAATCTACCGCGATCTGATCTTTTACAAACGTCCGCTGGTGCGCTTCCGGAACAGTCCTGCGCTCGACCATCTGGAACGGACGTTTTTCCGTTATCCGTATCCCAGATACCGCGGCGGCACGGAAGAAATCCTTCTCGTGCAGGCGAAAAATCCTGAGGACGAGGCAGACTTTATAACAAACAGGATCGAGACTCTTGTAAAAAAGAACGGATACCGGTATCGCGATATTGCTCTGGTATGCGGGGATCTTCCAGGATACAGCCGTGAGATCACCAAGAGCTTTGAGGAAAACGGGATCCCGCTTTTCCTCGATGAGAACCGGGATGTCTCCGGAAATCCACTGATCCGCCTGATCCAGAGTGCTCTCGATATCCTGCAGAAAGGATTTGATTACGAGAGCATGTTCCGATATCTCCGAACGGGACTTGTAACAGATCAGACTGAGAAAGTGGACCGGATGGAAATCTATGTGCGTGCGATGGGAATCCGCGGCTTTGCCAAATGGGATGCAGTCTGGGACCGGACGTTTGATGGCGGAGAAAATCTGAATCTTCTTGAAATGAATGCTTTTAAAGAGGAGATCATGGCGCCACTGCGGCTGCTCCGGGAACAGTGCGGCGGCCGGGGAGTTCCGGTAAAGACAGTCACGGATGCACTGGCGGAGCTTCTGGAGATGCTCGGCGCGGAGGAAAAGCTGGAAAAACTGTCGGAGCAGTTTAAAACTTGCGGTATGGACCGCGAGGCGAGAGAGTATGAGGAAATTTTCGGTCTTGTCACGGAACTCTTTGAGAAATTTAAAAGTCTCCTGGGGGACGAATATGTGGCCAGAAGAGAGTACGCGGAGATCCTCTCCGCCGGTTTTTCAGAACTTTCTATCGGGATGATCCCTGCAGGCGCGGACCGTGTGGTCTGCGGAGACTTAAAGAGAACACGTCTCGACAAGATCAAAGTCCTCTTTTTCCTCGGAGTCAGCCAGGGAATTGTTCCGGCGGACCATTCAAAGGGCGGACTATTTAGCGACAATGAGAGGGAGATCTTAAAAAAGAATTCCATGGAGCTTGCACCGACCGCCAGGGAAGAGGGCTTTATGGAGCGGTTTTATCTGTATCTCATGATGACAAAGCCGTCCGACCAGCTGATCCTCTCCTGGCCGGCGGTGACGGCGGAAGGAAAAGAGATCCGTCCATCCGGCATGATCGGGGAGATGAAAAAGAGATTCCCGGATCTTGTGATCCATGAGAGCGGGGAGGAGAAATGTCCGGATGTATCCGTGACGGCAGCAAAAAAATCCGTGCTTTCCTGGCTGCAGGAGCCGGAGAAAATGATGGATCCGGCGCAGGAAGAGCCGAGAGTGCTTTACCGCTTTCTCTCCTCGGAGAAAGAGACGGAGGCCGAGATGGAAAATCTTGCAAAAGCTGTCGCCTATTCTTATAAAAAAGGAGAGATCGGCAGAACGGCTGCGCGGGAACTCTATGGGACGCTGCTTCGGGGAAGTGTCACGAGAATGGAGGGATATGCGGCATGTGCCTATTCCCACTTCCTGAATCACGGACTTGGACTGCGTGCAGGAAAAGAGTATGAGCTTGATCTTTCCGATATGGGAAATCTGTTTCACCAGTCGCTCGATACGTTTTTCAGAAATATCCGGGATCACGGGAAGGATTTCAGAACGATCACGGATGCGGAGCGGCGGACTCTGGTAAGAAAAGCGGTGGAGGAGGTTTCTGCAAAGTACCGGAATACGATCATGAAAAGCTCTGCGAGAAATGCATATCTCGAAAAGAAAGTGGAGAGGATCACGGACCGGACCGTGCGGGCACTGATCTACCAGATCCGGAAGGGCGATTTTGAGCCGGAAGAGTTCGAGGTAGATGTCAGCACGAGGATCCCGCTGAAAGATGGGGAGGCGCTGAATCTCCGGGGAAGGATCGACCGGATGGATGTGTTTGAGGATGAGGATAAGGTCTATGTGAAGATCATGGATTACAAATCGGGAAGCACATCCTTTGATCTGGCGCTTTTATATCACGGACTGCAGCTTCAGCTCGTGGTCTATATGGATGCGGCGCTGAAAATGCAGGAAAACCGGCATCCGGGGAAGCAGGCGGTCCCGGCCGGGATCTTTTATTATCATATCGATGACCCTGTGATCGACCGCGAGGACGGGATGACGGACGAGGAGATCGAAGCCGGGATCCTGCGCAGGCTCAGAATGAACGGACTCGTGAACAGCAGTCTGGATGTGATCCGCCATATGGACCGGGACATCGAAAAGGAATCCGATGTGATCCCGGTTGCGTTAAAGGACGGATATGTCCAGGAGGTAAAGTCCTCTGTTGCCGGGGGAAAGCGGTTTGCCAGACTTGCAGATTTTGTGAACGGACAGCTGAAGACTATGGGAGGTGAGATCCTGGACGGAAATGTGGCGGTCAATCCGTATAAACAGGGAAACAGGACAGCATGTGACTATTGTCCATACCACAGTGTCTGCGGATTTGATCTGAAGACAGACGGATATGGATTCCGCCGTTTCCGCCCGATGAAGGCGGAGGAGATCTGGAAGGAGATCGACCCGGAGGAATCAGATGAAAATGAGACAGAGGAACAGGAAAGCGGAAACAGAAAACTGGAACCGGGGAGACGCAAGGACGGAGAGGAGAAGATGTGATGGCGACAACATGGACGGATGAACAGTTACAGGTCATTGAGACGAGGCATAAGAATCTTCTTGTCTCTGCGGCCGCAGGAAGCGGAAAGACTGCGGTCCTCGTTGAGAGAATCATCCGCATGATCACAGATCCGGATCAGCCGGTGGACATTGACAGACTGCTCGTCATGACGTTCACCAACGCGGCGGCCGCGGAGATGCGGGAGCGTGTGGAGACGGCTCTCGGATCACTTCTCGACGAAGACCCGGGAAATAAAAATCTGGAACGGCAGAGCACGCTGATCCACCATGCGAAGATCACCACGATCGACAGCTTCTGCCTGAATCTACTGAGGGAACACTTCCACGAGCTGGATCTGGATCCGGGATTCCGGGTGGCGGACGAAGGCGAACTTCTGCTCTTAAAAGCCGATGTGATGAAAGAGCTCCTGGAGGAATATTACGGGAGAGAAGATGAGCGGTTCCTGCAGTTTGTGGACACTTATGCGTCAGGGCGGACGGACGGAGGTCTCGAGGACTATATTTTAAAAGTATGGGAGTTTTCACAGAGTAATCCGTGGCCGGGAGAGTGGATCGCCGCCTGCCGGGACGAGCTTTCGGAGAGCAGTGAGGAAAGTTCCGGGGAAAAAGGCGGAAAGGAACCGGCCTGGATGAAATTCCTGATCCGGGATGTGGGACGCCAGGCGGAGGAATTTCTGGATGGTCTTTATGAGGCAGCAGAACTTGCCGCTGAGGAGGACGGACCGCAGGCGTATGCCCCGATGCTGGCGGAAGATATCCGGGCAATGGAAATACTGAAAGAAGCGGAGACTTACCGGGAGATCGCAGATGGGATTGCCGGACTGAAATTCGGACGTCTGGCGGCTGTCAGGGGAAAACAGGTGGATCCGGAGAAGAAAGAGCGGGCGGCAGCGCTCAGAAATGCCGCAAAGGACGGCATCAAAAAGATGAAAGCCCTTTATCTTCCGGGTGATGTGGATTCTGTGTTTTCCGACATGGATGCCTGCCGGGGACCGATCCGGATGCTTCTGGAACTTGCGGAAGAGTTTTCCGCCAGGTTCCAGGAGGCAAAAGAAGAAAAGAATCTGGTGGATTTCAATGACCTGGAACATTTTGCACTCGAAATCCTTACAGGCGGCAGTCCGGATCACAGACCGGGAGCAGTGGCGGATGAACTTTCGGGAATCTATGAAGAAATTCTCGTAGATGAGTATCAGGACAGCAATGAGGTCCAGGAGACACTGATCCGCTGTGTATCCAGAGAACGGTTCGGGACACCGAATGTTTTTATGGTCGGCGATGTGAAGCAGAGCATCTATAAGTTCCGACTGGCGAAGCCGGAGCTTTTTCTGGAAAAATATGAATCTTACGGGGATGAGGATGATCTGTACCAGAAGATCGAGCTCCATAAAAATTTCCGGAGCCGACGGGAGGTCCTTGAAAGCATCAATGATGTGTTTTATCAGATCATGACAAAGCAGTTGGGAAATATCTGCTACACGGACGATGCGGCCCTGTATGCGGGAGCAAAATTTCCGGAAACGCCCAAAGAAGGCCAGGCAAAGACGGAGGTCCTGCTCTTAAATACGGGAGATCCTCTTTTTGACGGCATGGATGAGGAAAAAGCGGATTACACAGCACGGGAAGCGGAGGCGAGACTGATCGCTGCAAAGATCCGCGAGCTGACTGATCCGGAATCCGGAATGCAGATCTATAACGGAAAGACCGGTCAGTATGAACGATTAAAGAAAAAGGATATCGTGATCCTTCTGCGGAGTCTTTCCGGATGGTCGGAGGAATTTTTAAGTGTTCTTGGTGCAGCAGGAATCCCGGCGTATGCGGAGTCCAGGACCGGGTATTTTACAGCAGTGGAAGTTGAGACGATGTTAAATATGCTGGCGCTCATCGACAACCCGTTGCAGGACATCCCGTTAGCCGGAGTGCTGAAATCTCCGATCGGCGGAATGAAGGACCGGGAGCTTGCCATTGTGATGGCGGACTTTAAGCGGGATCCGGACCGCGGGGAAGATATCGGATTCTATGGGGCAGTGAAGCACTATCTGGAAAAACATGGGAAACATGATGAAACGATGGCATCGGTCCGGACCGGGGAAGAGAGCGAAGAAGAGACAATCTTCCGGAAGCTGCAGACCTTTATGGATCTGCTTGCGGAGCTTCGGAGAGAATCCCTGTATCTTCCGGTCTCCAGACTGATCGGCCGTATCTTTGATCGGACAGGATACGACAAATATGCGGCTGCCATGCCGGCCGGGAAGACTCGGCAGGCAAATCTTGCCATGCTGGTACAGAAGGCGGAAGATTATGAGAAAACAAGCTATCAGGGGCTGTTTGACTTTATCCGCTATATCGAAAAACTGAAGAAATACAACACGGATTTCGGAGAGGCATCCCGGTCCGGGCGTATTCCTCGCCGGATGCGGAAAAAAATTTAACCGCCAGGATGCAAGAGGGCGGATCCTGATCGACGAAGAGCTCGGGATCGCGGCAGATTTTCTGGATCCGGTGAAGAAAGTCAAGGCGCCTACTTTAAAGAAAAATGTGCTCGCAAGGCGCTCCAACCTCGAAAACATGGGGGAAGAGCTGAGAATCCTCTATGTCGCGATGACGCGTGCAAAAGAAAAGCTCATCATCACGGCTGGGGACAAGTACCTGGAGAACAAGATCGAAAAATGGGGAATGACCGGATCAGTGGGAGCACTGCCGTTTACCGTGCTGAGCGCGGCGTCCTCCTATCTGGACTGGATCTTGATGGCAGCCGGGGGCGCAAAAAGAACGATCGATGTGAAAAATGTCCCGATGAAGGATCTCCTTGTGGAGGAAGAAAAAAATCAGGAAGAGAAGGCAAAACTTTACCTGGAACTGGAACAACTCCGCGGGGAAAAGCCGGAAAAAATTCCGGAACTGATTCGGAAACCGTATCCGTTTGAGACAGATCTTTCCCTGCATGCGAAGATGTCCGTCTCGGAACTGAAGATGCAGGGACAGTTCACGGATGATGCGGAAAGCGCGTTCCTGGTCCGTTCGGAGCGGGAAGATCCGGCGGAAGAAACGGAACGGGGGCCAGAGGGAGAGCCGGAGAAATCTCCGGAAGCGGAAGAACGTCTGTCTGCCGCTGAGAAGAGGGCACGTCAGAAACAGGCAACAGACCGCGGTACCGCCTGCCACCGGATGCTGGAACTGATCCATTTTTCGGATATTTCCGGGTATGAGGATGTGAAAAAAGAATTTGACCGGGTTCTCTCTGAAAAGAGAATGCAGCCGGATGCGGTCCGCCTGGTGTCACCCGGCATGATCGCGAAGTTTTTCCGGTCCGGGATCGCCGGCCGGATGAAGATGGCAGACAGGCAGGGAAAACTGAGAAAAGAGAGCCAGTTTATCCTTGGAATTCCGGCCCGGGAGATGAAAGCGGCGGATTCGAATGAACTCGTTCTGATTCAGGGAATCATCGATGCATGGTTTGAGGAGAAGGACGGACTTGTGATCGTAGACTATAAAACCGACAGAGTGAAGGAAGGGGAAGAACAGACTCTTCTGGACCATTATCAGGTCCAGCTTCAGTATTATGCCCGGGCGCTCTCCCAGATCACAGGAAAAAGAGTGAAGGAAGCGGTCATCTATTCCCTGACGATCCAGAAGGAGATAAACGTACCGATCGGGCAGTAGAGAAGGCAGCTGCGGAAGGCTGCCGGAGCTGACTGAAAAGGAAGGCTGCATAAAAAAGACTGCCCGATGTTGTGAAAAAAGGTTACT
>OODS01002013.1_pt1 | contig 12266 bp, 8 predicted proteins | sample 1671531 | NCBI WGS metagenome assembly OODS01 (sample SAMN06348166, study PRJEB24527) | human gut metagenome | biome: human gut; feature: ankylosing spondylitis patient; material: feces | host: Homo sapiens | place: China | collected 2015-10 | reverse complement strand
AGCAGGGAGTACAGCGTGATGCCGGTGATGACCGTCAGCTTGCCGGGGTCCAGCACCACCATGATGATGCCCAGAAGGGCCAGGGAGGGAATGGTCTGCAGCAGGTCCACAATCCGCAGGATGACGGGCCGGGCGGTCTTGGAGACGTATGCCCAGATGCCCAAGGGCAGTCCCACGGCGATGGACAGCAGGCTGGCCGCCAGAACGATGAAGAGATGTTGAAAAATCAGGTCCCAGCTCATTTGCCCGCCTCCTTTCGCAGGCCGCGGGGCGTGACCCTTTTCTGCAGCAGGTCAATGACCAGTCCGAAGAGAACGGCCAGTATGGCCGCCGGGATGGCCCCCAGGAGAATCAGCGTGTTGTTGTTGGAGCTGGTGCCCCGGTACACAAAGTCGCCCAGGCCGCCCAGGCCGATCATGGAGGCCAGCACCGCCCAGGAGACGGTGTAGATGGCGGCCATCCGCAGCCCCGAGATGATGACCGGCATGGCCAGGGGCAGCTCCACCCGCACCAGCGTCTGGAAGGAGGACATGCCACAGCCCTTGGCGGCCTCGATGTATTTCGGCTCTACCTCCAGAATGCCGGTGTAGGTGTTTTTCAGCACTGGGAACATGGCGTACACACTGAGGGCCACGATCACCGTGGGATAGATATTCCCCCACCAGATGAACAGCACGCCGATGAACACCAGGCCGGGAATGGTCTGGAAGATGGAGAGAATGGGGATGATGATGCCCGACAGCCACCGCGGGATTCGGGAGAGGAGGATGCCGAACACCAGTCCCGCCGCAAAGCCGATGACCACCGAGATCAGCACATATATCGTGTGCAGTCCGATGGCCCGCAGCAGGTCGGCGCCGTAGTCCTGGATCAGCGTCATCATTTGGAATCACCCCACAGATTCTCCGCCACGCTGCGGGCCACGCTGGTCTTGGTGACGATGCCCGCAATGGTATCGTCCGCATTCAGGACCACCACATAGTTGGCACCGGAGTCCAGCAGGTAGTCGAAGCTCTCCTTGGCCTCGTCCCCCACCCGGACGGTCCGGGCAGTCTGGCGGATCAGAGGCTCGATGCTGGTGAGTTCCCGGCCCCAGTGGCGGATGTCGCCGATGGAGATGGTGCCTAAGTACCGGTTCTGCTCGTCTGTGACCAGCAGGGTGTCCACGCTGCCTCGGGCCATGCGCTCGGCGCACTCCAACACGCCGCGATCCTTCCGGACGCTGAACACATTGGTGCGCATGAAGCTCTCTACTTTGGAGGGGGCGGTGTCCGGCGTGTGCTTGCCCATAAAGGTGCGGACCAGATCGTTGGCGGGGTGCTCCAGCATCTCCTCGGGGGAATATCCCATGGCGTATAAACTACCGATAATCGCCCCGATGGAGGTACCGGTAATGTAATCGATCGGTATATTATTTTCTTCCAGCGCCTTGATCACTCCGATATGTGCCGCTCCTTTGGCACCGCCGCCACTGAGTACCAACCCTACTTTCTGGGCGGAAACAATCTGAATGGCTGCAAGGAATAAGGCTATGATAACAGTTATTTTCCTCATATGAACCCAATCTGTTTTTCTTCTCCAAATGTAAGAAGTATTTCTTTAGAAACATAAACATTTTGTTTTTTCGTATTGTTGAGTTATCAATACAATTAAAACAGATGATGTTATGAAAGAGAAAGAATTGAATAGGGAAGAGCGGAATAAGACCGTTATGGAGACCGGTGCTTTGGTCATGGCTGAGTTTTATGCGGATTGGTGCCCTCATTGCCAGAAAATGATGCCGATCGTGAAGGAGTTCAAGGAATTGGAGAAAGGAAAATTAGAAGTGGTACAAATCAATATCGAGGAGGAGAGCGCTCTTGCCGATTTGTATACGGTGGAATCGATTCCTACTTTTATCCTGCTACGGAAAGGGGAGGCTTTGTGGAGACAATCCGGCGAGATGAGCTTGGATAGGTTACGGAAAGTGGTCGAGGATGTCGTGGGCTGAAACTAAAAAAACCGTTCCCCCGAGAAGGAACGGTTTTTTATATATGTGAGGATTGGTTTATCCGATCAGTTCTACGCTACGTTTGATGAATTGGCTTAAGGCCTCTCCCTTCAGCATACCGTTTCCTAACAAAGCAAGGTCGATCAACTGACTAACTGTCTTGTTCGTGCCGGCGTACTCGGCGAGAACTTGGTTGCGTTGCTCACGAAGCTCATCCAGCTTATGGTCGGTGTTGGTCATATCCTCTTTCTCTTGCGCCGTGATCTCATCTTCTTTCTTTTTGCTTTGAGCCTCACGTAAGTCGGCTTGACGAGCCTCCCATCCTTTGATATCGCTAAGGATCGGTTTTAACTTCTCGTCGCAAGCTTGCTCCTCTTCAGTTAATACTTTCTTGATCAACGGATGATCCGTATTCAATACGAAGTTGAAGCTATCCGGCATCTCGCCATAGAAAGACATACCCGGTTGCATAGCGGACATCTCACGCATTCTTCGCATATACTCGCTTTGTGTCAACATGACAGGGTTCGCGTTTTCGCCCAATGCCTCGAATGTTACGTAGAACTCGGTCTTGTTCAATTTCGGCATCTGACTCTTGAATACTTCCTGCATGGCCGTTTTCTGCTCCTCGCTCAAGGTTACCTTATTCGAGTCTTCCTTGCGGATCAGGTTATCGATCGTATCGCTATCCACACGAACGAAGCGGCTCTTCTCGAACTTCTGCTCCAATTGTCCGATCAAGTGTACATCCAATTGTCCGTCCATTTCCAAGACGCTGTAACCTTTGTCCTTTGCGGCTTGTATATAGCTGTATTGCTCGTCTTTATTGGTGGTATACAGATAGATTAAGTTACCCTCTTTGTCTGTCTGGTTGTCCTTGATTAAGTTCTTGTATTCCTCGAAAGTGAAGTATTTGCCTTCGACGTCCTTGAATAAGGCGAACTTAACCGCGCGGTCGTAGAACTTCTCATCAGTCAACATACCATATTGGATGAATAGTTTCAAGCTATCCCATTTCTCCTCGAACTGCGGGCGGTCGTTCTTGAAGATCTCTTCCAAGCGGTCTGCCACCTTCTTCGTGATGTGGTTGGAGATCTTCTTCACGTTCTGATCGCTTTGCAAATAGGAACGGGATACGTTCAACGGGATATCCGGCGAATCCAATACACCATGCAATAATGTCAAGAACTCAGGAACGATACCCTCTACGGAATCCGTAACGAATACTTGATTGCAATATAACTGGATCTTGTTACGATGCAAGTCGATATTGCTCTTGATGCGAGGGAAATATAAGATACCGGTCAAGTTGAACGGATAGTCTACGTTCAAGTGAATCCAGAACAACGGCTCATCCGTCATAGGATATAAGTCACGATAGAACTTCTTGTAATCCTCGTCGGTCATATCGGCCGGTTTGCGAACCCATGCCGGTTTGGTGTCGTTGATTACGTTATCTTCGTCCGTATCTACATATTTGCCATCCTTCCACTCTTGCTTCTTGCCGAATGCGATAGGAACCGGTAAGAAACGGCAGTATTTTGTCAATAAGCCATTGATCTTATCCTTGTTCAAGAAATCTTTATTCTCGTCGTCTATATACAGGATGATATCGGTACCACGATCCTCTTTCGTCGTTTCCTCCAAGGAGTATTCCGGCGTACCGTCGCAGCTCCATTTCATGGGAACAGCGCCTTCTTTGTATGATTTCGTCACGATCTCTACTTTCTTGGAAACCATGAAAGAGGAGTAGAAACCAAGACCGAAGTGACCGATGATAGAAGCGGCGTCGTTCTTGTATTTCTCAACGAACTCCTCGGCGCCAGAGAAAGCGATCTGGTTGATGTACTTATCGATCTCCTCGGCCGTCATACCGATACCCCGGTCAGAGATCGTGATCGTTTTGTCATCGAACTTAACCTGTACGGTCAAATCGCCGAGTTCGCCTTTAAACTCGCCTACGGAAGAAAGCGTTTTTAACTTCTGGGTAGCGTCTACCGCATTAGAAACAAGTTCACGAAGGAAGATTTCGTGATCACTGTATAAGAACTTCTTGATAATCGGAAAGATGTTTTCCGATGTTACTCCGATGTTACCTTGTTTACTGCTCATAGTCTGAATATCTTATTATTTTTATTGTTATTTTGTGCGTATTCCTGATCCTGATCATTCTCAAGATCTGCCTATTCCTATACAAAACGAATGCCAAAATGTTTCGGATAAACTATAAATGACAAAAAGGCAGATGCCGGCTGATAGATTTGCAGCCGGGCATAGTTTGATCAAACCATATCATCTCCTGTCTTGGCGAATGTAACACGGATGGTTTTATGGAATGGGATAAAACGGGATACGATCGCTATGAATAAGGAGATGACTAATAAATACCCCAGTATCTCTTTTAACGCCAATAATAAGCTTTGTTGCTGTAACGTATTATAGAGTGTATTGGTAGCCATTTGCGCTGCCTCGTCGTAGGGATGCCCTTGGGTCAAGGCGTTGCCAAGCGCCTGATTATAGCGTGAGGCGGCTAGAGGATCGGCCAGCGTAACGGTTTCTGATAAGGAATACATATATTTTTGTTCCAAGCGATATAGTATATTACTGTAAAAAGAAGTCGCCATGATAGGGGATAGTACCGAACGGAAAATGATGAGAAAGAAAGCGTTTGACAATAAATATTTAGGATTTAAATCTTCCACGGCAAATAAGGCAAAAGCTATGATAAGAATCATCATGCCCAATCCCCTGAGGAATATAGGAAAGTAGAGTATCTCGTATCTGCTATCCGGTGAGATCCCGAAATAAAGGCTCCCGAAGAACAGGACGAAACAACTCATTCCTCCCGCTATCAAGAAACGAAACCGCCAACGTTGCCACCGGAACCACCAAAAACAGATGAACGCCCCCAAGACATATCCCGGAAGCAAATAAGTATAAAGGGAATAGGTATGGGTACTGTCTACCTTTAAGATACTGGTCAGGTAGCTGGTCAACAAGGTAGTCGAAGTACTGAAAAACATGACAAGCATCATATAGAAATAACCGATAATGGCTTTCGGCTGGTATAAAGGCGCCAGATTCACGTACGGACGTTCCGAATGATATTGATACCAAATAAATAAAGCGATCAATATCGGGGCGATCATGATATAAAGGCAAATCTTGGGGGATGCCATCCAGTCGAGTACTTTCCCGTAATTAATGACATACATAAGCATTAACAATCCGGTGGATATGATGAACATTTCCCGGATGTGTAGATCGGCCAAGGGGATGGACTTGATCGGCCGGTTATGGCGGAAGCAGATGATTACCATTACTATGGCCAATAAAATCATTAGCATCATGAAGTAATACATATATTTCCAGTCGTAATGGTAGGCTAACTGTGCGGTAACAAGCATGGACGCTTGTCCCCCTCCGAAAACAAAAGGATAGAAGTAGGAATAGAATTGGCTACGTATATTTTTAGGGCTGAATATCTTTTGTGCGTACCGGATAAACCACAGCATGAGAAACCCTTTCAGGAAACCGATCGCGAAACTACAGACGATCAATATGTCGGCGTTCTGGGAGCGGGCACAGATCCAGCTTAAGAAGAACTGGGCGACTAAATCCGCTAACAATAAGAATTTTATAGAGAAGGCTTCTAATATCTTCGGAATAATCGGATAGGATACCGCCATTCCCGCCGCTGCCGCGTAATATCCCATGGTTATATCCTCGGTGTTCGTGCCTAGCGTGTTTGATACCTCCAGCATACTGCCGGTGTACGAACCGTTTAGCATCGTAACCGGAAGGATAACGATGAAGATGCAAATCAATCCTAACCAGTCCGGCACCCATTGGCGGATCGGTGCCCCAAGCTCTTTCATCGTGATCATTTGCGTAAGGCTTCTGTTTCAACCATCATGCCTGCTCTTAAGTATTGCGTATCTTCTTGCGATAGATTTTCCAAGTCTATCCGTACCGGGATACGTTGTTGTACCTTGACGAAGTTTCCGGCGGAATTGTCGGTCGGGACCAATGAGTATTTGGAGCCTGTGGCGTCGGAGATTGCGGTTACCTCCCCGTTGAATATCTTTCCCGGCAACGCGTCTACCTTGATACGTACTTTTTGCCCGATATAGATGTGGGGGATCTGGGTCTCCTTGTAATTGGCCGTGATCCATTTGTCTTTATCTCGTACGAGGTAGGATATCGTTTGTCCGGCTTGCACGTATTGTCCGGGCTCTAAGGTCCGTCTGCCTACATGACCGTCGTAAGGGGCGGTTATAACGGTATAGGAAAGGTTTAACCTCGCTAAATCCAGATCCGCTTCTTTTCGTAAGATCGCCGCCTCGGCTCCTGTTGTCTTCTTGCTGGTTTCGGTGAATTGGGAGAAAGCGGCTTTCTTTTGTTCCACCAACGCCTGATATCGGGCTTGCGCCGCCTCGAAAGCGGCTTTGGATTGCTCGTATTGTTGCTCGGGGACCGATTCTTCTTTCAGCAGCCGCTCAAATCGGTGATAATCCTGTTCCAGTTGCCAAAGCTTGGCTTTAGCCTCGGCGATGTTGGCGTCTTGTACGGCGATGTTCGTATGGGAGGTCTCGATACCGGAACGAAGTACGTCTTGTGATCCTTGGGCATCGATCAACGCGGCCTCTGCCTCTTTTACCTTGATCCGATATTCCCGATCGTCCAGTATGAGAAGTGTGTCCCCTTGGTGAACGTACTGGTGTTCCTTGAAACGGACCTCTTTTATGTAGCCGGAGGCACGTATATTTAGTGGGGCGATATATTGGTCCACAAAGGCATCGTTTGTCACCTCATAATTGATGTAACGCCAGAAATAATTGGCTGTCCACCAAATGCCGGAACCGGCTAAAAGGATACATATGGAGTTTAATACTATATTCCGTGTCCTTACTTTCTTTAGTCTTTGATGTTTCTCTTTTAATTCGTTTGCCATAGTCGTTGTTTCTTTTTAGAGACGGCCGCAAGCCTTCTGTAGTTGATAGTAAGTGTAAATCACGTGGGTACGGGCATTCGTGAGCTGTAGCTCTGCGTTGAGGAGAACCGAGTTCGCGTCGAGTAAGTCGGTTAGGATCGCCAATTGGTTTAAATACCGGTTTTGCATGATCCTATAGTTCTCTTGAGCTTGCCGTACGGATAACTTCAAGGCTTCCACTTCTTGTAGAGCCTCCTTATGACGTAAGAACGCGGTGCGTACTTCCATACGGATTTTCTGCTTTTTCTGTTCCTCCTCGTTTTTATGTAACGAGACCATCCATTTGCTTTCCTTTATCTTATGGTTGTTTTTATATAAAGAGGATAAAGGGTAGGAGAGCGACAGCCCTATGTTCCAGTTGTTGTTATACATATCCGCTAATGTTCGGGAGACTGGACGTGCCAATGTGTTCGACGCATATAGCGATAGGCTGGGTAGCGAGGAGGCTTTAGTCAAACGTATATCATTTTGGGCTAACTCTGTTTGTTTCCGGAGTAGACGTATCGCCGGATCATTGGAATAGGCTTGGGCTACATAATCTTCGTAAGTTTCTAAAGATACGGTTTGGTCCAGTAACGTGGTATCTGGTTTGAGCAATAGATTCTCATCGAGACCGATCAGGATATCCAATTGCTGTGATACCAGTATGAGGCTATTATCCGTTTCTTGCAAGGATAGGCGGTCGTTGGTTAATTGCATCTCGCTTCTTAATACGTCGTTATTGGTTATCAGTCCCTCTTTTTTCATACGCCGGATATCTTGCAGGCGGCGTTCCGATTCCTCGATATTACGGGAAAGCACCTCACGTTGTTTAAACAGGCTGAAAAGACCGATGTATTGATTTAATAGACCGAGCTTGATCTCACTCTGGTCTGTGAGCGTTTGTAAAGAGGCGACTTCTTTCTCCAGATCCGCTTTCCGGATGGAATACCGGATTTTACCGCCTTGGTATATCGGTTGGGTAAGGTCGATGGCATAGTTCTGGGACCAATCGGGCGCTTCCGGGCGAGTCGGATGGGCGAGTCCTTGCTCAAAGAGGATCGGTTGCCCTACATATCCACCTTTCAAGCCGATTTGCAGGTCTGGCAATTGTGCGGAACGTGCCGTATGGGTTCTCTCTTGCGCTATCGATTCTTTTAAGACGTCTGCTTGGATCTGCAGACTATGCCGTACGCCTCTCTCGAAAAGCTGGTCGATGGTCAAGAAGAGCGAATCGGTTTGGGCGATTGCCGGAAATGTAGCGACCGTCATACAAAAGAGGCTCAATACGTGCTTTTTATATATTCTCAAGGACATTATGTACTGCTTTTAATTCGGATAACATGGTTTCTACGTTCTCTATTCCGATAATATGCTCCGCATGTACATAAACCTGATCAAGGATCGGGCGAATTTGCTTTTTGAATTCTTCTCCTTCCGGGGTTAGGAAAACCAGTTTGTTCCTCCGGTCCTCGGGATCTTCTTTCCGATGGACGTAGCCTTTCTTCTCTAAATTGTTCATTAGGTTTGTCAGACAAGCCTTATCCTTTGCCGTTCTCTCTGCCAAGACCTGTTGGGTGATACCTTGTTCGTGCCATAGGCAACTCAAGATTTGAAGCATCTCAAATGTTATACCGGCGTTGTTCTTTTTCAGCGTTCGTTGCATAGACCGACGAAATGCCATGCGTGTGCGGACAACTTGTAACATAAGTTCCCGGAATTCTTTACCTTCTACCATTACTTATAATTCTTTTAAACTTGCTGGGCGCGAAGATAGCGTTTTTTCTCGGATTAGTCAAATGTTTAACTAATTAGCGTCTCGCTAATAAAGTATGTTTGCCATCTAGGTGGCACAGCTTTGCCATCGGCGTGGCACGGGCTTGCCATCACTATGGCACGGGTATGCCATCAGCGTGGCACAGCTGTGCCAAGGCGATGGCAGATGTTGGCACAGTATGTGCATGAAAGACAGGTGTATAGAATGAAGGCGTAACAAACCCGTGGAGTGATTCGTTACGCTTTCTGTTTAGTTCTCGTTTACGAGTTTAAGATGCATTCTTCTTTATCCAAACGCCTCCTTCAATTGCTTCACCCATCGCTCGATTCGTTTGTCGGTTTGATCCGGTTGGTTTTCCAAATCGAGGACTAAGCCTAGTAGTTTGCCATTTTTCAAGGCTTTGGAGGCATTAAAGAAATAATCATCCGAAGAGGTCTCGCCTACTAAAGTCGCTCCACGGGAGGTGAAAGCGTCCGCCAATATGCCGACTCCATCGGCGAAATTATCCGGATAATTCGTTTGATCTCCAAGACCGAAAATAGCGACCTTCTTATTTTTAAGGTCTAAAGTGACCAGTTCCGGGATGATCTCGTCCCAATAGGTGGGAAGCTCGCCATCGAACCAAGTAGAGGTTCCTGCGATTATATGGTCGTAAGCCTCGAAATCTCTTTTCCATGCGCTTTCAATAGGGATGATATCGATCTGATCCTCCCCGAAAGCTTTTCTTATTTTATTGGCGACAAAGGTTGTTTTCTCTGTGCCCGTTCCGTAAAATAATCCTGTTTTCATTGTGATACTTTTAAAGATTTAACGAATGTGGATCTAATAAAGCAGCAGTTCTTTTGCCGCATGATAGATGGTCTCCTCGTTGGGGAGGATGGCCTGTTCCAAGACCGGATGGAAACCAACCGGAGTGAATAGGGACCCTACCCGTTGGATCGGAGCATCCAAGTACTGGAATAGTTCCGAGCCGATGATACCGGCAATTTCCGCTCCGAAGCCAGAGAAGACCTTGTCCTCATGTACGATCAATACTTTACTGGTTTTCTTCACCGAGTTGAAGATCGCCTCTTTATCCAATGGTATCAAGGTACGAAGATCGATAACCTCCAGTTCCCAGCCTTTTTCTTTGTAAAGAAGCTCGGCTACGTTGAGGCAAAGATGGGTCGTATTGCCATATCTTTTCCCGGACGGAGTATGCGGGCTTTCCCAAATGGAACCTCGAAATCCTCGGGGACAAAGGTGGAGGCTTCTACTGCGTTGTAGAGCGCTTTCGGTTCCAGATAGAGCGTAAAGCCTTTAGAACGCATACTCGTCCGCAACAGTCCGGCGGCATCATCTGCGAAAGAGGGATAAACAATCCGGGCACCGGGTAATGAGGTCAATGCGCCCTCAATGGTCTGGGAATGATAAAGCCCTCCTCCGATATAGCCTCCGGAGGCTAGGCGCAAAGTGATGTTTGGGGTAAATTGCCCGTTGCTGCGCCAATACTCATGCGTACATTCCACGTATTGCTCGACGGCCGGCCAGAAGTAATCGGCGAATTCCGCGCCCTCGATCACTACATGGATCTTCGGGTCAAAGCGGCACATACCGTTCGCTGTCCCTACGATATAATCCTCGGCGATAGGGGCGTTGAAGACTCGCTCGATACCGAATTCTTGCTGCATGCCTTTGGTGATGTTGAATACGCCACCCTTTTCTTTATTGGCTACATCCTGTCCCCAGATAAACGTATCCGGGTTGTGCCGGAACTCCGCTTTCAACGTCTTGTTGATCGCCGTAACTAGCGTTTCTTTCTCTCCTTCCTCGTTTTGAACACCTTCTTTGTATTTTTGAGGTTGATAAGGTTCCGGGAGGACGTAATCCTTGACGGTAGACGGATCGGGATCGGGGGCGGCCATCGCTTTCCGATTGGCGGCTTTCAGGTCTTTAGCCGCTAGATCCGCGATCTCTTTCAATTCTTCCTCGGTGAAACGTCCGTAACGAATCAGCATGCGATGGAATTTGTATAAAGGATCGGCGGATTTTACATAGGTAAGCTCGTTCTCATCACGATACAAGGTATGTTTATCGGAGTTTGAGTGGGAGCCTATCCGTACGCAATTGGCCTGAACGATTACGGGAGTCCGGTTGGCGATCGCGTACTCTTTGGCCTCGGTCATGGCATTCATGGAATCGAACACGTCTTTTCCATTGCAATGGATAATACGTAAATTCTTGAAGCCAGAGAAGTTATCGGCAACTTTACGATTGGCCGTCTGGTCCTTTTTGGGGACAGAGATACCATATCCATTGTCTTGGAAGACAAAGATAACCGGCAGTCGCTCATTGCTGGCGCCATTGATTGCCTCATACACATAGCCTTCGGAAGCGGCCGATTCACCGTGCGAGGTAATCGCTACGCCTTTCTGTCCATAGTAAACCATCGCCCGTGCCACGCCGGCGGCATGGAGATCGTGAGTCGCCGTAGCGGAAGAAACGTTCTCGATATGCCATTCCATCTTAGAGAAGTGGTTAGACATGTGGCGGCCGCCACTGGTCAGATCGGTCGCCTTGGAGATACCGTTCAGGATGATCTCCTCGGCGGTCATTCCCGCCGAGAGAACCGTCAACATATCCCGGTAATAGGGGAAGAGAAAGTCCGTGTCCTTATCGAATACTTGTCCCATGGCGAGTTGTATCCCGTCGTGCCCGGCATACGGGGCATGATAAGACCAGCCGAGAGATTGCAATAAATAGGAGGGAGCCTTCTCATCGATCGCCCTTCCGAGCGTCATAAGGTAAAACCATTTCCTGAGAGTCTCCTTATCTGTTGTTTTTATATCATACTTTTTCATGTTGTTCTATTATATATAATGTATTAAGCGTTCCAATTCTCTAGTTCGTCGGCGATGGAACGTAAAAAGGCTCCCGCCAAAGCTCCGTCCACGATACGATGATCGTAGGAGAGTGAGAGGTACATCTTGTGACGGATAGCGATCGTATCTCCCTCGGGCGTCTCTACTACCGCAGGCTTCTTCTCGATATAACCGACGGCTAGGATCGCTACTTGAGGCTGATTGATGATCGGGGTGCCGAACAGACTCTTGAAGGTTCCGAAATTCGTAATCGTGAACGTTCCGCCTTGGATGCTATCCGGGGCGAGCTTATTCTCACGGGCTTTAGCCGCCAAGGTATCTATTTGTGAGGCGAGGCCACTTAGGTTCAGCTTATCGGCATCGTGTATAACCGGGACAATTAAATTTCCGTCGTTTAAGGAAACCGCTATACCTATATTAATAGGCTTCTTTAGGATGATATTGTAACCGTCCACGGATGAATTTACTAATGGATAGGCTTTCAACGCTTTGGCGGTCGCTTCGGTAATAGCCGGCATATAAGTTAGGTTGATGCCTTCTTGCTTGAAGAATTGATCCTTCACTTTTTTACGCCAGTTAACCAGTCGGGTCACGTCTACCTCGATAACCGACGTCACATGCGGAGATACTTTTTTCGATAATACCATATGGTCCGCAATGATCTTA
>OODS01002009.1_pt1 | contig 12283 bp, 8 predicted proteins | sample 1671531 | NCBI WGS metagenome assembly OODS01 (sample SAMN06348166, study PRJEB24527) | human gut metagenome | biome: human gut; feature: ankylosing spondylitis patient; material: feces | host: Homo sapiens | place: China | collected 2015-10 | reverse complement strand
GGCATACGAGATGCCTAAGTGACTGGAGTTCAGACGTGTGCTCTTCCGATCTTTTGTTTCCCTTTTTTGCCGAGCAATGTGGGCAGAAAGCTGATTCCGTCCGTTGGCGGACAAGTGATGCCTGCCAGTTCTGCCAGCGTAGGCATTACGTCCTGAAAAGCGCAGATGTGGTCACTTTGCGTACCGGGTTTTATTTTGCCGGGCCATGTGATAATGGCGGGGACACGGATACCTCCTTCATGCAAGAAACATTTGCCCCATCCGTATGCTGAATTGAAAGGTCCCCCGCTGTTGAACCAGGGAGAATCGCTGCCTCCGTTGAACGTAGGACCATTATCTGAAGTAAACACAATCAAGGTATTTTCGTACAGATGTTCCGCTTTCAGTTTTTCGATCAGTTGGCCGATCTGCTCGTCGAAATAACTGATCATAGCCGCATAGGTAGCATGCGGATACCGGCAGGGCAGATATCCCGCTTGTCCGGTGTAAGGCTTTTCGTCCCCGAATTTCTCTACATAATGCTGTACCCAGCGTTCGGGTGCCTGAAGCGAGACGTGCGGCAGGGGAGTGGTCCACATCAGGAAAAACGGTTTGCGTTTATTGGCATCGACAAATCCCATCAGTTCATCAAAGATCAGATCGTTGGCATATTCCTTTTGCGTATATTTAGCGTAGCTGGCGGGATCGTTCGGATCGGCACCTTTATCCAAAGGGCTTCGGTGAGGGTCTGTCACTTTGTTGGACAGGTAGACACGTTCTTCGTCATTATACAGAAAAGGAGGATAGTATGTGTGCGACTGGCGCTGGCAATTGTATCCGTAGAATCGGTCGAATCCCTGTTTGTTGGGAGTTCCTTCGGAACCCGGATATCCCAGTCCCCACTTGCCGAAACATCCGGTGGTATATCCCGCTTGTTGCATCATTCGCCCGATAGTCATCGTGTTCGCCTGTAGGGGGAATTGCCCTTCCAGCTCTTTATGAACGTACACCGAGTCGTAGTTGTTTACTGCTCCGCGTTCGGCTAACTCATTGTTGAAGCGGATTTGCGCATGACCGGAGTGCATACCTGTCATCAGTACGCAGCGTGCCGGAGCTGATACGGGGGAACCGGAATAATGTTGTGTCAGTTTGATGCCTTCGCTGCATAAACGGTCGATATGGGGTGTTTCTATTTTGTCTTGTCCGAAGCAGCCGATATCTCCATATCCCAGATCGTCCATTAAAATATAGATAACGTTGGGAGATGCGGGTTGGGTTTGTCCGTGCAGGTAACCGCTGCACAGGGCGGGTATTGCGATCAATAAATTTCTTTTGTTCATGATGTTCTTTTTTTTAATCCCATTTATAATCTTTCGTTACATCTTCTTTCAGAGCCGGTCCGAATTCGAATCCAGCTTCTTCGAACCATGCTTTGCGGTGAAGGATGTTCCGGTAGAACCGGTCGAAGTCAAGCGCTTCCCCCTCGTGCCACATCTGTTCGGACAGAGCGAGGATGCGGGGGAAAAGTCGTCGGTCTATCATTCGTTCCGTGACTCCGTCGTCGGTCCATAATGCGCAGCTCATGCCAAGTATCAGCGGATTTTTCTCGCTGATGGCTTTGTCGGAAGGGTTGTTCAGATAGACATCTTTCAAGTCGAACGTACGTGCTTCCGTATATCCTTTCCACGGGGTGACGGGGAAGTTCAGATACGTATAGTAGTTGGAACTGCAAATGACCGGATAATGGTGTTTGACGGCGTTTCTGAGTGCGAGGTCTTTGTGTCCCCGATAGTTCCACCACTGGATAACGGTATTGTCCGGCAACGGGTAGCCGTCATGATAGACTACGTCGCCCCAGAAGATGGCTTTCCGTCCTTTCGACTTCAGATAGTTTGCCATTTGCGCAGAGAACCATAGCTGGAGGTCGTGACTGTCTTTGAGTCCTTCTGTGGTAATCCTTTTCCGGCAATCCGGGCATTGATCCCAGTTGCCTTTCGGGGCTTCGTCTCCGCCCAGATGTATGTAGGGAGAAGGAAAGAGGGCACATACTTCATCCAGTACGTTTTTCAGGAAACGGAGAGTTCCGTCTTTTCCTGCACAAAATATGTTCTGGGTAAATCCGCTTTGCGGTATCTCTACCGGCAATCCGAAACAACCGAGCTCCGGATAGGCAGAGAGAGCAGCTTCGGCATGGCCCGGCATATCTATTTCGGGGACGATGGTGATATTCCGTTGACGGGCATATTCGATGATGTCCCGTATTTCTTCCTGTGTATAGAATCCCTGCTGTTCTTCTCCTTTGCCTACCGAACCGCCAGTCCGGGTGAGGTGCGGATATTGCTTGATTTCGATGCGCCATCCCAGTCCTTCTGTCAGATGCCAGTGGAAGTAGTTCATTTTGAGCAGTGAAGCCATGTCGATATACTTTCTGATGGTGGCAATCTTCTGGAACTGACGTCCGGAGTCCAGTAAGAAGCAGCGCCACTGTGTGCGGGGATAGTCCGTCACGCTTGCGCAGGCAAAGGTGATAGATCCTGCTGAACCGGCTACCCATTGGCGTAGCGTTTGTACGGCATAGGTGAATCCTCCTTTGTCGGAGGCGCTGATTACCATCTGTTGCGGATGAATCCTGATCCGGTAACCTTCGGGGGGCAGGGATGAGTCGGTTATCCAGCAGATATCGGCTTTGGATTCTTTTTTTTGCCATTTGATGGGAGTGCGGGAGAGTACTTCTTCTCGAAAAAGGTTTAGATAAAAAGCGGTAGTGTCTTCGGCGTACATAGAAACCTTTTTCCCTAAAATCAGGTTGCCTGTCTGCATTTCTACTTGATTGGGGGTAGGAAATACGATTTGGGCGCGGACGGCGACTGTGTACGATAGAAGAAAGAGAGCTGTAAAAATTAGGTGCTTCATGGGGTACAGTGTGTTTATTTAGATTTTGTAAGAGTCGGCAAAAGGATTACCCGTATTAGTCTGATGTCTCAAAAATACGAATAAATTTCAAGTACTCAATTATTCTTTTGAGTAAACTTACGAAATCAATACAGTTAAAAAGGGAAGAGGCAGTGTCAAATATCAAGGTCTTTCAGCCACGCTAATGACGAAATGCTTGTCCTGTCATTGGGATGACTGTCAAGAAGAGCCAATATTTGCCACAGCCTCTTCCGGTTAGTTCCGGATTATCCGGTTGGTGATGGATTACCGGTTAATTTCCTTCCTCCCATCCCGGATTCTGTTCGAGTTGGGGATTCAGTACCCGTTCGTTGCGTGGAATAGGATTGAGGTAATAGTAATCCGGCCATAGATGATTCTGTTTCGGATGGAATTCGAGATATCCTTCGGAGCCGCCACCGTCGATAGTCACATTGGTTCCTGCCGTGAAGTCGGATGCACGTACGTATTGTCCGAGTTTCTTCTTCAGTGCATAATGGCATTTCTTCCATCTTCTCAGGTCGTCGAAACGGAATCCTTCGGAGAACAGTTCGATGCGTCGTTCCCGTCGTATTTCCCATAATAGCGGACTCACTTCGTAGTCGTTGGGATAATCCGGATTTCCGAGATCACGTTTCGGGTCGAAGGCTGAGTTTATTTCCGAGACTTTCATGAGTTTTACATTGGCACGCGGGCGCAGTTTGTTGATTGTGACGTCGGCAACTGTCTGGTCAAACTCGCCGAGTTCGCACATGGCTTCCGCGTAGTTCAGCATGACTTCTTCGATGCGGAAGATAGGCATATCTGTCTCTTCATTTCGTTGGCTGCCCATGCTCAGGTAGCAGCAATAGTATTTCCAGTTGTTATATCCGAAGGCAGACTTGTACCACGGCTGGTTCTCCAGATAGAAGTCAAAGTGAGGCGATGCACCCAGAATACCACCGTCATATCCTTGACGGAATGGCAATAACTTCTGTCGTTCCTTGCTGGTGCCGTACCCGATTCCCATGCGGACGGTGAGGCTGTCGATAAAACTGCGGTCTTTGGAGTTATCCGTAAATTTCCATTTATTGTCCCAGGCTGTGCTGGAAGCCGAACGGTCTACCCGGTAAGGAGGAGTGACGTGCAGCCACAAACGATGGTCACGGCTGCTGAACTCGTCGTATATATCCTTGTCACCCAGATAGGCGTCACTCGTCCAGCGTGGCTTTCCGTCCGTGCACAGGTAACTGTCCACTAAGTCGCGGGTCGGATTGTAAAAGGAGGTGGCGGTCGTTCCCCCGATGCTGACAGCGTGCACTACACCGACAGCATCCGAATATTCTCTGTACAGAATGACGCCGGTAACATCTTTCAGTTCCAGTGAACAGAACAGATCGTCGTAGCAGTCCGCCACGTTCGGATAAGTCTGTATCAGTTCAGCGGATACCCGTTTGCATTCCCGCAGATAAGTTTCGGCGTTGTTGAGTCCGTGATATTTGCGCCAGGTACCTTCGAAAAGGCAGAAGCGGGAGAGTAAAGCCTGTACACAAGCCTTGTTGATGGTGTTTCTGCCTTCTCCGTTCACGTTGATATTCTTTTCGGCAAATTGCAGGTCTTCCAGAATGTGACCGGCTATTTCATCTCTGGAGGCACGAGGGCCTTTGATCAGTTCTGTTTCGTCGTCGCTCAGCACATGATCAATCCAGGGTACGCCACCGTAAGCCGACAGGAGAGACAGGTAGCGGTAACTACGGAAAAAGTAACCGACGGAACGCCAGTTCGCCTTTTCTACATCCGTCATTTTCGAACCGTCAATGCGGTCGAGCATCAGGTTGACCCTCCGGATATAGCTGTAATAGTTCCAGGAAGTATTGTCTTTCTTGTCGGGGATGGTCACCAGTTTTCTGATCCAGTTGCTTTCGCTGGTTCCTCTTGTCTGGTTGTACGATATGTCGTCCGTAGAATTTTCCGAGCCATAGCCCAATGAAGGCAGGGTTTCATACAATCCCCAGGCGTATGCCTTGAAATTGTCGTATGTTTCAAAAGCCGTTTCGGCAGTCGGGTCTCCCAAAGGATACCTTTCCAGGAAATCGTTATTGAGACAGCTTGCTAACAAAACTGTACATATAAAGATTAAATATTTTCTCATAATACATTGGTTATTAGAATGTAACATTGATACCGAAAGAGAATTTTCTCATGAACGGATATTCCCAGGCACCTTTTGACAGCATATCGGTTTCCAGTCCTTCCGGCAGGTGATCCCACGTGTAGAGGTTCTCTCCGCTGAAGAATACTTTCACATCGTCGAAGTAGAGACGCTGGGACCATACTTTGGGCAAGGTATAGGAAAGCGTGATGTTTTGCAGTTTCAGGTAAGAGGCGTTGGCGAGATACTTCGACTGTTTCCAGTGGTTGTAGCTTGTGTTTACCCCGTCGTTGGAATACACACGCGGATAATAGGCATTGGTGTTAGTCGGAGTCCAGAAGTTGAGAGTTTCTTTGAACAGGCTTCCCCAGCCTCCGGTAGGCCATGCGATCTGGTCGGTGCGCCAATAATCCCGTTTGCCTACGCCTCGGAGGAAGATAGAGAGGTCGAGTCCTTTCCAGCTGATTCCTGCGGTGATGCCGTAGTGGAAACGCGGAGTCGAGTTACCGATGATACGCTGGTCGCCGGGATTGTCGGCGGTTCCTTCGCCGCTCCAGATGGTTTCGGTATCGTCATCGAAGTTCTTATACAGCACGTCTCCCGGAAAAACTTTTCCTGCTCCTTTCGGAATGGGGATTCCCGGTTTTAGTGTACCGTCTGCGTTGAAGTCGTCTTCCGTGTAGAAGCGGTCGGTGACATATCCCCAGATTTCTCCCATTTTCATGCCTTTGCGGTAAATCTTGTCGCCTAGCAGGTTGGTCTCATTATTGTATTTCGTGATTTCACTTTGTGAGTCGTACAGGTTGAATCCGATCCGGTAGCTCCAGTCCTTGTTGATGCGGTCTCTCCAGTTCAGTTCCAGTTCCCAGCCGTACGTCTTCAGGTCAGCGGCGTTCTGTTTGGCGGCGGTGGCTCCCACTACCCACGGTAGGTCCATACCGGGTGCCAGCATCCCTTTGGTGTCGCGGCGATACCAGTCGAAAGTACCGTTAAAGCGGTTGTCGAAGAATCCGAAATCGACTCCGAAGTCCAGTGTATATACCTTTTCCCACGAGAAACTGCTGCTGACCATTGCCGGTGCATTCAGTGTAGTCGTCTTTTGTCCGTCCACCAGCCATTCTGTCAAGTAAGGTGACATGGAAGGGATGTAGGGATAGTTTTCCGGAGTGTTGTCCGGCTTCAGTATGATCTGGTTGCCGATAGAGCCCCATGAGGCACGTAGTTTCAAGTTAGACAGGAAGCTTTTGGTATTCTTCATGAATGCTTCTTCCGAAATGCGCCATCCGGCGGAGAAGGAAGGGAAGAAACCGAAACGGCTGTCTTTCGGGAAACGGGATGTACCGTCGTAGCGTCCGTTGGCTTCGAACATGTATTTACCGTCGTAAGTGTAATTGACACGGTAGAACAAACCTCTGATAGCATATTCATCGAAACTGTCGGTGACGGATGCCGTTCCGGTAGAACCGGAGAGCGACGGCAGATTTTCCAGTAATACGTCCGTGCGCTGCGACCATTGCGATTCCTTATGACTCTCTTCCTGATTGTAACCACCCATAATAGAGATATCATGTTTACCTATTGAAAAGTCGTAATTGGCGAATGCGTTAATAGCGTTGTAATTGGTGAAACCTTGCGTCAGGGCATAACGTGAGTTCTCTACATTGTTCAGCAGCCCTGTAAAGTTGAATCCTATATACTTGTATTTGTTGACGTACATCCGGTTGTACTCGGTGATCCGGTTGTAGGTATATTCACCTGTTATTTTCAGTCCTTTCAGCGGAGAGATGATGACACGTCCCAAAGTACGCAGGTTGGTCTTCTTGATCACCCTCGGTTCTCCGTAGCGTACGAAAGTAGCGGACGTTTCGGCAGGATATTCGATGCCGTCTTGTTCGTATGGCAGGATGTTGTGGTAGGACGGCAAGTACATGGCACTTCCCCAGACACCGTTTCGTCCGCCTTGCTCCACTTTGTTCTGGGTGGAGTTCGCGTATCTGATATCCAGTTGGGTGGTCAGCCACTTGTTTACGTCGACACTCAGGAAGCTGGACATATTGATACGGTCGAATTTGTCTTTGTCCGTTACCAGAATGCCGTCCTCACCGGTATATCCCAGGCTTAGTCGGTAGCTGGTACGCTGGCTGCCTCCCGATACGGAGAAGCTGTGGTTCTGCATGAATCCGAAGTTATCCATCATATCGGCAAACATATCATTCTCCCGCATCAGGAACAGGTTGCCCTGATCGTCGAAAATATATCCGTTCGGATAATTGGAAGGATTCGCCTGATAGTCTCGTATGTAGCCTTCCCATTGGGTGATGTTTTTTCCGTCTACATAGGTATCGTTTGCCCATCCCATTTCCTTGTACGCCAGTACCGATTCCAACGGACTTGCTTTCTGCGGAAGCTCCGATGCTTTCGAGAAAGAGAAGTTGTTGTTGTAATTGAATCTGGGAGCCATGTCCTTTTTACCCTGCTTCGTAGTAATCAGAATCACACCGAAAGCTGCGCGGGCACCGTAGATAGCTGCGGAAGCGGCATCCTTCAAAATAGAGACAGATTCAATATCCTGCGGATCAATCATGTTGATATCCATCGGTACGTTGTTGACCAATACGAGAGGCTCACCACCATTGATGGAGGTTGTTCCACGGATATTGTACGTCATGTCGTCTCCCGGAGTTCCCGTTGTCGATTCAATTTTTAGTCCCGGCACGACTCCTTGTAGGGCAGCCGAAACGTTGGTAATCGGGCGGTCGCCCAACGACTCTTTGATATTTACAGAGGCTACAGCGCCGGTCATATTCACTTTTTTCTGTGTACCGAATCCGATGACTACCACTTCATCCATAGTCTGGGTATCTTCCTGTAGCTGTATGTTGAAAAGTGTCTTGTTTTTGACTGTTACTTCTTGTGTGACGTAACCGATATAAGTAACCCGTAACTTGCTGTTGGCAGGCACTTCCAGTGAGAATTCCCCGTTCATGTCGGTAATGGTCGCCTGTTTGCTGCCGTCGACCAGAACGTTTGCTCCAATTAGAGGTTCACCTTGCGCATCTGTTACGGTTCCCCGTATTTTTATGGACTGCTGGGTAGAAGTAGTATTGTTGGGGGCTGCTTCTGCCTTTGCCGGGACAGGAATGATAATAATATGCTTACCTTCTTGCCTGTAAGTGAATCCTGTTCCTTTGAGTACGGAGTTCAGAACGGAAGAGACTGCTTCCCTAACAAAATTGGCGCTGACCTTTTGTTTCACGTCCAGTTTCGTCTGATTATAAGCGATACTAAATTCGGTCTGATCTTCAATGATTTCGAATACTTTTAATAGAGGTTGGTTTTTCATAGATACCGTTATTGGCTGATTTTGCCCATAGGCTATGTTATAAAAACATAAAGCGAATAACAATATATAAAATTTATGAATTTTTACGGGATAACCTATGCCCGACAATTTATAAAATTTCATACTTTTGTGAGTTAATCATTAATACTAATTTAAGTGTACACAACTAATTTAAATGAAGTAATTTTGATTTGGGGGAGTTGGTATCCGCGAAATATCGACTCCCTTTTTTCTGTCTATCGGCCTCCTTTCTTATTTAGGGGTGAATAAATTAAGAGAATGTTCTCGTCTTCGACTTTATAGTCTATGTTTCCTATGGTTTTGGTCACGATATTCATGATCTCCTTGATAGGGGCTTTTTGTTTGAACTTGATGGTATATACATCGGTGGTAGCCAGATGCGGAGGGACGATGATGTGTATGTCGTATATTCTCTCTATCGTAATGAAAATATCGCTGAGAGTCATTGCCGCAAAGTTCAGCTCGCCTCTGGTCCAGCCGGAGTAGACAGAGGCGTCGATAATCTTTTTATTAAATTCTCCGGACGGGTTGTCATATTCCAGTTGTTCGTTGGGTGTGAGGGTGATGATATCCTCATTGTTTGCTTTCTGAACGACTACAGAGCCCGATTCCAGAGTAGTGGTTGTCTTCTCATCTTCCGCATAAGCGTGTACGTTGAATTTAGTTCCCAATACTTTCACTTTCAGATGGTTGGTCTTGACGATGAATGGATGTTGCTTGTCTTTCTTTACGTCAAAATTGGCTTCTCCTATCAGATATACCGAACGGATATCCCCGGTGAACTTTTGCGGATATACCAGTAAAGTTCCTGAGTTGAGGTATGCTGTGGTGCCATCGGGCAAGGTAACCTGTTTTTGTTCGCCTCTGGGCACATAGTACTCGACAAGTTCTGTATGCTCTTCATTCGATTGTATATATAGGTAGGATGCCACTATAGAGAGTAGGGGAATCAATAATACAGCCGCCACTTGCGCCCATCTGCGTAAGGTATACCTTGCGGTTGCCTTCCGCTGTCGGGGGGCAATCTTCCTGCGGAAATTCTGATAAGAACGTTCGGTAATTCCATCAATGCTTCTTCTTTCTCTGCCTGTTCACTGGAGTCGACAAGCCATTTCCATAACTTCTCTTTAAGTTCAGGACTGAACTTATCGGAAGTAAAGTTTTTAATTATTTTATGAGCGTTCGACATATTAGCGCATTTTAGGTGTGGTTACATATATAAGATACGTAACTGATTAATTACGCACAGTCTCTATGCTACTTTTTTTTAGAAAAATAGAATAAAGGTTATGAATAATATTTTTCGGATGTCGGTAAGTGCTTGTGAAAGGTGGTTCTCTACTGTTCGTTTGTTGATGCCTAGTTCGCGGGCTATTTCTTCGTTGTTCATTCCTGATTCCCGGCTCATCTTATATATTTTCTGTCGTTGCGGAGGCATTTTTTCTACAACCATTGTCACCAATAGTTCGAGTTCTTTGAGATGGATGGTGTCATCTGTTTCGTTGCTTTCCTGTGGCGGGCTATACTTTTCAGTTTCTTTCTGCTGATAGTTCCTGAACAGTAGTGCGCGTTCGATGTGCCGGTATACCGCATTTTTGGAAATGCGGAAAAGATAAGGTTTAAGGTTATTGATGGTATGGAGAGATGAGCGGTTGTTCCATAACGTAAGAAAGATGTCCTGCGATAAATCTTCGGCCTCTTCCTGCGATTGCAGTAGTCCGTTGATAAACCCTTTGATGCGGGGATAGTAGTATAGGAAGAAAGTTTTAAAGGCTTTCTCATCTCCTTCGCTAATAGCCTTCAGAAGTTGTTTTTCGTCAAAGGTTTCCATTGGGGGTATTTTTTTGTAAATGCTGTAAACCCTGCAAAAATAAGTAAATTTTGTATCGAACCCCGTTTATTAACATAAAAAACTCTTTCGGCTAGTATATAATTAGTTCAAAATCTGCGTAAATAGGAAGATGATCACTGATTCCTCCCTGATATTTCATTCCTTTATAGGTACGGAAAGGTTCGTCGTCACCGTATTTCTTGTCTTCAGTTAATAGAAAGGGGAGACGGGCAACATTTGCCTTGTCTTCACCGGTGAAGAATTTAGAGGAAGCATCGAGTAAATTGCCGGATACAATCAAATGGTCGAGCAATCCCCATTCTCCGTGATATTTATAGGAGCCAAAATGGCGGGATGTTGCTTTTCGGGCAAGCAGATGGTAGAGTTTTCGGGGATTGGGGAAGGTGACTGAGTGTTTGGGGGCAGTAGCTTCTAATATCTCTTTGATGGATTTATTGGTTGGGTAGTCATTGAAATCTCCCATGATGACCAGTTGCGGATGAAGGCGGATGTTCAGCAGACTGTCGGCTTCTGTGCGTAGTATTCGGGCGGCGTGTAGCCGGTAAGGTTCTGATTCCTTGGCTCCACCGGACCGGGAAGGCAGATGGCAGACGATTACATCAAGTGTATCTCCGGTTAATAATAGTCCGCTGACGTGCAGTAAATCTCTTGTGGGGCGATGATGCTTGAATGAGGGAATGGGGATAGACCGGAAAGATAATAATTTGAATAGGTCACGTTGATATAATAAAGCGACATCAATCCCTCTCAGATCGGGAGAACTTGTCATAACATACCGATACCCCAGTTCCTTTAAAGGAGAACGTTGTGTGAGGTCACGTAGTACGCTGTCGTTTTCTACTTCACAAAGACCTACAAGGGCGGGTGGATTCCATTCACCGACGGCAGTGATGACACGGGCCATATCAGCCAGTTTCTTCTTGTACTTGGTGTAGTTCCAGTGACGGATAGCGTCGGGGAGAAATTCGTTATCGTTCTTTAGTGTGTCGTGGTGAGTATCAAAGAGGTTTTCAACATTCCAGCTCATGACACGAAAGGGGATTCGTTCTTCAGCGGAAGACTTCTTTTGGGAAACAGATTGTTTATTGCTGAACGATTCTTTTTCGATAAGGGAAGTTTGCCTTGTAAAGGATGTTTGCCCTATGATATAAGAGGGCACAAAAAAGAGCATTATAAAAAAGATGACGGTCATAACAAATATTTTTCTGCTATCACCATCATCTTTTCTATGATGTCTTACCTGACTGTTATTTCTTGGCAGGAACATGTGCCAGAATATCCAACAGGTGCTTCCAGAACTTCTCAACGGAAGGGATGTGCATCCGTTCGTCTGGAGAGTGTACTCCGGTGAGGGTAGGTCCGAAAGAAATCATGTCTAATGTCGGATACTTGTCGAGGAACAGACCGCATTCCAGTCCTGCGTGAATTGCTTTCACTTTCGCCTCTACACCGAAAAGTCGTTTGTAAGATTCTGCTGCCACTTCGAGGATAGCCGAATGAGGATTCGGCTTCCATCCCGGATAACCTTCACCGAAGGTCACATCGGCGCCTGCCAGCTGGAAGACGGCACGAACCGTATTCGCCATGTCATTGCGTGCAGATAAGATAGAGCTGCGTTGGCTGGTTTCGATGCGGATAATATGGTTCGGTTTCATTTTGACAGAAGCAAGGTTGGTTGAAGTCTCTACCAGTCCGGGGATATCCTGACTCATGGCATATACACCGTGAGGAGCAGCATACAATGCTTTCAGCAAGCGGGTAGTAGTATCCTGATCGATAGCCATCTTACGGGGAGTTTCCGATTCAAGAACCAGTTTCAGGTCCGGTTCGGTAACGGCCAGTTCGTTTTCTACTTCACTGGTGAAGATATTCAGTTCCGTGCGGACGTCATGTTTGGCATCTTCGGGAACTGCACAGATAGCGTATGCTTCGCGGGGGATGGCATTGCGCAGGTTACCTCCGTTTATTTCGCAGAGATACAGATCCTGACGGTTAGCCATTCGGGACAGGAATCGGTTCAGTATCT
>OODS01001995.1_pt1 | contig 12335 bp, 7 predicted proteins | sample 1671531 | NCBI WGS metagenome assembly OODS01 (sample SAMN06348166, study PRJEB24527) | human gut metagenome | biome: human gut; feature: ankylosing spondylitis patient; material: feces | host: Homo sapiens | place: China | collected 2015-10 | reverse complement strand
CCGACGGCACCATGCTCTCCCCCGGGAAGTTCATTCCATTATTTGAGAAAAACGGTAATATCACAACACTGGATGAATATGTGTTCCGCACAGTGTGCGCACAACAGCAGAGATGGCTGCAGGCCGGAGCAACATTGTATCCGATTTCTGTAAATATTTCCAGAGTCAGCCTATACTACAGCAATGTGGTAGATAAGTACCGGGAGATTTTGAATTCTTTCCAGCTGGATCCGAAATATGTTCCGTTAGAGATCACTGAGAGTGCTACCATTGATAACAGTGATATTTCCTCCCTGATCGAGCAGTTCCATGAAGCGGGATTTACTTTACTGCTGGATGATTTCGGAAGCGGTTATTCTTCTCTGTCTTCGCTGAATGTCATGCATTTCGATACGATCAAGCTGGATAAGAGTCTGATCGATTACATTGGTGACCGGAACGGTGAAAAGCTGCTGTTGCATATCACACAGCTGCTGCAGAGCTTCGGTATGACTATTACCGCAGAGGGTGTAGAAACTTCGGATCAGGTAGAGTTTCTGAAGAATCTTCACTGTGATGATATTCAGGGTTACTACTTCTCGAAGCCGTTACCGGTAAACGAATTTGAAGATTTTGTAAGAAAGCATACAGGTCTGTAGGGTTCGCCCACAGACCTGTTTTTGTTCCTGTATTCTGTTTTGCTCGTCTTATTCTTCTCCCAGGATCAGGATCGAATAAGCCGGAAGCGTAACTACAGTACCGGCACGCTCCGCAGTCTCTTCTCCGGTATAAAGTTCCCCCAGCAGTACCAGTTCCTCCGCTGTGGTGCCTCCTACGGTAAGTCCGGTCAGATCCACGCTCACAGCCTCCGCAGAGGTATTTCCCAACAATAATAAGTTACTGCCTTCATAGCTTCTTGTCAGGGCAAAGCATTGTTCACCGGAATACTGCTCCAGATAAGCGGTGGTGCCTCTGGCGATCACTGGGTTCTGGTTGCGGACACGGATCACCTGTTTCACATAATTATAGATGGAATCGGGATCCTCCTGCTGTTCTTCCAGACTGTCAAATTTCATCTGAAAATCTTCCATATCCGCCGGTCCTTTACACATACCTGCAGCATTTTTGTCCTTGCTCCAGTACATGGGGGCCCGTTTGTTCTCGTCTTTGCCGGAGCCTTTCATGCCCAGTTCTTCCCCATAATAGAGGAATACATTGCCATTCATTAAGAGATTAAGGGCATTGCCCATTTTCGTCTGAGCTTCGCTATTCTCCCCGGCATAGTAGCCTGCACTGCGCCCCATATCATGATTGGTGTAGAAGGGAGCATTGATATAATCCGGATTGTACTGCGCATACATGCCCTGCTCTGTTTCCAGATTCTTTGCATAAGATGTTGCCGATGCCTTACCGTTCATCACATTGGCAATGATACCGGACTTGTCGGCAAAAGCAAAATCAAACATGCTGTCCACGCCGCTCTCATAATATTTGGCATAGGTATTCTGATCCGTCCAGCATTCACACACCAGATAATTCTCCGGATCTTTGCCATGAACATAATCCGCGAACCAGCTTAGAATTTCCACATTGTCCTCTGTGGATCCGGTAACATACTCTTTCACCGCATCCAGTCGGAAGCCATCCACACCCATATCCAGCCAGAAGTCCGCGATCTGCTCAAATTCCCGGCGTACCGTCTCATTCTCCAGATTCAGATCCGGCATTCCGTCCCAGAATCTCGCTTCATAATACCAGGCCGTTCCATCCAGCTGCGCATACCCGCCCTGGTATTCTCTGGAAAAATGGTAATAATCCATGTACGGGCATTCGGAACTATCCGGTTCCGCCCCTTCCGGCAGGCTCTTCAGATACTCCGCAGCCTGTTGGAACCAGGGATGGCTGCTGGAAGAATGATTCATTGCCAGATCCAGGATCACACGGATTCCACGGTCATGACAGGCCGTCAGCAACTCCTGAAACGTTTCCAGAGTGCCGTACTGCGGATCGATATTCTCATAATCCGTGGTATCATATTTATGATAGGTGACGGAGGGCATCACCGGCATGAGCCAGATACCATTGATTCCCAGATCCATATCTGTGGTATCATCACCGTCATTCAGGTAATCCAGCTTTTCCAGTACGCCCTGTAGATCTCCAATGCCATCACCGTCGCTGTCATAGAAGGAATATACGAAAAGCTCATAGTAGGTACGGTAGTTGTCGTCCGGGATCTGCAGTACCCGGTTGTCCTGCACCAGAGACGTGGTACTGTCGGTGCTGTCAGTGTTACTGTCCGCGCTCTCATCCTGTACGGTGGCAGTCTCATTCTGTGTACCGGCAGCAGACGCATTGCTGTTTTCTCCTTTGCTGCCTCCACAGGCAGTCAGAGACGCTGTCATTCCCACCACCAGTATTGCTGCCCATATTTTTCTGTTCCATTTGCTCATAGTTATCGCTTACTCCTCAGATCCGCTTTTTTCAAACCGGAACCATTTGAAATCAAAATTGCATCCCGGCAGGAAAACGAAGGTCACATTCTGCTCTCCCGTCACTCTTTCCAGAGGGAAACGCAGTTCCCTATATTCCTCGCTGTGTGGGAAGGGAAGTACCTGTGTAGCTCCATCGGTAAACCTAAGCTGGATCGTATTCTGCTGTAAAGGAGTTCTTCCGCAGATGACAATGCTATCGGTTCCCGCTTCTCCAAAGTTCATATCCGTAAATTCGAGAGAGACATTATTGCCGATCTGTTCAACGGCATCCCCGGTTCTCACAAAGCTGTCACCATAGGTAACTCCGTCCGTGAGAGCACTCAGTCTTGCATAAGCTTTTTCCTGTCTGGTGAAATGAAACTCTTTCAGGAAAATTTTATTTTCTGACACTATTGTCAGTTTTGTTACACCCTTTAATCTCCGGGGCAATACGAAGGTATCCGGCTGGAAGACTTCCCAGATGCCCGGCTTCTGATAGGTTATTTCACCCACCAGTGTTCCCTGTGTCCCGGAACCGCTCTCTTCGGGCTCTCCCTTCCATATCTGAATCCGGTGGGGATCATTATCATTGGCAAAAATAGACAGCGTGATCTCGTCACTTCCGAATTCACCAAAGTCTAACGCTTCATAGACCAGTCCGGTAGGCTGTGCCTTGTCCGTTCCGGCACTGTTCTCCACTCCGCGGCTTACGTCTCCGCCAAAACTTCCGACATAAGAAATACCCGTCACCGGCTCATACGGAGAATGGAACGTCTGTCCCATGCCCTCCACTGCAAAGTCAAGTTGGGAAATCATTTTAATATTGGTTGTTCCGTTACAGGTCATACACCTTACCTGAAAACTGCCATCACTGACGCCTGTGATCCGGATGCTCTCGCCGTCTTCCAGTTCCTCCAGTTTTGCCACAGGGCTGGGGATACCGGAAGCATCAGTAATGCTCCAGAGAAGCTTACGGTCTGTGGCTTCCGTGGGATAGATACGGGTATGTAGCAATACATACGGCTTCTCCGGTGTCAATCTCATATAGGGAGCGCTCATTTCCAGTTTCCGCACCGGAACAAATCCGGGATCCACAAAGGCGGGCGGATATTCTCTGTTTTCTTCTGTTGCACAGACACCGGGACGAATCGGTGCTTCGACTGCCTGTAACGTCACTGTCGCCGTGCGGTGCCCGGCAGCTGCCGTTGCTGTTCCAGTGCCGGTTTCATTGGTCATGCTGTTCACTGTGGCTGCCCATGCATCCTCCACAGTCACACGAATCTCCCCCGGCGTAGTTTTTGCTGCGATCATAGCCAGTAATTTCCCCTGGAACAACTTACGCACGGTTCCCTTGTAGGCATCGTAATCGGCGCTGTCACCATTGTCCAGTCCCACCAGTCTTCCAGCACCTTCCACGGTCACTCTCACATAATCAGAGGCATTTTCCACAGGATATCCGTTCCGGTCCTCCGCTGAGATCTCCACAAAGATCATGTCCTCGCCGTCAGCATGCAAGGCTGATTTATTTGCTTTTAATACATAATGATCTGTGTTGCCGAAGGAATGTCTCTCCTGTCTGGCTATCTCCCTACCCGTTTCGTCATATGCCACGGCACAGATACTGCCGGGCGCATACGGTACTTTCCAGGAAGGCTGCAATACCGTTCCTTTCTGATGATCGATCTGCTGTTTTCCCTGTGACACTCCGTTTACGAACAGTTCCACCTCCGGAGCATTGCTGGTGATCCGCACGTCCACCTGCTGTCCCGGATTAAAATCCCAGTAGGGATATACATGGATCATGGAATCTTTTTTCCCATCCGTCCATTCCGAACGGAAGACGTAGTAGGAGTCTTTGGGAAATCCCGCCGTATCCATCTGTCCGAAATAGCTGTTTTTCGTCTGATAAGGGGTCGGCTCACCGATATAGTCAATGGCTGTCCAGATGAACTGACCACAGGAATAAGGGGTATCTCTGTCCATAGTGATACAGTATTCCGTATTTTTCGCCGCCCAGCTGGTAGTACTGTTGCCCAACGCAGAACACTGTTCGTCCGCTTCGATCAGATTCGCCCTCTCCAGCGGAAAATGATACACCCCTCGGCTCTGTACCACAGAGGAAGTCTCACTTCCGTAGATGATCCAGTCCGGATGCTTTTCATGGTGTTCCGCATAATATTTTTCCGCGTAGTTATAGCCCGCCACTTTCACGATATCCGCACATTTCTGGGCATTTTCCCAGGGCATGTAATTGGAACCGATCGTCACCGGTGCCACCTTCCGGTAATCCCACTTTCTGACTACTGCAAGGAGGCTACGGGTGATCTCCTGTCCATGGGCATCCGCATGGGTATCCGGAATCTCGTTGCCAATGCTCCACATGATAACGGAAGGATGATTGCGGTCTCTGCGGATCCAGCTGCGTACATCCTTCTCCATCCACTCCTTGAAAAATCTGGCATAATCATAAGGATTCTTTGCCATCTCCCACATATCGAACGCTTCGGATACGATCAGAAATCCCATCTCATCCGCCAGTTCCATCAGTTCCACAGCGGGCATATTGTGGGAAGTCCGCACAGCATTGACACCCATGGAACGCATGAGTTCAAATTTCCGGCGCATGGCTTCTTTGTGAAAAGCCGCTCCCAGTGCTCCGAGGTCATGGTGATCGCAGGCACCGTTCAGGCGCACTTTTCTGCCGTTTAATAAAAAGCCCCTGGCAGGATCAAATTGCATGGTGCGGAAACCGATGCGAAGATGTTCTTCCTGTGTGATTTCCGTCTTCTGTAAGGCTTCACCTGCTCCGTTCTCCCCGTCGTTCATTGGAAGTTTGCATAGACGAACTGTAAGATCATACAGATAAGGATCTGTGATGTCCCATTTCCGGGGATTATCCACAGGAATCGCCACAGATGTCTTCTCCTGTCCACCGGCGAGGGGCTGTTTTACCCGGAAAATCTCCCTGTTTTCCGTTTCTGCAGAGTTTTTACTGTCCCCGGCATAATGCAAGCAATATTCCAGTTCATAATTCTCAGTGATTGCTCCCCATTCCAGTTCCGTATCGATGGTCAGATCGTAGCCGTTTTCCGTCTCCACGGAGGAGGTATAGATACCGTCCAGCGGAATATGTGTCTCAGGCAGACGGATCATCCAGACATTACGATAGATTCCGGCACCGCTGTACCATCTGCTGTTGGGTGCCTGAAAGGTTACCCGGAGAACAACTTCATTTTCACCTTCACGCAGATGATCCGTAATGTCCCAGTCAAAGGTGGAGTAGCCGTATTTCCAGTCACCGAGGCACACGCCGTTTATATAGATGGAAGAATCCATGTAAACACCCTCGAAGCGCAAAATGACACGTTCGTCACATGTCGTGCAGGCATTACCTGCCACAGAATTTGACTGCTCCCGCAAGTTCTCCTGCGCCGCTTCGCCTGCACGCTTTACTCCGGATGCGGAATACACGAATTTCTTCCGATACCAGCCGATACTGTCTTCATAGAGGTTCTTCGTATCATAGATCAGCCAGTCGTGAGGCAAGTCTGCCGGCTGCATCTCCCGCTCCCAGAGAGTTCTGTCTTCCCAATTCACACCCAATGCTGTTTTTGCAAAATACCAGTTATCATTCCATAACGTTTTGCTGTTCATCGAAATTTCTGCCCTTTCTGTCCATATCGTTTCCTGTCAGATCCCTGCTTCTATAGTGCTGCTTTTCCTACCTGTGTCCCGTCTTATCGTTGTCTGATACGGTCTTCGCATCTGCCCGGTCTTCCAGACGTTTTACTATGTAAACTGCCAGTACTGCATCCAATGTTCCCAGTACCATGCCGCCCAGAATATCCGTGGGATAGTGGACAAAGAAATAAAGTCTGGAAAAGGCAATGACTGCTGCCATAAGCAGACTTAAAATACCCGCCTTACGATAATAACTGAAAATGGTCACCGCTCCGGCAAAACCGTTGGAAGTGTGTCCCGAAGGGAAGGAATATTCCGAAGGGAACGGAATTTTCAGCGTCACACCGGTGTCCACAGCACAGGGACGGGGTCTCGCGATCACATTTTTCAGGAACAAATTTCCCACAAGATAGGTGATTGCCATGGCGATTATCATGGTCAGACCGCATTTCCGGGTCTTCGGAATGCATGTCAGCACAATCGCAATGACGATCCATACCAGACCGCTTTCTCCGATCGTAGTAAAAAAACGCAGGATCTCTGTCAGCCATTCCTGATGGATCCCCTGAATCGCATGCAATATCTGTAATTCCATCCTTCGTTCCTCCTTGTCCGTCTTCCGGCTTGGTTATCGGCCGCTCCGTAATTTCACCGTCAGACATTCTTTTGAACTATTGTAATCTATTCAGAAATGCCTTTGCATTGGCTGCAATGTCATCCTTAAATACAGCGGAACCGGCTACAATGACATTGGCTCCTTTTTCCATGGCAAATGCTACATTGTCCAGATTGATACCACCGTCTACTTCCAGATCGGTAGACAGCCCCTTATCGTTGATCATTTTCCGGATCACCTGTACCTTATCCAGGCACTCCGGGATCAGCTTCTGTCCGCCGAATCCGGGCTCCACAGTCATTACCAGCACCAGATCCACCAGTTCCAGATAAGGTTCCACTGCCTCTGCCGGAGTGGCGGGCTTAATGGTGATGCCGGCCTTTTTGCCTGTGGCATGTATTTTTTCAATGCATCCCTCCACATCTTCTGTGGCTTCCAGGTGAAAATTCACCAGGTCCGCACCACAGGCAGCGAACTCTTCCACATAACGTTCCGGCTTCTCGATCATCAGATGCACATCGAGAAACATATCCGTGTGGGATCTGACAGCTTTTAATACCGGCATACCGTAGGAAATCGACGGTACAAACAATCCGTCCATCACGTCTACATGCAGCCAGGGGACTCCTGCTCCTTCCACAGCTTTGATATCCTCTCCCAGTTTCCATAAATCCGCCGAAAGAATTGAAGGTGATAATAAATTCATGTTACTCCTCATTTCTGCCTCGCAAGGCCTTGTCTGTTGCTTATTACCGTTCTATTCTAGCAAACTTGTTTTCGTAAAACAAGACTAACGAAAAGGAACCTTTTCCTTTTGGAAAAAAGTTCCTCCGTTCGCAATTCTCTATAGGTTTTTCACGTCTTCTTTCAGTTTGTTCCAGGCATCTTCATGCTCCGTATAGTAAATGGGACATTTCTTTCCGCCACAATCATAGTGGCGCAAGATGTCATCGGGTTGCAGGTCATAGGCATCAGTCAGCCATTTCAATAATTTGATCAGAGAATCATAGGTCTCCTGAGTAAACTGGCCGTTGTCCGCCTTGTAGCAGCATTCGATAGAAATAGAATCCTCATTGCGGGTCTGTACTGCATAGGCGATCTCGTCCAGAGGAACGCACTGAAGAATCTCGCCATCATAGCCAATGATAAAATGGGCACTGGCACTGCGTTCATGATTGTCTTTCAGCTGTTCGAAATAGCTGCGGTTCTGGGCCGCGCTGGTCCCAGGATTCGCCGTGTAATGTACAAAAATATTTTTCACTTCCGTCAGGGGATCTCCCGGTCTGGAATATTCATTCACGGTGAGAAAATCTTCTGTCCAGTTGGGATGTGCTGCATATACATCCGCCGGAAGTCCCTGGATCCGGGTTCCCGTGGTCTCCCCGATCTGTTTTTCGATCCGCTGCACAGCTTCTGCCGCAACTTCCACAGGAGTACTGGCCTCCGCAGTGCTGGCAGGTACTTCCAACAAATTTTTCAACATAAAGATTCCTGCAAGAATGCTGGCACACAGCAGGGAAATCTTAATATATCTGCGGATTCTTGCCTGTCTGCGGCGGCGCTGCCTCCCGGCTCTGACCCGGCGTTGTCTGACGCGGGTGCTGTAAGTATTGTCTTTGTAAACATTTTGCTCATATGCATTGCCCGGATGACCCTGCTCCTGCCGCCAGGCCTTGTTTTTCTGCTGTGCTGTCGTCGAATACTGCGGATGTGATTTCTTCCTTCCGCCTTCCTGCGGCATTGCCGATATGCTATGTTGTGACCGTTCTGTGCGTCCTCCGGTATGATTGCTTCGTGATTGATCGGCGTATCTTCCGGTCTGTCTGTCTTGCGGTTGTCCTACACGTCTTCCTACGTGTCTGACTATATTTTTTCCAGTCCGGTAATCCACCAGATACGGATTTCTTCGCACCTGTATCATTTCCAGATCCGGTTGTCTGCTCGAACGATTCTCCTGTGTCATATTGCTGCCCCCCAGAGTTAATTGCTTTCTTTGAGTCCCAGTTTAATCCGGAGTTGTCACATTTTTCGGCACATATTCCTTAAGATTTTATAAATTTATTGTTTAAAAAGTTCCAGCAAATACTTTTCTATCACCTGTGCTGCTTTGCGATGAGCTTTCACTCCGGGATGCAGGCGGCTGCCTACGGTGTCCGGTGTGGTGTTGGGAAGTTGTAAAAAGTGGATTCTGGTATCACCAGTCTGTTCCGCGTAGGTTTCCACCGCTTCACGGATGACGGGCAGGAAATTGTCTCCCAGCATACCATAGCCCCAGATGATCTGTGCCTCAGGATTGCAGTCACGCACAGCTTTCAGGAAATCTCGGATTGCTGTAGTCAGGATCTTTTTGACTTCTTTTATGTCACGGGTTCCTGCCCATTCTCTTACCAGTTCCGCTGCGGACTGGATTGCTGTGGCATCGTTGGTTCCCAGATTAATGATCACGGCATCCGGCTGCCATGCCTTGAAATCATAGTCTTCCAGTGCTCCCAGCGAAGCATTTCGCTCCCCGGTAAGCAATCCGCAGACCTGTTTATAATAGGGAGGAATCTTATTCTCTACAATGCCATCCCAGCCGGTGACGATTCCCCAGCCACTCTGGGACACCACACGATATTCCGCAGAAAGCGCATCCGATACCATACGGGGATACGTATTTTCCGCAGAGAAGAACGCACTGATCCAGTCTTCCTCACCTACCGGCCCCATAGTTCCCTCTCCACTGGTAATACTGTCTCCTACAAATTCCAGGCGATATTCAGGATCCGGCAGAACCAAAAATTTCCCATCTCCATATTGCAATCCCAAAATCTGTATCATGTGCAGCGGGTCCTGGTGCATAGCCTGTACTTCCTTCAGAATCCGTACATGCTTCGGCTTTCCTACTGTCATTCCTCGAAACAGGCATACTTCATTTTTCCCTTTATTAACCGGAAAACGGCTGATCTGGGCACCATTCAGTTCTACCGCCAGCCATGGCTCCATCGTGTCGTAATCAGCATTTACTTCCAGCCACAATTCACTGCCAGTATATAGAAATTCTATACCGCTGCCGGTCCAGAATAAATTGATCACATCTTTTCCCGTGGTCCGGCCCAATACCCGCACTTGCGGCAAATCCGCTATACTTATAATCTTTTTCTGCTGTTCCATTTTCCCATACCTTCTACTCTGTTTTCTGTTGCTTCGACATTTTCTGTTATGATCTTTCGATTGCCTGCTTTACTCTCTCCTGCCGTACTCTTCTGCGATCACATTCTCCGCAGGACGTCCGCATACCGCATAAGGGTTCAATCCTTCCAAATTTCCCGGCCAATCCCAGATGCCGAAGCCTTTCACCCAGTCACGTTTTCTGCAGGCTGTAAACATTGCCCGGTACCAGTCCGCCTGTTCCGCATCATCCTCTTCACCCTGCAGTTCCCAGTTATTCGGAACCTGCGCAGAACCATGAATATTCATGCAACCCGCTTCCGAAAACAAAAAGGGCTTCTGAAATTTTTTCACAACCTTTTCGATCCGGTCTAACTGGTTGTCCCAGTCGTCTATGGGATAATATCCGCTGGACGCAATCACATCCACGGCATCCCACCATGTAATATGATCTTCTCCATATTTGTCGCAATTATAACCGACAGGTCCGTCATATACCGTCCGTACTTCTGCGATAAGTTTTCTCCACTCTGTCTCCCGGTGCTCCGTCATGGTCATTTCACACCCCGCCAGGAACAATTCACAGCCTGTCCGCTGCGCAATCTGTGCATAATGTTTCTGAAAGGCAATGTGACTCTCGAACCAGTTGCCCCATTTGGGTTCGCAAGGTACATCATGGTCAAAAAAGCTGATTCGTGCCCGCCAGACACCATTGTCACAATTCACCGTCGGTTTCAAAGCAACTTTCAGTCCCAGGCTCTGTGCATATCGAATCATATCATACAGTTCCTCATCCGTACAGCTTTTCTCCCCATCATAACGGATTTCCTCACTGTAAGGTGTTTCCTGCATCCCCGATGGTGTGAATATCACCCAATTCGTATGGATCCTTCGTACCATTTCCTCCATACTTTTTCTGGATTCTTCCGAACCCAATACTCCTCTGTGCGGAAAAACCGCAAAATTCACAGCGCGAAATGCCTCCATACAATACCTTCCCTTCCAAGTATCCCATTTGTGTTTCATTTCCTGTATTGTATCATTTTTAATTTTATTTAGCTAGTAAAATTAGCTTTTATTTGCCTAAATTTATTTTCCTGCATTTCATTGTGTTCATTCACACGATATGCTACCATGAAACTATATACAGTGCTTTCAGAAAGGAGCTATCTGCCATGCATTTTGTACAGGCAAAGGGGATTCTGTCTCAGAATAACGGAATGAATATTTATCGTGGATGCTCCCACGGTTGTATTTATTGTGACAGCCGCAGCAAATGTTACGGTTTTACACACGCCTTTGAAGATATTGAGGTCAAAGAAAATGCTCCTGAACTGTTGGAACGGTCGCTTCGTTCCAGGCGGCACAAGTGTATGATCGGTACAGGTGCCATGTGCGATCCGTATCTTCCCGCTGAAAAAGAGCTTCAATTGACCAGGAAGTGTCTGGAACTGATCGATCGATATGAATATGGTGTCACGGTACTCACAAAATCCAATCTGGTGCTTCGGGATCTCGATCTGCTGCAATCTATCAATAAGAAGACCAAGGCAGTCGTGCAGATGACGCTCACTACTTATGATGAAGATCTGTGCCGGAAGCTTGAACCGAATGTGTCTACTACGAGAGAGCGTTTTGAAGTGTTGATGAGATGTAAAGAGTTGGGAATACCAACTCTTGTGTGGATGACACCGATTCTTCCTTTTATTAACGATACCAGGGAGAATATAGAAGGCTTGCTTGATTATTGCCTGCAGGCAGGAGTTCAGGGGATCCTGGTGTTCGATGTTGGTGTCACGCTGCGGGAAGGCGACCGGGAATATTTCTATCAGGCGCTGGATCGTGATTTCCCCGGCATCCGACAAAAATATGTCAGTACTTATGGGAATGCTTATGATATTCCCAGTCCTCACGCAAAAGAACTTATGACACTGATTCAAAACACCTGCACAGCGAATGGTATCCTGTGTTCCCCGACGGAATGCTTTACTTACCTGCACGAATTTCCCGAGAGATATGTGCAGCAGACGTTGTTTTAGGTTCCAATGGCGATACTTTCTACAAAAAAGTTTAATATAGCCAACACAGTAAAATCGGGAGCTTTTGCTCCCGACATCTTGATAACGCAAAAAACGAGTATTTACATTCAGAATAGAACTGCACTCAGAAAATTGGTAGCTATAGCTTCAGCACCCAGAATAAAAACGGCATTGTGATCACAGAAAGCAGTGTAGTTAGGGCCACGCCCCTGGATGTCAACCGATAATCGCCATTGTACTGCTGTGCCAACATTACTGTCATGCTGCCTACCGGTGTTGCCATCATTACCAGACAAACGCCTCGGAATATAGGATCTTTGATAAAAAAGCATAGCCCCCACAGAAGCAATGCTGGTAATAATACCAGTTTTATTATAGAAAAAATGAGTAGGCGCA
>OODS01001985.1_pt1 | contig 12374 bp, 6 predicted proteins | sample 1671531 | NCBI WGS metagenome assembly OODS01 (sample SAMN06348166, study PRJEB24527) | human gut metagenome | biome: human gut; feature: ankylosing spondylitis patient; material: feces | host: Homo sapiens | place: China | collected 2015-10 | reverse complement strand
GGCGACCACCGAGATCTACACTCTTTCCCTACACGACGCTCTTCCGATCTTATTATAATCTTTACTACTGAAAGAACACCATTCTGTTCCTTCGGTCACTTCTGCGTGCCATTCCGTACCGGTTTTACCGGATAGAATGATTGCTGATGATCCGGAAACTGATTTCACGGTCGAAGATATTTTCCAATATGCTTCTCCGTCTTCGGTCGGGGATACCGGGTCGTCGTTATTGCTACACGCAAATGCACACAGTATCAGCACCGTAAAGAATACGGACTTTATTGCTGCTGCGTAGTATTTGGGAGGTGATGTCATTTGAATTTTACTTAATAGTCATTTGGGTAAACTCATGGAAGGGCTATTTAGCCTTTCCATGAGAATATTATTAGAAAAAAATTATTCGTAAATAAGTACTAACTTAACGAATTGAGCATTTTTTGCATTCCCGACATAAATTCTATATTTGGTATTAACAGCCGTTTCTGATAAATTATATGTGTAATCCATTCCTGATTCCTGATTCCATAAAACAGCTGCTCCACCTACCACATCTACATTTGATTCATCTGCGATTCCTACTGTTACAGCTTTAGAAGCATTGGAACGGGTTGTTGCAGTAACCTTTACTAACTTTTTATCTGTAATGGCTGGTAATTCTATATAAGCTCCTTTTTGTCCAATAATTGTGTAATAATCGCTACCAGATTTTGCTCTATAATATCCATTACCGGATGAACCTGCAAATGTATATTCATAGCTTCCAAAAGTATAAGTTTTGGTATCAACAAGCTTAGAGGTTGGAAAATCAGCGGGGTAATTCTCTACTTTTGTTAAATCCAAACTGATAATAGTCTCATTTCCTGAAGGCTTACCGGCAACGGTGATTGGTACTTCTACTTCATTTCCACCAACTAATGAAATCGTCAAAGTTTGAGAATTTGTAGTAGCATTAGGATTAGGGTTGGCTTTAACAGTGATTTTTGTTCCTTCAACTGTTGCTGATACTATGTCACCTGTTAATCCACTGAGTTTAAAAGTTGGAGACTCTGAATTTGCTACAGTAACATCAATTTCTTTAGTACCACCTTCAGCGGGGAAACTTAATGATGTAGGAGTTACTGACGTTATTGTCGGTCCTGTTGCTTCGAACTCTTTAACATCTTCCAAATTACGGGGTAGAAGTTGTGCACTAGTTTTATAGGCAGCAGCTATACCTGTAAGTGAACCGTTTTCTTTAGCTATATATGCTACATTATTAAAGCTACTTGCACCTTTATTTATATATACAGTTAAATCACTTCCGTTAGCCTTGAAAGTATGAGTCGAAGCCTTATCGACCTCTGTTTTCCAAATGCCTGCCGTTTCAATAGTTACATTTTCTATTTTTACAGGCATACAAGCAAAGTCTAGAAGTTTATCTACGGTAATAGTAACAGGCTGAACATTATTGCCGGAAGATATCTTTTCAACTTCTGCCGCATCGAAGCCACTGATTTGTGGAGCACTGTTATATACTTGCATTTTCGCACTCTCTTTGCGCAGTGTAACTTTTATCTCATCACCGAGAGAATAAGTCTCAGGCTTGATAGTCGTATTGTAAAGAGTAAGTGCATTGCCGGCGGTAGTAGCACCTTTGGTCATTACGTATAATGTACCATATGAGCAGTTTTGTGCTTCCGGGTCGCCACAGATAATACCTTGAATTATATAGTCATTATCAATAGGAGTTACTTCTGTCGTTGCTTTTATCTTCGTAACCAGATCGGCAATGCTTATAGCTTCCGGAGCACTAGCAGTGAAGGTTTCTACAGAACCGTAAATATCTCCGGTTGAAGTTGTTGCGTATGCACGAACTGCATATTGGCTTCCACTTGTGAGTCCTGTTACTGCTACTGTCCAAGGAGAAACTTTTTCTTGAGCTTTTGTTTTAGCTACATTTGCCCAATCAATATTTGTAACATCTCCGGTGTATTCTGTATATTGTACACCGACTTCTGTTGCAGAAGCAACGTCCATGTTAACGACTGAACCGCCAAGAGTTGCAGATGTGCCATTTACTTGAGTTGCTTCGGCAGTAGAAACAGCAGGATCAGTATTTCCTAAATCAATTTCTTGTCCGCCATTGCCGGTGGATAGAGTGATATCATCAAGACGGAAAGAAGAACTTTCTGATGATGCTGTAAACTTAATATATATGTTGTTGATTCCTTGCTTTAAAGTAAAGTTGGCAGTTGCGAGGATCCAATATGGATTATTAGCATCTCCATTATTCTTGGTATATGCAAGTGGAACCCATTCTGTTCCATTGGAACTTAAAGCAACTTTAAACTTTTCTATATTAAAAGTATTATCCCATTCTCCCCCTTCAGGCTTGTAAGAGTAATTACCTCCAAATGTCAGTTTAAGATTTGTTTGGTCAGTAGTAAGTCTTATTTTACTAATTTGGAAGATGCCTGTTTTTGTGAAAAGAGCAACATTTGGTCCGGAAGCTCCTTCGTATGCGTCTATGTTACTTTTACCTGTGTTGCGGATGCTAACTCCTTCTCCTAAATAAGTAACATCTACTACTCCTTCTCCTGTTTTATTCCAATCATTATAATCTGCAACATCAGGATTACTACTAACATCTCCTGTTCCGAATGTCTCATTGTAAATAACAACAGCAGGAACAATGTTTCCGCTTCTAATCGTAACTTCCTCTTTCATCAGCACTCCTACCTTGTTAGAAATCTGAATCAGGACTTTCGCTTCGTCTGTAATACCTTCGGGGATACTCACCTGAACTTTGTCAGAACCGTCACCTTCCATTTTGGAAAGTGTCACCCAGGTTTTATCGTCCAGTACAGTTGCTGTCCAGTGACGGTTTGCTGAAATTTCAAAATAAGATTGACTTCCCTCTACCGGGGTTCCGTCGGTATCAAATACTAACGTTTTTGGAGAAACCTCCAAACGTGGAGCTTCAGTGTCGTCGTTATCGTCAACGCAACCTGCAAATAATGCTGTAGCCATTACAAACATCGTCGTAACGAACAGTTTGAGAAAAGTTAGATTTTTCATTAGCGTTTTTAAATAAATAGTTAATATTTCTTGTGAATTGTTTGTTATCATACGTTTCGATTTAAGTAATTAGCAAACAAAGATATTTTATTTTACGAAACTAACAAAGCTTTGTGCCACTATTTTTGTGTTACAATAAGGTTAAATTTGAGTTACAGCTTTACAAGTTGATACTGTTAAGGAGTGTAATAGTATGTAGGGGTTAATAAAAAATAAAAAATAAATAGGAAGGTTTGTAATAATACTAAAAAGAATAACTGCTTGTTACAACTCCGTAGGAATATAAATGTGTGCTTATGTAAAATAATAGCAATGGTTCGGGTATTGTTATGAGATAATAGTCGGGTGTCCTTCCTGTCTTATGGTTGTAAATGCCGATAAGATTTGAGAAAATGTATAGTACTGTTTGATGTTTGTCTTTTAATACCTATATTTGTCTATATTTCATTTTAGAGAGGATAGGCATTATGAATAATACTTTTAGAATATACCCGATAGGGATACAGAATTTTGAAGACTTGCGTAATAATAACAACGTATACGTTGACAAGACGGAGTTGATATATCGGTTGGCTAATACCAATAAGGTTTATTTTTTAAGTCGTCCCCGCCGCTTCGGGAAAAGTTTGCTGGTTTCCACTCTGGACGCTTATTTTCGGGGAAGAAAAGACTTGTTCCAAGGATTGGCAATGGAACGTTTGGAGAAAGAATGGAATGTCTATCCGGTGCTGCACATAGATTTCAGCATGACGAAATATACCACTATGGCTGATCTGAACGAACGTTTGAATCTTCAACTTTGTGAGTGGGAGCGAATTTATGGGAACGCTCCGGAAGAGGAGGGCTATGCAGCCCGTTTTTCCGGGATAATAAAAAGAGCATACCAGCAAACCGGTTTGCAGGTAGTAGTGCTTATTGACGAATATGATGCACCTTTATTAGACAGTAACCATTTGCCGGAACTGCAAAATGAATTACGTGAAGAAATGCGGAAATTCTTTAGTCCTTTAAAGGCACAAGGAGAATATCTTCGTTTCCTTTTCTTGACGGGAATCAGCAAATTCAGTCAAATGAGTATTTTCAGTGAACTGAATAATTTGCAGAATATCAGCATGCGGGATGATTATAGCGCAATTTGTGGTATTACCGAGCAGGAATTACGTACGCAACTGAAAGCAGATATTGAGATGATGGCACAGGCTAATGGCGAAACCTATGAGGAGGCCTGTTTGCACTTGAAACAGCAGTATGACGGGTATCATTTTAGTGAACATAGTGAAGATATTTACAATCCATTTAGCTTGTTCAACGCATTTGCTCAAAAAAAGTATGCTAATTTCTGGTTTTCTACCGGAACACCTACTTTCTTGATAAACATATTGCAGCAGAGTAATTTCGATATCCGCGAATTGGATGGGACTACGGCTACTGCCGAACAGTTTGATGCTCCTACAAGTGTTATCACTGATCCTCTCCCTGTGCTTTATCAAAGTGGCTATCTTACTATCAAGGGCTACGATTCGGAATTCCAACTTTATACTTTGGCTTATCCCAACAAAGAAGTGCGGAAAGGATTTATCGAGTCTCTTATGCCCGCCTACGTACATTTGCCGGCACGTGAAAATACGTTTTATGTGGTTTCTTTTATCAAAGACTTGCGTGCCGGAAAACTGGTTGAATGTCTGGAGAGAATAAGGGCTTTCTTCGCTTCGATTCCCAATGATCTGGAGAATAAGCAGGAAAAACATTATCAGACTATCTTCTATCTTTTATTCCGCTTGATGGGCCAATACGTGGATGTGGAAGTAAAAAGTGCTATCGGACGGGCTGACGTAGTTGTAAAATTACATGATGCTATTTATGTCTTTGAGTTCAAGGTAGATGGTACACCGGAAGAAGCGTTGGAACAAATAAACAGTAAAGGATATGCTATACCTTATCAGCCGGATCATCGAAGTGTTGTAAAGATAGGAGTCAACTTCGACAGTACGACAAGAACTATCGGAGACTGGGTCATTGCTGAAGAATAGTGACTATTGGGCACTGTTCGCAATTCCTATTGATTTTTCCAATTCCTCTTTCAACCTATCACCACCCTTCTGAAACCCTTTACAGATCGTACTTACAGAACGGTGATAGGTTGTCGTTAACCTATCACCGTATCCTTCACCTGTCACCGTACCGATAATTGTATATTTATGCTCTTTTCGGCTTGATTCGGACAACTTTATAGACATTGCCGCGCTTGGCGTGTATGGAAGGCACTTGATTCCTCTGCAATATTCTTCCAAACTGGATAATGTTGCAATTGGAAACGCGGATTCTACTATCATGTTGCACCTGTTCCAGTATCTCGATGGCGAGAAGTAACTCGTATTCTTCCTCATCTTCCCGGGCAGCTCGGAAATATTGGTGGAATAATTGCTCTGCAATGGGGATCACTTGAAACTCCTGATTGCTTTCGGTCATAACCTTTTCATCTTCGGCATCGAACCAATAACGTTCTCCTTTGTAAATATCGTGTATGGCTTGCGCGTAAAGTTGTTCATAGTCGATAGGAGAACAATCGATCGGACCGGTTACGGCGATGACGATATAACGTCGGCTGCCGGAAGTGTCGGTCAGTAAATCCTTGTGATTGCTCGTGCCGATGAATGAGGCATAGCGGCGCAACTCCTGTGTCGCTACACCGTGAGGACGGCGGGTGTTGACTACCGGTTTTTGAATGATATGTTTCAGGAAAGCCTGTTGACTCTCCCTGTTTTGGTCGAACTCGTCCATGTTGATGAGTGCGAAACGGTTGAGAGATAGTTCGGCATCCCTTTTGTTGCTGAAGTCAATGCGGTCGGTGTAGTAGGGTTGCAATTCGGTCGGTAGCAGATTCCGGCAGAAAGTGGATTTCCGGTAAGCTTGCGGACCGACTAACAACGGTACCGTGCAATTTGCGTAGTTGCGGTCAGTGTGGCGCCAATGAGCCACCATATTCAGGAACCAGCGATAAAACAGATCAGGCCAGTGGATGTTGTTGCAAGGAACACGGGAAGCAAGCTCGCGGATGCGGTCGCGACCGTCCCAACGGATATCCACGCCGAAAAGGAAATCTTCGATAGGGTTGAAAACCGGAATACGGTCGGAGTCCAGATAACGGGCAACATCCCTGTCCCAAAGGTTGAGTCCTTCGAGTCGTGCGTTCATGGCGATGCTGTTGCGCGTGCGGTTGGTGACCGGGCGGAAGCAAAAACAGAACGTGTTTCGTTCGCGATATTCGGTGATGGTTGTCATCGTGTTGTAACGAAACTCGTATCGGCGTTGCATAAATTCTTCTGTCCGGAGTTCCAGTTCCTGTTCGGCTGATAAGGGGGATTTTTTTCCGAAACCTTTGGCGTTCAGGTATACATTTTGTACGGTTTGGCGGATCAGGAATTCCTTCTTTTGGGTGTAGAAGTGTGCAATGGCCCAACGGGCGGTTTCCTCTTCCGGTATGCCTGACTGAAAGCAGTTTTCCGCAAGTTGTACTAAGAGAGGCTTGAGGTCATCGTCCGAATGGAGATGTACGTTGGGATGAAGTTCGCTTAATGAACGATAAGCCTTATTCAGGGCGACCTCGAAGAGGGCGGATAAGGTGTCGAAACTGTCGTATCCCGGAATCAGCCGTTTGAATGGGGAGTTTTCCGCTTGCACGGTTTCTTTGTAGGTGGTGTCCGACGGCATTTCTAATGGTTGGCGCATATAAATGACGGTAGAGTCGGGATTGTAATAAAGTTCCGGATCGTAGGTTTGCCGGCAGAATTGATCCAATGTCGGTTTTTTAAGTTCGATGGCATAGGAGAGTGCCGGTTGACACAAGCCGACGGCTTTTCTGTAAGCGTGAGCTTGGAATATTTCCGCTTCTTCCCGGCTTTTGGGTAGTGATTTGTCCGGGCGTGTGAAACGCAGCCATATTTTTACGGAGTGTCCGCTGGAACCCATGAAGGCTGCGAGGGTTTGGGTAAGTTCTGCCGCTTCCTGTTTCACGCGGTTTACTTCCGTCCTGTTTGCCAGGTGGTTTACTTCTATTTGCACGATGCCGTTGTATGCGGTCATTTGCGTCCCGTTGGTTGTTTTGCGGAAGTTGGCGGCAGGGATGACTTTCGTCAGTTTTTGCGCTTCTTCTAGTTTGCAGTCCGGTGATGCGTGACGTATGCTTGTCCGTAGATTACTGATCGGGCGGGCTTTCGTTTCATGCTTCATCGCTTCTATTTGTAGGGTAATATCTAGCGTTCGCATGGTTAATGTCCCGCCGTTGTCCCGCATCAAAGTAAGTTTCATATCAAGTGTGTTTATTATTTATTCCTTTTTTATTAAAGGCTGATAAAGGTAGGCTTTATAATCCGGTCGGGCAAACTCTTTCGTATTTATTTATCACTAAAACTTGGTTAAGTTTTATATGCCTTTTTGCTGCCTGTTCCATACGGGGAAACGATCGGTTTCATCGGTGAGAAACTCTAGTTTCTGCACCTTGAAACTCTGGTTTCAATAGCTTGAAACTTTAGTTCCGGCAGCTTGAAACTAAAGTTTCTTCGCCTTGAAACAAATTGTAACAAGGCATGAAACGGAAGTTACCTCTGAGTGGTACTCTTGTTTACAAGAGGCATTTATCAAATTGGGCGGTGATAGGTGATAGGTAAGGTGATAGGTTACTGACAACCTATCACCGTTCTGTAAGTACGATCTGTAAAGGGTTTCAGAAGGGTGGTGATAGGTTGAAAGAGAATTTGCATTTTTCCCTTTGTAGAGAGTAGTTGGAATATACGGAATTTCTTGTATTTATTTCCATATTTCTACTTGCCGAAATTATAGGTGCTCAGGATAAGGAACTGCTGTTGCAGAGGGAAAAAATCGCTCGAATGAATGAGATACAGATAGCCATGAAAAGACAAGGCGAACGGATGCAGGACTGTGCGAAGGTGCTTACGAAATACGAAAAGCTTTTTCATATCAGTTGGGTAGATAGATTATGGAACAATTTGAAGCAGTTGTTGTCAGGCGTGAAGCATTGGACGAGGCTGAAATAAATAGAGCGTATAATATTTTTTATCTATTCTTTTTACTTTCTTAACTCCGAATGTTTCGTAACTGTTGGGAAACCACCTACTTTTATCCCCCAAATTTGCAACATTCCGAAATGTTGCACGTCTAATAAAATAAGAACTAAATCATTCTAGTTATGAAACACAGACTGTTGCTACTATTACTATTCGTGTTCACTACATCTGTGGCGGGGTGGGCGCAAAAATCCGTGGCTCCTTCTTATACAATCAAAGGTGTGCTTCTGGATTCTTTGACGCAGGAAGGGGAACCGTATGCTACAATCAGAATTACAAAGAAAAATGCTCCGGAGAAAGCGCTGAAAATGGCGGTGACCGGTGCGAACGGTAAATTTCAGGAGAAGCTGAATGTGCCGGCAGGAGATTATGTAATCAGTATTTCTTCGATAGGTAAAGCGCCTGTGGTGAAGGAATTTACGTTGAAATCGTCAACTAAAGTGGTCGATTTGGGAACAATGCTCTCGGCGGAAGCCAACAATGAGCTGAAAGGGGTGGAAGTCGTGGCACAAAAGCCTCTGGTAAAGGTAGATGTCGATAAGATAGAGTATAATATTGAGGATGACCCCGATTCCAAGTCCAACAGTATATTGGAAATGTTGCGTAAAGTTCCTTTGGTGACGGTGGACGGGGAAGATAATATACAGGTGAACGGAAGCAGCAGTTTCAAGGTACACGTGAACGGAAAACCCAATAACATGATGAGCAATAACCCGAAGGAAGTGTTGAAAAGTATGCCTGCCAATTCGATTAAATATATTGAGGTTATCACTTCACCGGGAGCTAAATATGATGCGGAAGGAGTGGGCGGTATCCTGAATATCGTGACAGTGGGCAGCGGATTTGAAGGATATACGGCTACTTTCCGTGGAAGCGCGAACAATAACGGGGCAGGTACCGGTGCTTATGCAATGGTGAAACAGGGGAAACTAACTCTTTCCGCCAATTATAACTTTAATTATAATAACAGCCCGCGTGGCTATTCGGACAGTTATCGTGAGAACTTTGAGTCGGATACGGAGAAATATCTTGAGTCCGGCAGCAGTTCCAAGTCAAAGGGGAATTTCCAGTACGGGAATCTTGAGGCGAGTTACGAGATTGATACGTTACGGTTGCTGACGGTGGCTTTCGGGATGTATGGCAGCAGTAATAAGAGTAACAGCGACGGTAGTACCGTGATGTACGGAGCAAATTACGAGGATGTTGCTTATAGCTACCGGACGGACAATCATGGAAAAAGTTCGTGGTTCTCCATAAATGGAAACGTTGATTATCAGCGTACTTCCAAGAAGAACAAACAACGGATGATTACGCTTTCTTATAAGGTGAACACACAACCTCAGACGAGTGATTCTTATAGCACTTATCTCGATATTCTTCCGGATGAAAGAAAAGATGAACTGATAGAAAATCTGAAGTTGTACAATTACCATTCGGACGGTAAGACGAATACTATGGAACAGACCTTTCAGGTGGATTATACGACACCGATCGGCAAATTGCATACGATTGAAACCGGCGTGAAGTATATCTTCCGGCGGAACTCCAGTGATAATAAGTTTTACGAGGCAGCAGGAGGCAGCAATGATTATGCATACAACGAGGACCGCAGCAGCGATTACCGTCATTTGAACCATATCCTGTCCGCCTATGCCGGATATACGTTGAGATATAAGGACTTTACTTTCAAACCGGGCCTCCGCTACGAACAGACCATACAACGGGTGAAATATATTGTCGGTCCGGGAGAGAATTTCCATACCAATTTCAGTGACTTGGTGCCTTCCGTCTCTTTGGGGATGAAGATCGGCAAAACGCAGAACATACGTGCCGGTTATAATATGCGTATCTGGCGTCCGGGTATCTGGAACCTGAACCCTTATTTTGACGATCAGAACCCGATGTTTATCAGTCAGGGTAATCCGGATTTGAAGAGTGAGAAAAGTCATGCGTTCGATGTGGCTTACAGCAGTTTCAGTGCTAAGTTTAACGTGAATGTCTCGTTGCGTCACTCCTTTAATAATAATGGAATCGAGAGAATCAGCCGTTTGATTACTGCCGAGGACGGGGAAGACTTTGGCGGAGGTCATATAGCACCGCAAGGGGCTTTATACAGCACCTATGATAATATAGGCAAGAACCGGAATACCGGTCTTTCCCTTTATCTGAACTGGAATGCTTCTCCGAAAACACGTATTTATGTGAACGGACGCGGAAGTTATACAGATATGAAAAGTGAGGCGCAGGGATTGCACAACTATGGATGGAACGGTTCTTTCTACGGGGGTATCCAGCACACGCTTCCTTTGAAGTTGCGGTTGAGCCTGAATGGCGGTGGAAGTACGCCGTATATCAGTCTGCAAGGAAAGGGGTCCGGTTATCAATATTACGGTCTTAGCCTGAACCGCTCGTTCCTGAAAGAGGACCGTTTGTCTGTGAACTTATATTGTAATAACATCTTTGAAAAATACAGGAGCTACAACAACCATACGGAAGGAGCCAACTTCGTGTCAAAGAGCAGCAGCAAATGGCCGAGCCGTAGCTTTGGAGTCAGTGTCAGCTACCGGATCGGAGAACTGAAAGCCAGCGTGAAGAAAGCTGCCCGAAGCATTAGCAATGATGATGTGAAAGGCGGCGGAGGCGGAGGAAACGCCGGTGGCGGAGGTGGTCAGTAAGACCACTTCCACCGACCGTGATTCCTTATTGTTGTCTCACATCCTGTTTGTTGGTATTAAAACCGAGTTTCGTCAATCCGGCTTGTACGTCGGGGTGGCTCATAAAGAGTTTCCATAACAGGCCTGTCCGGTAATTCTCGATCATGACGGCGATAGGTCCTTGGTCGATAGCCAGATAGCGTTGCGGATACCAGTTGTCCGTTTCGCTGAAAGCGTCGTAGAATCCGAAAGGACCGAATACTTTGTCTCCCATATTATATAGATGGCGCATCACTTGCAGAGAATATTCCGGGGTGTAGACGATAGACGAAAGTGCGGCGGTGGGGGAGATGACCCCTTTGTCGTCCTGCTCGTTCGGCGAGTGGGCGGCGTATCCGTCGACGGAGTAACTGGCGGTCAGCCCCCAGCAGTCCGGCCCGAAACCTTTATAGTGTTTGGGGTTGCGGATACAGTAGGCGCGGTTGACTAGCGTCAGGTTACGCATTTCGTGGAAGTAGCTGGGACAGTATTCGTCTTTCAGTCCGACGGGGTCGAGGCCGAGGAAAGAATATTGTGCCCAGAAAAGCGGTCCGGCTTCCGTGCCCTGGTAGCGGAGATGTAATTCTATACCTTCCACCTTGTGCGGGGAAACAATCGCTCCGTTCTGTGCCCAACCGTCATGATAGACAGCGGCAGGTACTCCGTGCGTCGGTGAAGCGGCGGCAAGGATATACATAATCATGCATTCGTTGTAGCCATGTATGGGGAAATCCATTTCCCAGCCGTAAGTAGGACTCCAATGCCAATAAAGAACGTTTTGTCCGCCTTTGCGATACCAGTCCCAGTCTACCTCCCGCCAGAGGCGGTCGATACGTTGGGCTATGGCCTTTTCTTTGTCATTACCGTTTGCGTAGTATTGGTGCACGGCTAGAAGACCCTGCATCAGGAAGGCGGTTTCTACGAGGTCGCCGCCGTTGTCTTTCTGACCGAACGGCTTCACTTTTCCGGTATCACCATACCACCAGTGTGGGTAAGCTCCGTGAAAACGGTCGGCCTTTTCGAGGAAGGAGACGATACGTTCCATGCGTGCCAATCCTTCTTCGCGGGTGACGTAGCCGCGGTCTATACCGGCAAGGATAGCCATGATGCCGAAGCCGCTGCCGCCGGAGGTGACCACGTTGGCATCATTCTGCGGATATACGCCGTCTACGTGATAACGTTCGGGGGCAAGACCGCTGTTGGGTTCTGCACCTTCCCAGAAATAAAGGAAAGTCCTTCGCTGAACGGTATCCATTAAGGCGTCATCCGATAGTGAGTCGGTGGCGGCGGTGAGGTTGCTGCTGCTTTTTCCCTTACAACTTTGGAAGGTCAGGGTAAGGGTGGATAGAAACAGTAGCATGAGAGGGAGTAGGCTTCCTGTTGTGATTCTTCTATGATGTTTATTTTTCATAACTGATACTATTAAGTTTGGTTTGTAAAAGGTAAGTTTGGTTTGTAAAAGGGGCAAGAGGCGGTTGTATCTTCATTCCCCTCCTTCGGGGAAGGAGGGGTGGCTGAAAGCCGGGGTGGTAGGTGGATA
>OODS01001980.1_pt1 | contig 12399 bp, 10 predicted proteins | sample 1671531 | NCBI WGS metagenome assembly OODS01 (sample SAMN06348166, study PRJEB24527) | human gut metagenome | biome: human gut; feature: ankylosing spondylitis patient; material: feces | host: Homo sapiens | place: China | collected 2015-10 | reverse complement strand
TGCTCTTCCGATCTTCCTTCTATTCCAAGTCTTTCAATCTTTTCTGATAGTTCAACAGAATCAAGCATTTTCCCTTCTATTGCAAGTGCACATACATAAGCATCATCTTTAATGGCAGAAAGAATTCTCTCCCCTTCCTTATTCTTAATCTGTTCATTGACTATATCACTTGCATTATCTGGTGTTTTCTCATCAGGTAGTTCAACAATATCAAGCTTACAGTATCTTGAAAGTCTCTTAGAATACTCTTCAACTGCCTGGGTATAAAACTTTTCCTTAATCTTGCCTACACATACAACATTTATACGCATCTGTACTATCCTTCCACGAAGAAATATCCGCCATTATCAAGCCTGAATACTTCTAACTGCTCAAGAAGCTCATCATTGCTTAAGTCAGATACATCCATTCCCTCATCATCCATCACTTCTCTTAATTCTTTAATATCCTTGCAGTATACCGCCATACAGTCCTCTAAGAATTCCTTAGCTTCCTCTAAATCATATGCAACAGGCTCATCGAAAAGTTGTTTCTGATCTCTTAAAAACACCTTCGCACACTCATCAATATGTTTATCCATAACTTAAATCTCCTTATCTTATCTCTTTAAATTGCTCCCTTAATGTTCCTTCTACCCATCCTGTTATGAAATGTCCGTGTTTCTTAACATCATCTACAGCTTTCTCCATAACATATGAGTAATACACCCTGTCTAGCATTGCAATATCATTATAGTTGTCACCAAATGCCATACATTCTTCAGGCTTTAAGCTGAAATATTTCTGTATCTGTTCAATTCCTCTTCCCTTATTGACATTAGTATCCATAAGGTCTAAGTAAAGTTCTCCTGATACGAGTACTGAAGCCTTATCACTCCATTTGTTAATAAAATGCTCCTTGGAATTCTTAATTCCTGTCATATCACACACAGCTATCTTTAATATATCCTCATCAATGTCTGTGAACTTATCAACTAATGTAGTATGGTAATTGACCACCTTGGTCATTCTGTAATAATATTCTTCTGACTTAGGCTTAATATATGCCGTATGTTCTCCTGATACAAGCACCTCACAATTGGGCTGTTCAATTACATCCTCAATTATCTCTAACGCAAGCTTCCTATCCATCGCAGTCTTTCCAATAGTTTCACCATTATATTCCACAAGTGCACCATTCTCTGCAATATATGCAAGCTTATCACTGACAGCCCCAAAAAGTCTCTTAAGACTCGTTATCTGCCTGCCACTAGCCGGTGCAAATATAACGCCTTTGTCAACAAGTTTATTGATATACTGTATAGCAGATTCGTCGACGCTCTGTGCTCCGTTAAGAAGCAATGTCCCATCAAGGTCACTTGCTACGAATTTAACCATATATTTTCTCCTTAAAATGCTTTAAGCTCATGTACAAGTCTGGCAACAGGCAGACCGACAACATTATTATAGTCGCCTTCAATACCCTTAATGTATGCTGCAAATTTTCCCTGAATACCATATGCACCAGCCTTATCCATAGGTTCTCCTGTGCTTATGTAATCCCTGATTTCCTCATCAGTCATATCATATACCCACACATCAGTCTTTTCATAAAAACTTACATTCTTATGTGTGCTGCATATAGTTACACCTGTATACACCTGATGTATCTGACCTTCTAAAGACTTAAGAATTCTGAATGCATCCTCTTCATCCTTAGGCTTGGTAAGAATCTCTCCTTTATGATAAACAATAGTATCTGCACCTATAACGATTACAGAATTATCTTTATCTGCATATTGCTCTAATACAGACTGTGCCTTAATAGAAGATAATTCTCTTACATAATCTTCAGGCTCCATCTCTTTAATATTCTCATCTGCATCACTTGTAACAACAGTAAAATCAAGTCCTACCTGACTCATTAATTCTCTTCGTCTTGGTGAACCCGATGCAAGTATCAAATGTTTCATAAAACTTCCATCTCCTTGTTCTTCACTGTATTTTGTGTTCAAAGCCTACTTCGACTCATACATATTGCATTATAGCATAAAAAAGCAGAGTGCTTCAATACCACCCCAATAAAAAAGGCACAACATTACTGCTGTGCCTCTCTGATATCATTAACATTTATTATCTTTTATTGCTCTTTTTGCTTATCACAATAACAGTTCCAGAAATAACAGCTGCTGCTACAAGAATCACAATATATACCCATACATGATTATTGTCACCAGTCTTTACAACCTCTTCATCAGCCGCAACTTCACCAGTTTTTCTGACTCTTGAGCCACCAACAGTCTCATCTTCTTTTCCTATAACTAATTCTTCATCTCCTGCAACTTCACCAGTCTTCTTTGTGACCTGAGTTGATGAAGTTGTATGTTCTTTTGCCTGTTTATTAGAATCTACTGTTGTTTCATTTGACTTTGTTGTCTCATTAACAGCTGTTGTTTCGTTTGATTCTGGTTTTGTCGGCTTAGTTTCCTTACCAGCATCAACTGTTGTCTCATTCGACTTTGTTGTCTCCTGCGCAACTGTTGTCTCATTCGACTTTGTTGCCTCCTGTGCAACTGTTGTCTCGTTTGACTTTGTTGTCTCCTGTGCAACTGTTGTCTCGTTTGACTTTGTTGTCTCCTGTGCAGTTGTTGTCTCGTTTGACTTTGTTGTCTCCTGTGCAGTTGTTGTCTCTTCTGACTTTGTTGTTTCTGATGAAGACTGTGCTACAGATGTTGTTTCCTTTTGTGTCGTCTCCTGCTGTTGATTATCTGATATAAAATGCATTTGTCCATTGACATTAACAAATGACTTAGAAATTGCTCTTCCATTACATGTAGATGTTAAGGTAATATCTGCTTTTGGTGCAACAACTATACCACATACCTCACCTATATTAATATTACCAGTTACATTAACAGCATTGAAAATAACCGTGTCTGATATATCAACATCTGTTAATCCACCTGTATTCTTACCATTAATGCTGAATCTTTTGATATCTGCATCACCATCACCGCCAAGAAGATTAATGATAACAAACTGTCCCTGTGCTTTATTTGTTATGTTTAGCTGTCCTTCTCCATAATAAGATGAAACTTCTTTTCCCTGCCAGTCAATATAATTATTAGCATACATATTTACCACTACAATCTGCTTATTCTTAAATGAAGAAAGATCAATCTTTCTCTCATCATAAGCATCAATAACTATATCAGCCTCCGAATCTGGTGTATCAGCATACGCCTTGAAATTATCGTATACATTATCAAGTGCTGCCGTTACATCCATATAATCCTCTGCATAATAAACATTGATTGTATCCTTGCAGTTAGCCACATTAATAACAGCACCTGTTCTTTTTCCGTCAGAATCTTTAATATAATATTTATTCTCTCTGGGTTCATAATCATAATCAGTTCCAAGTACAAGATTATTAAATGCATTTCTATCCACATTAACTTCTGATGAACCAGAATTATCAAAACTCTTGATATATGTTGTTCCAATGCTCATATCAAGCCATGCACTCATCCACTGATCTGTTATTAGAAGCTTGTTAGTCGCGAAACATGTCTGATTGTGATTACTATTCTTAAATTCTTCAGCAACTACACCATAAGGTTTTGCTGCTCCTAATAATTCATTAAGGACATCCTGTGTTTTCGAGTATGCACCAGCTTTTAAAGATGTACCGGCAAACACAGAACCTGCAACCATTGCAACTGAAAGAACACCAACTGCAGTTTTCTTAACCTTTGCATTCAAACTACTTAATAGTTTTCTAAAAAACATTACTATCCCTCCAAAAATGTCTAAATCAACAGTTTCCCCTTAACTATATTTCTTTTCCCCTCTGAGCGTATAATAGCATTAGTACTATAGTACCGCTTCCCCCTTTGAGGGGGATTTTTTAATTCTACATAAATAAAACAACCCATATCCTGAATCAGTATCATTCTAGTATACGTTCCGGACATGGGTTATATTACACATTATTCAATTTAAATATTATGCTTCAAGGCTTCTGTTCATAGCTGACTCTAACGCATCAATAGAAGCTCTGATGATATCATGGTCAATACCAATACCAAAGTAATTCTTTCCATCCTCTCCTGTAATACCAACATATGCAATGGCACTAGAATCAGAGCCCTTCTTTAATGAATGTTCTTCATAACAGAAGATATCACAAGGCTTTCCAAAGTGACTGGCAAGAGCATTACTTACAGCATCAAGACGACCATTACCGCCATCTTCAACATTGCATTTCTTACCATTCTCATCAATAGTCACAACAGTCTGGATTCCATTAATCTGCTTGAAATGCACTTCAGAAATCTTGAATACTGGTGTATATTTCTTATATCTCTTCTCAAATATCTCAAGCACTTCATCTGCTGAAAGCTCCTTATGATTAACATCTGATACATCTTTGACAGCATAACCCAGATCTTCTCTCATAGCCTTAGGAACAACCATTCCATAGTTATGTTCAAGAACATAAGCAACACCACCCTTACCAGACTGGCTGTTAATTCTTATAACATCTGAATCATATGTACGTCCTACATCTTCCGGATTAATTGGAAGATATGGAACTGTCCATTTATTAGGATCATTTTCAATTCTGTAATGCATTCCCTTAGATATAGCATCCTGATGTGAACCTGAGAACGCTGCAAATACAAGCTTACCACACCATGGATGACGGTCATCAATCTTCATCTGTGTAAGTCTTTCAAATACTTCTGCAAGATGTGGCATATCGGAAAGATCAAGCTCAGGATTAACACCCTGCATATACATGTTCATAGCAAGTGTAATTATATCAACATTACCTGTTCTCTCACCATTACCAAAAAGTGTTCCCTCAATTCTGTCCGCTCCTGCAAGAAGTCCTAACTCTGCATCAGCAACACCTGTCGAACGGTCATTATGTGGATGAAGAGAAATAATAACATTCTCTCTGTTGTGCATGTACTTAGACATATATTCAATCTGGCTTGCAAATACATGTGGAAGTGACATCTCAACTGTAGCAGGAAGATTGATGATACATTTCTTATCAGGTGTTGGCTGCCAGATATCAACAACAGCGTTGCATACCTCAAGTGCATACTCTGGTTCTGTTCCTGTAAAGCTCTCCGGACTGTATTCGAAAAGGAAGTTTCCTCCATCAGCTTCAGCAAGTTCCTTTAATAACTTGGCACCTTCAATAGCAATCTGCTTAACTTCTTCCTTAGACTTCTTGAATACCTGTTCTCTCTGTGCTAATGAAGTAGAATTATATACATGAACGATTGCTCTTGGAGCTCCCTTAACAGCTTCAAATGTCTTCTTAATAATATGTGGTCTTGCCTGGGTAAGAACCTGGATTGTAACATCATCAGGAATCATATTTTTCTCAATAAGTGTACGGCAGAACTCATATTCTGTCTCAGAAGCTGCCGGAAAACCAATCTCAATTTCTTTAAATCCAACTTCAACTAACATCTGGAAGAATTCAAGCTTTTCATCAAGACTCATAGGTTCAACAAGAGCCTGGTTACCATCTCTTAAATCAACCGAACACCAGATTGGTGCCTTATCAACATACTCCTTGTTAACCCAGTCATTGCACTTAACTGGTGGCATAAAATAGCCTCTTTCATACTGTCTGTAATCAAACATTCCTAAAACCTCCTGAAAATATAAATATATATTGTTAATAAGTAAAGGCTTTCTTAAAGGTAAGCATAAAAAAATCTTTCGTCCATGGGTAATTCTACCCAAAGAGACGAAAGATAAATCTCACGCGTTACCACTCTTCTTCATAGCTATGCTATGCACTCACTGAATACGTACAACAAATATGCTGCATTATATTCTGTCCACTATAACGGTTGGCTTCCGGCTACTCCTACTTCTCATAATGATTTCAGGTAGCAGCTCCAAGGCGAGTTCAATAAGTTCCTTCGACTGCCTCGCACCACCCGGCAGTTCTCTGACTCTGGTTCCTATCTAATAGTCCTCTTCACAGCATTTACTTATTATGTACGTTTATTATACTTGTCATTTTTTATAAAGTCAAGCATAAATTCAAGTTCTTCTTTGGAAATATTCTTATCAGAATATCTTGCTTTCTCATAACTTGCTGTAATTCTGTCTGCAGCATCAGCATCGTCAGTTATTCTGTTTATTGTTATATCCTGTGGCTGCATATTTTCAAGTGATTTACCATCCGAATCCCTGGCTGCCTTTGATGATTTTATTGCTGCTTTTCTGAATGCCTTCCTGTACTGCATATTAACAGGCATATTCTTAGCTTCTTCTGCTCTCTGACGTCTCTTTATCCTTGCTTCTGTTCTTCTGTCATTGCCAATGAATTCAATCTCATCACCATTATTATCCTGTGACTTTTTGAAATTCTTGGCATATCTGATAATCATATAGACAATAAATACAACAAGTGCAATTACAAGAACTATTGCAAATGCTGTAAATAATGCACTCATAACAGGATTATCAGTAAATGCAAGGTCGTTATCTCCCTTTACCACATCATCATCAGTGACTGGATTCACGGAATCTTCGGGCATCGTAGAGACTTCTTCTTTCTCTCTTATAAGTCTTAAGAACAGCTTCAGCACTATCCTTACAACTGCTACAAAACCTGAACCAATCAGTGTAAATATATTGCCATAATCCCCACTATAGAACAGAATCATGCCAAGAATCATAAGTCCTGACACAACCATGACCATTATCATGTTAATTCCTGTAATTCTCTCAGCAGGAAATTCTGATTTGCCAGCATTACTTATAAACAGAGAATTAAGCTCTTTTAACTGGTTAGCAAGAAAAGCAAGCAGAACAAACAGCACAAATAATACTGTTTCATAGTTAACAAGCAGTCTGTTGCCTGCTGAACCGCCATAAAGACTTCCTGCGACCATAACCAAACAATACAGAGGTGACATTCTCTCTCCTGCCTGCAAGGCAGCTTTCTTGTCTTCCTGAGTTACATCAGCAAACTGATTCCCATAAAGCGGTTCATTCATATATTCAGTTTTTCTTGCATTAGCCACTCTTATGCTTACAGACCTTATACACACAGCAAGTACACTTACAAAATATGCTGTAGACTCTGCATCTCCATTACCAATTATAATGGCTGTTATAAGCAAAGCAGCATGAATCAGCATAAATAGAAAATTCTTATGTATATTCTTTCTTGCCGCATAAGTTATAATAACCGGAACTGCCATAAGAAGTGTTGCAATAATATAACTGTCAGATTTATTCGTAAGTCCCAATATAACAAATGCAGAAAATGCGAACGCTACAATACACTGGCTTATTATATCTGTCAATGTTCTTATTGTTCTCAGTTTATTATAATTATAAACTTGTCCCGACTCATTCATATGTTATCTCCTGATAAACTTATTTCACTTCCCAGCCCTCTGGTCTGATACCACAATAATCAAGGCTGTATTCTCCACCAGTCATATATGGAACAATCCATATAACCTGTCCATACTTTTTCTCAAACTTCTGCATAGTCTGCTGCAGCTTCTTTCTTCTGCTCGCTGATATAACAACATATACACTGTTGTCACTACTCTGGACAGAAACATTTTTTATAAATGTTCTGTTAATAAACGCTGCAAACTCTTCTTTTTCAAGCTTTAAATCCATTCTTGCAAGTACAGTATTAATACTTCCAAGATGTCCAACTCCTGATCCTTCTCTTATACCAACTGCTTCCTTTGTGTCAACATCACATGCATTACTAATTAGAGAGACATTAATTCCCTGTCTGATGAATTCTTCTGCCACAGAAGCTGCAAGACTTATTGCTTCTTCATTAACCGAATCATATGTAAGCATTCCATCATCCTCAAGATTAAGAAGAATACATACATTACGGCTGATTGACTCATTATATTCATTAACACACAGATTACCTGTTCTCGCTGTTGCCTTCCAGTTCACATTCTTTAGGCTGTCGTTGCTTGTATAATCTCTTATTCCTCTGAACACAAATGGATCTTCAAGCATATATTTCTTACGTTCTGCTTCTCCTGATATTCTGCTTCTTATAAAGCTGAATCTCTTACTATCCACAGTCTTAGGATAAACTGTTATCTCACAGGTACTACCCACTTTGATAACATTAATCTCATTCATAAATGGTCCGGCAAATGTAAGCTGTACTCCTGATATTCTGAACACACCTCTGTGATTGCATTTAACAGGAATTCTTCTTGTAATTCTCTGATTAGCCAGAAATGAGAACACATCATTGCGGTATGTAAGGTCTGACACACTTGAATTAGTATCTGTTCCAGGAAATTCAAGTTCCCTGTCCACCTGAAACTTAAGATTCACACATGGCAGCGGCAGACGTTTTTCGTTGGATATAACCTCAACAACATTAACTGTTTCGCCATTTACAACATGCTTTTTCTCAAATTCAAGAGCGACACCCAGCCCCTTATTCCAGTTATAACGAAATACAAGCTTAATTGCCAGATATACTATAAGTACACCAATAAGCATCAATAATACATTCATTATCTTTTCCAATCTTCAGTAGGAACTGCTGTGTTATTAACAACATGTTCTACAATCTGTTCTTTATTATCCATATTCATGTAACCTGTCTGTAACACAATTCTGTGTGCCCATACTACAGGTGCAAGTATCTTGATGTCCTCTGGTACAACATAATCTCTGCCTGCAACATACGCATATGCTCTCGCCGCATTGAGCATACCAAGAGTTCCTCTCGGGCTTACACCGATTGATACATTGTCCTGCTGTCTTGTCATCCTTGCCAGTTCAACAATATAATCAATAAGCACTGGGTGAACATATACATTTTTCACATCTTCTTTCATTGCAACAATATCTTCACATGTTGCAACTGTTGAAAGTTCTTTAGAAGGATCTTCTTTTAAGAATCTGTTAAGAATAAGTACCTCATCATCTTTCTCTGGATAACCCATGTTAATCTTCATAAGGAATCTGTCAAGCTGTGCCTCAGGAAGCTGATAAGTTCCTGCTGTCTCAATAGGATTCTGTGTTGCAATTACAACAAATGGTTCTTCTAACTTAGAATATTCACCATCCACAGTAACCTGATGTTCCTCCATACATTCAAGCAATGCTGACTGTGTTCTAGGTGTTGCCCTGTTAATCTCATCTGCAAGAATAACATTAGCGAATACCGGACCTCTTCTGAATACGAATTCACCATCTTTCTGGTTAAACACATGCACACCTGTAATATCTGAAGGAAGCAGATCTGGTGTAAACTGAATTCTTGAAAATTGTCCATCAATGCTCTTTGCAAATGCTTTCGCCATCATAGTCTTACCTGTACCCGGAACATCTTCAAGAAGAACATGTCCATCAGCAATAATACTTGTCAGAACAAGTTCTGAAACATTTCTCTTACCCACAATCACCTTACTTACATTATCTAATATATCTGAAGCCTTACTCATAATACCTCCTCGTAACACGAAATTTAAACTCAGATAATTATAACAAAAACACTGCCAGAACAGCAAGTGTCTGACAGTGTTAATAGGTTAAATAATTATGAACTTTTGATGAATTTAATTATCTGTAGGCATCTCCTGATTAACATCAATACCTCTTGGAGCAACAGGTGTTGAGAACACAATCTGTGTACTTGTTCTTCCGAACTTCTGAAGCTGGCCGATAAATGTATCAAGTTCCATGGTACTTGGGAACATAACTTTTAATAGCATTGAATAATTGCCTGTTACACAGTTACATTCAACAACATTAGGGCATGACTTGATAAATGGATAGAAATCCGGTTTCTGCACAGGAGCAACTTCAAGATTAATAAATGCTGTTATATGATATCCCAGCTTTAACTGATTAATCTTAACTTCATATCCTTCAATAATCTCTTCCTTCTCAAGTCTCTCAATTCTTGCTGAAACAGCCGGTGATGAAAGGAAAACATTCTCGGCGAGTGCCTTTAATGGCATTCTTGCATTCTGCTGTAATAATGTAATTATCTTCTTATCGATTTTATCCATGGCGTGAACCTCCAGATTATAATATTCGTTGTAAATGCTATTAATTTAACCAAAAAAGGGACAATCCTAGCGTTGTTGCTAAAATCGTCCCCTTTGACTTAAATTATTAACTTATACATAATATACACCTTACATAATAAAATAGCAAGTGTTTTTTCTTTATTTTCATTGCTTTTATACATAATATTTGTTAGAGTAGAGAAAATACTAAAGCCATTACTGGCAGAACGGAGACATTATGGAGAATAATAATCAGGAATATAACACAGTAACTCTTATGCTTGACGATAACACAGAATGTGAATGTGCAATAATACGCATATTCCCTGCTGGAGATAACGACTATATCGCACTTCTTCCACTTGAGGGTGAAGCTGCAGACAACGATGAGGTATATCTTTACAGATACAAGGTTGAAGGCGACAACGAACCTGTACTTGAGAATATTGAATCTGATGAAGAATATGAGCTTGTATCTGAAGCATTTGACGAAGAATTAGATGCTATGGAGTATGAAGATCTGTACGAAGAAGAGGATAACGAGCAGTAAGAAGTTCTTCTATAAAGCGTGAACGGGTTGTATCTTTGTTGTACCTCTGCTTGGGATACAGAAGATACAACTTTTCTTTCGCCCTCGTCATCGCAACATAAAAAAGTCTCCTCTCCTCTTCAATCTGCTCATCTAAAACCGCCTTATTATACGGTATTATTCCCTCACAGACATCCATTACCAGTACAATCTTATATTCAAGACCTTTAGAGCCGTGCATTGTAAGCATATGCACACCGTCTGCTGTATTATTCTGTCTGTCTTTATCGCACTGCCTGATGTATTCTGCAATACCATCAAGCCATTGTGACAGACTCATATACTGTGAAGCCCTGTGTGCCAGTTCATCAAGCACATTATATAATTCTTCCTTATCAGCCTTGTGTTCATATATATAATTCCTTATATACTCATCATAACCAACACCCTTTCTTATATAATTAACAGCTGCAAATGGAGACATACTTCTTATCATACTAATATCAGACACCAGCTTTTCTACCTGTTTACTCATCTGTTCATTCCCCTCATAGCCTCTCTTCAATGCATTAATATCTGCCGGCTGTGTAATATATGAACGGCTTATATATCGGAGTGGCTTATTAATAATCCGCAGAAAGTCTATTCTTTCCCTGCTGCCAAGTGCTATCCTTATATATGTAAGAATATCCTTACTTATCCAGTGCTCATATATATCCTGTACTGCCGAATAATCACAGCATGGAATCCCATCACTTTCAAGCCTTGACATATACATATTCCCAATTACATTTGTTCTTGATAACACAGCAATGTCATCAGCAGCTATTCCAGTATCAATCAGTCTTCTTATCTCTGATACAAGAAATGCTTTCTCATCATTCAGACTGTTAAATTCATATACAGACACAGTATCTCCTTGTGAATTGTACGTCGTTATATCTTTATAATAACGATGCTCATTCTCCTCTGCTACAGCCCTTGAAGCAAACACAATATTGCCCGTTGACCTGTAATTAATACACATGTCAATTCTCACTGCATCACTATAATACTTATTGAAATCTAACATTATCTGTGGAGCAGAACCCCTGAATCCATATATACTCTGGTCATCATCCCCCACCACAAAAAGATTTCTGTATTCATCAGCAAGAATCCTCACGACATCAAACTGTGCCTTATTAATATCCTGAAATTCATCTATCAGAATGTACTTATACTTATTCTGCCACGCCCTCCTGTAATCTTCTCTCTGCATCAGAAGCTCGCGGCACTGTACAATCATATCATCAAAATCAATCAGATGTTTTCTTACAAGCATATCATCATATGCCCTATACATTATTCTAAAACTCTGTGGTGGAATACATCTGCTCTCATATTCATCTATATTAACAGCTTCACCCTTAACACAGCTTATCTCAGATAAAACACCAGCTACAGCTTCCTTCTCATCATCATACTCCAGTTCAAGCCTGCACATCTGGTCTTTCACGAATTCATGCTGTGTCTGCGGCTTAATAATACAGTGTGCAGAATAATTATATGCTGCCTTAAGTATTGTAAAAAATACTGCATGAAATGTGCCAAACGTCACTGCAGAGTTTCTGCCCTCTGACAACCCCTTAAACTTAAGCTTCATCTGTTCAGCAGCAGCCTTAGTAAATGTAATAACAAGAATATCTGATGGATTAACGCCGTACCTCTCAATCAGATATCTTACCCTGTGTGTAAGAACCGTGGTCTTTCCAGAACCCGGTCCTGCAATTACCATGCACGGTCCTGTATTATGTTGTATAGCCTGAATCTGTGCTTCATTAAACTG
>OODS01001965.1_pt1 | contig 12494 bp, 10 predicted proteins | sample 1671531 | NCBI WGS metagenome assembly OODS01 (sample SAMN06348166, study PRJEB24527) | human gut metagenome | biome: human gut; feature: ankylosing spondylitis patient; material: feces | host: Homo sapiens | place: China | collected 2015-10 | reverse complement strand
GGATCAAGTTCCATCCGCCGTTTCAGAAGGTCCATCTGGAAGATCCGAAATACGGGGAGATGTGGAGAAAGATCAATGAGCTGGGATTTCCGGTGCTGATCCACTGCGGAACTGCGAAGATCGCGCGCCCGTATGACCTCTATCCGTCCGGAGTGCGGAAAATCTTAAAATATGCCCCGGATATCCCGATCATCATGGCACATATGGGGAGCTTCTGCATGATGAAAAATCCGGAGGAGACGCTGGATGATCTTCCAGAAAATGTCTTTATCGACACGGCGATGAGCGCGGAGCTCGAGGATTCCGGGGAGTTCGAGGAGATCATCCGGAAATTCGGGCCGGAGCGGACCATGTACGGCTGCGATTTCCCGTACGGGAGCCAGAAAGCCGCGATCGCAAGGATCAGGGACAGCAGCTTTTCCGACAGCGAGAAAGAGGAGATGCTGTGGAAAAACGCTGCGAAAATATTAAAGTCGGTGAGGAAACTGCCGGAGAATTTTTAGAGAGCATTTCTGGGGGAATATGTCAGAACTTGTGAAAATACCGGTTTTGGATGAAAACGAATCAAATATGGCGCGTTCTGCATATCATAGACTGATTACATAAAAACTGTCCGGGAGATGATCGGATGCGGATGAGCGAGCTGAAAAAGCGCGAAGTGATTAACGTCTGTGACTGCAGGAGACTGGGATTTGTGGGCGATCTCGATATTGACCCGTGTTCGGGAAAGATTCTTGCGATCATTGTGCCGGGACCGGGCTGCGTCTGCGGATTTTTAGGGCGCGAGAAAGATTTTGTGATCCCGTTTGACGATATCTGTCAGATCGGGGACGATATCATCCTGGTCCGTCTGGAAGAAAAGAAAGAAAAACCTCCGAAGCCGCCAAAACCGGGACCACCGCCGGGACCGCCCTGCCGACCATGCCCGTGTCCGCCGCCATGCGAACCGGAATGCGGCTGCGGCGACCCAAAGAAATGGGAAAACGGGCGGTGCGGGAGAGAAAAATTCTGGTGAGAGAATAAAACAAAAATCCCATCGGCGAAGCTGAATTGGAATGGATTTTTGCCCGTAATTTGCCATGCATCCGAAGGGAAGCTCCGGGGGAGGTTCCTGTAGGTGTGAGGGTACTGAACAGTCACTAATAAAGACAGAAAGAGGAAACAGAACATGAAGAAACTTCACACACTCCCGGCCGCGGATGGATTCCGCATGCCCGGGGAATTTGAACCTCACCGGGGCTGCATCATGATCTGGCCGAAGCGTCCGGGAAGCTGGAACTACGGCGCAAAGAAGGCCAGAGAGGCATTTAAGCGTGTGGCATGGGCGATCGCCGAGAGCGAGGAAGTCTTTATGCTGGCGGAAGCGGATGTGGAAGAGAACGCGAGAGAAATGCTGACCGGAAATCCGGGACATGAGATCCATGTGATCCGGATGGAGTCTGATGACGCCTGGGCGAGAGATGTAGCTCCGACGTTTGTGGTGAACGATGAAAAAAATGTCCGCGGGATCGATTGGGAGTTCAATGCCTGGGGAGGCGATGTGGACGGACTCTACGCACACTGGGAAAAGGATGATCAGGTTGCGGAGAAGGTCTGCGAGGAACTCCATTATGACTGCTATGAGGCGCATCCGTTTGTTCTGGAAGGCGGCTCGATCCATTCGGACGGTGAGGGAACGGTCCTCGTGACAGCAGCCTGCCTTTTGAGTGCGGGAAGAAATCCAAAGCTTTCAAAGCAGGAGATCGAACAGAAGCTCTGCGATTATCTCGGAGCGAAGAAAGTGATCTGGCTGGAGCGCGGGATCTACAACGATGAGACGAACGAGCATGTGGACAATATCTGCGCTTTCGTGAGACCGGGGGAGGTCGTCCTCGCCTGGACGGATGACGAGACGGACCCGCAGTATGCGATGTCAAAGAGCTGTCTGGAGATCCTGGAGCGCGAGACGGACGCGATGGGACGAAAGATCAAGGTTCATAAGCTTCCGATTCCGAAAACACCGATCTGCGTCACAGAGGAGGATCTCGGCGGCTATGAGTTCGAGGACGGAGAGGACACGAGAGAAGTCGGAGAGCGGCTGGCGGCAAGTTATGTAAACTTCTATATTTCAAACGGCGGAGTGATCGTCCCGCAGTTTGGGGATGAGCATGATGAGGCGGCAGTGGAGATCTTAAAAGCGGCATTCCCGGAGCGGACTGTCTATCCGGTGCCGGCGCGGGATATCCTGCTCGGAGGCGGAAACATCCACTGCATCACGCAGCAGATCCCGGAAGGAGAGAGCAGAGAGTCACAAGCCTGAATAACATCAGAGTACCGGAAATGGGGAAATGAGATTTCTATGTCCGGAAAATTTTTAAATATCTGAAACTGAAATCTGGAGTCATGAGGGTACAGCTGAGTTTCAGAAACCCAAAACAAAGTCTGCGCAGGCAAAAAAAGAGCAGATGCGCAGAGGAAAAATAAGATCACTGGCAGGAGGAAGAAGAATGCGAAAGGTGAAAGTTGCGGCGGTACAGATGCGCTGCACGAGAGATGTAAATGAAAATATCGCGAACGCGGAACGGCTTGTAAGAAAAGCGGCGGCGGACGGTGCGCAGATCATCCTGCTGCCGGAGCTCTTTGAACGCCAGTATTTCTGCCAGGAGCGCCAGTACGAATACTATGAGTTTGCGAAGCCGGTGGAGGAGAATGATGCGGTAAAGCACTTTGCGAAAGTCGCAGAGGAGCTTTCTGTCGTCCTTCCGATCAGCTTCTATGAAAAGGACGGGAAACGCCTGTTCAACACGGTGGCGATCCTTGATGCGGACGGAACGAACCTAGGGATCTACAGAAAGACCCACATCCCGGACGACCACTATTATCAGGAAAAATTCTATTTCACACCGGGAGATACCGGATTTAAAGCATTTAAGACCCGCTACGGGACGATCGGCGTCGGCATCTGCTGGGACCAGTGGTTTCCGGAGACCGCACGATTCATGGCGGTAAAGGGCGCGGAGCTCTTATTCTACCCGACCGCGATCGGAAGCGAGCCGATCCTCTCCGTGGACAGCATGCCGCACTGGAGACGCTGCATGCAGGGACATTCCGCCTCGAACCTGATGCCGGTGATCGCGGCAAACCGCGTGGGCCTGGAAGAGGTAGAACCTTGTGAGGCGAACGGAAACCAGAAATCCGCCCTGAAATTCTACGGTTCCTCCTTCATCACGGACGGAGCCGGAGAGGTGATCGAGTCCATGGACCGCGACAGCGAGGGCGTGATCACAGCGGAGTTCGACCTGGACGAGCTAGAGCGCGAGCGCTTCTCCTGGGGACTTTTCCGTGACCGCAGACCGGAGATGTACCACGAATAAAGAAAAAGAGAACAAAGGCAGATACCGATGGATTTTTCCGGGGTATCTGCCTTTCTTTATCTTGGCCGGATAGGACTAACTTTTTTACCGATGTCGAATCATTTTTGAGGAACAATCAGAATATAACCCTGATTCATACAACAGATAGAAAACATGTATGCCGGTAATTTCTCCCGATTTCTTGAAAAATAAGAAAATTTAGAGTATGATTACATGGAAAAGAATGGGTCGGGATGGATCCAGAATATAAAAAGAAGATCCCTGGATTCAAGTCCATGGGATCATGGAGGGTAAAAGAGATGGAATACACGATCGCAGCGATCTCCGGCGACGGGATCGGTCCGGAAATTGTAAGAGAGGCAAAAAAAGTTTTAGATAAAATTGGACAGAAATACGGCCATAAATTCAACTACGAGGACGTCCTCATGGGCGGAATTTCCATCGACACCTACGGGGTGCCGCTGACAGATGAGGCGCTTGAGACTGCAAAGAAGAGCGATGCCGTTCTTTTAGGCGCAGTCGGCGGAAATGTCGGAAACTCCCGCTGGTATGATGTGGCTCCGAACCTGAGACCGGAGGCAGGTCTTCTTGCGATCCGCAAAGGCTTAAATCTGTTTGCAAACATCCGCCCGGCGTACCTCTACAATGACCTTGCCGGTGCATGCCCGTTAAAGAAAGAGATCATCGGGGACGGCTTTGACATGGTCATCGTCCGCGAGCTTACAGGTGGTCTGTATTTCGGCGAGCGCCACACAGAGACGGTAGACGGTGTGGAGCAGGCAACAGATACTCTTGTATACAGTGAGAAGGAGATCCGCCGCGTAGCGATCAAGGCCTTCGAGATCGCAATGAAGAGAAAAAAGAAAGTGACGAGTGTCGATAAGGCAAACGTTCTTGATTCCTCCAGACTCTGGAGAAAAGTTGTAGCGGAAGTCGCAAAGGACTATCCGGAGGTTACACTTGAGAACATGTTAGTCGATAACTGCGCAATGCAGCTTGTCATGAATCCGCGCCAGTTCGACGTCATTTTAACTGAGAACATGTTCGGCGATATCTTATCCGACGAGGCGAGCATGATCACAGGTTCCATCGGAATGCTGTCCTCCGCAAGCTTAAACGAGAGCAAATTCGGTCTCTACGAGCCGAGCCACGGTTCCGCACCGGATATCGCAGGCAAGGACATCGCAAACCCGATCGCGACGATCCTCTCCGCAGCGATGATGCTCCGCTTCTCCTTCGATCTTGATAAGGAAGCAGATGCGATCGAAGACGCAGTGAGAAAAGTCCTTGCGGACGGTTACCGCACTGTGGATATCATGGATGAGGGCATGAAGCAGGTTGGAACGACCGAGATGGGCAACCTGATCTGCGAGAGGATCTGAGAATGACCGGGCCCGGATTTCTCAGTGAGAGAAAAAAGGGAGAGATCACGCAGATACAGAAAGTAAAATAGATAGAAAGAATACAGGTAACTGTTCAGTAGGTTTGGGCACTTGCTGCGCTGACCGTAATAAAACACAGGCTTGAAGGCAAAAATCCCATCGGTGAAGCCGATTTGGAATGGATTTTTGATATTTCCCGATCAGTTTCCGCACTCGATACTGATCGCGTTGAACATGTCGAGGATATCATCTACTTTCGTGTTCGCCTTTTCCTCGCCCTTTTTGTCCATGACCGCATGTCCCTGGTGCATCATCAGGAGACGGTCGCCGTACTCGACGGCAAAGCGGAGATTGTGGGTGACCATGATCGTTGTCAGGTGTTTCTCCGCAACGATCTTTCCTGTGAGTTCCATGATGATGTCGGCGGTCTTCGGGTCGAGGGCTGCAGTGTGCTCATCGAGGATCAGAAATTCGATCGGGGTCATCGTGGACATCAAAAGTGCCATCGCCTGGCGCTGGCCGCCGGAGAGAACGCCGACCTTCACGCCCATCTTATCCTCAAGACCGAGTCCTAAGATCTTTAACTGGTCGCGGTAGAAATCGATGCGGGACTTGTTTGTTCCGGGGAGCAGGTTAAACGGTTTTCCTTTATTATCGGCGAGTGCCATATTCTCCAGGATTGTCATGTTCGGGCAGGTTCCCATTGCCGGGTGCTGGTAGACGCGGCTGATGCGGCGCTGGCGCTTGTACTCCGGCATCTTTGTGATATCGACTCCGCCCATCGTGATCGTTCCGGAGTCGACCGGAATGCTGCCGCAGATCAGGTTTAACATGGAAGTCTTTCCGGATCCGTTGCTGCCGATTACGGAGACGAACTCGCCGTCGGCGATGCTCAGGTTGAAATCCTTAAAGAGGCACATTTCGTTCACGGTGCCTGCATTGTAATATTTATTGATGTTCTTTAATTCAAGCATGATGTGCCCCCTTTCTCTTCATGGAATCACTGATGATCAGGATCAGAAGAAGGATCGCTGCAGTGATCAGTTTCAGGTCAGTTGCTTTTACGATGCGCATGGAAATGACGAAAGCGACGCATGCCTTGTAGAGGATCGCGCCTGCGATGACTGCGGTGGTCGCTTTTAATTTTCCGAAGCGATGGAACAGCTGGGTTCCGAGGATGACGCTTGCGAGACCGAAGACCATGGTTCCGGTTCCGATGGAGATATCGAAGAAGGCCTGCTTCTGAGCAAGAACTCCTCCGGCGAGAGCTGCGAAGCCGTTCGCGATCGCAAGACCGATGATCTTCACGCGGCCTTTGTCCTCCGCGAGAGAGGTTACGAGAGCGTCATTGTCTCCGGCTGCCCGGAGCAGATATCCGGATCTCGTGTTTAAGTACCAGTCGAGGACGAATTTGCAGATCAGGGCGATCACTGCAAGAATGATCACAACGATGTACGGTCTCACGGATGCCGGCAGGCTGTTTCTCGTCCATTCATTGTCGAAGATCGTATCCTGGGACAGGAACGGGAGATTGGCTTTCATTCCGGCGATCCGAAGATTTACGGAGTAGAGAGCGGTCATGACAATGATACCGGAAAACAGATCGCGGACCTTGCATTTTACATGAATAAAGCCGGTCACGCATCCGGCGAGCACGCCTGCGAAGAAAGAGAGCGGTAATGCCCACACCGGGGAAATGCCTTTCACGATCAGCCCTGCGGTCAGCGCTGCGCCCAGGGGGAATGTTCCATCGACCGAAAGATCCGGAAAGTCCAGGATCTTGTAGGTGATGTATACGCCCAGGGCCATGATCGCGTAGATCAGCCCTTCCTCAAAGATTCCTAATAAGATTGCCATGTTATCCTCCGAAAATCAATAACCTATATTTTATCGCGGTTATTACAGTGGGTGTTCAGCTCTGCTGAACAGTTACTTTTACAGTTACATTCTGGTGCAAAGTCCGGCAAAGCGGATGAAATGCTTTGCCGGACTTCCTGACATTGTGTCTGTTTGAATTATTACTGGGTGATCTCAGTGAATAATTCTTTTGCATTCTTGGAGAGGTCCTCCGGGAATGTGATCCCGAGATCCTCAGCGACTTTGGAGTTTCCGTAGAAAGCTGCTTCCTCGATGACTTCAAAGTTCAGTTCGCTTGCTTTTTTCTCGCCCTTTAAGACTTTGGCAGCCATGCGTCCTGTCTGCTTTCCAAGATCAACATAATCGAGACCCATTGCAGCGAGGCAGCCGATCTTGACCTGTTCGATCTCACTTCCGAATACCGGGATGTTCTTTGCGTTTGCTTTGGAAAGGATCAGCGGAAGAGAAGCAACGACGGTGTTGTCCGTTAAGTTGTTTAAGCAGTCAACCTGTTCTAAGAGGCTGTCAGCTGCCAGTGGGATGTCTGCTGTGGAGGAAACGCCGGACTCAACGATCTCGAAACCGTAATCAGCAGCTTTTTCCTTATACTCTGCGAGTGTGGAAGCGGAGTTTACTTCGCTTGTTGTATACATGATACCGATCTTCTTCGCATCCGGAAGGATCGCGCGGATCATTTCGAGCTGCTGCTCGACCGGAAGCTTGTCACTGGTACCTGTCACTTCGCCAACCGGAGTTCCGTCAGCGTTTGCGAGCTCAGCTGCAACCGGATCCGTAACGGCTGTATAGATGACCGGGATGTCGTTCTTTCTGCCGACGCTGTATGCGCTCTGGGCGCTCGGTGTTGCGATCGCGCAGATGAGATCCACCTTCTGTCCGGCGAAGTTTGTACTGATCTGTGCTGCTAACCCTGGGTCAGCCTGTGCGTTTTCTTCTAATACGGTAAGATTTTTGCCTTCCACGAATCCGTTCTCGGCGAGACCTTCGATGAAACCTTCCCGGCAGTTGTCGAGAGAGCCGTGAACAGCGAACTGGTTGATGCCGATCGTGTAGGAACCGTCTGCGAGAGCGGTATCCGCTGCGTCTGCGGATCCTGCAGTTGTTGCTTCAGCAGTTGTTGTCTCGGCAGCTGTCGTCTCAGCGGCAGTCGTTGTGGAAGCTGTGTTTGAAGAGCAGCCTGCGAGAAGTGCTGCGGTGAATGTTGCTGCGATGATTGCTTTGATCGATTTTTTCATAATTTTGTTCTCCTCTTCTACTTTTTAATTGAGATGATTCGTAACTGCATTCCGGGTCTTTCCAATCCGGTCATGCGGTCCAGTAGTTGTTGGAGGTGTGGAGCGAAGGTGCCGTGGTGTGGGATATCTTGTACAGAGCATGTATTTTTGCTGCCATACATCTGTAGGGAGCTGCCGTGGGCAGGTCCTTTAGGTATAAAAAAATCCCAAGGATCAGATATCGATTTAAATCTGATCCTTGAGACGAATTTCATATCCGCGGTGCCACTCAATTTGACCTTTCGGTCCGCTTTTTTCGTATACCAACATATACGCCGCTCTCTTAACGACTGCGGTAGCCGTCAGTCCATACTAAAATTCAGGACTGCCCTCGAAAGTCCATTCCATTTCCAGTGCAATACTGCAATCCCACCGCCTGCAGCTCTCTGTGAAAACACGATCGAAAATGTACTCCTCTTTCTCAACGGTTTTTCTTGTTTGGTTATGGGTATCATAGTACGGAAAGGATTGTTTGTCAAGAAGAACAATAAAAAAAGTTTGGAAACCTGCAAACTCCGCCGGACAGAAAGAAAAATGGTAATTTCTAAAAAAAATATAACATTTCAGAAACTTCCATAAATTCCATTGACTTTCAATGTTTCCTGATATAGGATAAATATCACACGAAATGACAGGGTGTCACTTCGCGGAGATGCTCAGAAAACAAAGCATGTAAAAGGCAGAAAAAGTAACGGCAGAAGCTAAGATGCGATGAAAAGCGTTACAGAAAAAAGAAAATCAAGGAGGCAGACGTATGGGTACAAAAGACGGCGGAAAAAAGCCGAACCCGAATGATCTCAATTCATTTAAGGGATTTTTCTATTATATGATCATAATTCTGGTCATGACGGTCCTGTTAAACGGACTCGTATTCCCGTCCGCACTGAAAAGTCAGGTAAAGGAAGTCGGCTACAACGAATTTCTGGCTATGGTAGACAATAACCAGGTCACACAGGTAGAGAAAGATGACACGAACGGCGAGTACGTGTTTATCGCGAAAGACAGCAATGGAAAAGAGCAGGTCTACAAGACAGGACTCTGGGATGACCCGGATCTGACAGATCGCCTGTACAGCAAGGGCGTCACATTCGATAAAGTGATTCCGAGAAAAGAGTCAGCGATCATGAATATTTTCGTGAACTGGATCCTTCCGTTCGTGATCATGATTGGGCTCGGGCAGATCTTAAGCCGCAGCATGGCGAAGCGCATGGGCGGAAACGCGATGACATTTGGAAAGTCCAATGCAAAGATCTACGCGGAGAGTGAGACCGGCGTGACATTTGCGGATGTCGCAGGTGAGGAGGAGGCGAAGGATGCCTTAAAGGAGATCGTTGATTTCCTTCATGACCCGAAGAAATATTCCGATATCGGTGCCACGCTTCCGAAGGGCGCGCTTCTCGTAGGCCCTCCAGGAACAGGTAAAACGTTGTTAGCAAAGGCCGTTGCCGGTGAGGCGCACGTTCCGTTCTTCTCGATCTCCGGCTCCGAGTTTGTTGAGATGTTCGTCGGCATGGGTGCCGCGAAGGTCAGGGACCTCTTCAAGCAGGCAAATGAGAAGGCTCCGTGTATCGTCTTTATCGACGAGATCGATACAATCGGTAAAAAGCGTGACGGAAGCGGCATGGGTGGAAACGATGAGCGTGAGCAGACCTTAAACCAGCTTCTTACAGAGATGGACGGATTCGACGGACGAAAGGGCGTTGTGATCCTGGCGGCCACAAACCGTCCGGAGACCCTTGATAAGGCCCTCTTGAGACCGGGCCGTTTCGACAGAAGAATTCCGGTAGAACTTCCGGATCTCAAAGGCCGTGAGGCGATCTTGCGGGTACATGGAAAAGATGTCAAGATGGATGAGTCCGTTGACTTTAACGCGATCGCGAGAGCGACTGTCGGAGCCAGCGGTGCCGAGCTTGCGAACATTATCAATGAGGGCGCGCTCCGTGCCGTCCGCATGGGACGCCGCGTTGTATCCCAGGCTGACCTGGAGGAGAGCGTTGAGACTGTTATCGCCGGTTATCAGAAGAAAAATGCGTCCGTTTCTGAAAATGAACGCCGGATCGTCGCTTACCACGAGATCGGTCACGCCCTCGTTGCAGCGTGTCAGAGCAACTCTGCTCCAGTCCACAAGATCACAATTATTCCGAGAACATCGGGTGCTCTCGGCTATACGATGCAGGTGGAGGATGGCGAGCGCCTTCTTATGAGTAAGGAGGAGGCACTTAACAAGATCGCAACCCTGACCGGCGGCCGTGCGGCGGAGGAATTTATGTTCCACTCCATCACGACCGGTGCATCCAACGATATCGAGCAGGCCACAAAGCTTGCCCGCGCTATGGTGACCCGTTACGGTATGAGCGACCAGTTCGGTATGGTTGCCCTTGAGACCGTGACGAACCAGTACCTTGGCGGAGACACCTCCCTCGCATGCTCACCGGAGACAGCGAAAGCCATCGATGACGAGGTGATCGCTACCGTGAAGGCACAGTACGAGAAGGCAATGGGAATCTTAAGAGACCATGCAGCAAAATTAAACGAACTTGCCGGATATCTTCTCGAGAAGGAGACGATCACAGGAGAAGAATTTATGGAGATCCTGAACCGGTAAAAGCAGTATATCAGTGTGAGAAGACTCAGAGACCATGCAAAGTGGCTGCTCTGAGTCTTTTTTCGTTTTGGGAAAAGAATCAGTTACTTTTCATGGGTAGGAATTTTCTGAACTGAAAATTCCGTACAATACAGTGGTGGTAGTGGATTTTGCCGATTCGGAATGCGAAGCATCGGCAAAATCCTGTTACAGTGCGCGGGCAAGGAGTGCCGGTGTACTGTAACCCTTCATACTCATTAAAGTACAGGTTTTGAGGGAAAGCACTTGCCAAGTTTCCATGAATCCCTTATAATTAGTTCCAAATAGGAAAATTTATATCTGTCCGGCATTCCGGCACAAATCGATGCGGATTGCCGGGCAGTTATCAAGAAGTACATGCACATATTTCAGGAGGCACCCGATGAATCAGGAAAAAATTATTGTTATCGACTTCGGCGGCCAGTACAATCAGCTGGTTGCCCGTCGTGTCCGTGAATGCCATGTATACTGTGAGATCTACTCCTACCGGACTCCGATCGAACAGATCAAGGCAATGAATCCGAAAGGAATCATCTTAACCGGAGGTCCGAACAGCGTTTATGAGGAAGGTGCTGCTACATGCAGCAAGGAATTGTTCGAGATGGGCGTTCCGGTACTCGGACTCTGCTACGGCGCGCAGCTGATGTCCCACGTTCTCGGCGGACATGTATGCAAGGCACCGGTTCGTGAGTACGGCAAGATCGAAGTGACTGTGGACAAGACAAGCAAGCTTTTTGGAGATGTATCCGAGAAGACGATCTGTTGGATGAGCCACAATGACTACATCGAGAAAGCCGCACCTGGATTTAAGATCGTTGCACATACTCCGGACTGCCCGGTTGCAGCTGCGGAATGTGCGGAAAAGAAATTATATGCGATCCAGTTCCATCCGGAAGTTCTTCATACTCAGGAAGGTACAAAGATGCTCCATAACTTCATTTATGAAGTCTGTGGATGCGCCGGAACATGGAAGATGGACGCATTTGTCGAAAACAGCATCAAAGCGATCCGCGAGAAAGTTGGAAATGGAAAAGTTCTCTGCGCGTTATCCGGTGGAGTTGACTCTTCTGTTGCAGCCGTTATGCTCGCAAAGGCAGTTGGCGACCAGCTCACCTGTGTATTCGTTGATCACGGTCTTCTCCGTAAGAATGAAGGCGACGAGGTCGAGGAAGTATTTGGACCGAATGGCCCGTACGATCTGCACTTTATCCGCGTAAACGCACAGCAGCGCTTCTACGATAAATTAGCTGGCGTTGAGGAGCCGGAGAGAAAGAGAAAGATCATCGGCGAAGAGTTTATCCGCGTATTCGAGGAAGAGGCAAAGAAGATCGGTGCTGTTGATTTCCTTGTACAGGGAACAATTTATCCGGACGTTGTAGAGAGTGGTCTCGGCGGAGAGTCCGCAGTGATCAAATCCCACCACAATGTCGGAGGACTTCCAGATTACGTTGACTTCAAGGAAATTATCGAGCCGCTCCGCGACCTGTTCAAGGACGAGGTTCGTAAAGCCGGTCTGGAACTTGGAATTCCGGAGAAGCTTGTATACCGTCAGCCGTTCCCGGGTCCGGGACTTGGTATCCGCATCATCGGTGCGATTACACCGGAAAAGGTAAAGATGGTACAGGAAGCAGATGCAATCTACCGCGAAGAGATCGCCAAAGCCGGTCTCGACCGCAGCATCGGTCAGTACTTTGCAGCACTCACCAACATGCGTTCCGTCGGTGTTATGGGTGACGAGAGAACCTACGACTACGCGATCGCGCTGAGAGCCGTAAATACGATCGACTTCATGACCGCAGAGGCAGCAGAGATCCCGTGGGATGTCCTCGGAACCGTCGCAAGCCGAATCGTCAACGAAGTGCCGCACGTAAACCGCGTACTGTATGACTGCACGGGGAAACCGCCGGCTACGATTGAGTTTGAATAAATCGATGTTCTCGTCCCACTAAGACTCATCCAAGTGTCCGAGTGAAAAAGAACATAAAAA
>OODS01001944.1_pt1 | contig 12582 bp, 9 predicted proteins | sample 1671531 | NCBI WGS metagenome assembly OODS01 (sample SAMN06348166, study PRJEB24527) | human gut metagenome | biome: human gut; feature: ankylosing spondylitis patient; material: feces | host: Homo sapiens | place: China | collected 2015-10 | reverse complement strand
CGGCTCACTTGCCGGACTTGGTCATGTTCTCGTAGACCGGCAGGTTCTGCCAGTTCATCTCGAAGCCGGAGACACCGGTCGAGGCCACACCATAGGCATTGGCGTAGTACAGCGGAACGGCCGGCAGGTCGTTGAGCAGCACTTCCTGTGCCTGCTGGTACAGCTTGTTGGCGTCTGCGACGGACTTGGAGGCAGCGGCCTTGTCGCACAGCGCATCGAACTCCGGGTTCTTGTAGTCGCCATCGTTGGAGCCGTTGCCATCGGCAGCGGCGGAGGCGAAGTTCTGCACCAGGTAGTTTTCGGCGGACGGGTAATCCGGCTGCCAGCCGCTACGGAACGCGCCGTTCACCTTGCGGTCGGACACGGCGGTGCGGAAATCGTTGAAGGTCGGGTACGGGTTGGTGGCGGCCACGCCGGCGCCCAGCACGTTGTTGATGGAGTTGACCACGGCGGTGTAGATGACTTCGTGGCCACCATCGGCGTTGTAGGCGAAGGTGAGCTTGTCATCGGAGGTCCACGGGCTGATGGCGTTGGCCTTCGCCCACAGTTCCTTGGCCTTCTTCTCGTTGTACTTCAGGTTGCCGGAGCCCTTGAGGGAATCGGAGTAGCCCGGGGTCAGCGGGGAGGTGAAGTCGGCGGCCGGGGTGCCGGTGCCGTTGAGCACCTTCTTGCAGATGTTCTCGCGGTTGATGGCCATGGAGACGGCCTGGCGACGCAGGGTGCCTTCCTCGGTGTCGGCTTCGAAGTGCTTCAGCTTGGCCGGGATGGTGAACTGCTGGATGACGGAGCCGGCCTTGTTGTAGGCCTGTACGGTGGAGTCCTTCTGGAAGGTCTTGGTGGCGGAGGCCGGGACGGACTCCATCACGTCGAGGGAACCGGACTGGATGTCGGCGTAGGCGGCCTCATCCTTGGTGTAGACCTTGAAGGTCACGCCGTCGTTCTTGGCGACGCGGTTGCCCTTGTAGTCGGGGTTCTTCACCAGCACGATCTGGTTGTCGTGGTCCCAGGACTGGAACTTGTACGGGCCGTTGCCGACCGGCTTCTCGCCGAAGGCCTTCGGATCCTTGAAGAAGGATTCCGGCAGCGGAGCGAATGCGGTGTAGCCGACCTTGATGGCGAACACGGAGTCGGAACGGTTCAGGTCGACGGTGAATTCATGGTCGTTGACGACCTTCAGGCCCTCGAGCTGTTCGTCGCCCTTGAGCTTGTCTCCATCCTGGAGCTTGTCGTAGCCCTTGATGGTGGAGAAGAAGGAGGAGCCGAGCTGTGCGTTCTTGGCGTTGGCCGTGTAGCTCCATGCCTTGGTGAAGGATTCGGCGGTCACCGGGGTGCCGTCGGTGAACTTCCAACCATCCTTGAGCTTGATGGTGTACTGGGTGGCGTCATCGTTGGACTTGATGGACTCAGCCACTTCGTTGGAGGCGTTGCCCTTGGCGTCGAAGGAAATCAGACGTGCGAACAGCAGGTCGAGCGGCTTGCCGCCGCCGGTCTCGTTGCAGTCGCCCGGGATGAGCGGGTTCTGCGGTTCGGAATTGTATGCGGTGATGACGCTGGAACCCTTGTCAGCGGTGGAGTCACCGTTGGAAGAGCCGCAACCGCTGAGCAGCATGCCGAATGCGCATGCGGCCGCAGCGAAAGCCAGAGCTTTCTTCTTCATGGAATTCATATTCTCCTTATCCATTATTTCCAGAGCCGTAAGACCCTGTTCAAAAAGAAGGCGGGCGTCAATACCGTGGCATCAACGTCCGTCTTCGTTCTGATGGTGGGTTCATTATCACTCGATTGAGGGACAACCGCTCCATATCCGAGGGAGGCCCATGCAAAATAGCCAAATCAAAACTCATCATCTGATAAAACAATCCGTTTTTCCCTCTTATCGCCGGAACAACTTATCCGCATCGCGTGTATGGACGGACGCGGACATATCCGTTCGCTGTCAGCGTACTTTGCCAATCCGCGTCACGCCCGTGGAAACGCCTGCCCGTATCGTGCCTTCAACTGTTCGATGGACACGTGTGTGTAACGCTGCGTGGTCTTCAGCGAGGAATGCCCCAGCATCTCCTGCACCTCACGCAGGTCCGCTCCCCCGTCGAGCATATGGGTCGCCGCACTGTGGCGCAACGCATGCGGACTGATGTCTGGCACGCCGGCCTCCCGTGCCCGGTCGTGCACCACCTTGCGCACCATACGTTGACCGATCCGCCCGCCCTGCGATCCCAAAAAGAACGCGTCGTCCGACATGTCACCGCATAGTACGGGACGGCCATGTTCCAGCCAATCGCGCAAGGCCTTGTCGGCTGGTGCGCCGAATGGCATGACACGCTGCTTGTCGCCTTTGCCGGTCACTTTCACCGTGCGGTTGCCGAATGTCACGTCGGCCACGTCGAGTCCGACCAGTTCCGCCACACGCATGCCGGTGGCATAGAGCAGTTCCAGCATGGCCGCGTCACGCAGCGCGATCGCCTGTTTTTTCATATTCGGTTCCTGCGATCGCGCCTCCATGCCGTCCTCATCAACGCGGTCCATCAGCTGCTGCGCCTGCGTTTCGTTCAATACCGCCGGCAGCGTATCGGGGATTTTCGGCGTCTGCAACGAAGCCGCCGGGTTGGCGGACGCCATGTCATGGTCGTACGCCCATGCGAAGAATCCACGCACGGCGACGGTTTTGCGCGCCATGCTGCTGCGTGCGTGATTTTTGGACGATTCGGCCATCCACAGGCGCAAATCCTCGATGGTCACCTCATTCAGATCCACGCAACCCTGTTTCCGCAACGCCACCAAGCATTCCTCGACATCGCTGCGGTACGCCCTGCGGGTGTTTGCGCTCAATCCACGGTTGGCTTTCAGATAGGCGTCGAATCCGTCCAACGCATCATCGAAACACATGCAAACCACCTTCCGCTTCGTCTGAAATGAACAGACACCACGCAGACACCGTATAAATGCCATTCCGCAGCGCGATCGAATGTCATCTCACGCGATGGCACGATTCCATTATGTCCCCATACCGATAGACTGATGACGATTAGGCATCCTACGAACAGGCGGTATTATGACTCGTCATTCCATTCATGACGTACAGCATCCGACAGCCGAAAACCCCGATGATGGGATTGTGGCCCGCGCCATCGACCTGACCAAGGTCTACGGCTCAAAAGACAACGAAGTGATGGCGTTGGATCATGTGAATGTGGAATTCAAGCGCGGTGAAATGACCGCCATCATGGGCCCTTCCGGTTCCGGCAAGTCCACGCTCATGCATTGCATGGCCGGACTCGACGCCCCTTCGTCCGGCAAGGTGATGGTGGAGGGCCTCGAGGTCTCCTCCATGAACCAGAAGCAGCTGACGGATCTGCGCCGCGAACAGATCGGGTTCATTTTCCAGTCGTTCAATCTGGTGCCGACGCTGTCCGCCGAGGAGAACATCCTGCTGCCGTTGCAGATAGCGAAACGTCCGATCGACCGCGACTGGTTCAACCAAGTGGTCAAGGTGGTCGGTCTGGAGAAGCGGCTCACGCACCGTCCAAGCCAGCTGTCCGGCGGCCAGCAGCAGCGCGTGGCCTGCGCCCGCGCCATCATGGCACGACCGTCCGTGATCTTCGCCGACGAGCCGACCGGCAACCTCGACTCGCGTTCCAGCCGTGAGGTGCTTGGCTTCCTGCGCGATTCGGTACGCGACTACGGCCAGTCGATCGTCATGGTCACCCACGATCCGCGTGCGGCCTCCTTCGCGGACCGTGTGCTGGTGCTCGCCGACGGCAACATCACCCGCGACATGCAGCATCCGACGTACAACGAGATTCTTGAGGTGTTCGCCGGCGACGACGACATCGACGACGTTCCTGCAGCCGACATGGTCGCGCCGTCCACCGCAACGGAGGGCGCACAGGCATGATTCGCATAGGATTGCGCGACGCGCGCAGCCATTTCGGCCGTTTCATCATGTCGATCGTGGCCATCGCGCTCGGCGTGAGTTTCGTGGTCGGCTCGTTCTGTTTCCGCGAAATGCTCAACAACCAGGTTTCACAGATGATGTCCACCAATGCGGACCATGACGTGTACGTGCGCGGTTCGCAGGAGAAGAAAAAAGATTCGTCGGCGATGTCGATGGGATCGACGAAAAGCTACAACGATGTCGACGTCGATCTGGCGGGTACGATAGCCAAGGTCGACGGTGTTTCCTCGGCACGCGTCGTGCACATGCTGTCCGGCGTGGTGCTGCTCGACAAGCATGGCGATGCGGTGACCACCATGGGGTCTCCGACGCTCGCCATAGGCATGGGCAAGTCGTCGCCGTGGCGGTCCGCCAAGTTCACGACCGGCACGTGGCCGAAGAACGGCGATGAGATCGCCCTTCATTCCTTCGCCGCCGAACAGTCGGGTCTGAAGGTCGGCGATAAGACGAAAATCGTCTATCCGGACGGCGCTCATAAGGTGACCGTCAGCGGCATCTTCACCACCGATGCCAGCCAGGCAGGCGCCATCATCATCGCCATCGATCCCGCGACGGCCAAGGAACAGGCGAACAAGCAATCGGACGATCCGGACAAGACTGCGTTGATCAGCGTCTACGGCAATAAGACCACGCCGCTTGACGACAACGCGCAGCAGCAGCTGGCGGACCGTATCAACAAGGCGCTGCCGAGATCGGCGAAGGCGCATGCCATCACCGGTGACGAATACCGTGACGAATCAACCAAATCCACGCAGGACGCGCTCGGCTTCATCCAACCGCTTATTCTGATTTTCGCGGTGATCGCATTGTTTGTCGGCTCGTTCATCATCGCCAACACGTTCTCCATGATCGTGCGCGAGTCGATGCGCGGCTATGCGCTGCTGCGTTCCATCGGCGCTTCTCCCCTGCAAGTGTTCTCCACGGTGATCGTGCAAGCTCTGTTGCTGGGCCTGGTAGGTTCGCTCGCAGGCATCGGGCTCGGCTGGGGCATGGTCAAACTCATCGCATCCGGTTTGGCGAATATGGGTATGCCATTGACCGGCGCCACCAATCCGACCGTTTCCGACATGCTCGTCGGCCTTGTGGTCGGCATTGTGGTGACGTTGATCGGTGCGGCCCTGCCGGCGCGAAATGCGGCGCTTGCCCCGCCGATTCAGGCGATGAACGAAACCGTCAATCCGGAAAAGCCTGTCCTCGCACGTGGCATCCTCGGCACCGTCATGGTGCTGTTGGGCTTCCTGAGCTGGGGTTTCACCTACGCTTTGGCCGCCGCGGATGGTGACGGCGGTCCGACGCCGTGGAAGGCGCTCAACAGTATCGCTGTCGGCTGGCCGCTCGGTATTGGCGCGGCGCTGGCCGTGATCGGCGTGATTGTGGCGGGACCGGCATACGTGTCCACCGCGGGCGTGGTGCTCGGCTGGCTGCCATCGAAGGTCTTCACCGTGACTGGGCGTCTCGCGCAACGTAACATTTCTCGTTCGAAACGTCGCACGTCCAACACCGCAGCCGCCCTGTTCGTGGGAGTGGCGATTGTCAGCTGTCTGGGCGTGGTGGCCACGTCGGCGAAGGCTTCGGTCAATTCGCTGGTGGATACCGGGCTCAAAGCCGATTTCGCCGTATCTTCGGCTTCGGCCGGGCAGATTCCCGACCAGGCCATCAAAGACATCAAAAAGGTCGATGGCGTGAATCATGTGGTGTCGAACCGTGTGGTGCTTGGTGTGAAATATGACGGCAAAGCCATCAACGGGTTCACGTTCGCCACACAGCCGGAACTGTTCACCAAGATCTTCGCCGCCGAAACCACCGAAGGTGATGCCGCTGCCGCGTTGAAGGATGGCAAGCTGCTCGTCGGCAAGACCATTGCCGACGATCGTGGATGGCATGTGGGTCAGAAGGTCAAGGCCACGGCCGAGAACATCGTGGTAGACAAGGAGGCCACAGCCAAGGCGCAGGCCGATTACCAGGCCAAGGTGCAGGCGCATGTGCAGGAATTGCAGTCGCAGGCCCAGCAATTGGCCGCATCCGGCGACTTGGCAGGAGCGCAGGCCAAGGCTTCGGAAATCGAACAGTACACGAACGACGCCAAGAACGTCGATCCGAAAACGCTGGTCAAGACGAAGAAGGTCACCACCGGAAAGACGCTGACCATCGGCGCGATCGTGTCGAATTCCGTATACCGCGATTTCGCGATCGTCAACGACGATTTGGCCGAGCAGATCGGCAACAAGCAGACCATGTTCGTCATGCAGGCGTTCGTCACGGACAAGCGGGGCGCCGACACGGCCCAAGTCAAGAAGGCCCTGAAGAAAACAATCAAGAAATACTATACAATCGTCGTGTTCGATCGTGACGAGTACAAGTCCACGATGAGCTCGATGATCGATCAGATGCTCATGGTCCTGTACGCGTTGCTGGCTTTGTCCATCATCATCGCCATTTTCGGCATCGTGAACACGCTGGCGTTGAGCGTGTCGGAACGCACCAAGGAGATTGGTCTGCTCCGTGCCATCGGCACGTCATGTGGCCAGGTGCGTGGCATGCTTGGCATCGAAGCGGCGATCATCTCCGTGTTCGGCACGGTGTTGGGTTTGATCGTCGGCGTCGCCGCGGGAGTGGTGATTCGTGCGGTCTACGCGTCCGAAGGTTTGGAGACGCTGGCGATTCCGTGGTTGCAGCTGCTCGTGTTCCTGCTGCTGTCGATTGTGGTCGGTCTGGTGTCCAGCATCTCCCCCGCCTCCCGCGCGTTGAAGCAGCCGGTCCTTGACGCCGTGGCGAGCGAGTGAGACAGTTGGAGCGGAACATCGAAAGGAGGCAGCAATGCCTATTCCCAATGAGATTCCAGTAGGAGCGCGCATCGTGGTGCGCACCTTGGAAGGCGTCGATCCTACCGATCATCGTATGAAGTTCCGCGATTACGTAGGCCACGTGCGTTCGTGGGACGGTCAGAAACTGGAGATGACGCGCGATGCGGCGGCGAACGGCTCACGTCCCGAGCAGCGTGTCACGATTCCCGCCGACGAAATCGTGACGATCAAGCCGGTGCCGGAACGTTCCATGACTCGGCCACGTCCGTAGTCGCATACCTCCCCCTACCGCGCGCAAAGACAAGAGCGCCGCAATCGCACTGATTTTCTGCGATTGCGGCGCTTTTGCATAGCGATGGCGTCAGTCGTCAGACCACGGAACGCGCCTGCGCGATCGCGGTACGCTCGCCGTCGAATCGCACGATATGCTCGCCTCTGCGGGCGGATTCCAGCAGCGTGCGCTGCCAATCGTTTTCGGGAATCGACAGTTCGACCATCGCGCAATGTTCGGCGTACTCCGGCTGCCTGCTGGCGGCCTTGTAGTCGCGGAACGGTTGGCCTTGGGTGAAGAAACGATCCATTTGCTTCACGTCGCCTTCCGTGGGGCGCACGCCGGTATCGGCCATGTCATGCAGCACGTTGGCCACCAACGTCAATCGGTTGGCCATGTTGCGTAGCAAGGTCTCCACGTTGGCCGCGTCCTCCTCCACCATGGCACGTGTGCGGTTCGGATCGGTCAGCGCCACGCGCGTCATGTCACGCCAGGACCCGGCTGCGAGCGCGGCCGCGATGTTGCGGTTCGGGTTGGCCACCAGCTCGTTGATCATGGCGGTGGCGATGACGTGAGGCATATGTGAGATGAGCGCGGCGCAACGGTCATGGGTGGCGTCGTCAAGTACGATGAGCCGGTTGCCGCAACGGTTCACTATCATGTCGGCCACGGCGCGGAACCGGCGGTATTCGGTGTGTTCGTCGACGGTGATGGCCCAGAGCGCGTCGTCATAGAGTGTCGGGTCGGATGCCTCCCAGCCGGACAGTTCGTTTCCGGCCATCGGGTGTGCTCCGACGTAGCAGCCGTCAAGACCAATGGCTTTGACTTGGTCGCGGACCATGCCTTTGACGCTGCCCACGTCGGTGAGCGTGGTTGTTTCCGTGTCGATCAATGGTTTCAATGCGCCGAGGATTTCGGGCATGGCCTTGAGCGGGTTGCACAGTACGAGCACGTTCGGTTTGGTTTCGGCGAGTGCCGCCAAGGTGGGTTTGCAGATGATGCCGTCGGCTTCGGCGGTGGCGTAGGGGCGGTCGTTGTGGTTCCATGCGGTCACTTCGCAGCCGGCGTTGACGAGTCGGCGTGCCAGTGATCCTCCGATGAGGCCGAGTCCTACGATTGCGATGCGTGGCTTCACCACATCAGCTCCCTTCTGACGGTTTCGTCGTTCTGCCAATCGTCCGGCAGGTGGCTGTCGTCGAGTCGTACGCCGCCTTGCGGCAGCATCCATGAGGTGACGGGCGGGTTGGGGCGTTCCCTGCGAGGGTAGACGGCGAGTGTTTTGGCCCAGTCGCCATGTTCTGCGATTTCCACAAGCGCGTCGCGGAAACGTTCCTCCCAAGGGGCGGCGTCGAGGGTGACGATGAAGCTGTATGTGCCGGTGCGTCCTTTGATGGGCCGTGAGATGAAGCTGGTCATGTTCAGTCCCGCGTCACGGAACACGTCGAGCAGGTTGGCGAGCACGCCTGGGCCGGTGACGAGCGGGATGAGCGTCAATACCGATTCGTATTCGACGTTAGCTTCGGCGCGTGGTTTGGCGAGCAGCCGTGCGACTTCGGCGCGTGGCGCGAGCACGAGGAAGTCGGTGGCGGCTCCTTGGTAGTCCTGGATGGCGGTGCCGATGCGGGTGATGTCGTACAGTTCGCCGCAGATGGCGGGACCGAAGGCGATTTCACCTGGGATAAGGTCCCGGCAGGCCGCCGCGTTGGATGTGGCCGGCTGTGTGGAGAGCCGATGTTCGGCGATGAATCGTTTGCATTGCGCGAGACCGTGCGGATGGGCTGTGGCGATGCGCGCTTCGGCTGGATCGGCTCCTTGCGCCACGTATGCGTCGAATTCGACGTTCACACCGACGCGTGCGAATCCGACAAGGTCCTTCGCGTCGATCAGCGCGTCGAGGTTGGGCACCACGTACCCTTCGACGTTGTTCTCCCAGGCCACGATTCCCCAGCCGTCGCCGTGCTGTGCGGCGTCGAGAATCTGCGGCACATCGTCCATGGGCATCAGGTCGAAGCCTTGCGGTTCGAGCCGTGCCAACTCTTGGGCGGCATTGACGGCCGCCTGATGGGTGAAGGTGCCTTGTGGCCCCAGATAGAACAGCTTGCGTGCGCTCATTGCCGCCTGTGCCTCCTTGTTGCGGGTCATCCTAAGCACCTTAGCGCATTCGCGAGGCTGTGGAGGGGTCTAGTCCACCGGTTGGGCGGTGTCATGGTCCGGTTCAGACGATTCGTTCTGGTCATATTCCGTGGAGTCATCCTCAGTGCGCGTCGGCATCGTGAACCAGCTCTTGGGCAGCGCCAGCATGATCAATGGAATCAGCACCACGCCGTATAGCCAGAAATAGCCGGCGTTGTTGCTGAAATACGGCAACGTCGCCGTCTCGCCGAATCCGACGGGAATCATGGCGTCCCCGCCCGGACCGTAACCGGCCATGACGGTCCAGACCACCAGTGATGAACTGATCAGATGCAATGCGAGGCCCGACACGCCATCACGTGAACGCGCCGACCATGTCGAGATGATGACCAGAGCATATGCGATCACAAGACCGTAGGGAATATTCGCCGACGCGCCCATGCGGTGCGCCATCGTGCCGATCACGCCGACGACGGCACCGGCGAGCAGGTCAACCAAAAACCGCGCCCATACCGGTAGACGATGCGACCACGGCAGCAGCCTGCGGTCGATGCCGTCCTGTGATTGCGATTGCGGTTCCGGCTGTGTTTCCTGCGTGCGTTGCGTCATGTCCTCCACTATGCCCTACGTTCCTTACAAAACAGCAAGAAAGGCAAGAGATACGCGGAAAACCGCCGACATCTCTTGCCTTTCTTAAGCGTTTAGCGCACTAGCGGAACACACTACCGTTCCCGCGAAGCGCCAAAACAATGCGAAGAATCACTTGTTATTCTGAGCGTTGTTCTGGCGACGCTGCTTGGCGCGCCACTTGTACCAATCCTCACGGCTCAGAATGATCTTGCGCACGCGGATGGACTCCGGAGTGACTTCCACGCACTCGTCCTCGTTGGCGAAGTCCAGGGACTCTTCGAGGCTCATCTTGATCGGCGGGGTCAGGGTTTCCAGCACGTCCGCGGTGGCGGAACGCATGTTGGTCATGTGCTTGGCCAGCGTGATGTTCACATCCAGCTCGTCCGGCTTGTTGTTGATGCCGACGACCTGGCCCTCGTACACCGGGGACTGCGGCTCGACGAAGAAGTTGCCGCGTGCCTGCAGACGCTGCATGGCGTATGGGGTGGCGACGCCCTGACGGTCGCAGACCATGGAGCCGTTCTGGCGGGTCACGATCTGGCCGGCCCACGGAGCGTAGCCAGCGGAGATGGAGGAGGCGATGCCGGTGCCGCGGGTGGCGGACAGCAGCGCGGTGCGGAAGCCGATCAGGCCACGGGACGGCACGGTGAACTGCAGACGGACCCAGCCGGTGCCGTGGTTGGTCATGTTGTCCATGCGGCCCTTGCGGTCGGCGAGCAGCTGGGTGACGGCGCCCATGTACTCTTCCGGCACGTCGATGGTGGTGTTTTCCATCGGCTCGTTGACCACGCCGTCGATGGTCTTGGTGACCACCTGCGGACGGCCGACGGTCAGTTCGAAGCCTTCACGGCGCATCTGCTCGGCAAGCACGGCCAGTGCGAGTTCGCCACGGCCCTGCACTTCCCAGGCGTCCGGACGGTCGGTCGGCAGCACCTTGATGGACACGTTGCCGATGAGCTCGCGGTCGAGGCGGTCCTTGATCATGCGGGCGGTGAGCTTGTGGTCCTTGCCTTCGGTGCCGGCAAGCGGGGAATCGTTGATGCCGAAGGTCATGGAGATGGCCGGGTCGTCAACGTGGATGAGCGGCAGCGGACGCGGATCGTCCGGGTCGACGATGGTCTCGCCGATCATGATGTCGTTCACGCCGGCGACGGCGACGATGTCGCCAGGGCCTGCGGATTCGACCGGGGTGCGCTCCAGGCCCTGCGTACGCAGCAGCTCGGACACGCGGAAGTTCTCGATGGAGCCGTCCACACGGGACAGGCCGTAGGTCTTGCCCTTCTCAAGGGTGCCGTTGTAGATACGGACCAGACCGAGTCGGCCGAGGAAGTCGGAGGAGTCGATGTTGGCGACGTGGGCCTGCAGCGGAGCGCCCTCCTCGTATTCCGGAGCCGGAATGTTCTTGATGATGGCCTCGAACAGCGGCTCGAGGTTGTCGTTGTCCGGCAGACCGCCGTTTTCCGGCTGGTTTTCGGAAGCGTAACCGGCCTTGGCGGCGCAGTAGATGACCGGAAGGTCGAAGAGGGAATCCTCATCGAGGTCGATGCCTTCCTCGATGACGTCCTGGGCCAGGCCGAGCAGCAGGTCGGAGGATTCACCGACGACTTCGGAGATTCGGGCGTCCGGACGATCGGTCTTGTTCACGCACAGGATGACCGGAAGCTTGGCTTCGAGGGCCTTGCGCAGCACGAAACGGGTCTGCGGCAGCGGGCCTTCGGAAGCGTCGACGAGCAGCACGACGCCATCGACCATGGAGATGCCGCGCTCCACCTCGCCACCGAAATCGGCGTGGCCAGGGGTATCGATGATGTTGAGGGTGATGCCTTCCGGATGGCCGTACTTGGCGGCCAGCGGGCCGGTGTACTGCACCGCGGTGTTCTTGGCGAGGATGGTGATGCCCTTCTCGCGTTCCAGATCGTTGGAATCCATCACACGGTCCGGGACTTCCTCACGCTCGTTGAACACGTGGGACTGGGCCAGCATCGCGTTGACCAGGGTGGTCTTACCGTGATCGACGTGTGCCACAATCGCTACATTTCGGATATCGCCGCGAACCGCCATCGAAACCTCTCTTAGTGTTGCTGTTTTCTTACGTAAACGTTCGGTACGTACATGCTATCGGTACTTAAAAATCCGTACTTACACACAAACCGGGCCAATTCTAGCGAAGCATTACGACACATGGAAAACGGCGGACCTGTCAGATCATGCCGACAGGCCCGCCGTCAATCGCGCGAAGAGACGCGCGGACCTTAATCCTCAAGCTCCTTGCCAGTGCGTTCAGGCAGGCACAGGGCCGCCACGCAGGCAAGGATGAACGCCACGGCGAAAACGATGAACGCCACGGCCTTGTTGCCACCGGACAAGGTCAGGAACCATGGCATCAGCAGCGGCGCGATGATCGCGGCCACACGACCGCAAGCCGCGGCTGCACCGGAGGCGGCGCCGCGCAGACGCGTCGGATAGATTTCCGGAGTCACCGCGTACAACACGCCCCAAGCGCCAAGGTTGGACGCGGACAGCAGCATGCCGAAGCCCAGCACAGCGGCCACGGAACCGGCTTGGGAGAAGGCGAACGCGGCCACGGCGGACACGGCGAGGAACACGCTCAGGGTCTTCCTGCGGCCCCAGATCTCCACCAGCCATGCCGCGAGGAAGTAGCCGGGCAGCTGTGCGATGGCGATGGCGAGCGTGTAGCCGAACGACTTGGTCAGCGAGCCGAACTGGTCGGCCAGCAGAGACGGCATCCACGTGAACGCGCCGTAGTAGGAGAAGTTCACGAAGAACCA
>OODS01001934.1_pt1 | contig 12654 bp, 9 predicted proteins | sample 1671531 | NCBI WGS metagenome assembly OODS01 (sample SAMN06348166, study PRJEB24527) | human gut metagenome | biome: human gut; feature: ankylosing spondylitis patient; material: feces | host: Homo sapiens | place: China | collected 2015-10 | reverse complement strand
GGTATTCTCTTCGGAAAGAGAATACCCCCTTTGGTGCCGCGGCGCGCACGCCGCTCCCCCTCCCGCGCTCGCGCGGGAAAATCAGGGCACCCCTTTGGAAAAGGGTGTAAAAAAGACCCGCCACATCTGTGACAGGTCTTTTTCTGAACTAATTAGTAATAACGCTTGTTGCGGTTCTTACGGGCGGCCTCGCTCTTCTTGCGGCGCTTGACACTGGGGCTCTCATAGCACTCTCTCTTGCGGACCTCCGCCACGATACCGGCCTTGGCGCAGCTTCTCTTGAAGCGCTTGAGCGCGCTGTCGAGAGATTCGCCTTCCTTGACGTGGATCTCGGACATTTATGTTTTCCCTCCCTCCGATACACCCGGCTTGATCCTGGGCGCTCTTTAAGAGTCATTCACATGACTAACGGTGGTATTATATGAGAAAAATCACGGCTTGTCAATAATCTTTCCTCATATTTTTGAAAAAATCCGAAATTCCGCTCAGCAGGGCTTCACGATCAGGTTGACGAGCTTGTTCTTGACGTGAATGACCTTGACGATCTGCATACCGGCGATGGCCTTGGCGACCTTCTCGCTCGCCTTTGCCGCTTCGACAACAGTATTCTGATTGCTGTCCACGGGGACGATGATCGTGCCCTTGAACTTGCCGCTGACCTGAACGGCCATCTCAACGGAGGAGGCGACGGTCTTGCTCTCGTCATACTCCGGCCACGCGCACTGCATCGCCATCTTGCCCTCGTACTTGGCGGCAAATCCCTTCTGCTCCCACAGCTCTTCGACCATGTGGGGCGCGAACGGAGAGAGCATGAGCAGCAGCGCTTCAAAGTCGCCGCGGCTGAGACCGTTCGAATAGAACTCGTTGACCATAGCCATGAGGGCGGCGATGGCAGTGTTCATCTTCAGCGTGTCAATATCGTCCGTGACCTTCTTGATGGTCTTGTGGACGATGGGCGCGTTCTTTTCGGAAACGCCATCTTCCTCCGTCACCTGATCGGCGAGGTTCCACACGCGGTCTAAGAAGCGCTTGCAGCCCTTGACGGCATCGTCCGACCAGGTGGCGACCTTTTCAAAATCGCCGATGAACATGATATAAAGGCGCATCGTGTCCGCGCCGTAAGCCTTGACGACATCATCGGGGTTGACGACGTTGCCGAGGGACTTGCTCATCTTGACCGCCGGGCGCAGCGCCTGATTGCCGTACTTGGCGATCAGCGCGTCCTTCTCCTCCTGCGTGGAGACGTTGCCGACGTAGTGCGGGTTCTGGCCGAGGATCATGCCGTGGCTCGTGCGCTTGGCATAGGGCTCCTTCGTGTGGACAACGCCGATGTCGTAGAGGAACTTGTGCCAGAAGCGGGAGTAGAGAAGGTGCAGCGTGGTGTGCTCCATGCCGCCGTTATACCAGTCCACAGGGCCCCAGTACTGCTCCGCCTCGTGAGAGACAGGCTCATGGTCGTTGTGCGGATCCATATAGCGCAGGAAGTACCACGAAGAACCCGCCCACTGGGGCATGGTGTCGGTCTCGCGCTTGGCGTCGCACCCGCACTTGGGGCACTTGGTATTGACCCAGTCGGTCATCTTGGAGAGCGGGCTCTCGCCGTCGTCGGTCAGCTCGTAGCTGTCCACCTGCGGCAGGACGAGCGGCAGCTCCTCTTCGGGCACGGGCACCCAGCCGCACTTCGGGCAGTTGACGAGGGGGATGGGCTCGCCCCAGTAGCGCTGACGGGAGAAGACCCAGTCGCGCAGCTTGTAGTTGACCTTTTCATGGCCCCATCCCTGCTCGACGGCGTACTTCTTCATCGCGGGGATAGCCTCCTTGACGGTCATACCGTTTAAGAAGCCGGAGTTGACCATGATGCCGGTGTCATCCTTGAGCGTGAAGGCCTCCTTCGTGATGTCGCCGCCCCCGACGACCTCAACGATGGGCAGGCCGAACGCCTTGGCGAAGTCCCAGTCGCGCTGGTCGTGGCCCGGAACGCCCATGACGATGCCGGTGCCGTAGCCCATCAAAACGTAGTCCGAAACAAACATCGGCACAGCCTTGCCGGTCGCGGGGTTGATGACTTCAATGCCGTCGAGGCGAACGCCGGTCTTATCCTTGTTGAGCTCGCCGCGCTCAAAGTCGCTCTTGCGGGCGGCGGCAGCCTGATATGCCTCGACCTCGTCCCAGTTCTTGATGATGCTCTTCCACTTTTTAAGCAGCGGGTGCTCGGGAGAGATGACCGTGTACGTCACGCCGAACAGCGTATCGACACGGGTGGTGTAAACGGTGATATCATCCTCGGTGTTGGTCTTGAACGTGACCTCGGTACCGGTGGAGCGGCCGATCCAGTTGCGCTGCTGTGTCTTCACGCGCTCGATGTAGTCGACGTCGTCGAGATCGTCGATGAGGCGGTCGGCATACTTCGTGATGCGCAGCATCCACTGGCTCTTTTCCTTGCGGATGACGGGCGCGCCGCAGCGCTCGCACACGCCCTCGACGACCTCTTCGTTGGCCAGCACACACTTGCAGCTCGTGCACCAGTTGACGGGCATTGTCGTCTTGTAGGCAAGGTCATTCTTAAAGAGCTGGAGGAAGATCCACTGCGTCCACTTATAATACTGCGGGTCGGTCGTGTCGATCACGCGGTCCCAGTCGAAGCCGTAGCCGAGCATCTTGAGCTGACGGGTGAAGTTCTTGATGTTCTGCTGCGTGACGATGGCGGGATGGATGTGGTTCTTGATGGCAAAGTTCTCCGTCGGCAGGCCGAAGGCGTCAAAGCCGATGGGGTTCAAGACATTGTAGCCCTGCATGCGCTTTTTGCGGCAGATGATGTCCATCGCCGTGAACGGGCGCGGGTGGCCGACGTGCAGACCCGCGGCGGAGGGGTACGGGAATTCGATCAGGCCGTAGAACTTGGGGCGCTTGTCCCCCGTCACGGCGGCGTAGGGCTTTACCTGCTCCCACTTGTCCTGCCATTTTTTCTCAATGGCTGCGAAATCGTACTTCATGGATCTTCTCCTTTATGTGAAATAGTGTTTTGACGCGAAAAAAGTCCCTGACCGTTTTTCAAACGGTCAGGGACGTAACGAACACATTACGCGATACCACCCTGATTCAGCGCACGGTTTCCCGTGAGCCCTCAGCGGCTTCATAGCCTTGCCCGTAACGGGGGCGACCGTTCCGCCCTTTCAGGCGGACTGCTCGGGAGTGAGTCATCCACGCGCATTCTCCCACCGGCTCGCACCGACCGCCGGCTCTCTTCAGGTGAAAATCACGCGTCTTTTTGCTCCGTCATCGCGTTTTGCATAAATTCAGCATGACCATTTTAGGCGTTTTGTCCCGCCTTGTCAAGCGTTATTTTTCCTCGGCGTGGGGCAGGATGGCGCTCAGGTCGACTTCCTCGCCGTCGGCCCACAGGTGCTCGAGGGAATAGAACTTGCGCGCCTCGTCGTTGAAGACGTGGACGACGACGCAGCCGTAGTCGAGCAGAACCCACGTGCCGCCGCGGTAGCCCTCGCGGTGCAGCGGCTCCTCGCCCTTTTCGGTCAGTTCCTTTTCCACCGCGTCGCACAGCGCGTTGATCTGCGTGTTGGACGTACCGGTGCAGATGACAAAGTACTCCGCGAGCGTCGTGATCTTGTCGATGCGGATGAGTCTGATCTCCTTACCCTTTTTGCTGTCGAGTGCCTTGACGGCGATCTCGGCCAATTCTCTGGAAGGTAACATAGGGGGTCTCCTTTTCTTATTTTGAGTTTTTGATCTTTTTTATTCTTTTACGTTACGGGCGCAGCCAATCAGGCATCTCGTCGCTGCCGCTTGTTCCGCTGTCGCCGGTATTGCTGCCGTCACCCGTGCTGGGGTCGGTCGTTCCGGTATCACCGGTGTCGGGCGTGGTGGGCTCACTTGGCGTGGTCGTACCGCTGTTATCGCCAGTGTTTCCGGGATCAACGGTCGTACCGCCGCTGTTGTCACCGGTATTGCCGGGGTCGACTGTCGTGCCGCTGTTGTCGCCGGTATTGCCGGGATCGGTGGCCGTATCCGGGTCGGTCGTCGTGCCGCTGTCCCCTGTGCCGGTCTGTGAGCCGGAGGAGGAATGGTGGTTCTGCGGCTGGGCGGCCTTGCTGTCCTCCACATGTCCCGTGGACGAGGACACCGAGCCATCCGCGTTGACGGACATGATGTCAAGATCGCGCATCGTGAACTTCTCGACAAACGGGCTGAGCTCGTTGTTGACGAGATTCAAAAGCTCCTGCGCGTTTGGCGTCACGTAAGACTGCATGCTGTGGTACACGCGGCTGTAACACGATTTGTTCGTGTTCGGCATCGTGACGAAGTTGACATTCTCGATCTTGAGCCCGCCCATGACGGCCTGCGAGCCGAACCACAGCATTTCCTCAAACGTCAGGTCGGAGGTAACGTTGTTTTTCACCGCGCGGGCAAAGTCGCCGATCTTCGTCACGTTCTTGAGCTGCAAAAGCTGCTCGATCATCGCCTTTAAAAGCGACTGCTGCGTCTTGATGCGGCCAAGGTCACCGTCGGCGTAGCCGTAGCGCGAGTCGGTGTCGTGGCGGTAACGCAGCACCTGCATCACGTCGCTGCCGCTGAGAAGCCGGTAACCCTTCGTCTGGTGGATGTGCAGGTCCTGATAGGGGTCGTCGTAGTTCATGTTGCGCGGCACATCGTAATAGACGCCGCCCATGGCCTTCACGATCTCGCCGACGGCGTCCCATTCGACAACAACCTGATAGTCCGGTTCAAAGCCGACGAGCTGAGAAATCTCCTTGTAAAGCGCCTTGATGCCCTTTTCGCCCCCGCCGTAGTAGTTGTAGACGGAGTTGATACGCTTGATATCCCACGGGACGTTGACCATCGTGTCGCGCGGGATGGACATGACGGTCGCCTTCTGGTTCGTCACGTCATAGCTCGCGAGCAGCATCGTGTCGGTGTTGCCGCCGCCGCCCGTGTCGCGGCCGAGAATGAGCACGGTGTAGAAATCCTTGCTCTTTCGCTCGCCGCCCGCCTTCGGGCGCACGCCGTCGCCATAGTCGATATCGTCGATCTGCTCACTATTGTTATTCTTGCTGTCAGTGTCCTTGCTCGGCAGCTCCGGCGCGCGGATTTTCAGCAGATAGCTGCCGCCGGCGACCACACCGCACAGCAGCGCGATGAGCAGCACCTTGGCAAAGAGCCTCCCTGGGTGGGAAAAGGTCTCCTTGACCTGCTCCCAGGCCTCGTCGCAGTTGCGCTCGAAAAAGCCCTCTTTCCGGTGCGTGTGCCGCCCCTCGTAATAGGGGTCTTCCCTGTCTCTCTCGTAAAGCTTTCTTTGATCACTCATGGGTATGTCCTCTCAAATACTCCAGCGCTTGCAGCGTGTTGTGGTGAACGGGGTTGCCCATCTGCTCCATTTCCTCCACGGTCATGGCAAGGCCCATTTCAAGGCCCTTGTCCAGATCCTCCCACACGACCTTGCGGAGGTCCTCCACGCCGTCGAAGTCGCGGTTCGGCTCGATGTAATCGGCAAGGTAGATGACCTTTTCAAGTAACGTCATATTTGCCTTGCCCGTCGTGTGCCACAGGATCGCGTTGTAAATCTCGTCATCCGCGCCGTACATGTCGCGCGCGAGCGCCGCGCCGGTCTTGGCGTGCAGCAGCTTGAGCGCCTTTTTCTCCAGCTCGTCGAGTTCGATGTGGTAGTGCTCGCACATCGCGAGCTGCTCTTCCATCGAAAGACGCTTGGTCGCGTCATGCAGGAGCGCCGCAAAGCGCGCCTTTTCGACGTCCGCGCCGTACTTTTCCGCGAGCGCCTTGGCCGTCTGCTCGGTGCCGAGCACGTGCGGGATGCGCTTGGCCTTGAGGTAGGAGAGCGCGATGGGTCTCAGGTCCTCTAAGGTTAGACGTTTTAAATCGAGATTTGTTCCATAAAGATGCTTGCGGTAAATATATCCCAGCACCGCGGGGGCCAGAAGCCCATCCGTCTCCCTCTTCGGGATGCGCGCGCGCAGCTCCGTCGACGAGACGTCGACAAGGTTCGGCAGCGTCATCGTCACGACGCGGCTGCCCGGAAAGCGCTGGCCGAGGTACTTGCGCTGCGGGGCGAAAAGCTCCTCGCCATCCTTTTCCGTGCGGCCAAAGGCGCACAGGCCCGCATACCGCACGATCTCGTCCGGCTTGTACCAGTACTGGAACGTCAAGAACATGTCCGTCCCCATCAGAAGCCACAGCTCATCGTCGGGATGCTCCTCATGCAGAATGCGCAGCGTGTCCGCGGTGTAGCTCTTGCCGCCGCGCGCGATCTCCATGTCGGAGACTGTGACCTTCACGCCCGTGTCGAGCGCGATCTGCTCGCCCATCAGGCGCGTCATCGCAAGGCGGTCGTCCGCCCCTGCCGCGTCGGCGGAGAGCATCTTGTGCGGCGGGATACCCGCCGGGATGAGCAGGAGCTCGTCGAGCCCCAGATATTTTGCCGCGCTCTCAGCCGCGGCCATATGACCCAGATGCGGCGGGTTGAAGCTGCCGCCGTAAATTCCGATCTTCAAGTTTGTTCGACCTCTTTTTCTCTTTTACACGGTCTTCTTCGCTGCCTTGGGCAGCACGATCTTGTCCTTCTTGTCCTTTTTGTGCGAGGGGCGGTAGAGCACGAATTTCGTGCCGATGACCTGCACCTGCTCGCTGCGCGTCAAGGCGCTCAGCTCGTCGCACGCCTCGCGCGCGGTGAGCATGCTGTTTTCAAGCACGCGGCACTTGATGAGCTCACGCGCCTCCAGCGCGTCGTTCGCCTGCTTGACGAGGTTGTCGCCGATGCCGTCCTTGCCGATGTGGACGATCACGTCGAGGTCATTGGAAAGGCTGCGCAGATACGCGCGCTGTTTGCTGCTTAATTCCATAGTATTTCCTTATCCTTTTTATTGATGTTCCGCAAGATAATTCTTGAGCGTTTCCTTGAATGCCCGCAGTGCCTTGCCGCGGTGCGAGATCTCCGCCTTTTCTTCTGCCGAAAGCTGTGCAAAGGTCTTTCGCTTGTCAGGCACGAAGAACACGGGATCGTAGCCGAAGCCGTTTTCGCCCATCGGCGCGAACGCGATCGTGCCCTCGACCTCGCCGTCGTCCTGCAAGACGTCGCCGTTCGGGAACGCGCAGGTGATCGTCGTGTGGAAGTGGGCGCGGCGGTCGGCCTGACCGTGCATCATCTGCAAAAGCAGACGGTAGCGGCCGGTGTCATCCAGCCCCTCGCCGCCAAAGCGCGCGCTGTAAACGCCGGGGCCGCCGTTCAGCGCGTCGACGCACAGACCCGAATCGTCCGCGATGGCGGGCAGCTTCGTCGCCTCCATGACGGCCTTGGCCTTGAGAAGCGAATTCTCGGCAAAGGTCTCGCCCGTCTCCTCCACCTCGATCTTTACGCCGAGGTCGGCCTCCGACACGACCTCCACGCCGAGCTCGCCCAGAATGGCGCTCATTTCCTTCAATTTCTTGGGGTTCTGCGTTGCTAAAACAAATTTCATCGTCAAACCTCCCACGGGTCCTTTTCCCGTCTTTTTCTGCTCTTTTCTTCGCGCTTTTCTTCCTCGCGCTGCGCCTTGCGCTCTTCGCGCTGCGCGCTCATCTTTTCCTGCCATGCCGTGAACTTTTTGTCGAGCTTATCGAGCGGCCACTCGATCTCCGGCACGGGCACGATGACCACCTTGCAGCTCTCACAGTAACGGGCGGGCGTGTAATAATCTCCTAACAGCCCCGCTCTGCCAAGCCAGACCTGTTCCTTCTCGTCGCCAAATCCGTCTTTGAGCATGCCGTCCTCACCTCTTGGACACCAGTAAATATCACGCAAGACAGGGATGGCTCCGTCTCGCATTTCCTTTCCGCAATAGGGGCAAACAGAAGTGATTTCCATATTCGTCTCCTTATTGTCTCGCAGGTTTATGATTTTCCCATCAGATGAGCGCCTTGACGTATTCCTCCGCGTTGAACGGCTGGAGATCGTCGATGCCCTCGCCGAGGCCGACGTACTTCACCGGCACGCCGAGCTCCTGCGCAATGGCCACGCAGATGCCGCCCTTGGCCGTGCCGTCGAGCTTCGTCAGGATAATGCCCGTCAGACCCGCCGTCTCGCGGAAGACCTTCGCCTGCTGAAGACCGTTCTGCCCCGTCGTCGCGTCGAGCACCAAAAGCGTTTCCTTCGCGGCGTCCGGCGTCTCGCGGTCGATGATCTTGCGGAGCTTCGAGAGCTCGTTCATGAGGTTCACCTTGTTGTGAAGTCTGCCCGCCGTGTCGCAGAGGACGACGTCGACACCTCTCGCCTTCGCCGCGGCGAGCGAGTCGAACAGCACCGCGCCGGGATCCGCGCCTTCGACCGAGCGGACGATCTCGCACTCGGCGCGGTTTGCCCAGATCTCGAGCTGGTCTGCCGCCGCCGCGCGGAACGTGTCCGCCGCGCATAAAAGCACGCGCTTGCCCTCGCCCTTCAGGCGGTAGGCGATCTTGCCGATGGACGTGGTCTTGCCCACGCCGTTCACGCCGATGACCAGCACGACGCTCGGCTTGGTCGACAGGTCAAGCGCGGTGTCGCCCACGTTCAGCTTTTCGATGAGGATCTCGCGCAGCGCCTGCTTCACATCGTCGCCGCGCTGGATGCTCTTCTGGTACACGACGTCGCGCAGCTTTTTCACCGCGTCGTGCGCGACCGTCGCGCCGAGGTCGGCCATAATGAGGCTGTCCTCAAGCTCGTCATAGAATTCGTCGTCAATGGTCTCCCACACGATGGTGTCGAACCACGCCTTTTTGATCTTTGCAAAAATACCCATTTGTTTCTCCTCGCGCTTTATTCCTTAATGTTGAGTTCCTTCGCCATGTCGTTCATATTGATCGTCAGCACCTTGCTCACGCCGCGCTCCTGCATCGTGACGCCGTAAAGAACGTCCGCTGCCTCCATCGTGCCGCGGCGGTGCGTGATGACGATAAACTGCGTTTTGCTCGTGATGCGGCGCATGTAATTGGCCACGCGCACCACGTTCGGCTCGTCGAGCGCCGCCTCGATCTCATCCATGACGCAGAACGGCGTCGGATGAACCTTCAGGATGGCGAAGTACAGCGCGATGGCGACGAACGCCTTTTCGCCGCCCGAGAGCAGCGTGATCGTCTTGAGCGCCTTGCCCGGCGGCTGAACCTTGATCTCGATGCCGCAGGAGAGCACGTCGTTCTCGTCCTCAAGCTCGAGCGTGGCCTTGCCGCCGCCGAACAGCTCCAAAAACGTCTCCTGGAAGCTCTCGCGGATCAGCGCGAACTGTTCTTTAAAGATGACGGTCATCTCGCTTGTGATGCTGTCGATCACGCCGACAAGCTCGCCCTTCGCCTTTTCCACATCGTCGCGCTGGGTCGTGAGGTAAGTGTAGCGCGTATTCACGCGCTCGAATTCCTCGATCGCGCCGACGTTGACCGCGCCAAGACCGCTGATGGCGCGCTTGAGCTCGCCGATGCGGCGGCTCGCCTTGGCGACACTCTCGAGCTCGATGCGCTGCTCCTGCGCGGCGGAGTGCGACAGCTCGTAGTTTTCCCACAGCTTGTCGAGGATCTGCTGCTCCTCCATCGCGCTCGTCGCGCGCTTCTGTTCAAGCTTGCTGACGCTGCGCTCGACATTGAGCACGTTTTCGTTGAGCTCGCGGCCGCGGCGGTCGCTCTGGCTGCGCTCGGCTTCAAGTGCGAGCTTCGCTTTGGAAAGCGCTTCGAGCTCGGCGCGCTTTTCCGTCATTTTGCCGCTCAACGCGGCGATCTCAGTCTCATGTGTGCCGATCTCGCGCTGCGACTGCTCGCTCGCGGCCCTGTACTGCTCGATGAGCGCGCGTCTGCTCTGCTCGTCGCCCTGCATCTGAGCGCGCAGGCTCTCCAAGCTCGCGAGCGACTTCTCCGTCGTCTCGCGCTCGGCGGCATAGCCTGCGAGTACGCTCTTTTTCTCGGCGATCTCGTCGCCGAGGCGCGAGGTCGAACGCAGCAGCTCGCTCTGGCCGGAAAGGCTCTTTTCCGCCTGTGCACGCAGCTCGCCCGCTTCCTTCTCCTGCGAAAGCGCGAGCGCTTCCTTTTCCTCCGCCACGCGCTTCACTTCGCCGCGGCGGCGCGCGATGGTCTCGCGCTCGGTATCCAAACTCTCGAGCCGCTCGCGCAGCGACGAGAGCAATAAGTCATAATGATTTTTATCGCCCTGCAATTTGAGCACGGCGTCCTCCGCCGCGCGCTGCTGGCCCTGTGCGACCTCCAGCTCGTAGCGCGCTTTGGCAAGCTCGCGCTTGGCGTCCTCGGCGGCCTTGGCAGCAAGGTCGAGCTTTTCGGCAAGGCTGCCGCGCCGCGCCGTCAGCTCGCGCAGCTCGCCTGCGCGGCTCAGAATGCCTGCGCTGCGAGAGATCGAGCCGCCCGTCATCGAGCCGCCGCGGTTCAAAACCTGGCCGTCGAGCGTCACGATGCGGAACGCGTTCGAAAACCGGCGCGAGATCGTGATGCCGCAGTCAAGGTCCTCGACCACGACCGTGCGGCCGAGCAGATTCTTGAAAATGCCGTCGTATTCGCGGTCGTATTCCACCAGCTCGCTCGCAAGGCCGACGTAGCCGTACTCGTTCTGCACACGCGCATCGCGCAACGCCTCGCCGCGGATCGACGAGAGCGGCAGGAACGTCGCGCGTCCGCCGTCGCGCTGCTTTAAGAGTTGGATGGCGCTCTTCGCGTCCTCCTCGCGCTCGACGACGATGTTCTGCAAGCCCGCGCCGAGCGCGATCTCGATCGCGACGGCGTATTTTTTGCCGACCTTCATCAGGTTGGCGACCGGCCCGCGCACGCCGCGCAGCGCCTTGCGCTCCGACGCCTGCATGACCGTGCGCACCGCCTTGTTGAAGCCCTCGTACTCCTTTTCCATCTCGCCGAGCAGGCGGATGCGGGAGTCTAAGTTGTTCATCTCCATCGTGAGGGAAACGTGCTGCTCGCCCGTCTCCTTCTCTCGTTCGATTCTGCCCTGCATCTTCATCGTGTGACCGGCGATGATGTTGCGGATGGCGTCGGCTTCCTCCTGCGCACTTTCGAGCGCGCGGCGGTTCTCCGCAGCGCTTTTGCGCGTTTCGGAAAGCTGGGCCTCCCCGCTCTCCTGCTCGGCGGCAATGGCGCTCTCGCGCTCGTCCATTTCCGAAAGCGTCGAGCGCAGGGCCGCGACCTCGGCGCGGCTGTCCGCCGCGGCGGACAGGGCGAGCGCCTCGCGCCCGCGCAGGGTCTCGGCCTCGCTCGCGGCCTCGCCCGCGTTTCTCGACAGCTCCTCCGCCTGCTTCAAAAGCTCGGAGAGCGCCGTTTCGACTTCGTTTTTGCTTCTCTCCAGCTCTTCGATACGCGCGCGCTGCTGCGCAATCTGCGCATCCATCGATCCCACGCGGTCAGACTGGCTTCTGAGTTCCTCCTCCACGCGCGCGATGTTCTCTTCGTTGTGCGCGATGCCCGTTTGCAGCACCGCGACGGCAGATTCCTGCTCTTTAACCTGCGCGTCGAGCTCGGAAAGCTGCGCGCGCTTTTCCTCCTGCGCGATGTCATTCTCGTGGATGCGCGCGGAGAACTGCTCGGACGCAGCGTACAGCGCCTCTAAGTCCGCGTTCGCCTTTTTGAGCTCCTCGCGCGCGAGCGACAGGTCGGTGTCGAGCTTGATGGCGTTCGTCTTGAGCGTTTCCAGATTTTCAAGCCACACGGAAATTTCCAAAAGGCGCAGTTCGTCTCGGTAGATAAGATACTGCTTCGCCGTCTCTGCCTGCGCACGCAGGGGTTCGACCTGCAATTCCAGCTCGGCGATCTTGTCGTTGATGCGCACTAAGTTTTCTTCCGTGCGCTCCAATTTACGTTCCGTCTCCTCCTTGCGGTAGCGGAAGCGTGAAATGCCCGCCGCCTCTTCAAAGATCTCGCGGCGGTCGCCGCTCTTCTGCGAGAGTATTTCGTCGATGCGGCCCTGACCGATGATGGAATAGCCCTCGCGGCCCATGCCGGTGTCCATGAAGAGCTCATTTACGTCACGAAGTCGGACGGACTGCTTGTTGATGTAGTATTCCGATTCGCCGCTGCGGTAGTATCGGCGCGTGACGGCGACCTCGGTCTCCTCCATACTGGGGAAGATGTGCTCGGTGTTGTCGAGCACGAGCGTCACCTGCGCAAAGCCCATCTGGTTGCGCGTTTCCGTGCCGCCGAAAATGACATCCTCCATCTTCACGCCGCGCAGCGACTTGCTCGACTGCTCGCCCATGACCCAGCGGATGGCGTCCGAAATATTCGATTTGCCGCTTCCGTTCGGCCCGACGATGGCGGTGATGTCCTCACCGAAGTTGAGCACCGTCTTGTCCGGGAAGCTCTTGAACCCTTGGATCTCCAATGCCTTTAAGTACACGAGCGATATCCTCCTTGGAAAAAGGCGTCATCCCCCACGATAAGGGTATAATGACACATTTTGACTAATACTATATACCATTTTTCCGCCGTCTTTTCAAGTGGATTCGATGAACAAAGCGCAAAAAGACGCCCGAAGGCGTCTTTCTTTGTCTTCAAAAAAGCTGCCAAGGCAGCTTTTTTGAGAAAGTTTCGCTGCGCTTCGTGCCTTGCCGCCCAAAGGGCGTCTGCGACATTGCACCGTCGCGGCATTACGATTCCCGCGCCCTTTCAGGCGCGCCA
>OODS01001933.1_pt1 | contig 12662 bp, 13 predicted proteins | sample 1671531 | NCBI WGS metagenome assembly OODS01 (sample SAMN06348166, study PRJEB24527) | human gut metagenome | biome: human gut; feature: ankylosing spondylitis patient; material: feces | host: Homo sapiens | place: China | collected 2015-10 | reverse complement strand
CTGCTTTCGGATTAACCTGCCGCTCAGTGAGGTGAATTTGAATGAATAAGACATTAATTCTGGTTGTGGAAGATGATACGCCGGTTCACAACCTGATTACTACGACGTTAAAAACACACGATTATAAGTATATTTCTGCAAAGAACGGTGCGGGTGCCATTATGGAGGCATCCACACATAATCCCGACATTGTTCTGCTCGACCTTGGCCTGCCGGATATTGATGGCGTAGAGGTGATTGAAAAGATTCGAAGCTGGTCGAATATGCCGATTATCGTAATCAGTGCAAGAAGTGAGGACAGCGATAAAATCGAGGCATTGGACGCAGGAGCGGATGATTATCTGACGAAACCGTTTTCTGTGGAGGAACTGCTGGCCCGCCTTCGAGTCACACAGCGCCGTCTGTCCCAGATGCAGGCAGAAAATGGAGTCCAGTCGGCTGTCTTTGAAAACGGCGCACTGCGGATCGAGTACGCAGCGGGGTGCGCATATCTTGACGGAGAGGAACTTCATCTGACACCAATCGAATACAAGCTGCTCTGCCTGCTGTCGCAGAATGCAGGGAAGGTGCTGACGCATACGTTTATCACACAGAAAATCTGGGGAAGCAGCTGGGAGAACGATATCGCTTCCCTCCGTGTTTTCATGGCGACGCTTCGGAAAAAGCTGGAAAAGAACGGAGAGCAGACGCAGTATATCCAGACGCATATCGGGGTTGGCTACCGGATGCTGAAGGTAGAGTAAAAGAAGAAAAAATTTGACTTTACAGGCCTAAAATGATAGCATAAAGGACAGAGAACGCAGTTTTGGGAGGACGAAAAAACGGATGATGAAAAACCTCGAAGTACTGGAGGAAATTAGAAAACAGGGAAAAAATCTGATCGAGACAAAACGGGATGAGTTTGTAAAGCAGAATCTTTTATCGGACGAGTTTATTCAGATGATGCAGAAGAACAAAAAGCCGTTCGAGCTTCTGATGTCGTATTATCAGTGCGCCATTATGGAAATCGAGACAAAGTTCCGGGTGCTGAATCAGGAATACTCGCTTTCCTATGACCAGAACCCGATTGAAGGAATCAAAACAAGGGTCAAATCGTATGAGAGCATTATGCGGAAAATCCGCGTGAAAGACATCCCGGTCACACTGGAGTCTATCGAGGAAAATATCCGCGATATCGCCGGTGTGCGTGTGATCTGTTCTTTTCCAAGCGATATTTATAAGCTGGCAGACAGTTTTCTGAAACAGGATGACATTACGCTGATTGAGCGGAAGGACTATATTCAGCATCCGAAGGAGAGCGGCTACCGCAGTCTTCATCTGATCGTTCAGGTGCCGATCTTTTTACAGGATACAAAGAAACTGGTCTACGTGGAAGTACAGTTCCGTACGATCGCGATGGATTTCTGGGCGAGTCTGGAGCATAAGATGCGCTACAAGAAAAATATTCCCGAAAATCATGTCAAATATCTGCAGGATGAACTCTACGACTGCGCAAGACAGAGCGCGGAGCTGGACAACCGTATGCAGAATATCCGGAATCTGATTGCAGAGGAAGCAGAAGAGGAAGACCACTGCACCTTTGTAACGCTGCCGATGCGATGACGGATTTGAAACAAGGAGGATGCAAAATGAAACAGTGTATGGATGCAGATAATCTTCACCGTCACCTGAAAAAGATCATCGGTTAGGTGCAGGCGATCGAACGTATGGTGGATGAGGACGTGCCGTGCGAGGATATACTGGCGCAGATCAATGCGGTAAAATCGGCACTTCATAAAGTAGGACAAGTTGTCCTCGAGGGCCATATCCAGCACTGCGTGCGCGACGGCATCGAGCACGGAGATGCGGATCAGACGATTGTACAGTTTACGAAGGCTGTGGAACGGTTTGCAAATATGAAATAAAAATAAGAAGATAAGATGAAAAGAGAACTTCCGGCAGGAGCAGAAAAAAGATGCTTCGTCAGAAGTTCTTTTTGTTTTTCTGATTTTGAAAAACTCCTCTTGACAACCAATACCCCTATAGGTATACAAGGAGGAAATAGTGTGAAAAAGTTAGAGGAGTTTCTCGAGTTGGGGAGGAACGAAGAAGGACATCACGCTGGCATGCGCCAAAAAGCTTTTCGTCTTCCTTGTGTAAATCGATTATGGTAAAAATCCTCCCAAAAACAAAATAGAAATAAGTCGTTGTATCCTGTTTCTATCGTACCGGATTTTGCAGAAAAGACAAGTGCGTACCTGAAAGTGACATGGTTTCCAAAAGATACTAATGGACTTCGAAATTAAAGAATCAGCTCCTGTTCCCGGAACAGTGCGTCGACCGCCTCTTCATACTCGGCAAGCCGGTTCGCCTTTTTGATCTTTTTCAGATATTTCTGCGGATTGGTAAACGACATTCCAAGATAAATCCAAAGTGCTTTTAATTTGAACAGCACATTTTTATCCCCGGAAATCACACACGCATAACCGGCGCAGAGATCCTCACAGAACGCGTGCAGCAGCTCTTTATCGGGAGCAGAGGCTTCGCCGCCTGCCGGATCTGCACTGCGCAGCATCCCAATCAGCCACGGATTCTGCAGTACCCCGCGTCCGAGCATCACTTTCTCCGTGTCCGGAAACTCACGGCAGAGATTCTGAAAATCATCGGGTGAGAAAATGTCACCGTTGTAGCAGAGCGAGCAGCGGCTCGTCTCATACGCTGTCCGGTAGCACTCCATGCGCGGCGTAAATTTATAGAAATCTTTCTGAATCCGCGGATGAATGATCAGTTCCTCGAGCGGATATTTGTCGTAAACCGTAAGCAGATCCTCCCACTCGTCGGTATCCGTTGTGCCAAGCCGCGTTTTGATCGAGATGCGGCAGTCGCACGACGAAAAAATCTCATCGAGAAACGCGTCGAGCGTATTCGGCCACGCGAGCAGCCCGGAGCCGCGCCGCTTGGCGACAACCGTGCCGGACGGACAGCCAAGGTTGAGATTGACCTCGGGATACCCGAGGTCATGCAGTGCATTCACCGCCCAGATGCAGTCCGCGGCAGACTTGGTGAGCAGCTGCGGAACCGCAGGCACGCCCTCGTTGTACTCCGGCAGGACATCGCGCTTTTGCCGCGGCGTCAGCTTTTCATTCGTGGTCGGTGTGATAAACGGCATGAAATACTTGTCCACACCTGAGAAAAATTCGTGGTGCGTCCGGCGATAGACCGCACCGGTCACGCCTTCCATCGGCGCAAAATAATAGTGCATGGCGCTTACCACTCGTCCGAGCCGTCGCCCGGAATGACCGCCTTCATCGCGGTGATCGCAACCTCGATCATGGAATCGTCCGGCTCCTTGGTGGTCAGTCCCTGCATCCACATGCCGGGGCGGCTTATGATGTCCATGATCTTTGAATTGCTGGTTCCAGCTAACCGTAGCACCTCATAGGACACGCCCGCGATCACCGGGATCAGTACGATCCGGCTGACGATCCGGAGCCAGATGGTGTCCACCCGGACCACCATAAAGAACAGGATGCTGATGACCATGACGATCAGAAGAAAGCTGGTGCCGCAGCGCTTGTGCTCCTTGGAGCTCTTCCGGACGTTTTCCACATTTAATACCAGCCCGTTCTCCAGGCAGTTGATGCATTTGTGCTCGGAGCCATGGTACATGAACGTGCGGCGGATGTCATCCATCCTGGAAATGATCTTAATATAAGCGATAAAGATCCCAATGCGGATCACTCCCTCCAGTACTGCCATGACCGTTTCCGACTGGATGAACCGGCGGAAAAAGCCGGCGATCAGAAGCGGGAGCACCATAAAGATCCCAATGGCCATGAACACGGAAAAGATCATCACCGCCGTCATAACGACGCTTTCCATTTTTTCTCCGAATTTATCGATCAGGAAGCTTTCAAATCTTCCCGGAGCCTCGTCCTCTTCATCGTCCTCAAAAAAGCTGGCCGACCAGGTGAGAGTCTTCATCCCCAGGATCATTGAATCCGCAAAGCTGAAAATCCCGCGTACAAACGGAAGGGAAAAGAATTTCACTTTTTCCGTCATACTCACATATGTGTCTTTCTGGATCACGATCTCCCCGTCAGGCTTTCTGACGGCGGTGGCATAGGTATCCTTATTTTTCATCATGATTCCCTCTAAGACTGCCTGTCCCCCGATACCGGAATATTTCAATTTTAAACCTCCATGTCTGTAAGATCCCGCAGACGCGCGTCTCCGGCCCGTCTGCCTCCGGGGCCTGCCGGGAGCGTTCCCACTCCGCCTGGCCTCCGGGTAAACAAAAAGGGCTGAGTTTTCAGAAATATCCAAAAGCTCAACCCTGCTTTATCAAACCTTATTTGTCTGCTTTCACACCATACTTACGGTTGAACATCTCGATACGTCCGCGAGCGGAAGCAGCCTTCTGCTGACCAGTATAGAATGAATGGCATTTGGAACAGATTTCTACGTGAATGTCTTTCTTGGTAGAACCAGTTACAAATTCATTACCGCAGTTGCAAACGACCTTGGCCTGATAGTAATTTGGGTGGATTCCCTGTTTCATGATTTTCACCTCTTTATAATTTTTGGTACATGACTGACAGTCACGTTACGTTAATAAAATGATACAGCTTTTCAGCCATATATCCTGTTCCGCCAGAACAGCTTCATAATTATAGCATATCCATATGGTGAATGCAAGAGTATTTTCCGGGTTTTTTCAGGATTTTTGCGGGTTATCCACAGCCGTTTTTATCTTTGCTGATGTTTTCCACATGTTTCTCCGTTTTATAGAATTTCCGGAAGTTTTTTCACTGTATTCTCAAAATCATAAAACAGATCAATATATCGTTCCACGATCCTGTCACAATATGTCTTCACGACTTCCCCATCGTAATCATGAGTCAGCTCATTCCGGACCTTCAGCATCTCCATCCACTCTTCGTCCGAGATCAGCTCTGCTTTATATGCTTCCCGCAGCACTTCCCGTGGAGAACCGGCCACAAATCCGGTGATCGCATAATACTCAATCAGGATATCCTTCATGACTTTCCATGCCAGATCAAACGTGATGCTGAATTTTGCGCTCGTCCCGCTCAAAACAAAAGAATCGGAAAGGTCTCTTTCTCTTGCCTCCGCCAATGCGTCCAGTGAATTGCAGAACGACACAAACCGTCTTTTAAATTTTTCTCCCATATTCCCTGATATCCTCCAATAACAGTTGATTCCTGCATGTGTCCATATTCAGAAGGTCCACACTGTAAAGGGTTGGCAATTCCTCGATCTTTTCTGCGAGCAGGTCAAAATTTTCCACCCCGCTGACCGCAATATCAATATCACTGCGCTCTCTGGCCGTTCCTTTTGCCCTGGAACCGTATAAGATCACTTCTTTTGCATGGAAACTCCGGCAAATTTTCGCCGTCTCCCGGATCACTTCATCAACTTTCACTGTTTTCACCTGTTTCTGATCACATCGTCATGATCTCTTTTCCTGAAGTATACCACAAACGCGAGGTGGAAAAAAGCAAAAACAGACTTCAGATTCGTTACAGTTCCAATCCTCAGTCTGTTTTCATATGTTTCTGCTCAGCTTTTGTAGCTTTATTTTGTGTAATAAAGGAATCTTGTTTTTTGTCGGACCGTTGCAGAACTTTACATTTCTGCAACAACTTCCATCTCAATATTTACGCCATGATGAATCTGGCTTACACCATATACTGCACGGGCGGGGGTGTGATCTCCAAAGAATTCGCCATACACCCTGTTGACTTCTTTCCAAAAACTCATATCCTTAAGATAAATGCGGCACATCACTACATGTGTTTTATCAATTCCTGCAGACTCCAAAATATGAGAAATTCTTGTGAGGCACATGTTGACCTCTGCTTCGATTCCACCTTCCGGGGCTTTTCCCGTAAATGGATCTGCTGATGTCTGACCAGATATATATAGCATGCCATTGCTGATCACTCCCGCGCAGTAGTGTCCACTCGATGGGTGCGGCGCTTTTACAAATTTCATAAACAGCTCTCCCTTTTTACTTCTTTACAGGCTTCCATGAGTTGATCAAGATCAGCTTCTGTATTAAACAGATGGATCGATATCCGAATGTAGCCTTCACGAATCGTTGCATAAACCTGATGGGATAAAAAGATCTCCTATGTTTTACTTCCTCGTCTTTCTTTTCTCCGAACAGTCGCGAGATCGCAGAGCTTCCTCCGATCCCGAAGATATCACCGAATGCGATCATCATCGTGAATACCGGGACTACGAGTGATACTCCCGCAACGAGCTCCTTCACTCCTGTCAGCGCAATGAAATACGTGTCGACCATGTTGTAAACAAGGGACACCATCATGCTTAATACTACCGGAAACGCCAGCTTCATATAAGCTTTCGGAACCGGCATCTTCTCAAATAAATCGTTTTCCATAGTTCTCCTTTCTTTTCTGAAAATCAGTCTGCGCCTGAAAACCATATTGGCTTTCGCCGCAATAAAAAAATCCATAACCCGCATATACTGGATTATGGATTTCCGACCGTAGCACCGAAAACAGCGCCCTATCGTATTTACTTTTTCAGATATTTCTTACGAGAATGTATTCTGGCAAATTTCTGTTGCTGCGTCAATGTTGTTTTTACTTGCTTATGCGCTTCTCCAAACCATGTGTCAGAAAAAATTCCTCAAACACATCCGCAGCAAGGCAGACTGTTTCCATACAGCGGATATCTTCTTTTTTATATTGTTTTACAAGTTCCAAACATTCCGTACTTCCAAGTTTTTCTTCAAACCGTTTCACATAATCCGCGCATGTTTCTTTGAATCCCTCAGTCGCATGTGCACGCATCTTCACAACCAGCCGTCCCAATGCTGCCATCGCTCCACAAAGAGCACCACAGGATGATCCACACCCCATTCCGCCTCCAAATGCGCTGACCAGATGAAAGTCTGCTTCCTCTAAACCAAGCTGATACTCCTCATCAATACAGCGAAGAATTGTTTCTGCGCAATTATAATCCTGTTCCAAATAGTATTTTCTGACTTTATCTCTCAGCATAGATATCTCCTCCTGTTTTAAATTCTTATATTTCTTCTCTTCTAAGCCCAATTCCCCATGAAAATATCTCAGTGTAGAAAAAGCATAGCGTCGTTCGAATTCTTTTGTATGTAATTTTTTATTACCTTTTCTATCTGCAACATATTCATCTATAAATTGTATAACAGAATCTATAACTTTTCCAATATTACGAACCAGTTCCCGGTATTCATCCTGATCAATAACCGGACTCTCTTCACTTATGTATTCCGTTTTTGTAATAATAACACATTTCGTATAGTCCAGACCAGAATGATGCTTCTTTGATCTTTCTGACATTTTAAAATGATATGCATATTCATGATGAATTTCCGTTCTAAACGGAACACTGATCCAATACCCGCGATTCTGAATCATAAGACATGTATATGGCCGATCTTTTTTACTAAGGATCTCCTCATATATTTTCTGTGGATAGTCCTCATAAAATTTGCTGCTCAATTTTTTTATATAAAACTTTGTTGAATTCTGCATAACAGGAGACCCCTTAGAAAATCAGATTCATGGTAGAAACGGGAAGGATTTCTCCTCCCCGTCAAAAAGACTCTTCGCTCGGTCAATTTTTATTTTACCGACGAGTCAGAACCGTCACTCGTCTCATCTGCGAAGAAAAGATTAATTCTTTCATAGATAGTATAGGGGATTCCCAATAAAAAAACTATTCGCATTTTTACCAAAAATCAGCATGTAATTTTTTGATGTGTGATTCTGTCCAGCGTACACGGATTCTCTTCCCACACTCATCCTTCCAGCTTCCTTCCACCCGACAAGATTCTCCACAGACCCGGTGCAAACCTTACAAGGAATTTCGCCAGCACGTAGGATACACAGACAGCGATCGCCGGAAGCAGAAAATAAATAAACAGCGCAATTCCTGCGGCTGCCGGCGTTCCGGAAACATGACCGGTCAGAAGTGCCGCACCTTTGTTTACAAACCGTACAACGACAAAATGGATCGCATACAGGAACATACTCTGGCGCATCCAGGGCTGGACTTTTGGAAGGCGAAGGCCGCAGACGAATGCCCAGCATGTCATCGGAACAGCCATCCGGTAAAAGCAGGTCCAGAGAACATCTGCGCCCGGAGTCATCATCCGGCGGTAACAGAATACGGAAATTATGACTCCGGCCACGCTCTCCGCCATGCAGCGGTTCCTCATGGCTTCTTCCACCATACTTCTCTCCACCAGCCCGCGCCGGTGAACCGCAAAGTATGCCGCAACGGAGTAATAGAGCAGCGCGTCCGTATTCGGATGGCGCATATCCAGATGAAGATGCACCGCAAACACAAGCGCGATGATCCAGAAAAGTCCAACCGCCCGGTTCTTCACAAGTGCGTAGATCACCGGAGATGCGATGATCAGGAAAATCAGCTGATACAGATACCAGAAGATCGGCGCGTAAGCATACCGCGATATCGCCCGCCAGATCTCCTGCACCGTAAACGGGATCACATCACGTCCCACCACCGACTGCATGGCGAGAAGCCGCGATGCCGCCATATATCCCAGATAATAGATGATATTCCAGACCACATAGGGAACCAGAACGCTGAATCCCCGGCTCTTCCACTTTCCTGGAAGCTTGTCCCAGGAAAAGTTCCTAAAAAACAGGTAGGAAGACAGCAGGAAAAAGCCCGGAACAGCAATCTGTCCCAGTCCCACCGATACAAAATTTTCGATCTGATCCGCAAGAATCCAGATGCTATCCTGCGCACCGCCCGAAAACAGATCCACATTATAAGAATGGACCCAGATCACAAATATACTGAATACGAACATCAGCCATGATATCTGGGCATGAAATCGTTTTTCCCCGCCGCCTGTCTCCATACGCACTCTCCGAAGTTTTCTTTTATCTTACCATATCCCATGCGACATTTCCAGTAACTGTTCCTTCAGGACATACATTTGCCATGCTGATCAGAAAAAAGATACCATGCTCTGCTGTTTTTATCAGCAACCCATGCATGCCTGCATTTTATTTGACATTCTCCGAAATTCGCACTAATATTTAGCTCAGTGTAAGTACTTCGAAACACAGCATTATATTTTCGACTTATAGTGTATTTTTATATTGTATACACTTCAAAATACGATATCACATTTTACAGATGCCTCTATTTTGAAAGAAGGTTCTTCATTTTTATGTACAAGTTTCTCGAATCCATCCTGCACATGACCGCCTGGCCAATGACACCACCGGCACCGTATTCTGCCTTTCACATCCTGCTGACGATCTTTGGCACGGGACTCGCCGTTCTTCTCGCCCGGATCCTCAGCAAAAAAGGACCGCGTGAATACGCATCTCTGTCGCACAACAGGACTCAGACCAAGACTGCACCAGAGTCCTATCTGCGCCGGGTCCTTTTTTTCTGCGGTGTGATCCTCGCACTCATGGAACTGTACAAGCAGGCATTCTTATATTTCATCGAATTTGATGGTCGCTACGACTGGTGGTACTTCCCGTTCCAGCTCTGCAGTATCCCCATGTATCTCTGCCTAGCAGTGCCGTTTCTGCGCTCCAGACGGGCGCTTCGCCGCATCGCGACTTTTCTTCAGGATTTCGGTCTCCTCGGCGGCATCATGGCGCTTGCCGTTCCGCCGGGACTCATGCACCCGTACTGGACCATGACGCTGCATGGCTTTATCTGGCACTTTATCCTGCTCTTTCTTGGACTCTTCTGTTGCATGGCGGGAGCGGCAGGACATGAACCGAGGGATTATGTGGAAATTCTCCCGCTCTTTTTCTTCTGCTGCGTGATCGCTTGCATCATCAACATCACTGCAGGCCCGAACGCGGACGCTGATATGTTCTACATATCCCCATTCCATCCATCATCACAGCCGGTTTTCCACCAGATTGCGTGTGTGTTTGGGATATTCTGGGGGAATCTGCTCTATGTCTTTGCAATGGTGCTCGGAGGATTTTTTGTACACATAATTGCCGCACACTTTTCCCAATTATAAAACCGTAATTCGTATTTTCCAACCGTTGTACTCTATGTGTTTCGTTTTCATAAGGTCACTGCGCTTTTTCGCAGCTTGAGTAGATACTGCAAAATCACTGTCCATCAGACATCCACAATCCGGCAGAATCTTCTTTGTCAGATGGCTGGCTTTATCTAATCAAAAAGGCAGATACCCAGTTCCGGTGTTTTCCATCCCTGCATATCTGCCCTTTTATTTCGTCTCATTCCGTATTTTTACAGCTTTATTTCAGACACTTATTCACCCACTCAATAAAGTTCGTCGTGGAGTCCCCAGTGCTCTCTGCCACCGTGTGACCTTCGCCCCAGATCGTCGCAAAGTCCACATCTGCTCCGTAATTCTTAAGCACAAGCGCCAGATTTACCTCCGTCGTGAGCGCCGTATCACTCTGGGCAATTCCCGTGCGGATCCGCCAGTAACCGGCAACTGTGGACTTCTGATATCCATCATAATATGCAGAGAGATAATACAGCGGATTATACATATTTCCGCGCTCAGTCACGGTCTTTCCTTCGGAATCCGTCTTTTCCATCGCCTCGGTGAATGCCGCTCCGTAAGTCTCATCATCATTTAGAAGGTCCGCCAATGTGGCGTCAAAGTGGGATGTTGTCCCGTCGCCATATCCAAATAAGGTATTCTCCGCCTGGCTCTCATCCAGCGCATCAAACGCACCGATCCCTTTCGATGCGCGCTTGCATGCATTTGTAAAGTCCGCGATGCTGGTAATCGTCGCCGTGTTGGTCGCGCTGTCATAGTTGACCCAGGTTCCATCTGCATTCAGGGCATCGATGTAGTCCTGCGCGGTCTCATATGTTCCGGAAAGTGTTACTCCGCCGGTGGAAAGATTCCGGTCAACACCATCCATGGCATAAAAATCAGGTGTACCGTTTCCTGTATCCGGTGTCGCTCCGTCCGCTGCCACCTTACCTTCCGGTGATTTTTCTGGCAGCGATTTTCCATTATTTTCCGGCACTGCCTCTGCGGGAACATCTCCAGCTTTGTTTTCCTCCGTCATGTTCTGGTCAGTTTTTCCATCGTTCTGACCATCTGCCATCTTCCCATCCTGCGGCACCCTGTTTCCATCCGTCGATGCCCCGTCTGGTTTATGACCACCATTTTCATCCTGCGGCGCTCCATCCGGTTTCTTTCCGCCCTGCCCTCTTCCGCCGCCCTGCGGACCTTTTTTCGTTTCGATCGTGTGCGGGAACGTTGTGTCCTCCAGGAAGTTGTTCAGTGAATTCTCTACAACTCCCTTCAGGTATTCATAATACGTTCCTGCCTGATAGATCCCGTTTTCGGATTCTTCAAGTGTCAGCGTGTTCCCGGAAGCGTCTTTAAGACCGAGGTCATTGATATATTTTGCAAACGCCTCCGCCATCTGATCCGACAGTGTCTGTTCCTTCTCCGTGAGGTCTGTTCTCGTATTTCCAAGGTTCCACTCATACGCCTCATCCGCGTAGTCAAGTTCCGTGATCGGGCACCAGCACATGGAACCTGTCACTGCATCACTGACGCCGGAAACTGCCCCGATTACGGTCAGATACGGCTCATAATCTTCGCTGTCGCCGGTTGCACCCAAAAGTGCACTCTGTGCTCCGCCGCCGCTCATTCCGAAGGAGAATACCCGGTCCACATCGCCCGGGATCACGCCGTCATTGTAGCGAATGTACCGGATCGCCGCTTTCAGATCTGTCACACCCGCCGGAGCTCCTGCATCGCGTCCGCGGCATCCTGCTGCCACATAGATAAATCCGGCATCCGTGTAGGACGCGGAATCTGTCACATAGTCTGTCGGAGCTGCCATCGCGGAATATCCCGGCGTGTTGACCGGGATCACGATCGGTGCGGAATCCGCTGTGTATCCTTTGACTGCCGCCTGGTTATTGATCGTACATGTAAAGGTTCCGTCCCCATTATCTTTCGCATTCATATATGCCGCCGGGACAAAAATTCCCAGCGTTTCATATTTCTCATCCGCCGGATCTGCACAGTAAGAAATCCCTGTCTGCCAGTACACCTTATCGTCAGAATTATATTTCCACTTCGTAGAGTCGATCTGCGGCAGTGATGTCACCGCCGTCTCCCCGGCCCGCTCAGTCGCTGCCTGACTCGTCTCCGTTTCCGTCTGCGCCGCGCTGCTTCCGTTTCCTGCAGCATTATTGCTGCATCCGGACAATACCAGCGCCGCCGCTAAGAATAACCCGATCCTTCTTCCAACTCTCACCATGATCTTTTCTCCTTTTCCCACATCATTATGTTCCATGTTTCTGAAACCGGATCATGACGCACTTCACACTCTCACATCCGCGCGTTTCTCTGCTCAATTTCAAACAGGCGTCTCTGACGCCCAATATGCTCAATATATTCACTGGACAATGATCTCATTCCCTGATTCTGTTATTTTTATAGCTTAAAAGCAGTTTGTGAAAATCCTGTGAAAATATTGTGTTAAATTTTCTAATAATCGTGTCTTTTTTGTATCAAAGTTAAAAAAAATGTGCCGCGTCACATTCTCGCACCGAGCGCGGTCGCTTGCGACGATCTTCATCTTCGCGCGAGTGCGCATCTTAGGCACGCAGTGCCTTTTTGTTTAACAGGA
>OODS01001932.1_pt1 | contig 12664 bp, 10 predicted proteins | sample 1671531 | NCBI WGS metagenome assembly OODS01 (sample SAMN06348166, study PRJEB24527) | human gut metagenome | biome: human gut; feature: ankylosing spondylitis patient; material: feces | host: Homo sapiens | place: China | collected 2015-10 | reverse complement strand
TAGAAAACGAAGGAGGAGAAGCGGAAAGAGCGTGATGAGAAGCAAAAGTTTAATAACAATCGGCCGGGTAATAATAGCAACGGTCCGGGCGCTCCTCATAAGAGTCCGAATTCGCCTACTTTGATTAAACCGAACGCTCCTGCTAAACCGGGTGAGGAAGGTGACGCTAAGAAGAAGCGTAAACGTATCAAGAAAGATCGGGTAGACGTGAATAATACGCCGGGTACGAATTATCCGCGCCCGAATCGTGACGATCGTCCGAATAACGACCGTAAGCCTCGCTTGAAGAAGCCGGTGAAAGCGGAAGTTAGCGAAGAGGATGTTCAAAAGCAGATCAAGGAGACTTTGGCTCGCTTGACCAACAAGAATAATAAGAATAATAAGGGGGCTAAATACCGTCGTGATAAACGTGACGCAGCGGTGAAACGTGAGCACGAGTTGATGGAACAGGAAGAACTGGAAAGCAAGGTGTTGAAGCTGACCGAGTTCGTTACGGCCAACGACTTGGCGAACATGATGGACGTATCTGTAACGGAGGTTATCGGTACTTGCATGAGCATCGGCCTTATGGTTTCGATCAATCAGCGCCTGGATGCGGAGACGATCAATATCGTGGCTGAGGAGTTCGGTTATAAGACTGAATATGTAAGCGCGGATGTTGTCGAGGCGATCAACGCTGATGAGGAAGATGATAACGAGGAGGATTGGGTAGCCCGTCCGCCTATCGTAACGGTGATGGGACACGTTGACCACGGTAAGACTTCTTTGCTTGACTATATCCGTAAGGCGAATGTAATTGCCGGTGAGGCCGGAGGTATTACCCAGCATATCGGTGCTTATAACGTGCAATTGGAAGACGGTCGTCGTATTACATTCCTCGATACTCCGGGTCACGAAGCGTTTACCGCTATGCGTGCACGTGGTGCCAAAGTAACGGATATTGCTATCATTATTGTGGCTGCCGATGATAACGTGATGCCACAGACGAAAGAAGCGATCAATCACGCGATGGCTGCCGGTGTACCTATTGTATTTGCAATCAATAAGGTAGATAAACCGACTGCAAATCCGGATAAGATTAAAGAAGAACTGGCTGCAATGAATTACCTTGTTGAAGAATGGGGTGGTAAATATCAGTCACAAGATATCTCTGCCAAGAAAGGTATGGGTGTGGAAGACTTGCTGGAAAAAGTATTGCTCGAAGCGGAAATGCTCGACCTGAAGGCAAATCCGAACCGTAATGCTACGGGTTCCATCATCGAATCTTCACTGGATAAGGGACGCGGATATGTAGCTACTGTATTGGTATCTAACGGTACTTTGAAAGTAGGAGACATCGTATTGGCGGGAACCAGTTACGGACGTGTGAAGGCTATGTTCAACGAACGTAACCAACGCGTCAAGGAAGCAGGACCTTCCGAACCGGCATTGATTCTGGGATTGAATGGTGCTCCTGCCGCAGGTGACACATTCCATGTAGTCGAAAGCGATCAGGAAGCTCGTGAGATCACTAATAAACGTGAACAGCTGGCTCGTGAACAAGGTTTGCGTACGCAGAAGATCCTTACATTGGATGAGTTGGGTCGTCGTATTGCTTTGGGTAACTTCCAGGAATTGAACATCATCGTTAAGGGTGACGTGGATGGCTCTGTGGAAGCGTTGAGCGACTCGTTGATCAAGTTGTCTACGGAACAAATTCAGGTAAATGTTATCCATAAGGGTGTGGGAGCAATTTCTGAATCTGATGTTTCTCTGGCTGCTGCTTCGGATGCGATTATTGTCGGATTCCAGGTACGTCCTTCGGGTGCTGCCGGTAAGATGGCCGACCAAGAAGGTGTTGACATCCGTAAGTATTCTGTCATCTACGATGCAATCGAAGAGGTAAAGGCTGCTATGGAAGGTATGTTGGCTCCGGAAGTAAAGGAACAGATTACTGCAACCATCGAAATCCGCGAAGTATTCAATATTACGAAAGTCGGTCTTGTAGCCGGAGCAATGGTGAAGACCGGAAAGGTGAAACGCAGCGACAAGGCTCGTTTGATCCGCGATGGTATCGTAATCTTTACCGGAAACATCAACGCATTGAAACGCTTCAAGGACGATGTGAAGGAAGTAGGTACAAACTTCGAGTGTGGTATCAGTCTGGTGAACTGCAACGACATGAAAGTAGGCGATATGATCGAGACATTCGAAGAAATAGAAGTGAAACAGACGCTTTGATAGTGATTAGTGAGTTGGTGATTAGTGATTAGCGGCTGCGCGTTAGATTTTACGGCGGTTGCAATAAAATAAAGAAGAGGTGGTAATGTGGTACTTGTCTGTAGAACACCACCTTACCGCCTCTTTCTTTTATATCCTATTGTTTAATCATTAACTACCAACTACTAATCACTAATCACTAAAAAACTAATCACTAAAAACGTGGCAACGATTGATATAATTATCTTTATTGTAATAGGCGCCGGAGCGATTGTAGGTTTTGTAAAAGGCTTCATTCGTCAGTTGGCTTCTATTTTGGGGTTGATAGTCGGGCTGCTGGCGGCGAAAGCTTTGTATGCCTCTTTGGCGGAGAAACTTTGCCCGACAGTGACGGATTCGATGACAGTTGCGCAGGTGTTGGCTTTTATCATGATTTGGATTGCCGTGCCGTTGATTTTTGTACTGATAGCTTCGTTATTGACAAAAGCAATGCAGGTAATTTCGCTGAACTGGCTGAACCGCTGGTTAGGGAGTGGGCTGGGAGCACTTAAGTTTCTGTTGTTAACGAGTGTAGTGATCGGTGCGATAGAGTTTGTGGACAGCGATAATAAGTTAATTAGTGCAACAAAAAAGGAAGAATCTTTGTTATATTATCCGATGGAAACGTTTGCGGGGATCTTTTTCCCTGCTGCGAAGAATATGACGCAACAATATATATTAGAGAATAAAGATGCAACAAGAAGAACCCAATAAATATGTAAAGGAACTAACGCAGGAGAAGTACAAATATGGCTTCACCACGGAGGTGCATACAGACATCATTGAGCGTGGACTTAATGAGGATGTGATTCGTTTGATTTCATCGAAAAAGGACGAACCGGAGTGGTTGCTGGAGTTCCGACTGAAAGCGTACCGCCACTGGCTGACGTTGGAGATGCCGACTTGGGCACATCTCCGTATCCCTGAAATTGACTATCAGGCGATTTCTTATTATGCCGATCCGACGAAGAAGAAAGAAGGACCGAAGAGCATGGAGGAAGTCGATCCTGAACTGATAAAGACGTTTAATAAACTGGGTATTCCTTTGGAGGAACAGATGGCTCTTAGCGGAATGGCGGTGGATGCCGTTATGGACTCCGTTTCCGTAAAGACTACCTTCAAGGAAACGCTGATGGAGAAAGGAATTATCTTTTGCTCGTTCAGTGAAGCCGTGCGGGAACATCCCGATTTGGTGAAGAAATATATGGGCTCGGTGGTAGGTTACCGGGATAATTTCTTTGCCGCGTTGAACTCCGCTGTCTTTTCTGACGGCTCTTTCGTGTATATTCCGAAAGGGGTACGTTGTCCGATGGAACTTTCCACCTATTTCCGTATCAATGCCCGTAACACGGGGCAGTTTGAACGTACGTTGATTGTGGCGGACGACGATTCGTACGTTTCTTATCTGGAAGGATGTACGGCGCCGATGCGGGATGAAAATCAGTTGCATGCCGCTATCGTTGAGATAATCGTGCACGACCGCGCAGAGGTAAAATACAGTACTGTTCAGAACTGGTATCCGGGCGATGCGGAAGGTAAGGGCGGTGTATACAACTTTGTGACAAAACGCGGTAACTGCAAGGGAGTGGATAGTAAATTATCCTGGACACAAGTGGAAACCGGTTCGGCCATCACCTGGAAATACCCTTCCTGTATTCTGACAGGCGATAACTCGACCGCTGAATTCTATTCCGTAGCTGTAACGAACAACTATCAGCAGGCTGATACCGGAACGAAAATGATTCATCTGGGCAAGAACACCCGCAGTACGATTGTAAGTAAAGGTATCTCCGCCGGACATAGTGAGAACTCCTATCGTGGGTTGGTACGTGTGGCCGAGAAAGCGGATAATGCCCGCAATTATAGCCAGTGTGACTCTCTCTTGTTGGGAGATAAATGCGGTGCGCATACTTTCCCTTATATGGATATTCACAATGAAACGGCAGTGGTGGAACATGAAGCTACAACGAGCAAGATCAGTGAAGACCAGATATTCTATTGCAACCAGCGCGGTATTCCGACAGAAGATGCGATCGGACTTATTGTGAACGGATATGCAAAGGAAGTATTGAATAAACTTCCGATGGAATTTGCGGTAGAAGCACAGAAGTTGCTTACTATCTCATTGGAAGGAAGCGTGGGGTGATTTACTAGTTGGCAATTTACGATTTACTATTTGGCTGCGCGCTTGTAGGAGGTAAATTGTCGGTAGTATAGGTTTTAATAGTAAATAGTAAATGGAAAAATAGTACATATAATCATGTTAGAAATAAAAGACCTGCATGCCAGCATTAATGGCAAAGAGATATTGAAGGGTATTAACCTGACGGTGAATCCCGGTGAGGTGCACGCTATTATGGGGCCGAATGGTTCCGGTAAAAGTACGCTTTCCTCCGTATTGGTGGGAAATCCGGCTTTTGAGGTAACAAAAGGTTCGGTCACGTTCTATGGAAAGAACCTGTTGGAGTTGAGTCCTGAAGATCGTAGCCATGAAGGGATCTTTCTTAGTTTCCAGTATCCGGTAGAGATTCCGGGTGTGAGCATGGTCAACTTTATGCGTGCTGCTGTGAATGAGCAACGCAAGTATAAAGGTCTGCCTGCGCTGACAGCCAGTGAGTTTCTGAAACTGATGCGTGAGAAACGTGCGGTGGTAGAGCTGGATAATAAGTTGGCTAACCGTTCGGTGAATGAAGGCTTTTCGGGTGGTGAAAAGAAACGGAACGAGATCTTCCAGATGGCTATGTTGGAACCGCGGTTGAGCATCCTCGATGAGACAGACTCCGGTTTGGATATTGATGCGCTCCGTATTGTTGCGGAAGGAGTGAACAAACTGAAAACTCCTGAAACAAGCACGATCGTTATTACTCACTACCAACGTTTGCTTGATTATATCAAACCTGATATTGTACATGTCCTTTATAAAGGTCGTATCGTAAAAACTGCCGGACCGGAACTTGCCCTGGAACTGGAAGAAAAAGGATATGATTGGATCAAGAAAGAAGTAGGAGAATAACAAATAATAAGTTATGATAGTTGAACAACAATATATAGACCTCTTCTCACAGACGGAAGCGATGATCTGCAAGCATAGCGCCGAAGTGCTGAACGCGCCTCGTGCAGCTGCATTTGCCGATTTTGAACGCCTCGGATTTCCGACCCGTAAGATGGAGAAGTACAAATATACGGATGTGAGCAAGTACTTTGAACCGGATTATGGTTTAAACTTGAATCGTCTGGCTATTCCGGTCAATCCGTATGAAGTGTTTAAGTGCGATGTGCCGAATATGAGTACCGCCCTGTATTTTATGGTAAATGACGCATTTTATAATAGAGCACTTCCCAAAGTCAATCTGCCGGAAGGTGTGATTTTCGGCAGCCTGAAAGAAGTGGCCGGACAGCATCCGGAATTGGTGAAGAAGTATTACGGCCAGTTGGCAGATACTTCCAAAGATGGGGTGACTGCTTTCAATACAGCTTTTGCACAAGATGGTGTTGTATTTTATGTGCCGAAGAATGTAGTAGTAGAAAAACCGATCCAGCTGGTAAATATCCTGCGTGCAGATGTCAACTTCATGGTGAACCGCCGCGTACTAATCATCCTGGAGGATGGCGCGCAAGCCCGTCTGCTGATTTGTGACCATGCAATGGATAACGTGAACTTCCTGGCAACACAAGTGATTGAAGTATTTGCAGGTGAGAACACGGTATTCGATATGTATGAACTGGAAGAAACACATACAAGCACCGTTCGTATCAGCAACCTGTATGTAAAGCAGGAGGCAAACAGCAATGTATTGTTGAATGGAATGACCTTGCATAATGGTACTACCCGCAACACCACTGAAGTATTGTTGGCAGGAGAAGGAGCCGAGATAAACCTCTGTGGTATGGCAATTGCCGATAAGAACCAGCACGTAGACAATCATACAAGCATCGACCATGCCGTACCGAACTGCACCAGCAATGAGCTGTTCAAGTACGTACTCGACGATCAGTCGGTAGGTGCGTTTGCCGGATTGGTATTGGTGCGTCCCGATGCGCAACATACGAATTCCCAGCAGACTAACCGGAATCTTTGTGCTACGCGTGATGCGAGAATGTACACACAACCTCAATTGGAAATTTACGCGGATGATGTGAAATGTTCGCATGGAGCAACGGTAGGCCAGTTGGATGAGGGTGCACTATTCTATATGCGTTCACGAGGTATTGCAGAGAAAGAAGCCCGTTTGTTATTGATGTTCGCATTTGTCAATGAAGTGATTGATACCATTCGTTTGGAGGCACTGAAAGATCGCCTGCATCTATTGGTAGAAAAACGTTTCCGTGGCGAGCTGAATAGATGTCAGGGCTGTGCCATTTGTAAGTAACCACTAATAATTAATAAACGTGGATATTCAAAAGATACGTGAGGATTTTCCGATATTGAGCCGTACGGTTTACGGTAAACCTTTGGTTTATTTCGACAACGGTGCGACGACGCAGAAACCCCGTCTGGTGGTTGATGCGTTGGTGGATGAATATTATTCCGTTAATGCCAATGTGCATCGCGGCGTGCATTATCTTTCGCAACAAGCTACGGAATTGCATGAGGCTTCCCGTGAAACGGTGCGTCAGTTTATCAACGCCCGTAGCACGAACGAAGTTGTTTTTACTCGCGGAACAACGGAAAGCATCAACCTGCTTGTTTCCAGCTTTGGCGACGAATTTATGGAAGAGGGGGATGAAGTGATTCTTTCCGTGATGGAACATCACAGTAACATCGTTCCCTGGCAACTGTTGGCTGCCCGAAAAGGAATTGCCATCAAAGTGATTCCAATGAATGACAAAGGCGAACTCTTGCTGGATGAATACGAAAAACTATTTTCCGAACGAACGAAAATAGTCAGCGTGGTTCATGTTTCGAATGTGCTGGGTACAGTGAATCCGGTGAAAGAAATGATTGCAACGGCTCATGCGCACGGCGTACCTTGTCTGATAGACGCTGCACAGTCTATCCCTCACATGAAAGTGGACGTACAGGAGTTGGATGCTGATTTTCTGGTGTTCTCTGCCCATAAAATATACGGTCCGACAGGTGTCGGAGTGCTTTATGGAAAAGAAGAGTGGTTAGACCGCCTTCCGCCTTATCAGGGAGGAGGAGAGATGATTCAGCATGTCTCTTTTGAGAAGACCACTTTCAACGAACTTCCTTTCAAGTTTGAAGCCGGTACGCCCGACTATATCGGAACTACCGGACTGGCAAAAGCCCTTGATTACGTGAATGGACATGGACTTGAGCAGATAGCCGCCCATGAGCATGAACTGACAACTTACGCTTTGCAACGGCTGAAAGAGATTCCCCGGATGCGTATATTCGGTGAAGCAGCCGAACGGGGAGCAGTCATCTCCTTTCTGGTAGGAGATATCCATCATTTCGATCTCGGAACGTTGCTGGATCGTTTGGGTATTGCCGTGAGGACGGGACATCATTGTGCACAACCTCTCATGCAACGTCTTGGTATAGAAGGAACAGTACGGGCTTCGTTTGCCATGTACAATACGAAATCGGAAATAGATACATTGGTGGCGGGAATTGAACGCGTCAGCAAGATGTTCTAACAATATAAGCCGCTATTCCTGTGGGATGGCGGCTTTTTTTATTCTTTAACTAAAAAAAGATGCCTTCAAGTGCAGTGATTTGAGCTTTTGTGCGTCTAATAGGTAAAGAAACAAAATGTTCATTGAATATTAGGAGGGTCGTGAGACCATGCTCATATTATATAAATTCTCTCTCTTTAACATTAATCGCAGCTATATCGTAAGAAATTACGGTGTAGCTGCAACTTTTTTAGGGGGACTTGCGTCTAACTAAATACATATAACTTACAGATAACTAATAAAGAAAAAACTATGCTGATGACAACCACTCCCATCATTGAGGGAAAACGAATAGTGAAATATTATGGAATAGTTTCCGGAGAGACAATCATAGGTGCCAATGTATTCCGCGACTTGTTTGCAAGTATTCGGGATATTGTGGGTGGTCGTTCCGGTTCTTATGAAGAAGTGCTGCGTATGGCAAAAGATACAGCGTTGAAGGAAATGGAGGCACAAGCAGCTCAAATGGGAGCTAATGCCGTGATAGGTGTTGATTTGGATTATGAGACAGTTGGAGGTAGTGGCAGTATGCTGATGGTGACTGCTAACGGTACAGCCGTAAAGATTGAGGATGACTGAGATAGTTGGCATTGAAATTATAAATCATTATTCATTCCGAATAAGCAGAATGAATAATGATTTATTTAAGGCTCTAATGAGGCATTTTGAATGAAGCTAGTTCCGGTTCGATATGTTCCTGCTTCATAATATCCTCCATTCTTTTCACGATTTCCGGGTGGTATCTGGCAACATCTGTCTGTTCTCTGGGATCAGAATCCAGATCATATAATTGAATTTTCCTGTTTCCTTTAAAAATATTCAATACAATACCCTTCCATTTGCCCATTCGGATAGCTTTTTGGCCTCCGCTATCGGGAAATTCCCAATATAAGAAATCATGTTTATTCTGTTTTTTGCCTAGTAATTCCGGCAAAAAGCTGATTCCGTCCGTAGTCGGGCATTCTACTTTTGCAATCTCACAGAAAGTAGGCATAATGTCCCAAAAGGCACAGATGAGATCACTTTTACTACCGGCTTTTATCTTTTTAGGCCAACTGGCAATCATCGGAACACGAATGCCTCCTTCGCGGAGCGATGCTTTGCCCCAGCCCCATTCACTTTTGAATGGTTTAGCACTATCGAAAAAGAAAGAATCGCTTCCGCCATTGAAAGTCGGCCCGTTGTCACTGGTAAAAATGATGATGGTATTGTCATAGATTCCCAGTTCTTTAAGTTTATTAATAAGTCCCCCGATCTGATCATGGCAGCATAGGTTGCGCGAGGATAACGGCAGGGAAAATAATCTTTATTGCCTGTGTATGGTTTTTCATCTCCAAACTTGTTCACATAATGCTTTACCCATTTTTCCGGTGCTTGTAAGGGAACATGGGGAAGGGGCGTCGTCCAGAATAAGACGAAAGGGTTATCTTTAGTAAGGTCGATAAAGTTGAGTATTTCTTTGTACATCAGGTCCGGTGCATACTCATTGAGAGTATATTTCGCATAGCTTTTTTCTTCGTATGGGTCTGCACCTTTATCCAGTTTGGTGTGGGGGACTACCAATGGATTATTCAGATATTCCCGATGTTCGTTTCTATATAAAAATGGAGGGTAGTAGGTATGAGCTTCTCTTTGGCAATTATATCCGTAGAAAAAGTCAAATCCCATTTTGTTTGGGGTACTGGCAGAACCGGGATACCCCAATCCCCATTTTCCGATACAGGCCGTTGTGTAGCCGGCTTGCTTCATGACTGCCGGAATCATTACCGTTTCTGCCGGAACGGGGCGTTGGCCTTCCAGGGTCGAATCAGCTAATACAGCTTTATGATTCCAAACATCTCCACGTGAAGCCATTTCGTCATTCCCCCGTATATAGGCGTGCCCGGTATGTAATCCGGTAAAGAGGACACAGCGCGATGGAGCTGACACTGCTGTCCCGGAGTAATGGTTGCTGAATGTCATTCCTTCTTGTGATAACCGGTCGATATTAGGAGTTTCAATTAACTGCTGGCCATAACAACCTAATTCCGATATACCCAGATCATCTGCAAGAATATAGATAATATTGGGCTTTTTCTTATTAGCTCCATTCTCTTCCGCAAAGGAAGAGAGTGGAGCTAATAGAGCAAGTCCAATCATAAGTTGATTGTTCTTCATGGTGAATATTAATAGAATGGATTTTGAATGATTTGCGGAGTCTTTTCCAGTTCACTGGCACTGATTGGCAACAGATATTGTGATTTATAGAAATGATTCGTTAATGTCATGTTGGGTTGTGGAGCTTTAAAGAATTCCTCTACACTGGCTCCTTCAATATTCCAGCACAAGAAAGGTTCATCCAGTTTTTCCGCTATTTTCCAACGTCTCAAATCCCAAAAACGTTGTCCTTCCAGATAGAATTCTATTTGTCGTTCCTGGCGGACAAATTGGCGTAAAGTTTCCTGTTCATTTTCTTTTCCTTTCCATTCATCATTTGCATATTTCTGAATAGACTCATCTACTCCTGGGATGCCTGCGCGTTTCCTTACTTTATCCATATATTTTTTAGCGATCTTGAGATTATTGCTTCCCCCAATCTCGATCAAGGCTTCGGCATAATTCAAGTACAGTTCCGCCAGCCGGAATGTGGGGAATGGATATTTGATAATGGTATTAGTGAATCCGGGATGTGTGAACTTCTTGTTAAGATATCCTGTTACCGAATAATGCACCGTCATATCTTTTTTGAAACCATGTGCTCCGTTGAACAACATTCTTAATCCGCCGGGTACATAAGATTTGTTTAAAGGAAGTGCTGCTGCATTATATCGTGCTATTTCGTAGTTGCCGTTATGGAATCCTATCCATGAATAAAAGCGTGGTTCACGATTAAAATGTAGTTTGATAGAGCGATCATTCGGCCTGTCTTCATAATTATTCCCGTCAAAGTTTGCAGGCAGATAAGCTATTTGATAACGGTTAGCATAGTCATAGGTCTTGTCTTTATCGATAGGTAATCCATGCTCTGTATAAAAGAGTTCAACCATTTGCAGGGTCGGTGCAGTGGAGTTGGTTTGCGTGTACGGGATCTGTTTCGTCTGTCTCACCGACGAACGAATTTGTACACCGTATGTTGATTCGCCTCGATTATCTCCCCAGATGATTTCACATAGGTTCTGGTTGTCAATCGTACAATATCTGACTCTGCGCTGAGCTTTTCCGCTTTCGGTCTGGTCTGTGAATCCCGGTTTCTCTTGGGTTGGAGCTCCGGCTTCAACATCTCCGTATAGTTTGTAGCCTGCTTTTTCCGCGTTCTGAATAGCATCCAATGTCACTTCCGCACACTTCTCCCATTTCTTGACGTCGTATGTCTGTGAAATTAGATGTTTCCCATTTTCGTCAACGAAATTACTGTAAAACTCACTGTTTCCGTTGAATAAAGGTGAGGCAGCGTATAAGTGTACACGGGAGCGGAGAGCGCGTGCAACATGTTTGGTAGCTCGTCCGAAATACATAGGATTGTGTGCCTCGACCAGTCCGGGCATTGCTTCGTCCAGCATTTCATCAATAAAAGCTACTACTTCATCGTAAGAACTTCGTGCCGGTAATTCGGATAATTTGGCGTCCAAATCATATTTTTTCCTGATGATGAGAGTGGGACCGAATGCCTGTAAAGAACAGAAGTGATAATAAGCAATTAGAAACTTAGCTTCTGCTCTATATATTTCCCTATCGGCTTCAGTATAAACTTGGGCTTTATCCAGAATATCCAGAAATTCATAGCATTGGCGGACCCCTTTCCATGTCGGCCACCAACGGTGGGAAACGATTGAATTGTTAGTCGGGTTATAAAGCCCCATTGTGAACAACTGTTCCGGTTCGTTGGCTTTATAATAAGTAGTTACTTCTCCTCCGGTCAGTAATGCTGTCGGATACCAGCTTTGGTACGGCTGTGAATCTTGAGAAGTACGGTTCATCGGCATATAAGTATAACACGAATAGAGAAATCCTTCGGTTTTGGACGGAGAGTTGTAAGAGTCTTCCAGTTTGGCACGTTCATCCGGCATTATATCCAGATAATTGCATCCGCTTGTTAAGATGCATAATACAATGATGTAAATATATCTCAGTTTCATATTTTATTATATATTTATCAGTTAATAGTCATCTGAAAACCAACATTAAATGTTCTTTGAGTAGGATAGGACATACCGGAGCCACCTCCCATTTCTGGATCCCATAATTTGAATTTAGAGAATGTTAGCAGGTTGTTGCCGCTGACATAAATTCTCATATTCTTGAAACTATATCCTATTTCCGCATTCTTGAGCTTTAAAAAAGCGGCGTTTCTCAGCCAGAATGTTGAATTCTGGTTATTATTTGTGTTATATGCCGTCGTGAGTCTGGGGTATGATGCATTGGGATTAGGATTATCTGTTGTCCAGCATCCATCTGCTACGTAATCTAATATACCTCTTTTGGCGGTATTGTTATCGTTGGTGAAAGGATGGAATCCGCTCATCATTAATGATACGCGTCCGGTTCCCTGAAAGAATAAAGAGAAGTCCAGATTTTTGTATTTAATGGAAGGGCCGAAACTATATACAATTTCCGGTACACTGGGATAACCTAAGGCAACTTTGTCATATTCATTGATTGCATTGTCCGTACCTCCTAATGCATTCGGAATATCTTTGTACTTAATATCACCGGGCATTAACGGCAGATTGGCAAATTGTTGCGGCAAACTATTGTTAATCATATTTTCGTCGGTAAATAATCCGTCCGCTACATATCCGAAGATTGT
>OODS01001916.1_pt1 | contig 12729 bp, 15 predicted proteins | sample 1671531 | NCBI WGS metagenome assembly OODS01 (sample SAMN06348166, study PRJEB24527) | human gut metagenome | biome: human gut; feature: ankylosing spondylitis patient; material: feces | host: Homo sapiens | place: China | collected 2015-10 | reverse complement strand
AAGAATGTTGGAAGTATGCTTTTTTCAGCACACCCCAACATTCATTATAGAACCGCATTAAAATACTGCCAGACGGTCAATCCGGCTGTACGCCGCTGGGGCGCAGAACCAGATCAATGTCTGACAGTTAAAATGACACAATCGACTAGTTTGTTAACTTAGCTACGTTTAACTTAACGCCCGGGCCCATTGTGGAAGTAAGAGTAACGCTCTTTAAGTAAGCGCCCTTTACTGTGCTCGGTTTAGCTTTGTTGATTGCATCCATAAGCGTCTGGAAGTTGTCCGCTAACTGTTCTTCTGTGAAAGAAGCCTTACCTACTGGCACGTGGATGATGTTTGTCTTATCGAGTCTGTACTCAATCTTACCAGCTTTGATCTCTTTGATAGCTTTTGTAACGTCCATTGTTACGGTACCAGCCTTCGGGTTCGGCATTAAGCCCTTCGGTCCAAGTACACGACCAAGACGTCCAACAACGCCCATCATATCCGGTGTAGCAACAACTACATCGAAATCTAACCAGCCTTCGTTCTGGATCTTCGGGATTAAATCCTCTGCTCCAACGAAGTCAGCGCCTGCAGCCTGAGCCTCATCAGCCTTCGGTCCTTTAGCGAATACAAGGATACGAACAGTCTTACCTGTTCCGTGCGGCAGAACTACTGCACCACGGATCTGCTGATCAGCATGACGGCCATCACAGCCTGTTCTTAAGTGAGCCTCGATTGTTTCATCAAATTTAGCAACAGCAGACTTTTTAACTAATGCGATTGCATCTGCTGTATCATAAAGAGTAGCGCGGTCGATAGCTTTTGCCGCTTCTACGTATCTTTTTCCTCTTTTCATTATAAAAAACCTCCTGTGGTAGTGTCGGGAGTCCTCCCTCCCACGTGATTGTTGCTGTATATGGAGGTCCGTCCTCCATTCAGTTGCTTACGATCAGTCTGTTACGGTGATACCCATGGAACGAGCAGTACCAGCGATCATGCTTGTAGCAGCCTCGATGCTTGCAGCGTTTAAGTCTGGCATCTTGAGCTCAGCGATCTTCTGTACTTCTGCTCTTGTAAGAGTAGCTACCTTTGTTTTGTTCGGTGTTGCAGAACCGGATTTGATCTTTGCAGCCTTCTTTAATAATACAGCAGCCGGCGGAGTCTTTGTGATGAAGCTGAAGCTTCTGTCAGCGTAAACTGTGATAACAACCGGGATGATCATATCGCCCTGATCAGCAGTTTTAGCGTTGAACTCCTTTGTGAACTGTACGATGTTTACACCGTGCTGTCCAAGAGCCGGTCCAACTGGCGGAGCCGGTGTTGCCTTGCCGGCAGGAATCTGTAATTTAATATAACCTGTAACTTTCTTTGCCATAATTAGGCACCTCCTAAATAATGTGGTAATGTCGGGGATTTCCCTCCCACGCGGGCACAAAGTCCGTTTTCCTAAAAAAGGTACGGACGACCGGTCCGGATCTTAGTCCGTTTACGGTCACATTTTCTTGATTTCAGAAAAGCTCAGTTCCACCGGTGTTTCACGGCCGAACATTTCGACGTTGATTGTAATGGACTGCTTGGACTCATTGACGGTTCTAATAACACCGACGGTATCCTTCCATGCGCCGGCCGTAACAACGACGGTATCTCCGACGGCGAAATCTACAACGACATCCGGTGCCTTAAAGCCAAGGCTCATCATCTCTTCTTCTGAAAGCGGCACCGGCTTGGATCCCGGTCCTACGAATCCGGTCACACCTCTGGTGTTCCGTACAACGTACCATGTGTCATCATTCATGATCATATGAATCAGCACATAGCCCGGGAACATCTTACGCTCGACCTGCTTCTGAGCACCGTTTTTAAGCTCGATGACTTCTTCCAGCGGGACGGAGACCTCTAAGATCTGATCCTGAAGACCTCTGTTTTCGATTGTTTTCTCAATGTCAACCTTTACCTTATTCTCATATCCGGAATAAGTGTGTACAACATACCATTGTGCTTCTGACATATCTTCACCTCATCCTTAACCAAGTACAATATTGAGACCAAATTTGATGATCAGGTCAAGGGCTGCGATAACAATCCCCAGAATTACTGTTGATACGACTACAACAACGGTCTCTTTTGTAAGCGTATCTTTATCCGGCCAGATGATCTTATTGAATTCAGCTTTTAAGCCTTTGATAAAGTCCGTTTTAGGGGCTTTCTCATTACTTGCCGTTTCTCCCATAAATTCACGTCCTTCTTGCAAACCGGATTACTTAGTTTCTTTGTGCATCGTATGTCTCTTGCAGAATCTGCAGTACTTCTTTGTCTCCATGCGGTCCGGATGAGTCTTCTTATCCTTCGTCATGTTGTAGTTGCGCTGCTTGCATTCTGTGCATGCCAGTGTAATCTTAGTGCGCACGACTTCCACCTCCGTTTAATTTCTTTGTAAGGCGGCCTTTTCTCTATTCATTGCTATCGTTTTTTGAGCATAAAAAAAAGACCTATATCTTCCATTCGCCCGAATATCATACCATAAGAATTTCGGCTCGTCAAGTATTTCCTTTAAGAACACGGTCTTTCCACGGATTTTTTTATAAAAAAGATATATCCTGCCACACTCAGGCGTCTCCCACTGGTGCAGACAAAAATATACTCTGGCACATTCTCCCGCCAGGCGCAGCAGCCTGCGGCAATCCGCATCTTCGCGCGGTTGTGTAAAAAAGAATGTGCCTTGGCACATTCTCGCGCCTCGCGCGGTCGCTTGCGACAAGCTACATCTTCGCGCGAGTGCGCATCATTGGCACGTTAGTGCCTTTTTTGTGTAATAGGGAATTCCTCAGAATTTCCTATTACACAAAAAAAGACTTCCTGTTTCCACACATTGGAAAGCAGGAAGCCTTCTGAAATCTACAATACCTTTGATAAAAATTCCTTTGTTCTCTCATTCTTCGGATGCGCGAAGAACTCTTCCGGTGGAGCTTCCTCAAGAATTTTTCCCTGATCCATAAACAGCACGCGGTTTGCGACCTCTCTCGCAAAGCCCATCTCGTGGGTGACAACGACCATGGTCATTCCCTCGTTCGCAAGCTCCTTCATGAGATCCAGTACCTCGCCTACCATCTCCGGGTCAAGGGCACTCGTCGGCTCATCGAAGAGGATCACATCCGGCTTCATCGCCAGAGCGCGGACGATGGCCACACGCTGCTTCTGTCCGCCGGAAAGCGTGGACGGGTAAACGTCTGCTTTATCCTCAAGACCGATGCGGCGTAACAGCTCCAGAGCTTCCGCTCTCGCCTGTGCTTTGATCTCTGCCTTTGTCTTCGGCACATCAGGTGCCAGCGTTCCTTTTCTCTTTGCCTTCTTTAACTCTTTACAGCGCACATAGACCGGTGCCATCATGATATTCTCGATCACAGTCATGTTGTTGAACAGGTTGAAGTGCTGGAATACCATACCCATATGGCGGCGGTGGATATTGATGTCCACGCGCATATCGGCGATATCTACGCCGTTAAAAATGATGCTGCCGGAGGTCGGATCCTCCATGCAGTTCAAGCATCTCAAAAATGTACTTTTTCCGGAGCCGGACGGACCAATGACTACAACGATGTCACCTTTATTGATGGTCACATTGATTCCCTTCAGGACTTCCAGATCACCAAATGTTTTTTTCAGATCAATGACGTCTATCACTCTTCTTCAGGCTCCTTTCCATCAGTTTAACAAGAATTGAAATCACCAGCACGAGAACGATGTAGATCGCCGCCATGACAAGATACGGGACCATAAACTCGTAGCTGTTGCTTCCGATATAGTTGAAGGCAACATAAAGATCCGCCGCGCCGACGAAGCTGACAACGGAGGTTTCCTTGATCAGGGCGATAAACTCATTGCCCAGAGTCGGAAGAATATTTTTTACTGCCTGCGGGATCACGATCCGGATCATCGCAGGGCCAAAGCCAAGACCGACTGCACGCCCCGCCTCAAGCTGTCCCGGATCAACGGACTGGATACCGCTTCGCATGATCTCGGAAATATACGCGCCGCTGTTTAATCCAAAGACCACCATGGCAACACGGACGCCCGGCAGCTTGATCCCCATAAGGGGCAGCATAACGTAGTAGAAGATCAGAAGCTGCACGACCATCGGGGTTCCGCGGAAGAGACCTACGTAGAAGCTGCAGACCGCGTTCAGCGCCCGCGGAAGTGTCTTATATTTCGGCAGGACGCGGACCGTCGCGATGATGGTACCGATCAAAACACCGATAATCATGCCGACTACCGCGATCAGAAGCGTATTCTGCAGACCCTGCACAACTTTGACGTAACCGTTTTTCTCAATAAATATCTGTACAAACTTGTTCCATTTGTTCCCGAAGTTTCCCATAATACCTCCAGATAGCAAAAACACAGCGTTTCCTGCCATGTTCCAATACAGTCAAAAAGCGGGAGCGAACCGTATCCTGCCCCCGCTTTTCTGACCGGTGTTTCCAATATTTTTACTGCATTGCGTTGATCGCCTTTGTGATGCTTTCCGCCGGAGCCGCATCAATGATCACGTACTTCACGTTGCCGTTGATCATATCCTGAACTGCAAGAGATGCACTCTTATACGGTACCCACTCTGCCGGAAGTCCTTCAAAGCCCCAGTCATCACTGCCCTCAACAAAGTACTGTGCTGTGGTTCCCTGCTGTCCGCCAATCTTGTCGCTCGCGCTTAAGCCCTTAAGAACCTCTTCTACGGAAGCTGCATCCTTACAGTCATCAAAAGCCGTATCATCTGCCAGTGTAACCAGTCTCTGGGATGCTTTATAATACGGATCGGAGAAAGTTACATATTCTTCTCTCTCCTCGTTGATCGTTAAGCCGGCCATTGCGATGTCGCATTTGTGCTGACCAACAGATAAGCATACTGCATCAAAGTCCATGTTTTCAATTACAAGCTCCTTGCCAAGCTCCTGTGCGAACAAAGCTGCGATTTCCATATCGATTCCCTTGTAGCTGTCGCCGTCAACATACTCAAACGGCTCAAAGGACGCGTTTGTCGCAACAACCAGCTGATCCTTAGAAGCATCATACTCTGCGGATTCTACTGCAGCCGGCTCGCCGTCACTGAAATATTTATCACAGATCTCATTGAAGGTTCCGTCCTCCTGGATCTTTGCGATAAATGCATTTACCTGCTCAAGCAGCTCCGGCTGGTCTTTATCCACGCCGAATGCATACTGCTCATCTGTAAGATCATATTCGATCACCTTAACAACCCCAGCTGCCTCATCTTTCTTTTCTGCCGCAGCCTCACCTGCTGTTGTCTCTGTCTTGTTCTCTGCTGCTGCCGTTGTCTCTGTAGTCTTGCCGCCGCAGCCTGTAAGAAGTGATGCTGCCATCGCAGCAGTTAAACATAATGCAATCGCCTTTTTCATAATATGTTCCTCCTCTAACCCAATACGGATTTGCAACTTTTTCGATGAGACCCACTATACCACAGGCCTATACAAAAAGCAAGTGTTTATGCATGTATTTTTGCATATTTATGCAGTCTCTCTCATTCTATAACCTGTATGCATATCACTTTTTTCCTGTCCTATCTGCCCCCGGTCATGCAGATCACAACGAAATAAACCCGGCTGATTCCCGATGCCCGCAGGGCTCTCGCACACGCCTCGATGGTGCTGCCTGTTGTATAAATATCATCCACAAGGATTACGCTCCTGATCCCCTCCGGGATCTCCCCCGCCGCAAAGGCACCGGAAAGGTTCTTAAGCCGCTCTGCCGCCGAGAGATCCTTCTGCGGCAGCGTCTTCTTATTTCTCACCAGCATTTCCGGTATCACCGGAATCCCCAGCTTCTTTCCGATGACCCGTGCCAGGATCTCTGCCTGATTGAATCCCCGGGTCTTTTTCCTCGTGGCATGGACCGGCACCGGGACCAGGGCATCTGCCTGCATCCGGCGGATTGTTCGTCCGTACCGTGCCGCCAGAGCTGTCCCGTAAAAATCCAGGTACTCTCTCTTATTATTGTACTTGATCTGCGCCATGGAATGCCTCGCCGTCTCATCGTAATTTAACAGGGCGATCCCGTACTCAAAGGCACGTGGATGGCGCATGCAGTCCGGACAGAACTCCAGACTCCCGTCTTCAATCTCTTTTCCGCATTTTTTACATACCGGCGATCTTACAAACGATAGTTTATGAAGGCAGTCCGGGCAGATCATCCGCCCGGAACCGCCAGTGATCTCCCCGCATACAGGACAGCGGCGGGGATATAGAATATCAAGAATTTTATTAAATTTCATGTTATCTCCAGAATCCGATCTTTCAGCCCCGAATACCGTTTCTGCTCCACTTCATTATCCACCATCGCCTGGAACACCTCCGGGATTCCCACGAGGCAGACGCAAGATTTCGCCCTCGTAACCGCCGTGTAGATCAGGTTTCTCGTCATCAGCATCCGTGGTCCCGAATGGACCGGGATCACCACTGCCGGATATTCGCTTCCCTGGGATTTGTGGATCGTGATCGCGTAGGCAAGCTCCAGCTCCTCCAACTGCTTAAAGCTGTACTCCACCATCCGGCGCTCATCAAACTCTACCTCCATCGTCTCCGCGAAGCTGTTGATGGAGCGGATGATCCCCGTATCCCCGTTGAAAACGCCTTCACCCTTATCCACCGGGATTCCGTAGCGGTTGCGTACTTCCCACTCGATCTGATAATTGTTCTTGATCTGCATGACCTTATCGCCCACACGGAAGATCGTCCCGCCGGACTCTTTCTCCTGCTTATTCGGCGCAGGCGGGTTAAACTTCTCCTGAAGCTGCTTATTTAACGCCTCGACTCCGAGAGCGCCTTTCCGCATCGGCGTCATGATCTGGATATCCGACATCTCGGCATGGACATAGTTCGGAAGCTTGTCCTGCACGAGGACCATCATATCCTTCACAATATCCGCCGGATAATCGCGCCGGATAAACAGAAAGTCACGGCTCTTCTTATTTAAAGGAACTGTTTCCCCGTCGTTGATCTTATGGGCATTGACGATAATGTCGCTCTGGGCCGCCTGACGGAAGATCTTTGTGAGCTTCACCACAGGGAACGCCTCCGACGCGATCATGTCCCGGAGAACATTTCCCGGCCCCACGCTGGGAAGCTGGTTTACATCGCCCACAAGGATCAGCCTCGTTCCTACATTCACCGCCTTTAAGAGTGAGTGGATCAGGCTGATATCCACCATGGACATTTCATCGATGATGATCACATCCGCGTCCAGAGGATTTTCCTCGTTCCGTTCAAAATGCATGCCCTCCAGCCGGTTCTCGCCGGAATTGCCGTTGTTTTTTTGATCAACCGTCGGAGCGCCCGTAAGCTCCAGAAGTCTGTGGATCGTCTTCGCCTCGTATCCTGTCGCCTCCGTCATGCGCTTCGCTGCGCGGCCCGTCGGGGCAGCCAGAAGAATATCCATATCTTCCTGCTCGAAATAATGGATGATCGTATTGATGGTGGTCGTCTTACCCGTTCCCGGACCTCCGGTGATGATAAGGAGACCATTGCTCACAGCCTCCAGAACTGCCTGCTCCTGAAGCTCGTCCAGCTCGATCTTCTCCGCCTCCGTGATCTTTTTCAGGCGCTTTTTCACGTCGTCCTCATCGATCTTCGAGTGGAGATTCAGATCATGCAGCATTCTCGCCGTATTGAGTTCCATATAGTAGAACTGCGCCGGGTAAACGATCCGTTTCCCATCCTTTTCCTTCACCACCAGCTTCTTCTCCATCTGGAGATCCACCAGATGTTTTTCCATGTGCTCCGGTTCAACGTTCAAGAGTGCCGACGCATTGGCAAACAGCTCCTCCTCCGGCAGATATGTATGGCCGTTTCCCGTCGCCTGGAGCAGGGCGTAAAAGAGGCCGCTGCGGATCCGGTAATCGGAGTCGGTAAAGATACCTACTTTTGCCGCGATCTCATCCGCGATCTTAAATCCCACCCCCTGGATATCATCCGCCAGCTGGTACGGATTCTCCTGGATCACAGAGTACATTCCCGGACCGTAATGCTGGTAGATCTTCACCGCAAGGTTCATGGAGATCCCATACTGCTGAAGGAACACCATGGCCTGACGCATATCTCTTTTTTCCTCCACCTGGCTGCTGATCTCCATCGCCATGCGCTCGCTGACGCCCTTGACCTCGGCGAGACGTTCCGGCTCCTCTTCCATGATCCGGAAGGTGTCCGCCTTGAACTTCTTTACGATCCTTTTAGCTAAAGCAGCTCCGATGCCTTTGATAGCACCGGAGCCGAGATACCGTTCAATTGCCAGTGTGTCCTCGGGAGCTTTTATCTCATAGCTCTCCACCGCAAGCTGTTCACCGTAGATGGAGTGTTCCACCATCCGGCCCGTCGCCTCGATCCGCTCTCCCTCACTGATGTAAGGAAATGTGCCGACGAGGATATATTCTTCTCCCCCGTCCGCCACGCTTAAGACCGAGTAACCGTTATCCTCGTTGCGGTATTTGATTCTTTCCACATAGCCTGTTACAGTTGCCATTTTTTATTTTTCTGCGCCTTTTCCGCCGTGTGCGAACTCGATAAACTTACCGGTTCCGATCGCAACCGCTGTAAGCGGCTCCTCCGCGATCATTGTCGTGATTCCGGTCTTCTCCTCGATCAGGGCGTCAAGTCCGGAGATCAGGGATCCGCCGCCGGTAAGAACGATTCCACGGTCGAAGATATCGGCCGCGAGCTCCGGTGGGGTACGCTCCAATACATTGTGTACAGCGTCTACGATCTGCATAGCCGGCTCTCTTAACGCCTCAAGTGTCTCGTCGGATGTGACAACGATGGTCTTCGGAAGGCCGGTCACAAGGTTTCTTCCGCGGACTTCCATCGTCACAAGCTCCGGACGGCGGTAAGCCGCGCCGATATTGATCTTGATCTCCTCGGCGGTTCTCTCACCGATCAGGAGATTATGTTTCTTTCTCATATAGCGGACGAGAGCTTCATCGAAGTCATCTCCGGCCGTCTTGATGGATGTACTTACGACCGTACCGCCGAGGGAAATCACCGCGATATCTGCAGTACCGCCTCCGATATCTACGATCATGTTTCCGCATGCCTTGGAGATATCGATTCCAGCTCCGATCGCTGCGGCAACCGGCTCCTCGATGATGCAGACCTCACGGGCGCCTGCCTGGTAAGTTGCGTCCTCAACGGCCTTTCTCTCAACCTCTGTCGCTCCGCTCGGGATGCAGACCGCGATACGCGGCTTTCTTAAAGTTCTCTTTCCTACCGCCTTGTTGATGAAATATTTTAACATTTTCTCGGTTACGGTATAGTCGGAAATAACGCCCTTTCGGAGCGGTCTTACCGCAACGATATTACCCGGAGTACGTCCGATCATCAGACGCGCCTCCTCACCGAAGGTAATTACTTTATTCGTCTCTCTGTCCAGTGCTACTACGGACGGTTCCTTTAAAACAACGCCTTTTCCTTTAATATAAACAAGGATGCTGGCGGTACCCAAGTCAATTCCAATGTCATTAGACATCATCATTGTCGTCTTCCTCCTGTCTTTCTAACTGAATATCTCCTGAATCTATTTCCGCATCCCGTCGTCCGGGACGCGCCTCGCTTCTCTCTATTTCCCATATATAAGAAAACCCTGTTGTTTTCCCAGCTGCTTTGCAAACAGATATCCGGACCGGATACCTCCGTCAGTCTCAACAGGACGCGAAATATCAGTTTTTATTATATACGAAAGGCCTTTGTTTTTAAAGGGGTTTTTAAAATTTTTTACTGCACCCACACGCCATTCCTGTCAACATAATATTGTCCGCCGATCATCTGGCTCGTGAGCATTGCTCCGGATTCTCCACAGTAATACCACGCGCCGTTCGTCTGCACCCACTGATTTTTCACCATCGCCCCGCCAGAGCCGCAGAAATACCACTGGTTATTATTGAGGACCCACTGGTTTTCTGCCATATAGCCGAGCTGGTTAAAATAATACCATACATGGTTGATCAGCTTCCAGTTCGCCACCGGGTATGTCTTATCCGGATTGCACCACCACCAGCCGACGCTGTCGCGAAGCCATGCACCGTCCGCCGTGTTGGAAGCGCTGGTACCCGTTCTGTCTCCGGAGCCTGAAGACCCATTTCCATAGTAGTTGGAGGCTGCTGTCCGGTTTGCGTAGATCGCGGATGCCCCGTTTCGGTCAACATCCTTCGGCTCAGATTCCCGCCAGCTGCTTTCATCACTTCCACGGACGGCTTTTACCCGGAACGTATAGCTTCCTTCTTTTGTAAAGGATCCGCAGAAATTATAATAGTTGTTTGTCGTTGTATAGGTGGATCCCACCATATCTCCGTCCCGGTACAGACGTACCTGATACTTTTTCGCGTAATCCGTTCCTTCCCAGTACGCAACGCCGCCATAACTGTCATCCCAGGTCAGGTCGTAGGCATCCAGTTCATAATCCTCATCATCATACTCCGTGTCAATCTCCGAAATTTCCTGAAGCGTTACATAGACATATAATTTCGAGGAGCTTCTCGTAACGGAAGTCACCCTGTTTTCGTCATTTCCAAGGTATACATCCGATTTACTGAGTCCGGTTGAAAATGTATAATCGCTGTCCGCTCCAATGGTGATCTTTACCTTTGGCTTTGTGTCATCATCCCAGTCCCCACTCGGCTCATTCGTGACGGATACTTCATCCACATAACAGCCGTCATCCGATACCTCCGCTTCCACCTCAAGATTGTCTGAAGCTGTCAGCACTGCATTGATGTCGATCGTAACCTCCTCGATCTTCTCCGATGCCATTGCCGGAAATGCCAGCATTGCCGTCATAAGGAATGCTGCGGGTACGAATATCATTTTCTCTTTCTTCATAGTGAACCTCCCCGTCCTTCTCTCATTTGGTAAAGACCCCGTCTGTCAGCATATTTCATTCCAGAATTTGCACGCAGCCGGATCACATCTTTCTTATAGTATACCAGACGTTTAGGACTCATTTAAGTTTAATTTTCCCGCCAAACTTCGGCAATATTGCGGCAGGTCTCTGGCAATTCCGCGTCGTGGAATTTATTGTCTGTCTCCGCGGCATTATCGGCCATATTTAGACACGTCTCTTCATGATTCGTTAAGTAAATTCACTATCTTTTAATTTTTTACTCACAATTTAGACACATTTTGTCATTATAATACAATTACGTTATCCGAAAGGATAACCTGCCTTTGTTTCAAGTGTTACACTTGAACACACAAAGCTTTTTCATACTCATACCTGTCGGAGGCAACTCTGGCAGGTCCCCCTAAAAAATTGATACTTTCCATACTCCCCTTAGGGACTGCAGGAACGGCTGCGGTCCCTATTTTTTTACCCATGATCTCCGCATTTTTTCACACTTCTATCGACTCTTCCCATCCCATTGACTTTCATTCCATCTCACGGTATAGTAAATGTAATAACATTACCCGGATGCAGGACGCTGTTCACCGGTGCTGTCTCTGCACTGCGGTTCATTACATGAGGTGAGAATTATTATGAAATCGATTAAACGTATCGCTGCAGCCGCATTATCTGCTGCACTCTGTTTTTCTATGGCTGTTCCGGCCTATGCCGACCACTACCAGACTCCGAAGTCCATCAAGGGCGTTCTGATCAACGAGCACGCCCAGATCCCGGATGTCCTCGAGGTGGGCGCATCTCAGGTCGTTTTAAACTTTCCAATGTCCTGGGCATTCAGCAGCCAGTTATCTGTCTGCCAGGATCTCTACACAAAGCTTGATCAGGCGGGTGTCACTGTGACACTGATCGTCCTGAACGACTGGGCGGCAGCGAGCTACAGCCCGTCCCTTCTTCCGGTATCCCAGCCAACCGGCGCAAGCTACTACGCGTTCAACACCTTAAACGATGCAGGCGTCCAGTCCATAAGAGATGCCGCAAAGCGCGTCACAGAGGCATTCAAGGACTGCGTTTCCAACTGGGTCATCGGCAATGAGATCAATGATGGACAGGCATGGAACTATATCGGTCAGATGGACATTGATACCTACTGCTCCAACTACGCGACCGGTTTCCGCACCTGGTATGACACCATCAAAGGATCCAACAAGCTGGCAAATGTTTATATCCCGTTTGACTTCCGCTGGAACTGCGGACAGGTCGAGGGCTTCAAGTACGGCGCTATGGACATGATCCCGCGGTTAAACAGCTGCCTGAAAGATACCGACTACGGCATCGCATGGCACGCATATCCGGAGACCTTCGAGGATCCGGTCTTCACCGATGATATCTACACACTGGAGAAAGCAGATACTTATATCATCAACCTGAAGAATCTCCACATTCTGACCGACTACATGCAGCAGGCAGACATGCTCTCCCCGGCAGGAAAAGTCCGCCACCTGATCCTCTCCGAGCAGGGCTTCACATCCGATTCTCCTGCCCACAACGGCCAGTGCCTCGATCTCCAGGCTCAGTGCATCAAAGAGGCTTACGAGACAGCAAAGGCAAATCCATATGTTGAGGCATTCCTGTTGAACCGCATGAAGGATGAGCAGGGACTTCTGGATGCGCATTATGCGTTCGGCCTCATCGATGTGAACGGAAATAAGAAGCCGAGCTTTGAGGTTTATAAAAATCTTCAGTAATTTCCCAATGCCTGACTGTCCGCGTTAGGGATACAATAGACAGCCAGATACTTTTACAGTGAATTACCCACCACTTAATTTTGAAGAAATTTGAAGTGGGGGCTTC
>OODS01001896.1_pt1 | contig 12799 bp, 10 predicted proteins | sample 1671531 | NCBI WGS metagenome assembly OODS01 (sample SAMN06348166, study PRJEB24527) | human gut metagenome | biome: human gut; feature: ankylosing spondylitis patient; material: feces | host: Homo sapiens | place: China | collected 2015-10 | reverse complement strand
GTAAGTTTCTCGTTGGTTAAAAATTCCATAAAGCTATCTATTTAAAGGTGAATAATCTGTTATTTCTTTTTGTCGCTACAAAGTTAACACTTTATTGACCTGATTGTTCATTGAAAATAGTTTTATCAGATAACGAAAAGTTATAGCTGGCTGATTGAAGGATCTGTCTAAAATAGATTATCTTTGTATCCTATATTATATAAATGGATAAATATGAGCATCGAATTAGGAAAATTCAATCAGCTTGAAGTTGTAAAGGAAGTCGATTTCGGGGTGTATCTCGACGGAGGAGAGGAGGGGGAGATTTTGTTGCCCACCCGTTATGTGCCCGAAGATTGTAAAATAGGAGACTTTTTGAATGTCTTTCTTTATCTGGATATGGATGAGAGATTGATTGCCACTACGCTGACTCCGTTGGTGCAGGTAGGGCAGTTTGCCTGTCTGGAAGTGGCATGGGTGAATCAGTTTGGAGCTTTCTTGAACTGGGGGTTGATGAAGGACCTGTTTGTGCCGTTCAGTGAGCAGAAGATGAAGATGCAGGTTGGACGGAAGTACGTGATTCATGCACATTTGGATGATGAAAGTTATCGCATTGTGGCTTCGGCAAAGGTGGAACGCTATCTGTCGAAAGACAGGCCGGAGTATGCTTCGGGGGATGAAGTGAATATTCTCATTTGGCAGAAAACGGATTTGGGCTTCAAGGCAATCATAGACAATAAGTATAGCGGTTTGCTTTACGAAAACGAGATATTTTCTACATTGCAGACAGGTATGGAGATGAAGGCTTTTGTGAAACAGGTGCGCGAAGACGGCAAGGTGGATTTGATCCTTCAGAAACCAGGCTTTGAGAAGATAGATGATTTCTCGAAAACCTTGCTGAATTATATCAGGGAGAATGACGGAAGGATCAGACTGAATGATAAAAGTCCTGCGGAAGATATTTATGCTACATTTGGTGTCAGCAAGAAGACCTTTAAGAAAGGAGTGGGTGACTTATATAAGAAACACCTGATAACCTTGCACGAAGATGGCATCACTTTGGCAGACTCCTAATCAGAATAGGGAAATCCCTATGTATGAATAGAGAGAATCACTGGGGTGGGGAGTTTCCTCGCCCTATTTTTGTAGTATCAGATTAAATAAAGAAGTAATAATAAAAACTAGATAAGTTATGCGTAAGATAATAATAAGTTTCTGCATCCTGTTATCCGCTCTCTCTTTACAAGCGCAGTCCGTCAGCGGAATCCGTATTGACGGTGGTAATACCCCTATTCTTGTTTACTTTGGTGGAAACCAGATGTGCTTGCCGACTACCACTTGCTTTGTAGCTAACCTGGATCGGGGATATTACACGGTTGAGGTTTATGCTACCCGTTTCACCCGTCCGGGAGAGCGTGTTTGGAAAGGGGAGAGGTTGTACAACGAACGTGTTTACTTCGACGGAAGAGGTGTGAAAGATATTTTTGTAGATGACCGTCATGCCAATGTCCGTCCGGGCAGACCGGGACAAGGAGAACACCGTCCGAATTATGACCGTCACGACAGGGTGATGAACGATCAGCTTTTTAAAACGTTCTATAATAATCTGAAGAAAGAACCGTTTGAGGATGATCGCATGGCATTGCTTAATACTGCATTGGCAAATTCAGATTTTACGTCTGCCCAATGTCTCCAAGTGACAAAGCTCTATACTTTTGATGATGACCGAATGGCAATCATGAAAAAGATGTATCCCCGGATTGTTGACAAGGAGGCTTTCTTTACGGTGATTGCTACACTGACGTTTTCTTCCAATAAGGATGAAATGAATAAGTTTGTGCAGAACTATGGCAGACGCTGATACTAACTATTAAAACTATATGGCTATGAAAAAGATACATATCATCCTACTGTTGGCATTGGGACTGGGAGTCAGTAGCTGTTTTACCAGCTATATTTCTAACAAGCAGGTTATGGGTGTACAGCAAGGGATGACTCAAAGAGATGTTGAAAGTATTTTTGGAAAACCGGATTACCGACGTTTCGACGGTGATATGGAAGAATGGGAATTTCATCGTGATAACGGGACGCCTGTTTTGACTTCGGAGCCCATGACAATCATTGTTCAGTTTGCCAATAAAAAGGTGATCAGTATGGATACATTCAAAGGCTATGGCAGACCTTCGCCGCATCCGGTCGTAGTACCTCCTCCTACTGTCACTACTGTTGAAGTTGTTCCCGGTCACCAGTCGGAAGAAATTCGTCTGATGACGGATACTGAGTTTAATAACTTCATCGAGAAGTTGAAATTCACAATTATGAGTGATGACCAGAAGAGGTTGATCGGACAGATGTTGGACAAGCATGATGTTACTTCAAGCCAATGTGTGAGAATTGTAAAAGAGATTTCTTATACGCCCGATCAGGTTGAGATGATGAAGAAACTTTATCCTTATGTAAGGGATAAGCAGAATTTTAATAAGGTGATTGATAGCTTGTTTTCCACTGTGTATAAAGATGAAATGTACAAGTTTATCAAAGAATATCATCAAACAAATAAATGATGAAGCGAATATTATTTTTACTCTTTGCTATCGGGCTGACTGTCGGTACGACAGCGATGGCTGGAATGAGCACTAGCAAAGTGCGTAAGGAAACACGCTTTCTTACTGATAAAATGGCATACGAATTGAGTTTGAGCACTCAGCAATATAATGATGCGTATGAGATTAATTACGACTTTATTTATTCTGTTCGTAATATCATGGATTATGTGGCCCGTGGCTATGAATGGGCATTAGATGATTATTATGAAGCTTTGGATATTCGTAATGATGACCTCCGGTGGGTATTGAGTGACGCACAGTATCGTCGGTTTCTGGGAGCTGATTATTTCTACCGCCCGATTTATATTACCGGCGGAAGATGGAGTTTCCGGGTTTATGTGAATTATCCGAATCGTAGTTTGTTCTACTTCGGTCTGCCTTATCATTATCGGACTTACTGTGGAGCACATTATCGCCCGCACCTTCATCACGTAAGTTTCTATCGGGACAGATATAATTTCAGACATTATCCTACTCCGTATCGGGTAAGAGAGCAGAGATCTTTCCATTCTTATCGTCGTTCGGATTTTGGTTCGGTTCATTTCCGCCCGAATTCTTCCGTCCGTCCGCACAATGCACCGACTCGTCCGGGGGTAACGGGACGTCCAAGTCCATCACAGCGTCCGAGTCATAATTCACGACCGGGAACATCAACTCGTCCCGGAACATCAACTCGTCCCGGAACATCAACTCGTCCCGGAACGGCAACGCGACCCGGAACGACAACGCGGCCTGGCAGTTCTTCACGGCCCTCAACATCAGTTCGTCCTGAATCAGATCGTAGACCGACGGGAGGTAGCAGTACGACAGCAAGCCGTCCTAATCGTGAGAGTAGTAGCTCGAGTACAAGTAGAAGAAATGATAGTCGTCCGTCCGGTAGCGGCAGTAGCTCTTCGTCTGGTAGAAATAATCGTTCCGATAGAAGTAACACTTCCACTAGCCGGGGCAGCAGTTCCGGTCGCAGTAGCAGTACTTCCGGTCCGAGCCGTAGCAGTAGTTCTAACCGGAGCAATGTTTCCGGTGGAAAAACGGAAAGACGTTCCTCTTCCGAAAGTACGAGAAGCAGCAGTCGAAGTTCTTCTTCCCGTTCTTCAGAGCGAGACACCAATTCAAGAAGATAACCTATTCCTTTAATTATTTATATCATTGCTCCTCAGCGGTAGGAGAGCTAGACTCCGGTGTTTTGCCGGCTAGACTATTCAGGGCATCGCCCGTAACTTGGATTTCGGGGCGGATAGTATCCGCCTCGATTTCACTTATCAAACCTTTTTGGGCAAGACGTCCGGCAATGAGTTTATAATATCCTTCCATGCTCTCTTTCAGTTTTCCGTTTTCTGCGAAAGAACTGCGGAAATGTTTGGGCTTCGGGATGATAGAAGCCAGGAAGATACTTTCTTCCGTAGTCAGTTGGGAAGGACGTTTGTTGAAGTAGTAGGCGGAAGCCTCCTGGATGCCGTAGATTAGCGGGCCCCATTCTGCAATATTCAGATATACCTCATACATCCGTTCTTTCGAAGTCAGTCTCTTTGTTTCTATGATCCATACAATCAATGCTTCTTCCAGTTTGCGGGCAAAGTTTTTATTTTTGTTCAGAAATACATTCTTCACTAATTGCATTGTGATAGTGCTTCCGCCACGTGCAAAACGTTTGACTTGCAAATCGTAAATCAACGCTTCGCGGAGTGCATCGGGCAGGAAACCATGATGATAATAAAACGCCCCGTCTTCACTTTGCATCACAGACATTTGCAGGATCGGTGAAATGCTGTCAAGTGGGGTGAAATGTTCCCAGGAAGGGCCGACGGGGAAAGTGCGTACTGGCATTCCATTTTCATATGCTGTGTAGACAAACTCGCCTGACATCTTGGACAGTTGGGTATCGCCATATTCTACAATTTCGAAATTCCTCTCTTTCAACTCTGATTCTAATTTGAGACTATCCAATTGTGCAAAATCAATATCCAACAGGAAATGATAAGCTAACTCACCACTTGTTTTGATACCTTCCAGGTTGTTGAACAGGCCTTTGGGCAGAGAACTGAACAGCTCGTCTGCCGGAAACCATGATTTGTCAACGGCTGCAGTGAAATGCCATAAATCTTTTTTCTTTTTGGCTCGTAGATAAGGATGAACCTGAATTTTATTGAATATAACCGTAGTGGTGCTATCCAATTCAAAAGAATGGTCGCTAATGTTCATTTGATATCCTAAATGTCCGCGGTCGAGATGAATCACTTCGGGAGACAGTACTTTGTGGAATATATCAAGTCCGTTTACTTTCGCTTTTCCGTTGAGATATAGCTGGTTTTTTCCATTACTTTCTTTGGTCATGCTATAAGATAAGGTGTCAAAAGTGACTTTCGCACCAAAACGGCGGGTAATATAAGGTATAGAAACTTTTGTGGAATCGGCAGAGTATAGCTTTGCCATTAATGTATTGGCAGATTGTTTCAGTTCGCCATCAGCTATCCAATGCCGGGTTAGTGTATCTTCGTGTATCTCAATGGTTGACCGGAACTTATTCTCTTTGATGATAAAAGAAGGGAATACCATAGAAACGAAGTTGCTGTCTTTTCGTTCAGTGATATAAATCTGTTTTAATTGTCCGTTTTCAGGTAGAAAACCGTAGCATAAATTGAGTAGTTTGTTTATTCTTTCCGCATAATTGATTTCCGTTACGGTTTGACCGGATGTTTGTGATGGAACTTTCCGGTCTTTTTTAAAGAGAAAATCATAATTGGCGATGGAGTCTTGCTTTGTAAATGTGAGTCTGATATCTTCTGCTGCTATGTAGCTTACTTCTATTTTCTTGGTGAGTAATTTCCAAAAATTCAACTTGATGCGGGTTGATGCTAACGTGAATAGTGTATCCCGTTGTTCGGGGATAACCGAAAGGCCTTGGAGAGATATTTCATTTAAACCATTCATCTCCAGTTTGTCGTAATGAATGCATAACCCGTGTGTCTGCTCGATACGGGATGTGTGTCGGTTGACTATGCTCCGTAGAAGAACGCTGCGACCTGAGTAGATACAAATGAGGCAGATGAGTATTCCTCCACTGAGAGCTAGCGGAAGAATACGCTTTTGGCTATTTGTTTTCATCATTTACCTTTTAATTATCGGATACAAAGGTAGGTAAAAAAATGCATTAAACGTGATGGACAGCCTTTGAAGGACAGTCCGCCGTTCTTTTTTTATTTGATAAGCGGTAAGTATTCTCCGTAGCCTTCCTCTTTCATTTTTTCTTTCGGAATAAAACGAAGAGAAGCACTATTGATACAGTAACGTAATCCTCCTTTTTCTTTCGGACCATCCGTAAATACATGTCCTAGGTGGGCGTTTCCGGTTTTACTGCGTACTTCGGTACGTGTCATTCCATAAGAAGTATCTTTCTTCTCTGTAATCAAGTCCTTTTGAATCGGTTGGGAGAAACTAGGCCAGCCACAACCGGAATCGAACTTGTCGGTCGAAACAAATAGGGGTTCTCCGGTGGTGATATCTACGTAGATACCGGGACGGTACTCGTCCCAGTATTCATTCCGGAAAGCAGGTTCCGTAGCATTTTTCTGGGTGACGGCATATTGCTCTGCCGATAATTGTTGGCGAAGGACTGTGTCATCCGGTTTTTGATAAACTTTGGACTTGGGAGCATTGGCTTTGCGTGCCATTTCAAATAAAGCCGGGTTGATATGGCAATAGCCGTTCGGATTTTTATCCAGATAATCCTGATGATAGTTTTCTGCCGGATAGAAATTTGTCAATGGTTTTACTTCTATGGCAATGGGATTTTTATATTGATCCGCTAATGCCCGGACAGCCTGATTGATAATAGCGATATCCGCTTTATTAGTATAATAAATCCCCGTTCTATATTGCGTACCGCGATCATTTCCCTGCCGGTTGAGGCTGGTAGGATCAATCGTTTTAAAATACAGATCAAGAAGCAGACTTAAATTAACTGTTTCGGGGTCATAGACTACTTTCACCGTTTCAGCTGCATTGGTTTCTCCCGAACATACCTGTTGATAGGTCGGCTGGTTGATAATACTGTTGGCATAGCCTACCTCGGTACTTTCTACTCCTCTGATTTGTTTTAGGAAATGTTCTGTTCCCCAGAAACATCCTCCTGCAAGATAAATTTCTGCTGCGATGATAAAGTGTTTCATATCCGTTGGTTCTTTCTATAGTAACGAATGAACCGGCGGATATGTTTGAAGTATTTCTTGTAAAAAACTCAATGGCGTTTTCTATTCTATGATTTCTCCTTTATAGAAATCCAGAATTTTAGTACGGAACAGATAATCATATTTAGCCTGTAACTTGTCAGAGAGTGCTTTAGTCAGATTCAACTTTGACTCATTATATTCCACGAAAGTTGCTTTACCGTTATTGAATTTCTCGCTCATTAACCGGAAAGATTCTTCATTGGCTTTCACTGCCACTTCACTGGAGTTATATTTACTTTCTGCTGCCAGAGCATTGTACCAGGCTTGTTGGATTTCTTTGTAAAGAATCTTTTTGGTATTATCTAGTTGTAAACTGAGATTTGCTTGTTGTAACCGGGCGGTTCGTACACGGTTTCGTGTAGCGAAACGGTTAAAGATAGGGACACTAAGATTAAATCCGATATATTTGTTGAGGTTATTTTTCATCTGGCTGCTGAAACTTCCCTCTGATTTACCACTCACTGTATAATAGTTGCTTCCGAGTCCGGCACTGAAAGATAATTGCGGATAAAAATTACTTTGAGCGATACGGATGTTCTTCTGACTACCTTGCAAGCGATATTCCGCTGCTTTAATGCTAGGTTTGTAGGCAAGCGCTTGTGTATATATATCATCCGGCGGAGTTAGCGCTTCGAATTCCAGTTCTTCTTTCGGATTTTCGAGAATGAAACCTTCGGGAGTCGGTAACTCAAGCAGTTGGCTGAGGTCTAGCAATGATAATTTATATGTATTGTCCGCTTGTACGGAAGTCATTTCATCTTGTGCCACACGTGCTTGTGCTTCAGCCACTTCCGATGGTGAGGCTTTACCTACTTCGAAGAGTCCTTTGATGCGTTTCAACTGATCTTTGCTCAAGTTCGTCTGATTAAAGGCGACTTTGCTTAACTCCAGGTTAAATAGAACTTGCAGATAAGCAGAGGTAACGTTGATGGCTATATCTTCTTTAGCTTTGTTCAGGTCCTCGATAGCGGCCCTAAGATTCAACTTGGCTAATGAATATTGATTTGATAACTGTAAACCTGTAAAAATCGGTACATTGGTCCCTAAGCTGAGGCTCGTATTCGCGCTATTGATATCACTGTAGGAGTTATCTACCGGCGAGGCACTACGTCCCCAACTCCAATTCTGACTCGCACTTCCGCTTAGATTCGGGAGGCGTGCCCATTTGGCTGTATTTACGTCCACTTTATTTTGTTCTGCTTCATTAGCTGTCTGGCGAATATTGATGTTATGCTCGATAGCATAATCAATACATTGCCGCAACGTCCAGGTTTGCGAAGAACCGTTCTGTGCCTGTGCGGAATCTACTCCTGTTCCGGCGAGTAGAAAGATAGCTATGGTTTTATAGATTGTTTTCATAGAAAATGAATTATTTGTCTTTTTTCTCGGCGCCGCGAATTTTGTCATTGGCAGTCACCCCTTTCTTAATCTCAATTTTGATACCATCACTCATTCCTGTGGTCACTTGTGTACGTTGGAATTTCTGTTCGGGTACGGAATCAGTCATGATATATACAAATGTAGAATCACCTTTAAATTCAACGGTGCTTTCGGGTACTGCCAGTACCTTATTGGCACGCTGCAATACAATTTCCGCATTCGCCGAATAACCGGAACGAACCTGTACGGAGTCCGGAACTGAAATAGCAGCTTTAATTTCAAACTGGTTAGCTCCGTTAGTCTCTACTCCTTTAGGAGATATATATTCCAATATCGCGTTGAATGTCAGATTTTGTAAAGCTCCGATAGTCAACTTAAGCGGCATACCTTCATGGATGCGGCCTACTTCTGTTTCATCAATATTACCACGGAAAATCAAATCATTCATATTGGCTACCGTAGCAATAGTTGTTCCGTCATTGAAGGTGTTACTCATGATCACCGAGTTTCCGGCTTTTACCGGTACGTTCAGAATCAGTCCGTCGATAGTAGAACGAATCATGGTACTGCTGAATGAAGCACTGTTTTTGGTAATACCTTCTTTTACGATTTCCAGGTTATCTTTGGCAGTCTGCTTTTCTTCGCGTGCCTGTTTGACGGCTACTTCACTTTTCTCATATTCTTCCCGGCTGATTAGTTGGTCCTCATACAGTTTCTTCACGCGGGAAAAATCCGTTTCCGCCTGTGTTGCATTAATCTCCGCCAGACGGACACGGCTTTCTGCCGAGTTTAACTGTCCGAGTTCGGGGATAACCTTTACCTTGGCTATCACCTCACCTTTCCTCACTGCTTGTCCTGCCTCCTTGTATACTTCGTCAATAATACCCGAGATCTGGGGCTTGATTAGAATTTCATCTCTTGGTTCTACTTTTCCGGTAGCTACGGTGGTCTTTTGCAGATCAGTCACTTCCGGCTTGAGGGTTTCGTAGACAACAACCTTCGGGCGCGACTTCTGATAAAGGAATACGAACGTTCCGACGAGGATTATGGCAACAATTACCAATAATACGATTTTCAGATACTTTTTCATCTTGATTATATATGTTTAATTTTTAATTCTTTATTCAACTTTCAACTCTTCCTTCTCAATACTCAACTTCTACTCATCTCTGATTGCTTCAATCGGCTTGATAGCCATTGCCCGATAAGCAGGTGCCAGGCCGGCTAACATCCCCAATGCAGCCAGAAGTGCGCAAGTGCCGACCGCTAATCCGAAGCTGACTTGAAAATGGCTGTCTCCTCCGTTTGAACTGGCTAGCATATCTGCTACTTGCAATATCATTACGGCAAAAGAAATCCCGAACATTCCGGCAATCGTGGTGAGCACCATACTTTCCGATAGAATCTGTTGCAGGATATCTTTCGGACGTGCTCCGATAGCCCGGCGGATACCAATTTCGGTCGTGCGTTCCTTTACGGTCACCATCATGATATTGGATACACCGATAGCACCTGCCAGTAACGTTCCTAATCCTACCATCCAGACCAATATATTAATGCCGTTGAATAAGTTGTCTACCATAGAAAACATCGCTTCGGCATTCAGATACATAACTGCTTGTTTGTCGTTAGGGGCGATATAATGGGCAGCTTTGATAATCTGTTCCATTTTCGGTTGCAGTTCAGACACCTTGACACCTTGTTTGGCTGTGAAGCATACTACATCAATCTGCCCTCCCAGATTATAAGCCTGTTGCATGGTGGTGAAAGGTAGAGTGACGGCTTCCGAAGCTCTTCCTTGTATATTCATATCTCCTTCGGAAGAAGACATCCCGATCACCTGATAATAAATCCCGTCTACTCTCACGTATTTGCCGCACGGGTTCTCTCCCGGTTTGAAAAGGCTTTCATAAATTCGTTTGCCGATCACACAAACTTTTCGCGCTTCGCGTATATCAACTTCATTGATAAACCGTCCATACGCCATTTCCTGTGATTCGATGTGGAGATAATCGGGGTATAGTCCTTTTACACTGCAATCATATTTCTTATCTTCGTATACAGCTTTAGATCCCCAACGTGCAACGGAGGGGGTAATGACTTCCACTTCTTTGACCTGCGAACGAAGGCGTTCGATATCTGTAGATTCCAGATTCCACCACCTTCCTTTGCGAAAACCTTTATACGCTTCTCCTGTCCTTTGTGAAGCTAGGAAACCGGAGTTAGTCGCAAATCCTTCAAAGTTCTTTTTTAGCATATATTCCAGTCCCTGTCCGCCGCCAATAAGGGCTACAAGCATAAAAATTCCCCAGAACACACCGAATGCAGTCAGCAGACTTCTTGTCTTATTTCTTGTGATAGTGATGAGGATTTCCTCACAAGTATCTATGTCTATTCTCATAATCTTAATCTGCTCTAAGTGCTTCGATCGGCCGGATACTGACTGCTTTCCGGGCAGGGAACAATCCGGCTAATGTTCCAGCTATTATTAATGTGAGTGTAGCTTGTATGGCGATTCTGATGTCGACAGTAGGATTCAGAAAAACCGTTTCTGTCCACATTCCGGTATCCATTGTCTGATTGCCGAAAGCGTTGTTCATCCATTCGGTTGCTCCGATACCGGCCACCATGCCTATATATCCGAATATTGTGGTAATAGTGACACTCTCAACGATAATCAGCCAAAGAATAGAAAGCGGTTTGGCGCCGAGTGCTTTGCGGATACCAAATTCGCGGGTACGTTCTTTTACCGTAATCAACATGATATTGGAAACTCCGACAATTCCGCTTAGTAATGTAAAAATACCGATAACCCAAATCGCTATACGGAGCATGGCCGACCCCTGCTGTTGTTGTAGATAATTGGTAAATCGGTTCCATATCCAAATTGCACTATGGTCGGTCGGGTCAAAACGATGATTGGCTCCCAAAACTTTGCGGTAGTAGGTTTCAAACTTCTCATTGGCTTCTATTGTTTCCAAATTTTTGGTAGTCATGATGAGGTTATTCAGTTTGTCACCCTTATTATAAATGGTTTGCAGAGTACTGAAAGGAATGTAGGCGTCGCTGTCTCCGCTGTCTCCCTTGTCGTTATAAAGTCCAACCACTTGATAAACCACATTGCCGGCATTGACAAACTGTCCGATAGGATCGGTATGGGTCTTGTCGAATAAGATTTCAGCAGTCTTCTTATGGAGCACGATCACTTTGCGTCGTTCCCTGATATCAATCTCGTTGATGAAACGTCCTTTGAAGAGTTTTACAACTTCTACTTCCGTATGATTGGGATATACACCGGAAAGACTCAGGCTTACATACTCTTGCCCGAAACTAAGATTTACGCCTCCTTGCCATACCGTTCCACCGGTATTGATGACATGATCCGGGAAATACCGGTTGGTAGCGTCTACGTCTTTATTGTCCAGTTGCACCCGTCTTCCTTCTTTCAATCCATCGTAGGATTTACTTGTCCAACCCGGGAAAATCTTGATAGAGTTCATCGCCCGTTCCGAAGCCGATTGCTCGAATGCATGAATCAGTCCGTTGCCTGCACCCAATAGGACGATAAGCATGAATATTCCCCATGCTACGGCAAATCCCGTAAGGAAGGTCCTCAGCTTATTGCGTTTGATAGTACTATAAATTTCTTGCCAGATGTCAATCATGATATCGTTTGTATAGTAGTATATTTTGATTTATTTCATGATACCGTTTTTGCCGAAAGGAGAAGCGTCGTGATCGATGTTGTCTTCAATTCGTTCAATGATACCGTCTTTGATGTGGATGATTTTATCGGTCTGGTTGGCCACTCCGCTTTCATGGGTGACCACTACAATCGTCATTCCCATTTTATGCAGGTCTTTCAGGATTTGCATCACTTCTACTGAAGTTTTGCTGTCCAATGCTCCCGTCGGTTCGTCAGCCAGGATAATTTGCGGTTGGGTGATGAGTGCTCGGGCGATAGCTACACGTTGTTTCTGACCGCCGCTCATTTCGTTGGGCATATGGTGTGCCCAGTCTTTCAGTCCCAATCGGTCGAGATATTCCAGTGCAAGTGCATTTCGTTTCTTTCGGCTGATCCCTTGATAGAATAAAGGAAGTGCAACGTTTTCTACGGCGTCTTTGAAGGAAATTAAGTTGAATGACTGGAAAATAAATCCGATCATACGGTTCCGGTATTCGGCAGCTTTGGTTTCGCTCAAGTTCTTGATAAGTACGTTGTTCAAGTAATAATCTCCGGTATCGTAGTTGTCGAGGATTCCCAATATGTTGAGTAAAGTTGATTTCCCAGACCCGGATGCTCCCATGATAGAAACAAATTCTCCCTGTTCAATGTTGAGATTGATACCTTTAAGTACATGGAGAGGCGCTCCGTTGTTGTAGGTCTTGTTGATGTCCGTTAGTTGTATCACAATTTTCTTTATTTAGTTCCTGTTTTCTAATAAATTTCTACTATTAGACGGCTTCAAGATACGAAAAGTTGCAAGGTGGCCGAACTTTTTTCTAAAAACATTTTGTAGACTCAATCTTCTTTACGTAATTTGTGTGCAGTAAACTTAATGATTAACTAACCCTTTTAAATAAAAGTATCATGAATTCAAACATGGA
>OODS01001893.1_pt1 | contig 12814 bp, 8 predicted proteins | sample 1671531 | NCBI WGS metagenome assembly OODS01 (sample SAMN06348166, study PRJEB24527) | human gut metagenome | biome: human gut; feature: ankylosing spondylitis patient; material: feces | host: Homo sapiens | place: China | collected 2015-10 | reverse complement strand
TCCCTCCTTCTGGTCTTTGATTCAGTATAGAACATCCGTTCTTGTTTGTAAAGACCCACGGGAAATTTGCCGTTTTTTCATTTAGGGACTTGCAATTTCTTCCGCGCTGTCATATACTATGGCCAGAAACCAACTGAATACTTTGTCTTCAGGGCGGGGTGAAATTCCCCACTGGCGGTACAGTCCGCGACCGCCTGCGCGTATGCACAGGCGCTGACTCGGTGAAACTCCGGGACCAACAGTTACAGTCTGGATGGAAGAAGATGAGTACGGGAAAGCCGTGCGTTTTGTGCGCGCTCCTTTTTCGTTTGTTCACCTTGGAGAAGTCAAAGCATCCAGGGTGTTTTCAAATGAAAAAAGGAGTGTATTTTTTATGTCTGAACCCAATGCCAACGCAATCCCCTCCACCCGTGCGGCCAATCGGAGCCGCACCCACAAGCTGACTATTTCCGCAATGCTCTCCGGCGTGGCCTTCCTGCTGATGTTCATTGAATTCCCCATCCCGGCTCTGATCCCCTCCTTCGTAAAGCTGGACGTGTCCGATCTGCCGGAGCTGTTGGCCGCCTTCTCTCTCGGCCCTGTCTACGGCATCGTGGTCACCTTCCTGAAGAACCTGCTGTTCTCCGTGCTCCACGGCACCTCCTCCGCCTATGTAGGCGAGCTGTTCAACTTCGTGATGGGCAGCGTGTTCTCCTTCTCCGCCGGTTACATCTATTCCCGGAATAAGTCCCGCAAGGGCGCTCTGATCGGCGCTGTTGTCGGCGCCGCGCTGATGGCGGTCCTGTCTGTACCCTTCAACTACCTCCTGGTGTATCCCGCCTATGTGGTGTGCTACGGTCTGCCTCTGGACGCCATCATCGGTATGTATCAGGCTATTCTCCCCTCCTCTGACAGCCTCATCAAGTGCCTGACCATCTTCAATATGCCCTTCACCTTCTTCAAGGGAATGCTGGACGTGGTCCTCTGCTTCCTAATCTACAAGCCCCTCTCTCCCCTGCTGCACAAGTAAACTGATCCGCATATATCGATCCTCACAAGCCGATGCGGTCCCTTTCGGGGCTGCATCGGTTTTTTGTTATGCGTCTTGAAAAACTCCAAATTACCTGATTGCTGGCCTGCGCTGCACCACTAAATATATAAGCGCCACCAGAACGGCAAAAGCCGCATACAGAAGGGCCTCTGCCTTCACTGAAACGGTCACCGCCTGCGGCTGATCCACCCCGTTTCCGCTGTCAGAACGAATTCTTACCTCTTGCGCGGTTTTTTACCGAAATTCAGCATTTTTGATCTCAAATTCCATAGTTAACCCCTTGACAAAGGCGGGTATCTGTGCTATTTTACCAGTATAGTTTCGGATATTCGTTGTGTGTTCATATATCCGAACATCAAAAAACTTTTCAGCCTCCCTCTACTGCCTTGCGGAACACAGCTCTGAAAGATTGGAGTCCACCTTTATGGAATATCACAATCCAACCCTGCGGGTCCTCCGGATTCTGGAGTTGATCGATGCCAATTCCGGCGGCCTGAGCCTGTCGGAGATCGCCAATCTGCTGGACCTGCCAAAGGGCACCATTTCCCCCATTCTGAAAACACTGGCCGCCACCAATTACGTTGTGACGGACGGCAGTCTCTACAAGATCGGTCCCCATACCTTTGAATTGGGGCTGTCCTACGCCAGCGGCCAGAACGCTCTGTCCATTATCCGCAGTGAAATGCGCAGCATCGTCTCCCAAGTAGACGAAGTCTGCCAGATGGGTGTGCTGGTAGGGCAGGACGTGCACTACCTCTTAAAAGAGGAAGGCCACGCCATCATCTCCATCATCAGCGATGTGGGCCACCACCTCCCTGCTCATGTCACCGGCCTGGGCAAAGCGCTTCTCTCCGGCCTGACGGACGATGAGGTCCGGCAGCTTTACGCGGGATACCGCTTCTTCCCCTACACGCCAAACTCCATTATGGATCTTGATACCCTCATCGCGGCGCTTCAGGACATCCGCAGCGCCGGGATCGCCTATGAAAGCGAGGAATCCACCGCTGAGATCTGCTGCGTGGCAGTCCCGCTGGCTGAAAACGGTCAGGTCAAGGCGGCCATCAGTGTAACCACTCCCAAGTTCCGGTACACCGATGAAAAAAAGCAGCAGATCACCCAGCTGCTTCTGAAAAAACGGCAGTTGATCGAAGAGAGCTGCCGCATTCAGAATTGCAGACTGGTTTTCTGACCTTCATGTGTTACCATCTGCGGATGGTGCCTATATATGTAAAAACAGCATATTCAGATAAGAAAGATAGGAAGGATCTTACGTATGAAGAAAAATTACGTAGTCATGGACGGCAACACGGCAGCCGCGTACAGTGCGTACGCCTTTACCGAGGTGGCGGCCATCTACCCCATCACCCCGTCCTCCCCCATGGCGGAAAAGGTGGACGAGTGGTCTGCCAAGGGCAAGAAGAACCTGTTTGGTTCCACAGTGGACGTGATCCAGATGCAGTCTGAGGCCGGCGCTGCCGGCACCTGCCACGGTTCCTTGCAGGCTGGCGCCCTGACCACCACCTTCACCTCCTCTCAGGGCCTGATGCTGATGATCCCCGCCATGTACGCCATGGGCGGCCAGTTCCTGCCCAGCGTCATGCACATTGCGTCCCGCGTGGTGACCTCCAACCATCACTCTATCTTCGGTGACCATACAGACTTCATGACCTGCCGTATGACCGGCTACGCCATGCTGATGTCCTCCTGCCCTCAGGAGGCCATGGATCTGGCCGCCGTGGCTCATCTGTCCGCCATCAGCGGCCGGTACGCCTTCATGCACTGCTTTGACGGTTTCCGTACCTCCCACGAGATGCAGCGGATCGAGGCTCTGGACTATGAGGATCTCCGTGGTCTGGTGGATCAGGAGGCACTGCAGGCCTTCCGCCATCAGTCCCTGAACCCTGAGCATCCCACCAACCGGGGCAACAACGTGAACCCCGACGTCTACTTCCAGTGCAAGGAAGGCGCCAACGTCAAGGCCAATGCCCTGCCCGACACCGTCCAGCACTACATGGACGAGATCAACAAGCTCACCGGCCGTGATTACAAGCTGTTCAATTACTACGGCGCGCCCGACGCTGAGGAAGTCATCGTGGTGATGTGCTCCGCCAGCGAGACCGTGAAGGAGACCGTGGATTACCTGAACGCTCAGGGCCGCAAGGTGGGCATGGTGCAGATCCACCTGTTCCGTCCCTTCTCCGTGAAGCACTTCGCCGCCGCCATCCCCGCCACCTGCAAGCGGATCGCCGTGCTGGACCGCAACAAGGAGACCGGCTCCGTGGGCGAGCCTGTGTATCTGGATGTTGTCACCGCTCTGAATCAGGCTGGCCGCGGCGATATCCGCGTGGTGGGCGGCCGGTACGGCCTCTCCTCCAAGGACACCACCCCCGGCCAGATCGTCGCTGTGTACGACAACCTGAAGCAGGAGACTCCCAAGAACAACTTCACCATCGGCATCAATGATGATGTGACCTATACCTCTCTGGACTACAAGGAGATTGAGCTGGCCCATCCCGGCCAGATCAGCTGCAAGCTGTGGGGTCTGGGCGGCGACGGCACCGTGGGCGCCAACAAGAACGCCATCTCCACCATCGGCTTCGTGGGCGGCAAGTACGCTCAGGCTTACTTCTCCTATGATACCATGAAGTCCGGCGGCCTGACCCAGAGCCACCTGCGCTTCGGCGACGAGCCCATCCGCAGCACCTATCTGGTGTCCTCCGCTGACTTTGTGGCGGTCCATGCCCCCACCTATGTCAAGAAGTACGACACCACCGAGGATCTGAAGGAGGGCGGCACCTTCCTGCTGAACTGCCCATGGACGGTGGAGGAGCTGGACGCGCACCTGCCTGCCAAGATGAAGCGCGATCTGGCCCGGAAGCACGCCAACTTCTACATCATCGACGCTGCCAAGCTGGCACAGGAGATCGGTCTGGGCAAGCGTACCAATAACATCCTTCAGGGTGCCTTCTTCGCCCTGACCAAGGTCATCCCCATGGATCTGGCCATTGAGGATATGAAGAAGAACAACTACAACTCCTACTTCAAAAAGGCCGGTCAGAAGATCGTGGACCTGAACGATCAGGCCGTGGATCTGGGTGTCAGCGCCGCTGTGAAGGTGGAGATCCCCGCCTCCTGGGCAGACGCACAGGACGCTCCCGTCGTGGAGCCCAAGGGCCTCACTCCCTTCGTCCGGGACATCGTCATGCCCATGGACCGTCAAAAGGGCGATCAGCTCCCCGTTTCCGTGTTCCAGAAGTACGGCGTTCTGGACGGCACTTGGGAAAACGGAACCTCCGTGTTCTCCAAGCGCGGTGTCGCCACCAAGGTCCCCAAGTGGGATGGCAGCAAGTGCATCCAGTGCAACCGCTGCTCCATGTGCTGCCCCCATGCCGCTATCCGCCCCGTGCTGCTGACCGAGGAGGAGAAGAAGTCCGTTCCCGCCGGGTTCGAGACTGTCCCCGCCAAGGGTCTGGGCAAGGATTCCCCCTATTCCTTCCGGATGCAGGTCTCTCCCTATGACTGCCTGGGCTGCGGCGTGTGCCTGACCGCCTGCCCCGCCGAGGGTGCTCTCACCATGACCTCCTTCGAGGACATGAAGCCCGAGCAGACCCTCTTCGACGAGGTGGCCATGAACGAAAGCTACCTGAAGAAGGACGTTATCAATGACAAGAGCGTGAAGAACGTCCAGTTCGCAAAGCCCTACTTCCAGTTCTCTGCCGCCTGCGCTGGCTGCGCCGAGACCACCTATATCAAGCTGCTGAGCCAGCTGTTCGGCGATCGGATGTACATCGGCAACGCTGCCGGCTGCTCCTCCGCCATCTCCGGCGGCGCCCCTATCCTGCCCTACTGCAAGGACTGTCAGGGTCACGGCCCCGCTTGGGAGCACTCTCTGTTTGAGGACAACGCTGAGTTTGCCTACGGCTTCTTCCACGCACAGGATTCCATCCGCAAGGAGCTGCTGATCCGTCTTGAGGCCATCAAGGCCGCCGGTATCGCCGTGGAGGCTGTGGAAGCCTATGAGAACGGCTGGAAGAAGACCGAGACCTCCCGTATCGTCACGGACGCTCTGATCGCCGCTTTGGAGCAGGCGGAGCAGACCGAGGACGTGAAGTACGTTCTGGAGAACAAGGAATATCTGGCCAAGAAGTCCGTGTGGGCTGTGGGCGGTGACGGCTGGGCCTACGATATCGGCTACGGCGGCATCGATCATGTGATGGCCCAGAACCGTGACGTGAACCTGATGGTGCTGGATACCGAGGTGTATTCCAACACCGGCGGCCAGTCCTCCAAGTCCACCCCCACCTCCGCTACCGCCAAGTTTGCCGCCAGCGGCAAGCGGGTAGCCAAGAAGGATCTGGGTGCCATGCTGATGCAGTATGGCTATGTGTACGTCGCCCAGGTGGCCATGGGCGCTGACCAGGCCCAGACTCTGAAGGCTCTGCGTGAGGCTGAGTCCTATGACGGTCCCTCCATCGTGATCTGCTACTGCCCCTGCCTGGAGCAGCACATCAAGGCCGGTATGGGCACCTCTCAGGACGAGATGAAGAAGGCTGTGGAGTGCGGCTACTGGCATCTGTACCGCTATGATCCCCGCCGGATCGCCGAGGGCAAGAACCCCTTCCAGCTGGACTCTCCCGCGCCCGATACTGACAAGCTCATGGACTTCCTCATGGGCGAGAACCGCTTCGCCTCCCTGAAAAACAACTTCCCCGACAAGGCCGACGCCCTGTATGCCAAGGAAGTTGAAGACGTAAAGGCCCGCTACGCCAAGTACAAGAAGCTGGCCGAGGGCTAAACCTCCGTTCCTCCTACATTCCCTATTATCCTTCCCTATTATCCCTCTCTCAAAAAGGAAGCGTTCCGGTTATCCCGGAACGCTTCCTTGATTATATCGAGATACATTTATCCACCGATATCTTTGCTGCCGATTCCAATAAAAAAGCATGGACGGTTCCCGTTAATGGGCCCCGTCCATGCTTTTTGTTTTATCCGCAGCAGGCATCTACCAGCAAGCGCAGCAATTCGTCCTTTCCGCTGCCCTTTTCCGCGGAAAAGGGGATCAGAGTATCCCGCTCCGTCAGTTCCAGCGTCTCCCGGATCAGCTCCAGCGCCGGTTCCACCTGACTCTTTTTCAGCTTATCCAGCTTGTTGGCCACCACGATCTCCGGGCAGCCGGTTTGGCGGAACCAGTCGTGCATGACCAGATCGTTGGCCGTGGGCTTATGCCGGATGTCCACGATCAGAACACCGGTGGTGATGGCGTCCGCCTCCCGCTGGAAATAGGTCTCCATCAGCCGGGCCCAGCGCTCTTTTTCCGAGCGGGACACCTTGGCATAGCCGTATCCCGGCAGGTCCACCAGATACGCCTTCTGGTCGATGAGGAAATAGTTGATGTGGGTGGTCTTTCCCGGCGAGGCGCCCACATAGGCCAGGTTCTTTCGGCCCACCAGCCGGTTGATCACCGAGGATTTTCCCACGTTGGAGCGGCCCGCAAAGGCGAACTGGGGCAAACCGTCCCGCAGAAAGTCCTTGGGCTCTCCGGCGGAGCGTACAAACTCCGCTTTGTTGAAATTCAGAGGCATACGTCCCTCCCTTTACTGCCGTAAGGCTGCTTCTTTACTGTTTTCCACCGGCAAAAATGCAGGGATCGCGTCGGCTTTTGTCTCCACTCTGGAGGGGCAGAACACCTCGGCAAACACCTGATCCACCGTCTCCACCGGTATGAACCGCAGCGCCGCCCGGACGGTCTGGTCGATCTCTTCCAGATCTCTGGCGTTGTCCTTGGGGATCAGTACCGTGTGGATGCCGTACCGCTTGGCGGCCATGGTCTTTTCCTTCAGGCCGCCGATGGGCAGCACCCGGCCCCGCAGCGTGACCTCTCCGGTCATGGCGATTCCCGCCTTGATCTTGCGGTTGGTCAGAGCCGACAGCAGCGCTGTAGCCATGGCAATACCGGCGGAGGGGCCGTCCTTGGGCACCGCTCCCTCTGGGAAATGGACGTGGATGTCCTTGGTCTTATAAAAGTCCGGATCGATCCCCAAGGCTTCCGCCCGGCTCCGCAGGCAGGACAGAGCAGCCTGAGCGGATTCCTTCATCACGTCGCCCAGATTACCGGTCAGCTCCAGCTTGCCGGAACCTTCCATCACATTGACCTCGACCTCTAAAATCTCGCCGCCGGCCTCCGTCCACGCAAGGCCGTTCACCACACCGATCTCCTCCTGATCCACATGGATGGAGGGGGGATAGGGCTGCATATCCAGCAGCTTCGGCAGGTCCTTTTCCGTCACGGTCACCCGCTTGACAAGCTTCGTCAGCAGGCGCATATCCGCCTTCCGGCAGACGGCGGCCAGCCGCCGCTCCAACTGGCGGACGCCGGACTCCCGGGTGTAGTCCCGGATGACGGCCCGGAGGGTCTCCTCGTCGATCCGCAGGCTGCCCTTCTTCAGGCCGTGTTCCTTCATCTGCTTGGGCAGCAGATGGTTTCGGGCGATCTGCAGCTTTTCCTCATCGGTGTAGCTGGACAGCTGAATGACTTCCATCCGATCCAGCAGGGGCCGTGGGATCGTATCCAACGAGTTGGCCGTGGTAATGAACATCACCTGAGAGAGGTCCAGCGGAATTTCCAGGAAGTGATCCCGGAAGGCGTGGTTCTGCTCGCTGTCCAGCGCTTCCAGCAGCGCGGAGGCGGGATCGCCCCGGTAATCGCCGCTGAGCTTATCGATCTCGTCCAGCACCAGCAGCGGGTTCATAGCGCCGCTGCGGCTGATGGCCTCCACGATGCGGCCCGGCATAGCGCCGATATACGTTTTCCGGTGGCCGCGGATGTCGGCCTCGTCCCGGACGCCGCCCAGCGAAATGCGGCTGAGCTTCCGGTTCAGTGCCTTGGCAACGGACAGAGCGATGGAGGTCTTACCCACGCCCGGAGGGCCTGCCAGACAGATGATCTGCCCCTTCCCCTCCGGATTCATCTGCCGGACGGCGATGGTCTCCAAAATCCGCTCCTTCACCTTTTCCAGGCCGAAGTGATCCCGGTCCAGCACCTTCCGGGCCGCGTCCACATTCAGACGCTCCTTCGTATATGTACCCCAGGGCAGTTCCAGGCACACGTCCAGATAGTTCCGGATCACCGAAGCCTCCGCGCTGACATAGGGCTGCTTTGCCAGCTTGTTGATCTCCTTTTCCAGATGCTCCCGGGTCTCGTCCTCTAATTTCAGTTCCGCCAGCTTTTGACGGTATTCTTCGATCTCGTTGTCCTCGTCCTCGCCCAGCTCGTTTTGCAGAACCCGGATCTGGGTCCGCAGGATCTGTTCCTTCTGCTGCTGAGCCAGCTCATCCCGGACCTTGCCTTCCATCTGGCGCTCATAGCCCAGCACATCCCGCTCCCGAGCTAAGAAGCCGTTCAGCTTCCGCAGCCGCACCAGCGGAGACAGTTCTTCCAGAATTGCCTGCTTATCGTCATACCGCAGAGCCGTATTCTGGGCGATAAAATCCGCCAGATACCCCGGCTCCTGGCAATCCAGCACCGCCGCAGTGACCTCCTCGGCCACATTGCCTGCCAGATGTGCATAATCCTGGAACAGGCCCCAGGTCTGCCGCAGCAGGGCCTCGGTTTTCGGGCCGTGGCTCACGGCAGCGGATTCCTCCACCACCTCCACGTGGCCCTGCAAATAAGGCTCCGTCTGCCACAGGCGGCGCAGCCGTGCCCGGCGTCCGCCCTCCACCATCACCCGCAGGGAGGTTTTTCCCAGCCGCAGGATCTGGGTCACCCGGGAAATGGTGCCCATGGTGTAAAGGTCCTTCTCCCCCGGACGGTCCGTGTTCAGTTCTCTCTGGGTCACCAGAAAGATCTCCTGACCGGATTCCATGGCCACTTCCAGGGCCTTGATGGAAATACGGCGCTCCACGTCAAATGTCAGGTTCGTATGAGGGAAAACCGTCAGGCCCCGGAGGGCCAGAACGGGAAGATTCAAGGTGTTCGCTTCCATAAATTGCTCCTCTCTGGAGAGTTCAAAGAGGGGGAGAGGCACTGCCCCTCCCCCGTGTTATACCCAAAAGGGCCGTCAGGACGCCGACTTCGGCGTACCGGACTCGCTCCGGCTCTCACTTCTGCCGGGGTTCAGCTTCACGGAATAGTTGATCTTGTCGGGATCGTGGGTCAGTTCCGGCTCTGCCGTACCTTCCACACACTCCTTGGTAACCACCGCTTTCACAACGGTCTCGTCGGAGGGGATCTCGTACATGACCTTGGTCAGCAGGCCCTCCATGACCGCCCGGAGGCCACGGGCGCCGATGTTCCGCTCAATGGCCTTATCAGCGATGGCGTTTAGGGCGTCCTCCGTGAATTCCAGATCCACATCATCATATTCCAGCAGCTTCTTGTACTGCTTCACCAGCGCGTTCTTGGGCTCCTGCAAAATTCGCACCAAATCCTCCCGCTGCAAAGCGTTCAGCGGCGCGATCACCGGCAGACGGCCCACCAGCTCCGGGATAATGCCGAATTTCAGAATATCGTGGGGCTGCACCTGAGCCAAAAGCTGGCTGACATTCTTTTCCTTCTTGCTCTGGACATTGGCACCAAAGCCGATGGCCTTCTCGTCCAGCCGCTTTTCGATGATCTTTTCCAGACCGTCAAAGGCGCCGCCGCAGATGAACAGAATGTTCTTGGTGTTCACCTGGATGAATTCCTGGTGGGGGTGCTTCCGCCCGCCCTGGGGGGGAACGTTGGCCACAGTGCCCTCCAGGATCTTCAGCAGAGCCTGCTGCACGCCCTCGCCGGACACGTCCCGGGTGATGGAGGTGTTCTCGCTCTTGCGGGCGATCTTGTCGATCTCATCCACATAGATGATGCCCCGCTCGGCCCGCTCCACGTCGAAATCCGCCGCCTGCAAAAGCCGCAGCAGGATGTTCTCCACATCGTCGCCCACGTAGCCGGCCTCAGTCAGGGTCGTGGCGTCGGCAATGGCGAAGGGCACCTTCAGAATACGGGCCAAAGTCTGAGCGAACAGCGTTTTGCCGGAGCCGGTGGGGCCCAGCATCAGAATGTTGCTCTTTTGAAGCTCCACATCGTCGCCGCCGCCGAAATAGATCCGCTTATAGTGATTGTAGACCGCCACGGACAGCGCCACCTTGGCGGCTTCCTGTCCGATGACATATTCATCCAGCACCGCCCGGATCTCCTTGGGGGTGGGCAGCTGATCGGGGACGTCCTCCAAGGGAGTGGTCTCCGGGCCGTCGAACCCCTCGTTCAGAATGCTCATGCAAAGCTGCACGCACTCGTCACAGATGCGGACGCCGGGGCCCTGGATCATACGATGGACCTGCTGTTCCCGCTTTCCGCAGAAGGAACAGCGCAGGGCCTTTTTGCCTTCGTCACTCATGGTATTACCTCTTTTACTTCTTAGCAGTGATGATCTTATCCACCAGACCGAAGTCCTTGGCCTCGTCAGCCGTCATCCAGTGGTCCCGCTCGGAGGCCGCCTTGACCTCTTCGGCGGTCTTACCGGTGTTGGACGCCAGGATCTCATTCAGGTTCTTCTTGATCCGCAGGAAGTGCTCCACGTCGATCTCCATGTCCGTGACCTTGCCCTGGGTGCCTGCGGAGGGCTGATGGATCATAATTTCGGCGTTAGGCAGCGCGATCCGCTTGCCCTTGGCGCCGGAGGACAGCAGGAAAGCTCCCATGGACGCAGCCATGCCCACGCAGATGGTAGACACGTCGCACTTGACGTACTGCATGGTATCGTAGATGGCAATGCCGTCCGTCACGGAGCCGCCGGGGCTGTTGATATAAAGCTGAATGTCCTTATCCGGGTCCTGGGCCTCCAGATACAGCATCTGGGCCACTACCAGACTGGCGGTGGTGGCGTTGACCTCCTCGCCCAGGAAAATAATCCGGTCATTCAGCAGACGGGAGAAAATGTCGTAGGACCGCTCGCCGCGGTTGGTCTGCTCTACAACATAAGGGACTAAGCTCATAAGTTGACCTCCTTTTGTAACGCGGCACATTTACAGCGCAAATCGTGCCTGATAAACCATTCTCTCATGATACCACGGGTACCATGAGAGAATGTGTCGAATCTGTAAAATGTACCGTGATCGCCGCGAAAAAGTTTCGCCTTTATTCGGCTTCCTTTTCTTCCTTCTTGGCAGCCTTCTTAGCGGGAGCCTTCTTGGGCTTCTCCTCGCCCTCGGCGGTCTCAGCCTTCTTGGTGGTCTTCTTGGCAGGCTTCTTCTCCTCGCCGTCCTCGTCCGCCTTCTTGCGGGTGGTCTTCTTGGCAGGCTTTTCCTCAGCGGCCTCCTCACCCTCGGCGTCCTCTGCCTTCTTGGCAGTCTTCTTGGCGGGCTTCTTCTCCGCCTTCACGGCGGTGGCGCTGTCCACCACCACGGCGATGGCCTTCTGGCTCTTCAGCTGGTCCTTTACCTGCTCAGCCTGGAGATACTTCTTCACGGTCTCCAGATCCATGCCGTACTGGTCGGCCATCCGCTGGAACTCGGCCTCCACCTCTTCATCGGTGGCGTCGATGTTCTCCTCCTTGATGATGGCGGCCATGGCCAGATCCATGCGGACCTGCTTGAGAGCGGGCTCCTTGGCGTCGGCCAGCAGCTGGGCCTCATCCATGCCGGTGGCCTTCATGTACTGGTCGTACTGGAGACCCTGCTGGGCCAGCTGCATCTTGAAGTTGTCCAGGAACTGGCGGGACTGGGCCTCCACCATGGCGTCGGGCACATCGGCGGTGATGTTCTCAGCCACCTGCTCCATCAGGGCGTCCTCGAAGGCGCGCTTCACGGTCTCCTCCCGCTCGGCGGTGATCTTCTTCTTCAGATCGGCCTTCAGGTCCTTCAGAGTGTCGAACTCGCTGACGTCCTTGGCGAACTCATCGTCCAGGGCGGGGATCTCCTTCTCCTTCACCTCATGGACCTTCACCTTGAACACCACTGCCTTGCCGGCCAGGTCCTTGTGATAGTCCTCCGGGAATGTGATGTCCAGGTCCTTCTCATCGCCGGCCTTCACGCCGACAAGCTGCTCCTCAAAGCCGGGCACAAAGGTGTGGGAACCCAGCTCCAGGCTGAAATTCTCGCCCTTGCCGCCCTCAAAAGGCTTGCCCTCCAGGAAGCCCTCGAAGTCGATGACGACCGTGTCGCCCTCCTTGGCCTCCCGGTCCACGCTCACCAGACGGGTGTTGCGGTCGGTCAGAGCCTTCAGGCGCTCGTCCACATCCGCAACGGAGACCTTGACCTCCTCCTTGGGGGCGGACAGTCCCTTGTACTGGCCCAGGGTCACTTCGGGATACACAGGGGCGGTGGCCTTGAAGGTGAAGCCGTCGCGGGTCACCTGGCCCTCGATCTCCACAGAGGGATAGCCCACCACCTGGAGCTCCTGCTCCTTCACGGCAGCCTCATAGGCCTCGGGGAACGCGATATTGATTGCCTCTTCGAAAAACACCTCTGCGCCGTACATCCCCTCGATGATCTTCCGGGGGGCCTTGCCAGGGCGGAAGCCCGGCACGTTGATCTTCTTGCGCATCTTCTGATATGCCTTTTCGATGGCAGCTTCAAACTCCGGTGCACCGACCTCGATGGTCAGAACGACCTGGCTCTTTTCGATCTTTTCGCAGCTTTTCACACTCATCTTGTTTATTCCTCCGTTCATCGCCGGTCATAAGCCGGTGCGAAATGGTATTTTACCATACAAAACCTGAAAATGCTATACTTTTTTCCGTTATTCACAAATTTTTTTTGGAACAAATCCCAGATAGTCGGCGGAGATCAGGGAGAAGTCCGTCC
>OODS01001888.1_pt1 | contig 12830 bp, 10 predicted proteins | sample 1671531 | NCBI WGS metagenome assembly OODS01 (sample SAMN06348166, study PRJEB24527) | human gut metagenome | biome: human gut; feature: ankylosing spondylitis patient; material: feces | host: Homo sapiens | place: China | collected 2015-10 | reverse complement strand
CCGGCTACCGCACCTGAACTGTGCAGCCGACTCGAAAAAGAGGGTAAAAGCGATGCCGACGGCACTTCGCTGTATAACTGGGTGCTGCGCCACCTGAAAGACCTGGCGAGCGCCGGTTCTCTTTGCAAAAACGGCAGCCGGTTTGCCGTCTCGCCGGACATTCTCGGCATTCTGTCCGAGGATGAGCTGATGCAGTTCGAGCATTTCGTCACCTTTGCTTCGGGTGTCGGCTATCCTCGCGCAACCGGATATTTTATCTGCGAACAGGTGGCAAACGAGCGCTATCGCCGCGGCGATACGTATGAGCATCCGTCTCCTTTCCTGCTGCGCCATAACACAAACGCCAATATCCTGGACGAGGATCTGGTCTATCAGCTGCTGGATATCATCGCGCAACACGCCGAAGCGGAAGTCAAATGGGACAAGCTGAAAACCGAAAAGGCCGTGCAGGGACGTGTCAAGCCGGCGGCAGAAACCGTAACGCTGCTGCCGGTGGCCGTCCGCATCGACACCCGACTGGGCCGCTGGTATCTGCTCGGTATGCGCGGCGAAATGCCGACGATGGTGCGGCTCGGCAGCATCCATGCGGTGAAAAAGGGTAAACCGGTATCCGAGGAGGTCTGGGAGCACGCGGTGCAGACGGTTGCCGACACCTTCACGCACACCGGCTGCTCGGGCCGCATCACCTACGGCGATACAACCGAGGTCCGTGCTGAACTGCATTTCGACAGTGCACCCGGTATGCGCACCCAGTTCGAACGCGAGATACGGCAGGGACAGATCATCGAACAGGATGGGCAGGAATACTACTGCGCCTATGTCAACGATCCGGGTGAACTGGTGCCGTTTTTGCGCTCCTTTGCGCCGTGGCTGCGCATTCTACCCGGAGAACACGATCTGGACAGTCGGATTTCGTCCCAGTTGACACAAATGCTCGAAAATTTGGAGAAAAATATGCCGTGAATTTGTTTCATAAATACTATAACCGCGCCTTTCTTCTCGCGCTGGAGCTGCTCGCGCGGCTGCAAGGCGGTCAAACGATTTCCGTCCGCGAAGCCTTTGAACTGGCGAGAAAAAAAGGGCTTACCGAAGCAGATTCGGTCATAAAACCGCTGCTCGATTACGAAATTGTCCAGCGCGCGGACAATCGTTATTATCTGAACCTTAACTACCGAAAACTGCGCCTGCCAATGCAGCAGACTGAAAAACAGTGGCTCTCGTACATGCTGGCCATGCCGGAGGCGCGGCTGCTGCTCGAGGAAAACCTGTACGACCGTCTGTCGGAGTTCTGCGGCGGCAGCAATTCGTTTGACGCAATACAGCGTTATGCGCCGCATGCAGCGCCATGCGGCCTGCAGGAGCAGAAGAAAATTCGGACGCTGCTCCGCGCGATACGGGGTCGGCAGAACATCCGCTACCGATTCCGCACCCGGGATGACAAAACGCCGCAGACCGCCTCCGCTCTGCCATGGAAGCTGGAATACAGCGCGTTTGACCGCCGTTGGTGGCTGATCCTCTATTCCGAGGAGCAAGACCGCACGATCAAAGCCAAGTTAGAGAACATCCTCGAACCGGAACCGATGCAGACGAGCGATGTGCCGGAAGAGAAGATCGAACAGGCGATGGAACGCCTGCTCATGCCCGAACCGGTGCGGCTGGCTGTCAAACCGGAAAAGGGAGCCATCGAACGCTGTTTTCTCGTGTTCGAGAACCAGCAGTTCGAGGAAACGCGGCAGATCTCGCACGATATGGTGCAGCTGTCCTTTCGGTGGTACCGGTTTGACGCGCGTGAGATCGTTCGGCGGCTGCTGTATCTCGGCCCAATGGTGCAGCTGCAAGGACCAAAGGTGCTGCAGGAGGAGCTTGCGGCGGTACTCCGAAAAGCACTGTCTGAAAATACAGAAACAAGGGGGAACATCCAATGAACAGAGAAGATCGTTTTTATGATCTGATGGAAGAAAACACCGATGACGCCAGCATTCAATATGAGATCGGCCTGTGTTATCTGAACGGCGACGGCACGGAGAAGGACACCGCCGAAGCCGAAAAGTGGCTGACACGAGCCGCAAATCAGGGACACGAGCAGGCGAAAGCGCTGCTCGAAAGCGGCAATCATGGCACGCCGGAGGAACCTGCGGAGACCGACATCCTCGAACTGTGCATGAAAGCCGAGGATGGAGACAAGGACGCGCAGTACGCGGCAGCGCGGTACTTCATGGCGCACGGCATGGCGCAGACCGAAGCAGACCGCTATCTGAAAGCCGCGGCTGACCAGGGCAACGGGCAGGCGTGCGACGAACTCGGCGAAAGCCTGCTGCAGCAGTCGATAAACTGTGCAAACCAGAATGATCGGTTCGAGAAGGAAAAACAGGCAGTCCGCTATTTCAAAAATGCGCTTGACTGCGGTATTCCGCATGCGGCAGAACGGCTGGCCGACTGCTATCTGAACGCACGCGGTACGCTGCAGAACGACCCGGAACAGGCCGAGGCGTATTTTGTCAAGGCCGCCGAGCTGTACGCACAGCAGGGAAAGCCGATGGCGCTGGTCGAGCTGGCCGAGCGTTACGCGGTCGGCAACGGCGTGCCGGAAAGCTACGGTAAGGCACTCAGCTACGTCAAGCGCGCGCAAAACGCCGGTGTGTCCGATGCGATGGAGCAGTTCAGCAGCGATGTAGAGAACTATCGCGCAGCGCAGCAGCGTGATGCCGAGGAGAAGGAGCGGCAGAGGCAGGAAGCCGAAGCCGTCAAGCAGCGCGAGGCCGAGGAAAAAGAACAGCAACGTCAGGCGGCCAAAGCCCAAAATCAAAAGCGTTATGATGAGATTCAGCAGGAATTGCAGGAATGGGAAAACAAACTGCAAGAGCTGCGAGTAACACGCGCGCAATCGCAAAAGTTTGAACGCGAAAATGTGCATAAATGGCTAACCATGCCGCATGATATCAGCACACCGCCGGGAAAGGCTCAGAGAACCCTTTTGGTCATCGGTGCAGTAGTTTCAGCAATAAGTATGCTGGGGCTTGTGCTGCTATCCTTCCAGTCTGGCAACGGTACCAACGCGGTTATAATCAGCCTGTGCGAGATTCTCAGCGGTATATTTATGTTTAAGTTTTGGCGTGAAGGAAGCATCCGCCGCTATATTTCGGAATTTATCTTCCTGTTTATGACGCTGATGTTCTGGGGTGTATTGCTTCCGCAGGACCCGGACGCAGATAATGTAGGTATGATGATGCTTGCATGGGCATTTGTTATTCTTCTGGCCATGCTGTGGAACATCTTCCAGACGGTGCAGAAGATCCGGAATCTCAAAAATCATTCGGCGAATGTTGACCGTAACAACCAGCTAAAACAACTGCTGAACACGCAGATCAAGGAAGCACAAGAACGGATTTCCGCGCTGCAGCAGGAGATGCAGACCATATTGAACGACCTGTAATAACAGAAAAACAGCCTGACCATAAGGTCAGGCTGTTTATTTTACGAAAAGATATGTAATACCTGGCTTCCTGCATACCAAATTAACGCTACAACAATAAACAGCAGTATACAGCCGCAGGAAGATTCGTTGTTATCTTTTGAACCTATCAGGGAGAAAATACCACCAAAGATAAACATCAGCACTTTGCAGATGCCGCCAGCGATCTGACCCAAAATCTCCAACACGCGGTCCAGATAACGATAGAACGTATCTCTTATTTGCTGCTTTTGGCGTTCGCTATGTAATTTCTTTGCAGCAGCGTCAATTTCCTCCTGCCGCTGTTTGGTCTCCTCCTCCCGGCGCTTCCTCTGCTCGGCTTCGGCAGCTGCCTGCTGTTTCTGTTCCTCCGCCGCGATAGCCTCCTGGTGCCGCCGCTGCTCGGCGGCCAGCTGCGCCTGCTGTCGCTGCCATTCGGCGTGCGTTTCTGCCTGCCGCCGCTCCTGTTCTGCGCGTTCCTTCTTCTTCTGCTCGTACTGTGCGAGCCTTTCGTCAAATTGCGCACGCGCGTCCGTCATACCGGCTTGCTCGGCCTTTCGCACCCAGCTGAACGCCTTACCCAGACTTTTGTCAATATCTTCTCCTTCGGCATACCGGAGTGCTAACTGAAGCATCTGTTCCGCCGCCTGCTCTGGCGTGGAAAACCGAACCGCGCGTTCAAAATTCTTTTCCGCCTGTTCGCGGTCGTGCGCTACGCCGAGTCCGTACAGGTAGCACTGCGCCAACAGCTCCGCTGCCGGTGCACAGCTGCAGTCCACCGCGTTTTTGAGCAGCGTTACGGCTTCCTGATAAGTCGGCTGTTCCTCGTGTACAGCACATCCATAATCGAGCGTATCCGGCAGCATGGTTCTGGCCAGCTGGTAGCACGCCATCGCATGACCCTGCTTGGCCGCCATACGCAGGTAACGCTGTGCTTCGGAGCGATTATTCTCCAGAAACTGCATTGCCGCTGCATACTGCGCATCCGCATCTCCCTTTTCGGCGCGCAAACACAGTTCCGGCAGGCTAACATTCTCGGTATTCGGAGATTGATCGGCAATACTGTCCTTCCCCAGCATCTCCGCTGCTGCTGCATGCCCCAGCTCGGAAGCACGGCGGAAATACGTTTCCGCCTTCTGGGTATCCTTATCGGTGCCGTCGCCGTTTAAGTAGCACAGACCGATCTGGTATTGCGCTTCCGCATCGTTTTCATCGGCCTCTAACAGGTCGTAAAAGCGTTCTTCTCTGTTTTCGTCCATGTCGTTCCCCCGTGATGTACTGTATTGTACGGTATTGTCCTTAGTATACCATATTTTCCGAAAAAATGAAACACAGCCATAGACCCAGCTGTCAGCGGTCCATGGCTGTGTTTTCTATTGTTTTTGAAATCTCCGATGGATATCCCGATGCTATACTATGTACATCAGCTGAAAACAAAACAACTTTTAAGGAGCGATTATTATGTATTTCATTGATCTTTTCAAACGAATCCTGCGGAAATCCAACATTTCTCTGATCATTTACCTCATCCTGAACGTCCTCATCATCAGCGGCTGCTCCGCGCTCGTGTTCTACTCCAGCAATGTTCCTGTGCCGGTCGGACTGCTCATCGGCGCCGTCCTTTATGCGCTGTCCCTTGCGGTTGCGCTTTCGCCGTTCGGCGAGTGGCTGCTGCGTCTGCAGACCGGCTGCAAAAAAATCTGCCGAACCGATTACCTCAACTACATCATGCCGCTGTTTCGTGAAGTACACGAGCGTGCACGCGAGCTTGACCCGTCCGTTCCCGCAGACGTGCAGCTATTCATGAACGATGATAAGTCCGCCAACGCCTTTGCCACCGGCCGCAAAACCATCTGCATCACCGAAGGACTGCTGCGCATGCCGCCGGAGCAGATCAAGGCTGCACTCGCTCACGAGTTCGGCCACATCGCCCACAAGGACACCGACCTCATCCTGTTCGTCACCATCGGCAACATGATCATCACCACCGTTCTCCTGCTCCTTCGTTTGTTCATCAACTTCATTCACTGGGGTGCCGATCTGGCGGCGCTGCTGGTCGGCGGACGAGACGGCGTATTCGCACTCGTGATGAACTCGATCTGCCACGCGATGATGATCCTGTTCGTCGGCTTCTGCAGCTGGGCGTGGAGCGGCATCGGCACCACCCTCGTGATGCACTCGAGCCGTTCCGCCGAGTACGAAGCGGACGAGTTCGCGTTCCATCTTGGCTTCGGTGACGCACTCTGCGCACTGCTTGACCGCATCGGTGGCGAACGCGAGACCGGCCTGTTCGCAAGACTCGCCAGCAGCCATCCGGATAAGAACAGCCGCATTGCTCACCTGCAGCAGCTGGGCGCTTACACGATGCCGTTCCGCAACTGAGCGGACACTGATTTGAAAGGAGAATTATCATGTTGTATACCGTAGAAAAGAAATTTGCCGAGCACCTCGAAGAGACCGTTAAGAAGTATCTCATCTTCATCGACACCTGCAGTTTAATGAATGAAAACGCCGATCAGTTCTGGGGCAACATCATTCCCCTTCTCCTGCGCGAGAACAAGCAGATCATCGTGCCGCTGCAGGTCTGCCGCGAGGTGGAAAAGCACGCGAAAGCGCCCGAACACGTCGATCCGCGCCGCAGTCAGCTGGCCTGCAAAGCGCTCAGCACCATTGACCGCCTGCAGAAAGCCAACCTCATCACCATCTACGGCGATGACAACGACCGCCTGTTCGCGGACAACGTGTTCCAGACCGTCTTTACCCGGTTCCGTCTGCGCTACGATCTGCTGCTCATCACGCAGGATCACAATCTTGCAGCCGATATTATGAACATCCGCAGCAGCAAGGCGGTAAACGGCGTGCGCAGCATCCGCGTTGAGCGCATCACCGAGAACGGATGTCTCGGCATCTTCGGCAGACCCAAACGCCGTGAAACACCGGTAAGCAAGTCGGAGACTGCCGCCGTTCGCCGTCCGGCTGCCGTGCCGCCGGATGACTGCTTCCGGCTGGCCGACAAGGTGAAATCCTGCGCCTGCAACTGGACGGTTTCGTCCGTTCCGGCCGAAGGTGCGACTGTTACCGCGCTGTACGACAGCAACCGCAAGAACATTCAGCTGTGCCGCAAGATCACCGCTGGCGGTGAAGGCACGATCTACCAGACCAACATTCCCGGCATGGTCGCCAAGATCTACAAAAAGGAAAAGCTGAACCGCACCCGGCACGAAAAGCTGTGCCTGCTTTCCGCTGGCGCTGCTGTACGACAAAGAATACAACTTTGTCGGCTATCTGATGCGGCAGGCGTACGGACGCGAACTGCAAAAGTGCGTATTTCAGCCGCAGCTGCTCAAAAAATATTTCCCAAGCTGGACCAAGCAGGACACGGTGACGCTGTGCATCACCATCCTGAAAAAACTGAAGTACCTGCACGACCGTAACATTATCCTCGGCGACATCAACCCGAACAACATTTTGGTTGTCTCGCCGACCGAGGTGTACTTTGTCGATACCGACAGCTACCAGATCGAAGGCTTTCCGTGTCCGGTCGGCACCATCAACTTCACCGCACCGGAGATCCAGCGCAAGGACTTCTCGACCTTCCTGCGCACCATCGGCAACGAGCGTTTCGCTGTTGCAACGCTGCTGTTCATGATCATGCTGCCCGGCAAGCCGCCGTACTCCCTGCAGGGCGGCGAAAACCAGGTTGAGAACATCTTAAACGGTGATTTCGCCTATGCCTCCGGCGAACGCTGCTCCGGCAAGGCTCCCGAAGGGATGTGGCGCTTCTGCTGGAGCCACCTGCCGCGCTACCTCAAGAACGACTTCTATGAGACCTTCCGCAAGGGCGGTCTGCACAGCACCGAGCAGACCCGTTTCAGCACGGATGTGTGGCTGCGCAAGTTCGAGTATTACCTCGACCTGCTGCAGAGCGGCAAGCTGTGTGAGCACGACAGCATGTCGATGGAGCTGTTCCCGACCCGGCTAAAAAAGAACCCGCACGTTGCGTACATCAAGTGCCGCATCTGCGGCAATGAAGTGCCGGCTGACAAGGCGATGGAGGGCATCTGCGGTGACTGTCTGAACAAGGGCGAGACCTATCACTGTGCCGAGTGCGGGCAGGAGATGGTGTACAAAAACTACCACAAGTACATCAAAAAAGCGCCGAGACGGACCGTGTGCCCGGACTGCTATCACAAGAAGAACGCCGTCTACACGACGCTGCTCTGTGCGGACTGCGGAAAGCCGTTCTCCATCACCTACGGCGAAAAGGAATCCTACGACAAGAAAGATTTTCATCTGCCGCGCCGCTGCAAGGTCTGCCGAACACGCCGAAGCGGCTCTATTTTCAGCGATATTCCCTACCAGATGCCGCGCGAAGAGAAACCGCAGACCGATGAGCCGATCAAATCCGACCGCTCCTCCTTCCTCTCCGCCCTGGAAAAGTGGTTCCGTATGTAACCTGTTCCCTAACCTAAACCCAATCCGCTAAAGGAGTGTTTTCTATGTATACTACCGAAAAATATCTGTTTGATTGCAAAAACCTGGTCAGCAACCCGTCTGCCCGCGTTCCGGTGTGCCTGTGTCTGGATGTCAGCGGCTCGATGGACGGCCTGCCCATCCAGGAACTGAACGAAGGTGTTCGCCAGTTCTATCAGGCCATCAAGGAGGACGAGACCGCGCTGTACGCCGCCGATATCTGCGTTATCACCTTCGGCGGCACGGAGCCGGTCTGCCTGCGGGATTTCTCCGGTCTCGACCAGCAGCCGGAAGTGCCGACGCTCTCGGCCGGCGGCATGACGCCCATGGGCGAGGCTATCAACCTGGGGCTTGACCTGCTCGAACACCGCAAAGAGCAGTTCCGCAGTGTCGGCGTGGACTACTTTCAGCCATGGTTCGTGCTGATGAGCGACGGTGCGCCGAACGGTGCCGCCGACCAGCTGGCACGCGCCAAACAGCGTATGGACAGCCTTGCAAGAGACAAAAAGCTGTCCGTTTTTCCAATCGGCATCGGCGCCCATGCCGATATGAAGGCGCTGGCCGAATTTTCACCGATGCGTTCGCCGCTCAAGCTGAAAGGTCTGAAATTCCGCGAGTTCTTCGAATGGCTCAGCCAGAGTGTTTCCACCACATCCCAATCCATCGCCGGTGAGAGCATTTCCCTCGACTTTGAAGGTATCAAGGGCTGGGCCGAGCTGTAACAGAAAGGAGCGATCACATGTGGAGATCGGTATGCTGTGCCATGCAGGGCAGCGGACACAAGAAAAGCGGCGTACCCTGTCAGGATAAGACCTTCCGGCTGGACAAAAACGGCGTGCATGTCATTGTGCTGTCGGACGGCGCCGGTTCGGCTCGGCTGTCGCATTTCGGCGCGGAACGAGTGGTCCGAGCCGCCGCTGAACTGGTCGCGGACCGGTTTGCTCAGTATCAGGAATGTGAGGATGCCGAGGCTGTTCGGCAGGAGATGCTCTCCGTCCTGCGGTATGAACTCGCCGAAGAAGCCAAAAAGCATAGCTGCGAAATGCACGATCTCGCCTGCACACTGCTGCTGGCCGCCGTCAGTGAAGAACGGTTCCTGCTGGTGCATATCGGTGACGGCGTGATCGGGTATCTGGATGGCGATACACTCAAAGTAGCGTCCGTGCCGGACAACGGCGAGTTTGCGAATGAGACCACCTTTGTCACCTCGGACAAGGCCGCCGAGACCATGCGGCTGTTCAAGGGCGAACTGCGGGACAAAGCCGCATTCGTGCTGATGAGCGACGGCACCGAGCACAGCCTGTATCACAAACCGAGCCGCGCGCTCGCGGATATCCTGACCGATGTGATACAGCGCGCGTGTCTCATCCGCGCCGATGTGCTGCAGCGGCAGCTTGCCGACACATTTGCTTCCGTGGTCTGTCCGCGCACGCAGGATGATTGCAGTATTGCCATTCTCACACGTCCGGGAAAGGCGCTGCGCACCGCCGACCAGCTTAGTGTCGAGGAACGCCGGCGGCTGTATCATATCCAGCGCGCAAGGGCGCATACGGCGCGCAGGATCAGGCGGTATGATGCGATGCTCGTGTTGCTCGAGCAGCCGCATAGCCTGCGGCAGATCGCGGTGAAGATTCATCTGAACCCGCGCTATACCAAGCAGCGGCTTGGGCAGCTCGAGCAGCTTGGGCTTATTGAACAGACGAACGGCTGGTATCAAAAAGCGTGATAGAAAGCAAAAAAGCATGCTATATGCATGCTTTTTTGTTTTTGTTGCTGTCCCCCGCAGGGGCGCGAGTTGTTACGAAATCGAGTATATATTATACTAGTGAGCCACAAAGGTTGCTGTCCCCGCAGGGGCGCGAAGTGTTACTTATTGTACCTTGAAAATTGTATATTGTTTTACATACAGGACGTGAAGATATGTAGAGCCACTAGGTAAATCCGCCATGATATATCTGCTCTGTTAATGGAGTAAATACGAGGAAATGCTGAAATATAACATTGAAGTAAAGGTATGGAGCGAGAAGAATTTGACAAAATGTGTAGCAGCTGCACAGGGCGACGAAGCATATCTGTGATAATGATACTTCCAGAAAAAATCTGGTCATATTTAATGACGGTGCAAAACCGATGTGGGCAGAGTACTGAACTGCCACCTGTATTGTAATTTTATCTGCCGATGACAGTGTATAAAATTGTAAATTGTCATGGGCAGATAAAAATGTTTTGTCCAAAGAGAAAAGGAGGAGAGAAGAGTGGCGATTAAAATTGAAAAAGGTAAGATTCCAATTTGGGAAAAATATATGCTTACGGTGGATGAAGCAGTGCAATATTTTGGAATAGGTGAAAAGAAAATAAGGATGCTTATTTCGGAACATCTAAATTCAGAATGTTGCTTTACAGTCCAGGTGGGGTGTAAGTCATTGATTAACCGTAAGAAATTTGAGGCCTTTCTGGATCAGACTACGTCTTTGTAAAAAATATACGAACAATTTAGCACTTTAAAGTGGAAATGTTGGCCCTGGTATGATATAATACCTATATCGTGCTAGGGCTTCTTCGTAGAAAGGGGCGAAGACGTTTGGGTAAAACAAAACGTGACCAAAAACGACGGGATAAAAAAGGTCGAATTTTACGAAACGGAGAAAGTCAGAGAAAAGATGGAAGATATGCGTTTGTATATACAGATTGTTATGGAAAGCAGAAGTTTTTGTATAGTTGGAAATTAGAGCCAACAGATTCTCTGCCAACTGGATGCAGACCATGCTTAGCTCTGAGGGAAAAAGAAAAAAATATCCAAAGAGATTTACATGATGGTATAGTACCTTACGGAGGAAATTTAACAGTTTTAGATTTGGTTCAAAAATACATTGGACAAAAAAAGGGGGTTCGTCATAACACTCAGGCGAACTATGATTTTGTGATCAATATAATAAAAAATGAAGAATTCGGAACCAGAAGAATAGATAAAATAAAATTGTCGGATGCAAAAGCATGGTTTATTAAGCTGCAAGCAGATGGAAGAGGATACAGTTCCATTCACAGTGTGCGTGGAATTGTAAGACCTGCATTTCAGATGGCAGTTGAAGATGATTTACTGCGCAAGAATCCTTTTGAATTTCAATTATGTACAGTTGTCGTAAATGACAGTGTTACAAGACAGGCAATTACAAAAGAACAGGAAGAGTTATTTCTGGAGTTTATCCGAAATGATGACCATTACTCAAAATACTATAATGGAATGTTTATTTTGTTTAAGACTGGACTTCGTATTTCTGAGTTTTGTGGATTGACAGTGAAAGATATTGATCTTCAGGAGAGAAAAATCAATGTGAATCATCAGCTTCAGAGAACCAGAGGAATGCAGTACGTCATTGAAGATACCAAAACTTCAAGTGGAACACGAATGTTACCGATGACAGATGAAGTTTATGAATGTTTTGAACAGATTGTGAAAAACCGTAAAAAAGTAAGGGTTGAGCCGATTATAGATGGATATAGTCGATTCTTATTCCTGGATAAAAAAGATATGCCTGAGGTAGCACTCCATTGGGAAAAACATTTTCAGTGGGCGTTAGGAAAGTATAATCGTACTCATGAGGAACAAATGCCAAAGATCACGCCTCATGTATGCAGGCATACATATTGTTCTAATATGGCGAAAGCTGGAATGAATCCGAAAGCACTCCAATATTTAATGGGACATTCTGATATAGGGGTTACGTTAAATGTATATACGCATCTGGGATTAATTGATGCAAAAGAAGAGATGAATAGGATTGCAAAACTGGCATAGTATGATAAAATAATAGAAAAAAGAATTAAGAATAATCTGATTATAAGGTTCTTAGAAAGCCTGTTTTCCAGGCTGATTATTACTAAGAAGTTACTAAATTTGGATAAGAAAATATACGAATTTATGCTGTGATATACAGGAAAATGACAGGATTGAAGATTATCGGAAAATGCCTGCAAACAGCGTAAATACAGCATTTCAAGGAGTTTTAAGCAATGATAAGAGTGTTATTTGTCTGCCACGGCAATGTTTAATGGATGCCGTGAAAGCCTTGATTTTATTGGATTTCTTGGGAATTAACCAATAATTTACACCTTATTTATACCTTTGGAAGACCGGATCGGAATAATATAATAAAATTTGCTAATCTGTGTTGATTTTTTTTATGATTGAGTATAATAAAATCAAGAACAGAAATGTTCTCGATGTAAGAGCATCGTTAAAAGTTGGGCTGCAGATGGAGCAGGGTAAACTTCCATCTCATTAGATGTCTTAACTGGGCATCGAGCCTGGTAGCTTGGATAAAGCTGTAGTCCACGTGGGGGACTTAATGATTTCCACGTCGTTATGGGTATCTTAACTGGGTATCGAGGCTGACAACCAGCAGAAAACTCTTTTACAAAAGTAATTCTCAGAAGAGTGTGGTTTAATGCCACACTCTTTTTTGCATGTGAGGTATAAGTGGCAACAAAGGTAGATAAGAAAAACGCAATACGACAAGGTATTACAGAGGCGGAAATCGTATATTTCCAAAATTTGGCAGGTAAAACATTTCTGTATGTTTGTGGAGATGAATATTTTGAAGTTTCTTTTCCAATAGATCACTTTCTACATTTAACAGGAGTGGAGACAAGACTTTCGACCAAGGATTTTTATAAGAATGCAAAAAAATCTATTCTTACAAATAATCAGTTCTATTTTGACGCAAGACATGTATATGCAAATGCCAAAAGGAAACTTCCGTGTTTAAAACGCTTGCCGGAATTAACGAATGAAATGGTATGTGTTCTAAAAAATATGGAAACCATGACAATTACATATAAACTCAGCGTTACAAATTTGGAATTTACAGGAAGTGTGACAAGAAAGCCAAAACGGTATACTGGGAAA
>OODS01001886.1_pt1 | contig 12846 bp, 13 predicted proteins | sample 1671531 | NCBI WGS metagenome assembly OODS01 (sample SAMN06348166, study PRJEB24527) | human gut metagenome | biome: human gut; feature: ankylosing spondylitis patient; material: feces | host: Homo sapiens | place: China | collected 2015-10 | reverse complement strand
CAGGCCACCACCCACCAGCCCTGCGCAAAGGCAAACCCTGCCGAAAGCCCCAGCGACACTGCAAATAAAATCAGGTCGGTTGGTCTGCGGCCAATTTTATCGCTGAGCATGGGCATCAGCAGGCGGCCCGCCGCACTGCCCACGCTGCCCAGCACCACGCTCCACAGAGCAGCGTTCTCGTCCAGCCCCCGCTCCACGCCCAGCTTCAGGATGATGGGGCTGAACAGAAGCACCGCCGGGGTGGAAAAACACACCGCGCCTGCGCACAGCCAGTACTGCTTTGTTTTCAGCATCTGCCACGGGGAAAGGTCGATCTCATTTTTGCCGCTTCCCTGCTGGTTTTGTCTGCTTTCCGGCGGGTCCTGCAGCAGCAGACTGCCCGCAAGGCAGACGGGCAGCGTGACGGCCCCCAGTGCCCAAAATGCGCCCCGGATGCCCTGCACGATCCCAAAGCCTCTGACCGCTGTGCGCACGAACACGGTGAGAAACGCACCGGAAAGACCCACCGCCCCGCCGATCACGCCGGTGGCAAGGCCCTTGCGCCCGGCATACCACTTCTGTGCGCAGGACTGGATGGACGGGTACAGAAACGCCGTGCCCAGCCCCGCCGGGATGCTGAAAGCCAGAAAAAAGCTGACCGCACTGCCGCCCGGCAGCATGGCCGCTGCAAAAAATCCGCCGCACAGCAGTGCTGTTCCCCACAGAGCCGCACACCGCGGGCCTCGGCTGTCCTGCAGAAAGCCGCCGAGGACGCACCCCACGCCGAACGCCGCAATGAGGATGCCGAAGGCATAGCCTGCCCCCTGCTCGCTCAGGCCGTACTCCTCCATCACCGGCTGTTGGAACACGCCCCACGCCGCCGGGATGCCCGTGAGCACCTGAATGGCTGCGCCCGCCGCAAGGATGGTCCACGGATGTTTTGCTGTAAATTGTTGTTTCATCGTCTGTCCTCCGAATGGTTTTCCCTTTACAGTGTGCCCATTTCAATTGACAAAACGGCAGATTTCTTTATAATGAATAAGGTAAAGGTATTTACATTGATTTATATAGAGAGGAACCATCTTATGAAAACACAGGCATTGAAGGGCATGCGCGACCTGCTGCCCGCTGAGCAGACCCTGCGCGACTACATTCAGGGCAAAATTCTGGAGACCTACCGCGCGTCCGGCTTCGAGCGCATTTCCACCCCCATGCTGGAGGATATGGAAAATCTGGACAAATCCGACGGCGGCGACAACCTGAACCTGATCTTCAAGGTGCTCAAGCGCGGCGATAAGCTCACCGCTGCCCTGAACACCGGCGACCCCAAGCAGCTTTCCGATATGGGCCTGCGCTATGACCTGACCCTGCCGCTGAGCCGCTACTATGCCGCCAACAAGGATAAGCTGCCCAGCCCCTTCAAGGTGATCCAGACCGACCGTGTGTTCCGCGCCGAGCGCCCGCAGAAGGGCCGTCTGCGCGAGTTCGTACAGTGCGATATCGACATTCTGGGCGATTCTTCCCCCAATGCCGAGGTGGAACTGATCGACGTGACCACCCGTGCCCTGCTGAACATCGGCTTCACCGGCTTCACCGTCAACATCAACGACCGCCGCATCCTGCGCGGCATGCTGGAGAGCATGGGTTTTTCCGCCGATACGCTGGATTCCGTCTGCATCACCTTTGATAAGATGGACAAGATCGGTGCCGATGGTGTAAAGGCTGAGCTGACCGAAAAGCAGCTGCCGGAAAATGCCATCAACGCACTGGCCGACTTCATTGCCGCAGGCGAAGTCACGCTGGACGCCGTGGCTGCCCGCTGCGCAGATCCCGCCATTGCCGACGACCTCAAGTATGTTCTGGCCACCGCCAACGCCATGGCTGCAGGCCGCTATCAGGTAGCCTACTGCCCCAGTCTGGTGCGCGGTCAGGGCTACTACACCGGCATGGTGTTTGAGATCACCTGCCCGCCGTGGGCTTCTCCATCGGCTTCGAGCGGGTGTGTGGCATCCTGCTGGAGCAGGGCTACCAGATCCCCGGCGCAAAGCAGAAGATCGCCCTGCTGTACGGCAAGGATGCCGACTTCACCGCCGTTCTTGCCAAGGCTGCAGACCTGCGCAGCAGCTACAATGTCACCGTTCTGCAGCAGGCCAAGAAGCTGGGCAAACAGTTGGGCCAGCTGGAAGCTTCCGGTTTTTCCGGTGCCGCCTTTATGGATAAGGATGAGATCAAAATTTTTGCGCAGCAGTAAATAATTGCACACAAAGCCCCTTTACTTTTGATATGCTGCCCCCAGAGTAGACAGGGTAAAAACAAAACTCTGAGTGCTCTGGGGGTATTTTCATGTCAAGAAAGAACACCTCAGAAAATCGAGCGATTTTCTGAGGTGTTCTTGTTTTTCTGGTTTAAAAGCCGGTAGGCGGCACATAGTAACTGGGGATCGAGGCTGTTTTCTGCACATTTGCCTGCTGGCGCAGCGCCGAACGTGTCACCTCTGCCCAAGAATACTGGGTCATATACTCGCCGCGGTAGGAATTGGTGGCCGAGCGGTTGCCCCGCAGGAAATTGTAATAATCACAATCCACCTTGCTGGTGTCCAGCGCCAGTGTGCTGCGGCCGCGGATGAGCAGGCCGGTAACACCTGCATCCTCCAGCGTATGGCTCAGGTCAAAGATCAGATTGCGGAGATGGCTGTGCAGCGATGCCGTGTCTGGCTTATCCTCCCACAGCACGGCCAGCATTTCGCCGTTGGTGCAGGTGGCACCATTGCGATCCACCAGATAGGCCAGCAGCTCCTTGCTCTTGCTGCGTTTGAAGGCCAGAGCGCGCCCACCCACGAAGATCTCAAAATTGCCAAAGCACTGGATCTTGATGCCGACAGGGGCATTCTCCGGCGGGTAACGCAGATGCTCCAGCACATTGCGCACATCCGCCTCGTTTGCAGGCTTGAGCAAAAAGCCGCTCACGAAGATCTGCAGCGCTTCCAGCGCATACTCCGGGTGCTCTGTTACCACAATGATGTTGCAGCGCGGCTGCAGCTTCTGGATCATGCGCGTCAAAGCAAGCCCGTTCATGCCGGGCATTTCCAGATTGAGGAAAGCCGCGTCCATCGGCCCCTGACGCATCCAGCTCAGTGCATCCTCGGTCGTCATGGCGCTGATATAGTCGCAGTCGGGTGCAACGCGGCACAGGATGCGGATCAGCGAGTTGATCGCAAGCTGTCCATCATCGACGACCAGTATCTTCATTCGTACACCCCCGCAAGTTTACCATACATGTTCTCTTTTTCAGTTTAACACTTTGTCCTTTGATTCGCAAGTTTTTTTGCACAAAAAGACAGAAGCTCCACACTTCTTTACAAAAAGACGTTCCTTCCCCATCAGTTTCCTCATGAAGCAGCCGGCTGAAAGAGGCATCTTTCCCAAGGCGAAGTGCGCATTATAATCCGTAGATCCGCTCATTTTTTCTCTGCTTCGTGGCTCCGCTTATAATACTTTTTGTAATAACCGTACTTTCCATACTTTGAGTAGGATTTGTAGTACTTGCGGCCCATATAGTTGTCGTAGTCCACCTGATTGAGCACGGTAAAAATCGATGCTCTCGCCCTGCAGCAGGCGCGAGACTGCGTCGCGGGCGTAGCCGCAGCTTTCTTCCCTGCCATCGCCAAAGCCATGGGCAAGGCTGATCTGCATTTGGGTGGTGCCTACCGGGTTGCCCAGCATATCCAGCACCGTAACCTCTGCCATGGTGTCGCAGTCGATCTTGAGCTGACGGACAGTCTTGTTTTTGCTGTCTATCACGATCAGCCGACTGTCCATGCATTTTCATTATTTTCCGGCAGGAAATTTCGCATTTTCAGCCTTTAGGGAGCCACCGATAAACACAAACCCCGGCCATGCAAAGTTCATCCGCACAGCCGGGGCCAATTGGTATTTTATTTGATATCCAGTTCAGGCGGCACATCGATCTGGTCCGAGACATACTTGCCGTTCTTTTTGCGCTGCCGCACGCACTCCGTCAGCAGATATTCGATCTGCCCGTTCACCGAGCGGAAGTCATCTTCGGCCCAGGCGGCAAGGGCATCGTAGAGCTTCGCGTTCAGGCGCAGGGGCACCTGCTTTTTTGGTTCTGCCATCAGTACAGGCTGCCGCTGTTCACGATGGGCTGGGCATCACGGTTGCCGCACAGCACCACCAGCAGGTTGGAGACCATTGCCGCCTTGCGCTCGTCGTCCAGCTCCACTACCTTGTTCTCATTCAGGCGTTCAAGGGCCATTTCCACCATGCCCACAGCACCGTCCACGATCATCTTGCGGGCATCGATGATGGCGCTTGCCTGCTGGCGCTGCAGCATCACGGCCGCGATCTCCGGCGCATAGGCCAGATAGGTGATGCGGGCTTCCACTACCTCGATGCCGGCCTCGGCTACATTCTTCTGGATCTCGTCCCGGATGCGGGCGGCTACCACCTCCGAGGAGCCGCGCAGACTGCCCTCATCGGCTACGCCGTCGCCGGTGGTGTCCACATTGGGAGCCACATCATAGGGGTAAACGCGCACCACATTGCGCAGAGCGCTGTCGCACTGCAGGGAGAGGTACTCCTTGTAGTTGTCCACATTGAACACAGCCTTTGCGGTATCGGTCACGCGCCAGATGACCGCAATGCCGATCTCCACCGGGTTGCCCAGACAATCGTTGATCTTCTGGCGGGAGTTGTTGAGGGTCATCATTTTTAGCGAGATCTTCTTGCTGGTCGATTCTGCGGTCTGGGGACTGCTGTTACCTGCCTTAAGCAGGGCCGCCATGCCGGTCTCGCCGCTGTTCACATCGCCGCTCTGGCTCAGTTTGGTGCCAGCTGCCGGGTTGACTGCGGTGCAGAAGGGGTTCACCCAGTAAAAGCCCTGTCCCTTCAGAGTGCCGATGTAATCGCCGAACAGGGTGAGCACCAGTGCTTCCTGAGGCTTTAACACCTTCAGGCCGCAGAACAGGAAAATGCCCGCCACCCAGTATGCGATGGACAAGATCGTGAGCAGGATGCCCGGAAACAGGCTTTCGTCCAGCAGAATGATGCTGTAGAAAAACAGCAGGACGATAACAGCATAGCCCAGCAGGGTGAGCAGCAGCATGACCATGCCGTTCTTTTTAGTCTGCAGAATTTTCTCTTCCATAACAGTTTCCTCCTTCACAGGGTGCGGAAGCGTTTCTTTGTGATATCAAAATCACAATCACTTTATATCATTCTTGTCAAGTCCTCCGCAGGCAAAAAAGAGCCGCCGCACAAACACTGTGCAGCAGCTCCTTTTTGTTTATCTTTTTATAATGTAAGGGGCAATTGCTCTCAGGCGAAGGTCAGCACCACCTTGCCAGCGCCGCTGTTGCGGTCCGCAAGGGTATCGAATGCCTTCTGGAAGTCCTCTGCCTTGAACACATGCGTGGTGATCTCATCGACCTCTTTCAGGTGGTCAGGCAGGATCTTGACCACCTCGGGGAACTTCTGGTACTGATGACGGGTGCCCAGAATGGTCAGTTCCTTTGCATTGATCTCCTTGAAGTTCACGGGGATCGGCTCCTTGCCAAAGGTCATAGCCACCAGACGGCCTGCAGGAGAAAGCTGGCTGGTTGCATGTGCCAGCAGTGCGGGAATGCCTGCGGCCTCAAAGATCACGTTGACGCCCTCGCCGTCGGTCAGTTTGTTGATGAACGCATCCAGATCTTCCTTCATCGGGTTGATGCTGTAATCTGCGCCAAAGTCCTTTGCCATGGCAAGGCGGCTCTCGTTCGGCTCAGACACGATCACGGTAGCGCCGCGCGATTTTGCAATGTTGGCAACGATCAGGCCGATGGGGCCGCCGCCGTGCACCAGCACCACATCGCCGGGGCGCACATCGCCGCGCCAGTTTGCCTGCAGGCCAATAGTGAACGGCTCGCACAGAGCAGCCTGCTGATAGGTCATCTTGGAAGCATCGTACTCATACACCTGGCTGCGCGGCATGACCACGTATTCCTGAAAAATACCGTCCACGATGCAGCCCAGAACCTTCAGTTCACGGCAGACATTGTGGTGGCCGCAGCGGCAGGCATAGCACTTGCCGCAGTAGGTGATCGGCTCAAACACAACGCTTGCGCCGGGCTTCAGGTCGGTAACATCCTCGCCCACTGCGATCACCTCACCGGAACCCTCGTGGCCAAGCACCACAGGATACTTTGCATACGGGTTGCTACCGTGATAGACATGCACATCCGAGCCGCAGATGCCGGCAGCGTGCACCTTGACGAGCACCTGATTCGGCTCCTTGATCTCAGGCATGGGACGCTCCACCAGCTGCATATCACCAGGGCCATTTACAACAATCGCTTTCATAATCATGTTCCCCTTTCCAAAGCTTCAGATACCCGGGCAGGACAGGAAACCGCCATCCACGGCAATGACCTGACCTGTGATGTAACCAGACATTTCCGGATCAGCAAAGAACCGCAGTGCACCCACCAGTTCCTTCGGGTCGCCAAGGCGGCCCATCGGGGTGCGGTGGATCACGTTCCAGTAGCGCTGGGTATAGGAACCATCCGGATTCACATACATGTCATGGTTCAGCGGCGTGAGGAAGTAGCCGGGTGCGACCGCATTCACACGCACCTTGCCTGCCGTGTTGGACAGATAGTTGGACAGCCACTTGGTAAACATATCCACAGCGGCCTTGCTGCTTGCGTAGGCAGGCACCATGCTCAGTGCATCGTAGGCTGCCATGGAGGTAATGTTGATGATGGAGCAGCCCTCGCGACCCACCATTCCCACTGCAAACACCTGACATGCCATCACGGTGCCCAGCCAGTTCACATCCATGACGCGCAGCAGCTTATCGCTGTCGATGTTGAACAGGGTACGGGACGAAGCCAGAACGCGGGCCTTTTCTGCGGCCAGATCTGCTGCCTGCGGATCGACCTTGACGACCTCTGTTGCCTTTTCGTCGCCTGCGGCATAAGCTTCCGAGGTGGTTTTTGCCAGCGGGTCCTGAATGCCTGCGCAGTTGATCAGCACTTCATAGCTACCAAAGTGCTGCACCACAGCATCGCGGGCCTTTTCCAGCGAAGCTTTGTCCGTAACATCCACCTGGAATGCTGCGGCATCGCCGCCAGCCTGTTCGATCTCGCAGGCCACCTTCTGGCCTGCCTGAATGTTAAAATCAAGAATCGCTACCCGGTATCCGGTCTTTGCAAACTCCTTGGCAAAAATGCTGCCAAGGCCACCGCCGGCACCAGTGATCACTACAGTACGGTTCATTATAAGTTCCTCCAATCAAGCATACAGTTATCTATCAGGCAAACAGGCTGGGGATCCACAGGGTGATCGGCTCACAGAAGGAGACCAGCATCAGCACAATCAGGCTGGTGATCAGGAACGGCATATTTGCCTTGAAGGCTTTCCAGCTGGAAACGCCGCCGATCTGGGCACCGGTGCAGATGCACATGCCAACGGGAGGCGTGGTCAGGCCGATCATCAGGTTCAGAATGGCCATCAGAGCAAAGTGGACCGGGTTCATGCCAACAGCCGTTGCCACCGGCAGCAGCACAGGGAAGGTGATCAGGATCGCCGCCAGACTTTCCATGAACATGCCCACAAAGATCAGCACGAGGTTGATCAGCAGGATAACGAGGATGCGGTTCGTGGTCATGCTCAGGATCGCGGTAGCAACCTTCTGCGGGATGCGCTCGTTGGTCAGGATGAATGCGAACACGTTTGCCAGGCCAATCAGGATGATAATGGAAGAGCAGGAGCGCATGTTGGTGTAAACGATGCGGGGCACATCCGAGAGCTTGATCTCTTTATAGACGAACACGCCCACGATCAGGGAGTAAACACAGGTCACGATGGAAGCTTCGGTGGGGGTAAAGATACCGGACAGGATGCCGCCCAGCAGGATAACGGGCATCAGCAGCGCCCAGATGGCATCTTTGGTAACTTCCCAGCGCTTCTTCCAGCTGGAACGCTCGTGCCTGGGGTAGTGGCGCTTGACCGAGATGATGTAGGTGGGTACACACAGTGCCAGACCCAGCAGGACACCGGGGATGATGCCTGCCTGGAACATCTTGCCAACCGAGATGCTCACGCAGGAACCGGCAATGACCATGGGCACACTGGGCGGGATGATGGGGCCGACCACAGAGGAAGCAGCCGTAACTGCAACCGAGAAGTCGTCGTCGTAGCCGTCCTCCACCATGGCGGGGATCAGCATACTGCCCAGAGAGCACACGTCCGCAATGGCCGTACCGGAAATGCCGGCAAAGACCATGGATGCTACGATGTTCACCAGCGCAAGGCTGCCAGTGAAGTGGCCCAAGAAGGCGTTGCAGAAGTTCAGGATGCGGCGGGTGATGCCGCCGCCGTTCATCAAAGCACCAGCCAGCATGAAGCCGGGGATGCACAGCAGGGTGAACGAGTCGATGCCTGCATAGAATTTCTGTGCCAGGACCGCCACGTTCATATTGGAGGTCAGCAGGTAGAACAGCGAAGAAGCACCCAGAGAGAACGCAATGGGCACGTTCAGCAGCAGCAGGACCAGAAACAGAATAAACATGCCACCGATCATTGTGCTTCGTCCCCCTTTCTGATCAGATTTACTTCATTGATCGCATCCAGCACTACGTAAACTGCAGTCAGGATAAAAATGACCAGCGGCACCACATAGAAGATGCCCAGGTTGATCTGCAGAGAGGTGGAAAGCGATTTTGTGCCAACACGGAAATAGGTCCGTGCCTGCGGGATGCCAAAGAGGCACACGATCAGGATGACCGCATCCGAAACAAGGTTCAGGATGTGACGGCCGGTGCCATGTGTTTTGGCTGCGATCACATCGATGGATGCGTACTCATGGTACTTGATGGCCATGGGGCAGGCAATCATGATCGTATACTGGAAAAACAGGCGTGTCATCTCGTCTGTCCAGGGAGCGGTGACTCCCGGAATATAGCGGGCAAGGATCTGCACCAACACGCAGACTGTGACGCACCCAAAGCCGATGGTTGCCAGATAGTGAAACAGCCTATCCAGCACGTCCAAAACTTTCTTCATTCTGGATATTCCTCCGTACTCAGGTGTGTATTTTCCAAATCAGGCCGCGCCGCCCATCAAGAACGGCGCGGCCACTATTGGAGAACGGTCAGATGAAAATGTACTTCTTTAAAAGGGTCTGCTTAGCTGTTGGACAGATCGCAGATTGCCTGATAGGTGGTCCACAAATCGCCCGGCTGGCTCTTCAGGAACTCCTCGATGGCGGGCATCATGGCGTTCTTGATGTCGTCGCGGTCAACGTCCTCGTTCACCTGCATACCGGCTTCCTTCAGCTTTTCGAGGTACTCGTCCTTGTGAGCGAAGTAGTACTCGTTGGTCCAATCCTGCATCTCGTTGGAGGTCTCGGTGATGATGTTCTGCTGATCCTCGGACAGGCCGTTCCAGATATCCACGCTGAGCAGGTTGAAGATGGTGGAGTACACGTGGTTGGTCTGGTTCACGTACTTCTGCACTTCGTAGAAGCTGTTATCGTAGATCATATCGTAGGGGTTTTCCTGCATTTCCACAACGCCCTGGCTCAGTGCGTTGAAGGTCTCGCTCAGTGCGATGGCGGAGGTGATGGCACCTGCGGCAGTCCACATGCTGTTGTGCAGAACATTGCCGCTCATACGCATCTTGCGGCCCTGCAGATCAGAAGCCTTGTTGATGGGCACATTGGAGGTCAGCTCACGGGGACCACGCAGCTGATACCACAGCACCTTGAAGCCTGCATCTTCGAAGTCCTGCATGATGCCCTTGCCGATGTCGCTCTCGCACATGGCCTGAACGTCTTCCTCAGAGTTGTAAGCCCAGGGAGCCTCCAGCAGGGTGGCGCTGGGTGCGTAGCCGTTGAAGGAGCCGCCGGACATGGTCATGGAAGTGGTGCCGACCAGCATACCGGCCAGAGAGTCCGCCTCGGAACCGGAGGTGCTGGAAGGGTAGATCTCAACGATCATGCTGCCGCCGGACTTCTCCTCGATGCGGTTCTTGAACTCGGTAGCTGCAAGGCCCCAGGGATGCTCCAGAGAAACGGTCAGGTCGAACTTGAGCACCACAGAAGCGTTGCTTGCGGTTGCTGCGGGAGCAGCAGTGGAAGCTGCGGAAGAGGTGGAAGCTGCAGTGGAGCTGCTGGAACCGCCGCATGCGGTCAGGGCTGCGGTAGCAGCTGCTGCGCCAACAACGGTCAGAAAGCTACGGCGAGAAATCTTTTTCATGGTAAATTTCCTCCTTGATTCGTGTGTTCTCGTTCTTTTTATTTTAGGTGCCTTTCCCTGGCACAAAAATCGGTCTTATCAGAAAGTGCGGATGCGGTCGATGCAGGTTGCGTAATCATCCTGCTGGAAGAACAGTTCCTGCTTGCCGAGCACGAAGCCTTCCACATTGCAGTTATGGTACAGGTCGGCGATCACCTCGCGGGTAGCACCGCCATCCAGCATCAGGTGGTAGTTCAGGCCTTTTTCCTTACGGTAGTTATCCAGCTCAATGAATTTCTGGCGCGTGTAAGGCATGAATTCGCGGCCTGCAAAGCCTGGGTTCACAGCCATGATCATGACGTAATCGGTGATGGGCAGCATGTCCTTCACCGTCTCAAGGCTGGTGCAAGGGTTCAGGATCAGGCCCGTCTTTTTGCCTTCCAGCTGAATCAGCTCCAGCGTAGCGGAGGGGATCAGCTCAGATTCAGGATGAATGTAGATGATGTCGGCACCGGCTTCTGCGATCCTCTTGATGTAGCGGTGCGGGTTCATGATCATCATGTGGCAGTCGATCAGCTTGTGATGGCCCGCGTCGGTGATGCGGCGGATCATTTCCAGCTCACGCACCGACATGCCGAAGTTCGGTACAAATGTGCCATCCATGATGTCCACATGGTAGATGTCCATGTCCGTTGCATCCAGCTTTTCGATCTCTTCCCGCATGTTGTCTGTGGAAAGATTGAGGATCGACGGGCAAAGGATCTTTTTTTGCAAGGTATCCATTTTGTAAAGTCCTCCATGTTTTATACTTATTTATTCGTCCAATTTTTGCGATTCTCGCAAATTGTATACTAGTTTTCTGTGTCACCATCATAGCATATCCTTATCTCAAAAACAATACTTTTCATACAATTTTACCGATTCTACAAATTTTTATGGTTATTTTATGCACATTCTACAGTCTTTTCGTCCATTTCTCGCGATTCAGTTCTCTATACAATCTAGTATACATCATCGGAATCTTGTATTCTTTCTACTATTTACAGCTTTTTCCACTTTTTGACCAGTATTTATCCTGAAATCTTGATATTTTATATATTGTTATTTTTTAGATTTTAAAGTATACTAGTTTCAAGAGATATCGAAACCTGCTTTAACCTTCTTTGAAAGGACACTGATTTATGTCAAACCCTCTCACTGCCGATATGCTCACTGCTACCGACCAGATCCATCTGAGCCTGTGGAACCAGATCTGCAGTCTGGATCTGCTCCCCGGCGAAAAGCTCAGTGAAGTGCGCCTTGCTGCCGAGTTTGAATGCAGCCGTGTTCCCGTGCGTGAAGCACTACATCGCCTGGCTGCCGATGGTGCTGTGGATGTGTTCCCCAAAAGGGGAAGCTTTGTCAGCCTGATCGACCGCCAGCAGGTGGAGCAGACCCGCTACCTGCGCGAAGTTCTGGAAACCCATGTCTGTCTGGAAGCGTTTGATTCCGGCGCACTTACTGCGATCTATCCTTATTTGTGCTCCATTGTGGAACAACAGCGGACCGCCCGCGCAATGGATGACATTGCAACCGTGTTCCGTCTGGATGAAGATTTCCACCATATCTTCTATTCGCTGGCCCACCGGGAGTTCGTGCTGGAGCATACCGGTCCGCATAATGTACATTATCGCCGGGCACGTCTGCTCTCCATCCATCATGAGGCAAAAGAAACGATCATTGAGCAGCACACGGATATTCTGGAAGCGATCCGCGCCAACGACCGTGAGCGCCTGCAAAATGCGATCTTTACCCACCTGAACAACGTAAACGTGGTCATGCAAGGCCCCAACATGGGCGACCATGCTCTCTATTTCAATCCCCCTTTTGAGGTATCCAAATGACACAAAATACAATTACACTGATCGTTCTGGCCGTCCTTGTTGTTTTTTCCCTGCCGGCTCTGTACCGGAAAAAGAAAAACGGTGATTTGACCCTGTGGGGTAAGGGACGCAACATTCTGGGGCAGCTGCCCTCGGAAGAAGCTGCTTGTGCAGCGGTGTCCTCCTCTGCCCGCAACGGATCCCAGAAGGACATTCTGCAGTTTGTTTCCTCTCTGATGAAGCTGGTGCGCAAAAATCACTGGTACATCGTCATGCCCGGCCAGCTTTCGGACGGCAAGACCAAAACCAATCTTTCGCTCGTGCTCATCACACAGCATCGTGTCATCGGCCTGAAATGTTATGGTTATGGCGGTGCCCTTACCAATAACGGAAAAGCCGCCGACTGGACACAGAAGCTGGATAAGACGACCAAGGCGATCCACTCTCCCCTGCCGGATCAGACCGCGCAGCAGGCAGCTCTTGCGTCTCTTCTGCCCCAGCTGAATGCATCTCAGGTCGAGGTCTTTTCCGTTTTTACCACACCGGGCGTGCAGCTGATCAACTGCAGCGGCCTGAACTGCTTCACTTCCGTTTCCCTGCTGGAAAAGCTGCAAAGCTCTTCCGCGGACTGCACCGGCCCTCTTCAGCCGAAGGAGCTGGGCACTGCACTGGAAGCCATGAAGCCGGACCCGCCCGCCAAAAACAGACAATAACAACCTCCCATATGTGCGGTTGCCGTACAAGCAAAAACACCCTCACAGCTTTTCC
>OODS01001885.1_pt1 | contig 12846 bp, 10 predicted proteins | sample 1671531 | NCBI WGS metagenome assembly OODS01 (sample SAMN06348166, study PRJEB24527) | human gut metagenome | biome: human gut; feature: ankylosing spondylitis patient; material: feces | host: Homo sapiens | place: China | collected 2015-10 | reverse complement strand
GCGAGTCAGGAGGTGACCCACAGCGCCGTTGCTGTCTATGGTTTGATTATAGCCCCGGCGGGTCAAAAAGGCAATTGACAAATCTGACGATTCTGCACAAACGCTCTCTGCGAATTTTGGCACAACTGAGCTTGGTATGACTTTTGAACCTTTAAACCGGAACAGAACGATTTGGAATTGCCTCCGCTTGCGCTCTGGCAATAGCAGCGGAAATACTATTTTTAAATTTGCAGTTCCGGCAGGCCTGCGGGCCCGCCGGAACTGTTTTTTCACGGGAGGAGTCGTTACGGACAATTGCATTTGCAAAACCTGGGCTTATCCGTTGCGTGACAGCCGCAGATGCTGCTACCCGCTACGACCCCTTTTGTGAAAATGTGTTTGGAGCGGCCCGCGGTTGTGCAACAATGAAAGCCCCAGTGGGGCTTTCAAGTGGCAGAGCGGTCTGCGTTAGCAGATGGAGGGGTCTAAACCCCGACAAGCTCCGCAGGACGCGACAAACACGAAAGTATAAAATAAAATTACCTTAATGAATTGCAGAGCGAAGCGGAGCAATTTTTAAATCGTCGTCAAATAACCTGAAAGAGGAAGAACTTCAGGTAGTTGGTCTCCGGCACGCCCCACAGGATGGGGTGGTCCGGGGCCTGCTGCTTCACCTCGATCTGCCGCAGCTGCCGGTGGGCGTCCTTCGCCGCTGCTTTCAGCATCTTGATGAACAGCTCCTCGGTGGCAAAGTGGGAGCAGCTGGCCGTGGCCAGATAGCCGCCCCGGGGCAGCAGCTTCATGGCCCGGTAGTTGATCTCCTTGTACCCGCGCATGGCGTTCTCCACCGTGCGGCGTGCCTTGGTAAAGGCGGGCGGGTCCAGGATGATAAAGTCATAGGGGTGGCCCTCTTTTTCCAGCCGGGGCAGCAGCGCGAAGGTGTCCTCGCACAAAAAGTCCATGTTGTCAAGGCCGTTGCGTTCGGCGTTGCGCTGGGCCATGGCGATGGCGTCGGCGCTGATGTCGGCAGCGGTGACCCGGGCGGCCCCGCCCTTGGCAGCGTTCAGCGCAAAGCTGCCGGTGTGGGTGAAGCAGTCCAGCACCGTGTGGCCTGCTGCCAGCCGTGCCACGGCCCGGCGGTTGTACTTCTGGTCCAGGAAAAAGCCGGTTTTCTGGCCGTTCTCAAAGTCCACATGGTAGAACACGCCGTTCTCGCAGATCTCGGTCTGGGTGCTTTCCGGGTGGGTCTCCCCGGGCAGGTCGAACCAGCCCTTGTTCTGCTCCAGCCCTTCCTTGGCGCGCAGGGCCTCGTCGTTGCGCTCGTAGATGCCGGCAATGGTCTGGCCGTCGGCCCGCAGCACCTCGGCCAGCAGGGGGAACAGCACCGGCTTGAGCTTTTCCATGCCCACGCTGAGGGTCTGGGTGACCAGGATATCCTGGAAGCGGTCCACGGTCAGGCCGGGGAACTGGTCGGCCTCGCCAAAGATCACCCGGCAGGCGGTCAGGTCGGCAGGCTCCAGCACGGTCTTGCGGTAGGCCCAGGCGTACTCCACCCGGCGGCGCCAGAAAGCGGCGTCAAAGGTGTCGTTGGCGTTGCGGCTGATGAGCCGCACCCGGATCTTGCTGTGCAGCGACACGAAGCCGGTGCCCAGGTACGCCCCCTTGGGGCTGACCACATCGGCCAGGGTGCCGTTTTCGGGTTCGGTGTCCGGGGCGTGGAGGATGTCGTTTTCGTACACCCAGGGGTGGCCGCCCACCAGCAGGCCCTCGGCGTGTTTGTTGACGGTGTATACAGGATAAGCGCGTTCTTTCATGGAGATCTCCTTGGTTGCTCTTTTCAAATTCACCCCTTTATAATACCATAGATCCATGGTATTATAAATAAGAAATTTCCAAAAAAAGACCGAAAAGAGGGGATCTGCAATGGAGATCGAACGCAAATGGATGGTGACCGGCTGGCCGGAGGGCCTGCCCATGGAGGAAGAATTTGCCATGCGGCAGGGCTACATCAGTGTGCGGCCCACGGTGCGCATCCGGGAGGAAGCCCTTGCGGGCGGCAAGACCGACTATGTGCTCTGCTTCAAGAGCGAGGGCGGCCTTGCCCGGGAGGAGATCGAGCGCAGCATCGACAAAGAACTGTTTGAGGAGCTGGAACACAAGATCATCGGCAAACCGCTCATCCCCAAGACCCGCCGCACCTACCGCCTGCCGGACGGCAGCGCGCTGGAAGTGAACCATGTGGACGCAGGCCGGCCCACCGCGTTCTGGTATGCGGAGGTGGAGTACCCCACCGTGGAGGCCGCCAACGCCTGGCAGCCTGCCGCCTGGGGCCTGGGGGCCTACCTGGACCAGGAAGTCACCGGCCAGCCCGGCCAGAGCATGGGGGCCTACTGGCTGCAGACCCGCGGCTGACCCCTATATTATAAGAGAGAAAGGATCGTATCGTTACGAAAAAGGCAAGATTCAAGCTGGAGCTTCAATACAACTCCCCGGTGATCCTCACCTTTTTTCTGCTGTCGCTTCTGGTGCTGTTCCTCGACCAGTGGACCGGCGGCTGGACCACCATGCACCTGTTCTGCGTCTACCGCTCGTCGCTCAGGGACCCGCTGTTCTACATCCGGCTGTTCGGCCATGTGCTGGGCCACGCCGGGTGGGAGCACTTCCTGAACAACATGCTGCTGCTGCTGGTGGTGGGCCCGCCCATGGAGGAAAAATACGGCAGCATCCCCCTGCTGAAGGGCATTGTGCTGACGGCGCTGGTCACCGGCGTGCTGCAATGCGTGCTGTTCCCCCGCACCGGGCTGCTGGGGGCGTCGGGCATCGTGTTCATGCTCATCATGCTGTCGTCGCTGGCGGGCTTTTCCGGCGGCATCCCGGTCACCATGCTGCTGGTAGCGGCGCTGTACTTCGGCCAGCAGGTGTACGACATCATCCTCGTGCACGACAACGTGGCCAACTTCATGCACATCGTGGGCGGCTTGTGCGGCACGGCCTTCGGCTACTATTTCGCGCTGCCCCGCCGCAAACGCCGCCGCTGACGCATCCAGCGAGGCCGCAGCCTCCAGCGCCGCAGCACAGGAAAGCATCATTGCATCAACCGGGCAGGAGAGGGCAGGACCTTTCCTGCCTTTTTTGTGCGCCCGATTGCACCCGGGGCACGAATGTGCTATACTGAAAGAAAAAACGACAGGGAGGGACAACGCATGAAATTGACATCCGCAGGCGCAAATAAAATGATCAAAGCATGGAACGAAGACCTGGAGGGGCTGCTGAAAAAAGAAGAAGCGGAAAGCAGAACGACCTATGGAATCAATGAGGAACCGCTGCCCGCAAACTACGACTTTGCTCGGATGCAGCAGCAGATGGATGCGCTGAACCAGAAGATCGCTGTGCTGCGTCATGCAGTGAACGTGTTTAATACCACCACTATGTTGGAGGGATTTGGGTTTACCATCGACGAGGCACTGGTGCGCATGGCAATGCTGACAAAAAAGAAGCAGCGTCTGGCACAGATGAAGCAGGTGCCGTTGCTGGTGCGCACATCCCCCGGCTATGGCAGCAACACTCCGGAAATGACCTGCCGCAACTACGATGCAGAACAGGTGGAACAGGAATACCGCCGTGTCAGTGATCAGCTGACGGCTTTGCAGCTGACGCTGGACCGCGCCAATCTGCTTTTGGAATTTGAAGTGGAGCTGGAGGGGTGACCGTGATATTCCGGGGTGAATGCGTTTTTATTTGAATCTGGGAGAGCCATAAGGTTCTGGTACAAGGTTACAAATTTGGGTTGTTTTGTTATTTGATCAAGGTTATGGATGAGGTTAAGGCTTTGATAAAATGCAGCAATGCAATCGCGCATGCATCTAAAAGCCTCCGTATCGGCTTTTGTCGGTACGGGCGGGGAGGCACGGTTTCAGCCGCATCTAAGAGCAACAGGGCAGGCAGGGGCAAAACCTTTGCCTGCCCTTTTTGTGCGCCCGATTGCACCCGGGGCACGAACGTGCTATACTGGAACAAAAAACAACCAAGGTTGTACAAAAGCGAGGAAACGACCATGAAGCGGGCATATATCAATGGCATTCTGCTGGACGGCACCCAGCAGATGGAGCCGCAGGCACACAAGGTGCTGCTGTGCGAGGACGGCGTCATCACCGCCGTTGCGGACGAGGGCACCGACCTGGACGGCTATGAGGTCATCGACCTCCACGGCGGCTATGCGATGCCGGGCCTCATCAACCTGCATGTGCATCTGGCCGGCAACGGCAAGCCCAGCGCAAAGCCGCGGGATAATGCGGCGCTGGTGCGTAAAATTCTGAGCAACGGCCTGACCCGCGCGGTGGCCTACCGCATGGTGTGCAGCTATGCAAAGCTGGAGCTGCTGGGCGGCGTGACCACCATCCGCACCGTGGGCGGCATCGCGGATTTTGACACCCGCTGCCGGGACGATGCCCAGGCCGGGAAGATCCTGGCCCCGCGCATTCTGGCCGCCAACGAGGGCATCTCGGTGCCCGGGGGCCACATGGCTGGCTCGGTGGCTGTGGCGGCCCACAACCTGGCAGAGGCCCTGGCCCAGCTCACCAAGGCCAGCGTCCAGCGGGTGGACCTGATCAAGCTGATGATCACCGGCGGCGTGCTGGATGCCGCCGAAAAGGGCACCCCCGGCGAGCTGAAGATGCCGCCGGAGATGGTAAAGGCCGTGTGCGATCAGGCCCACGCCATGGGCTATCCCGTGGCGGCCCACACCGAATCGCCCGAAGGGGTGAAGGTGGCGCTGGAAAACGGCGTGGATTCCATCGAGCACGGCGCAAAAATGGACGAAGAAACGGTAAAACTGTACAAGGAGCACGGCGCGTTCCTGTGCACCACCATTTCCCCGGCGCTGCCGTATGCGCTGTTTGACACGGCGGTGTCCGGTGCGTCGGAAAAAGACCAGTACAACGGCAGGATCGTGTTTGACGGCATCGTGGAAAGCGCCAAAACGGCGCTGGCCAACGGCATCCCGGTGGGCCTTGGCAACGACGTGGGCTGCCCTTACATCACCCAGTACGACTTCTGGCGGGAGCTGTGCTACTTCCACAAGTATTGCGGCGTGAGCAACCAGTTTGCCCTGTACACCGCCACCCTGCGCAACGCCCGGCTGGCCGGGGTAGGGGACGTGACCGGCTCGCTGGAAGTGGGCAAGAGCGAGGACCTCATCGTCACCCGTCAGAACCCGCTGGATGACCTGCGGGCGCTGCAGCATCTGGAGCTGGTGGCCTGCCGGGGCCGCGTGGTGAAAAAGCCCGCGCCCAAGCGCAGCCAGACCGTGGACAAGCTGCTGGACCCCTATCTGGAATAAGAATTTATCATAGAAAGGCTCTCCCGCAAGGGGGAGCCTTTTTACATGCTCGCCATGACGGCCAGAATGCTCTGCCAGCTTTTGGTGCGGGCGCAGGTGGGGGCCGGGCGGGCCGGACGGCTCACCGGCGGGGTCTGGGGCTGCGTCTGCAGCTGGGCGGCAGCCGGTACGGCCGGGTGGAAGAACATCTCCACCGTGCCGCTCTGCCACTGTGCGGCCAGCTGGGCGGCCTCCGGGTCGGCCTGCAGGGTGCGGCGCTCGGCTCCGGCCAGACTGTCGGCCAGCCAGTACAGGATGGCGGCCACCGGCAGGCAGGGGGCCTTGCTCAGGGTGCTGTAGCTCCAGTGGGCACCCCGGCCCACAAAGCTGTCCACCGTGATGACGGCCCCGGTGCGGGCGTCACGGGGCAAAGGCAGATCGCAGTCCGTGCCCGCCAGCGTTTCCAGCTCCTGCACCATGCGGTCGGTGCGGGCAGCGTCCAGCCGATCCTCGCGGCAGCAGGCGTGGAAGTCGGTGTCCTCCAGCAGGCTCTCGGCCTTGGCGGGAAACTGCCCGGTGAGCTGGCCGCTCTCGTTGTGGCAGAGCATCCACCCCTTGCGGAACAGCTGGAAGTTCAGTCCTCTGCGGCCCATCGTGGAGTAACACACGGTGGCGCAGTGCTCCCCGGGCATCCGCCGGACTTCCAGGTAGGCGTCGTTGCCGCAGAGATCCTGCAGACGCACGGCGGCCAGAAGCTGCGCCCCCGGCAGACGGGATGACATGGCGTTGTGCATGGCGGTAAAGTAGCGGTTGGCATCCATGATACGTTCCTCCCTGAATGGTTCGACTGACAGCAAAGTGTTGTATTCAAAGGACTTCCAACGCGGGCCGCCGCCGTGCACTGCGGGGGACATCGCGTGTTCCTGTGGTTCGTCTGAACATAGTATAGCATAAACTACGACAAAAAACAACTAAAAGTTTGCAAAAACAACCAGATTTTTGCGAACACCCCGGAACTGCTCCAAAATACAACGCGACAGTTGGTTGTAAAATGCCCGAAGCGGTTGTGCGCTGGACAACAAAAAAGCCTTCCCCCAAAAGGGGAAGGCAATCTCTCAATCTCCCAGCTCCCGGATCTCGTTCTGGATCAGGCGGCCGGCGGCGCGGGCCAGCTGGTCCATGCCGCGGATGCGGGCCATGTTCTTGCCGTAGATGCGGGCAGCGTCGGCGGCGGAGCGGTCCTCGCCCATGAACACTGCCGACACCCGGATGCCCTTGCGCTGCAGCATGCGCACCTGGGCGGCCGCGTCGGCCACACCGGCGGCGTCCTCGTAGCCGCAGCCCAGCGGGTTTTCCGGGCTGGGCGGGATGCGGCGGCTGTCGTTGGGGGAAGCATCGGTCAGCAGGATGAGCAGGTGCCGCGGGGCGGGGCCGGGGGCAAAGTCCAGCAGATCGCCCGCCGCCAGCAGGGCCAGGCCGTCGCGGTTCCAGCCGGAGGCAAAATACCGGTTGATGTTCTGGCGGTTCTTGTCGGCAAAGTCCTTGAGCACCCGCAGCACGGTGTAGCCCCGCAGGCTGCTGAAGGCACTCACCCGCACCGGGATGCCGCAGTTGGCCAGGCTCTCGGCCAGGATGGACCCCTGCGCCGCGATGACCTCCTGACAGTGCAGGCGGGAGGCGGAAGCGTCCAGCAGCAGGTCCACCGTAAAGGCGGGGTGATTTTCCTCTTCGGCGCACAAAAACACCCGGTCATCGTTCAAAAGCGGGGCGCGCCACACCCGCCCGGGGTCCACATTGCCGCTGCGGGCCACCCGCGCGTTGGGCTGCTGATGCACCAGAATGCAGTTGCGGATCTGCTCGGTGAGCCGCAGCACCACGCTGCGGTGCAGCTCCTGATTTTTGGCGTAGTAGGCGCGGTTGCGGTCGGCCTGCAGCTCGGCCTGTTCGGCCAGATGCCGGGCCTCCGGGGTGGGGGCCTGTTCCGGGCTGGGCACGCCCGCGCTGAACCACAAATGGCACCCCAGATGCACCCCGGTGCACAGCTCCTGTTCGGCCTTGCGCAGCCGCTCTGGCGGGTAGAGGGAGCGGCCGAAGCAGCTCTCGATGTAGGCACGGTCCTGCGCGGCGTTCTGCTTCAGGGTGATGTGGGCCTGCCGTTTGTCCACGCTGGGGCCGCTGCCGGCGGCGTCCACGGCGTTGGAGTGCTCCACGGTCACTCGGTCGGTCTTGATCATCTGGGTGGGCAGGGCCTTGGTGGCAAGGGTGGCCAGCAGGCCGTCCAGATGCAGGTGCAGCGCCGCTTTCGGATGCACGGTGCCGTCGAAGAGGTCAAACGCTGCGTACACGGCCAGCAGGGCGTCCTGCAATTGGTCCGGCTGCGGGGCGGTGTCCGGGGCCAGCGCCCGGAACAACCCGCTCTCGTAGGGGGTCATCACGGGCAGATTGCGCCCCAGCACGCTGCGCCAGCGGGCCGCCTGCATGGTGTACACCAGCTGGTTCCTGGCCATCCACTCCTGCCGGGAAAGTTTGTACTGGATGGCAAAAAAGTAGTCGGCGTGAGAAGAGCGCAGCGCTTCCAGCACCGGGCGGTGGGGCAGTTCCAGCCGGTAGGCCGCGTTTTCGAGGTACAGCCACGCCAGATCGTCCAGCATGGCCTGCCGCAGATCGCCCGCCCAGCGGTCGAAGATGCTGTTTATCAACTTGTCACCGTAATATTTGTGCACAAGGCCCACGATGGTGTTCATGTAAAAATCCACCGTGCCGTCGGTGTTGTGGGCCAGAAACAGCGGCTCAAAGCCATAGGCGCCCGCAGCCGCCCAGACCTGATTGGCCGCCCGCCGCTCCTGTGCGGTGTAGCTCTGGGCTTCCATCAGGCAAACAGCCTGGCCGCATCCAGTTTGGCCGGGATGCGGGCCGCGATCACGTCGCGGATCAGGCCCTGCTCGTAGCTGTCAAAGGCCTTGTTGGTGATGCCCATGTCCAGCGCGGCCCCTGCGGGGATGCCGCGGCGGATCAGGCGCAGCGCGTCCAGCATGCCGCGCAGGTCCAGTGCCTTGGTGGAAATTTCCGCACTGTCGCACTTTTTCTGCAAGTCGAGGAACAGCAGGGCGAACTGGTGGGCATACTTCGCAGCAAGATCCGGGAACTGTGCCCGCAGCAGCTTTTCCAGATTCTCCTGGGTGATGGTGGGCATCTGGATGACCACGAAGCGGGAGGTCAGGGCCTCGTTCAGCTCCCGGGTACCGGCGTAGCCGTAGTTCATGGTGGCGATGAAGCGGGTCTCCTCGGCCAGCGGGATGCGGTCGTAGCCGGGCACGTCAATGGCGCGGCGGAAGTCCAGCACTGCGTGCAGCACGGCCAGCGCCTCGTTCTTGGCCATGTTGATCTCGTCCAGCACGCCAAAGCCGCCGCACTGGGCGCAGCGGTACACCGGCCCGGGGCGGAACTCCACCCGTCCGTCGGCAAAGGTGTCCATGCCGATGAGGGAGGCCGCGTCCATGTTCACATGGAACGAGATGTCCCACGCGGGGCGGCCGAAGGCGGCGGAGAGGTTCTCGGCCAGCACGTTCTTGCCGGTGGCCTTGCCGCCCGCCAGCAGCAGGTTTTCGCCGCAGAGCAGGGCGGCCAGCGCCTGCTCCCACACCTCTTTGCCGTAGTAGGTAAAGGCCGGGGCCGGGATGCGGGGCCGCAGCGCAGCGTCCAGCGGATGGGCGGCACGGTATTCCTGCACCGCAGAAAGCAGGGCCGGGTCCACGCCCTCCTGCCGCAGCGTCTCAAGAAGTTCAGACATTGTACAATACACCTCGATGCTTTGCCGGTTGCTTGCAGCAAACCGGCTGCTCAGCCCTATCATAGCACAATCGAGGGCATTTGTGTAGGGGGCGTGCGGGGCAAAACAGCAAAGAGGGGCAGCCCCGACCGGGACCGCCCCTCTTCACATGAAAAAGAAGAAAAGAAGGAATGTTGGATCTATGCGGGAGAACTGCGCCTTATCAGGCGTTCTCCAGGCCTGCCATCTGCTTGATGGATTTAATGGCAAAGGTCATGGTACGACCGCAGGCAGTACCGCCCATGACGCAGGGATAGTTGTTCTGGAAGAAGCTGCCGGACATATCACCGGTGATGTACAGACCGGGGATCGGCTCATTGTTGCTGTCCTTGGCCTGGCAGTTCTCGGTGATGGAGATGCCCTGCATACTGCACAGCAGAGAGGCACCCAGCCAGCAGCCGTAGAAGGGAGCGGTGCGGATGGCGCTCAAACGGCTTGCAGGCTTGCCGAAGTCCTCGTCGTTCTGCTTGTCGTACAGCTCGTTGTAGCGGGCAACGGTGGCTACAAAGTTGTCCTTGTCGGCACCGGTAAAGCCCATCTTGTCGGCGAGCTCTTCAATGGTGTCCGCCTTCATGATCAGGCCTTCTTCGGCGTACTGTTCCAGCTTCTTTTCCATGCCGCCGGGAACCAGACGGGTGACGGCAGAGCAGCCGATGGTGTGGAAGCGGGTAACATCCTCAAAGTAGTTTGCATCGTGAATCATGGCGTAAACATGACCCGGCTGCTGGAAGGAAGCGTGAGAAGCGTTGTCGTACTCCTGACTCTCATTCATAAAGCGTTCGCCATGGCGGTTGACCTTCAGGAAGGGCTGGCTGCCGGGGTTGTACTGACCCACAGTGCCGGGGAAGGCCTTGCCGCCAAAGGCAGAGGGGGCATCCACATAGCCGGCATCCACGCCGGGGGCCACAAGGCCGCGGTCGAACAGGACGGGAGCGGGCTCTGCATCCAGATGTGCACCTGCCCAGATCGCGGCACGGATGCCGTAACCCTTGTCGGCAGGCGTATAGGAGCAGGCAGTGGTCACACTGGTGCCCAGCGGGTCCAGCTGCTCCATCATGTAGGGGTTGCCGGCATAGCCGCCGCAGGCCAGCAGAACGCCCTTGGCTGCATGGATGCGGATGAAGTGACCGTCCTCGGTGTTCTGGGCGATCACACCGGTAATGCGGCCGTCTGCGTCCTTTTCCAGCTTAGCCAGACCGGTGTTGAAGTCCACGCCGTAGCCCTTGCTCTCGATGTACTCCTGGAACACCACGTTGCGGGGCTTTTCACCGGCGCGGTAGTCTACCTGCTGCACGGGGAACATAAATTTGGTCTGGCTCACCTGGGTGTCATCCGGCCACTTGGCTTCATCGCCGGAGGTCAGGTTGCACACATAGTTATAAGGTTCGTTTTCCAGGATGCCGGAAACAAAATCATGCATGGCAGCGGATTCGTTGATCCAGGTCTTGACCACGCGCTGGTCGCAGCGGCCGCCCATAGAACGGGAAATCTCGCTCAGCAGTTCGGCACGGTCCACCGGGGGAACGCCCTGCTTCTGTGCTTCGCTGCTGTCGATGGCGCCGTACCAATGGCGGGTGTCCATAACGGCGGCGTTCTGCTCGATGATGCGGAAGTTCAGTCCGTTCTGGGCGGCATAAGCAGCGGCGCACATACCACCGTTGCCTGCGCCCACGATGACGATATCGGTATCCCATGTCTCGGTGATGGCAGCCTCGTCGATGTCGGGCTCGGTGCCCAGCCAGTCGTTCTCGTCGCCGGTGGGCAGCTGCACGCTCGCAACAACAGCCTCGCCCTTGGCCTGTGCGTAGCAGCTCTTGGCAGCCTTCATCACGGCATTGGAGGTGATGGTGGAACCGGAAACGCCGTCGATCTCGGCAGAACCGGCAGCCATCAGCTGCTCGCGCAGCTCATCTGCGGCAGCAGCACCGTAGGATGCGGTCTCACCAGAGGTGTCCACCACCACGTCGGTGACGGCGCTGTCAGAGAAGGTCATGGTGACCTTGACGGTGGAGGAGATACCCTCGGCAGTGCCCTCATAGGTGCCGGGGATGTAGGTGCCGGTTGCACCGGAAGCGGCAGCGCTGCCGGAAGCAGCGGTGGAGGTGGAGCCGGAGGCTGCATTGCAGGCAGCCAGAGCACCGGCGGTGACACCGCTCATGGCGGCGGCAGCGGCGATCTTCAGAAAGCCTTTGCGGGAGATCTTGTTCATGCTTTTCTCTCTTTCCTGTGTTTTTTCTTCTTCGTGTGTGATACATACAGCATATATATATTGCTGAAACATTAACAATGTTAGCATGAAGGGCAGGAGTTTACAATTCATTTATCTTATATTATAATTTAGAGTATCCTAATATAAGAGGAGCTGCTGGAAATGAACGAAAGCGCACTGGAAGGATTTGTTAAAATTGTGGAGATGAATAGTTTTTCAGCTGCGGCAGACGCACTGTATATTTCGCAGTCAGCACTTTCACAGCAGATACGTACTTTGGAAGGTCAACTGAAGCTTGAACTGTTTCAGCATGTGCCACGCAGGGTCGTGTTGACCCCTGCAGGGCAGGATTTTTACCCACAGGCAAAGATGATACTGAATCTTTACCAAAATGCGGTAAAACATGCGCAGGCGGTGCAGCAGCATACAGATCCTCCGGAGCGGCATATCCTGATCGCATACTGCCATGAGGCGCTGCGGATGTTCGGTTACGATCTGTTTGCACTGACCGGAGAACTGTGCATCCGTTTTTCGCCGGTGCTCCGACGTTGTGTGCGCCGCAGTGACGTCTGGAACGCTTTGCAAAAGGGGGATGCAGATCTTTCCTTTCAGCTGGACTGTACAGAGATCCACGCACAGGGGCTGGCATTTACGCCGGTTTTTTATGTGCCGGAGTTCTGTATCCCATTTCATGCACCGGAAGATATGCCAAAAGGCCGGCTCACGCTGGAGCAGGCGCTGCAATACCGTTGGATGCCGGCCGATAACATGGATCAGAGCATCTATGAATCGGCGCTGTTCCGGGAGGGAACCCGTCGGGGCGCGGAGATCATCCGGATGGAGATGTCACGGAGCGCACAGTATCCGGTGACATCGCTGAAGATGATCCCGGGCGTGTACTACCGCAGGCCGGACATGGATTTTGTCCGGATACTGGACTGGGACCGGGGCCATCGCTTTGGCATCGTGACCCGGGTCGACCCGGACCCGGTGGTGCAGGAGTACGTGCAGGAGCTGCAGCAGGTTCTGCCGCCGCTGACAAAGCAGCTGTTCGGGGTGGAGCTGGAAAAAATAGAGGTGTGAAAAAACCGGGAACATCCGCAGATGCTCCCGGTTTTTAAAATATCGGTGTTTACTCCACCACGTCCTCGAACTGGCTGTTGTACAGGTCGGCGTAGAAGCCGCCGGCGGCCAGCAGCTGGTCGTGGGTGCCCTGCTCCACGATGTCGCCGTCCCGCATCACAAGGATGAGGTCGGCGTCCTTGATGGTGGACAGGCGGTGGGCGATGACAAAGCTGGTGCGGCCCTCCATCAGGCGGTCCATGGCGGTCTGGATGCGCTGCTCGGTGCGGGTGTCCACACTGCTGGTGGCCTCATCCAGAATGAGGATGCGGTTGTCGGCCAGAATGGTGCGGGCGATGGTCAGCAGCTGCTTCTGGCCCTGGCTCACGTTGGAGGCGTCCTCGTTCAGCTCCATCTGGTAGCCGCCGGGCAGGGTGCGGATGAAGTGGT
>OODS01001871.1_pt1 | contig 12897 bp, 10 predicted proteins | sample 1671531 | NCBI WGS metagenome assembly OODS01 (sample SAMN06348166, study PRJEB24527) | human gut metagenome | biome: human gut; feature: ankylosing spondylitis patient; material: feces | host: Homo sapiens | place: China | collected 2015-10 | reverse complement strand
AGAACATACAGACCATAAGAAAACACAGAGGAATGAAACAACAGGAACTTGCGGACAAAATCGGTATCAATATGCAGAGCCTTTCCAAGATTGAACGTGGCGTGAATTATCCTACCTTTGATACGCTGGAAAAGATAATGGACGTGCTGGGAGTAACACCCAATGAATTATTGTCGGGAGAATGGAAGTATATTGACCACACCGAGCCCTATATCATGGATATTATCAAACGGGAACAAGACTTCAATGTTTCCTTAGATTACCTGTCTGAAAATGAATTTTTCGATGATGAAAAAGAATGCACATTTTACAAGGCATATAAACTCATACAGTATATCCATAACTACATTACCAATGAGGTTACGGAGTTGGAAGAACTTATGGAAATCAAGCAGTTGATACAGCGTCAAAAACTGGAACGCATGATAAAAGTACATAAGGAAATGCGAGGGTTAGACCGATACAGAGAACAGCCCAAAGAGTATAAATACCATGACCCTTATGATGATTGGATATTCCGTCAGCTTGCGGATATTGACAACAGAAACAACATTCCCGACACTTCGCCACAATCAGATTTCAATGAGGCGGACTATGACGATTATCTAAAAGAGAAATGGAACAGAGGACTTTAATTTTCCTCTTGCATGAAAGATACAGCAAACAAAAAGCCCAATCAAGAGTGCAAAGCACCACCAATGGTGGTAAGGCTCTTTACAGGGTTCTTTCTTTTCTGTGGTGGGTAATCAAGCGAAAAATGAAGAAGTGTTTTGTCATGCTTTATATTTTTATCCCGACTTTGATAATTCAGATTGTGAAAATGATTAAATACAGAAAAGCTAAATAACACGATTTATATTAGCATCACTTTAATGATAAATTAGTTAGAGTGGTGCCTTATTTTTTTCTCTGTACAATCACTTAAATAGGTGCTATAGTAATGGGTAGATAGTATTCGAACAGAAACTATACCACATATTTTTTATTTTTAAACCATGAGGATTATATCAGTTTGAACGAGACCTCATCCATGCAGATTTTCATGATTGTCACTTCCCAGAAAGGAGTGATCGATATGAGAGCAGGATTTATCGGAGCGGGGAAAGTAGGATTTTCCCTTGGAAAATACCTGAAGGAAAACGGCGTAGAGATTACGGGTTACTTCAGCAAATCACCGGAATCAGCTAAATCAGCAGCAGATTTTACTAACACAAAACTATATAAGAGTATAGAGGATATCTTAAGTGACAGTGATACCCTGTTTATTACTGTGCCTGATGGACAGATAAGCAAAGTATGGGATTATATGAAGAATCTGGATATTAAAAATAAAAATATTTGTCATTGCAGCGGTTCGATTTCATCAACCGTTTTTTTTGATGGTGAAAACCTCGGTGCAAATATCTATTCGGTACATCCCCTATATGCAATAAGTGATAAGTGCGAATCATGGAAACACTTGAATAAGGCTTATTTTACTGTGGAGGGTTCGGCAGAGAATCTAGATGAGATTAAGAGTATCTTTGAGCGAGCAGGAAATAAGGTAATCGCAATGGGAGCGGAAAATAAATCTCTTTACCACTGCGGTGCAGTAGTTGTAAGCAATCTCGTAAACGGACTTTTTCAAGTGGGGGCTGAAATGCTTGTAAAATGCGGCTTTGATAAAAAAGATGCAAAGAAAGCCTTAGTGCCTTTGTTTACTGGAAATGCCGACACATTGGCAGAAAAAGGAGTTGCGGCTGCCCTCACAGGTCCTGTTGAGCGAAATGATTTGTCGACTATCACAAAACACATTGAAGCTATTAAGGCAGCATGGATAAACGAGTCTGAGGAAAAGGTGGGATATGAGATGATATATCTTTTGCTTTCAGAAAAGCTTCTCAGTATTGCACAGGAAAAACATTTAGACAGTGACTATTTGAAGATGACGGAGGTAATTAAAAATGAAAAACACAGTATCCACTTTTAAAGAACAGAAGGTTAAGGGCGATAAGATTACAATGCTGACAGCCTATGACTATTCGACAGCTAAATTGATGGATCAGTCAGGTATTAACGGTATTCTCGTTGGAGATTCTCTTGGCATGGTTATGCTCGGATACGAAAATACTTTGCCGGTAACAATGGAAGATATGATTCACCATACAAGAGCAGTTACAAGAGGTGCCAAAGATGCCTTAGTAGTTGGAGATATGCCGTTTATGTCATATCAAGTTTCAGTTGAAGAGGCCATGTATAACGCAGGAAGACTTATGAAAGAAGGAAGATGTCAAGCAGTAAAGCTAGAAGGTGGAGCCTCTGTTTGTCCACAGATTAAAGCTATTACAGCTGCTTCAATTCCTGTTATGGCACATATTGGACTTACACCTCAGTCAGTGAACGTTTTTGGAGGCTTTAAAGTTCAGGGAAAAAGTGAAGAGGGAGCAAAGAAACTCATTGAAGAGGCAAAAGCTGTTGAAGAAGCAGGAGCATTTGCGATTGTTTTGGAATGCGTACCTGCAAAATTAGCGGAAATTATTTCTGAAAGCATTAATATTCCTACAATAGGAATAGGTGCAGGATCTGGCTGCGATGGACAGATTCTCGTTTATCAGGACATGCTTGGAATGGTCTCTGACTTTACACCTAAATTCGTAAAACAATTCGCAAAGGTAGGAGATGTAATGAAAGAAGCCTTTGCTGCATATATAGAAGAAACTAAACAGGGAAGCTTTCCAGCACCTGAACACACATTTAAAATTTCAGAAGATGTAATTAACAAGTTATATTAGGAGATAGAACGATGAAAATAGTAAAAACCGTAGATGAAGTGAGAGTTATAGTCAAAGAATGGAAGAAAGAAGGTCTTACAGTAGGTCTTGTTCCTACTATGGGATTTTTGCACGAAGGACATAAGAGTTTAATTACAAGGGCTGTTTCAGAAAACGATAGAGTTGTTGTCAGTGATTTTGTAAATCCGACTCAATTTGGAGTAGGGGAAGATTTGGAAAGCTATCCGAGGGATTTGGAAAGGGATACTATGCTATGTGAGGAGGCAGGTGCTAATTTAATATTTAATCCTGAGCCGGAAAATATGTATTTTGACGATTTTTCAACATATGTAAACATAGAAAGTCTTTCAGAGGAACTTTGTGGAAAATCACGACCAATACATTTCAGGGGTGTAGGCACAGTAGTATCTAAACTTTTTAATATTGTAAATCCCGACAGAGCTTACTTTGGTCAAAAGGATGCACAGCAGCTTGCGATTATAAAAAGAATGGTTAGAGATTTGAACTTTGATATCGAAATTGTGGGCTGCCCTATAGTTAGAGAAGAGGATGGTCTTGCAAAGAGTTCAAGAAATACATATCTAAGCAAAGATGAGAGAAAGGCGGCACTAATTTTAAGCAAAGCAGTTAAGCTCGGAGAAGATATGGCAAAAGCAGGAGAAAAAGATACAGATAAAATTGTATCAGAAATGATTAAGCTTATTGAAACTGAGCCTATGGCGAAAATAGATTATGTTCAGGCTGTAGACGCTGTTTCAGTTAAACCGGTCAAGGAGATGACAGCACCAGTACTAGTTGCCATGGCAGTTTATATCGGCAAAACCAGATTGATTGACAACTTTATTTACGAAGGTTAAACGGGGGTTAAATATGACATTTGAAATGTTAAAGGGGAAGATACACAGAGCTACAGTAGTTCAAGCAGAACTTGATTATGTAGGAAGCATCACTGTAGACGAAGACTTACTTGACAGTGCTGGAATTTTGGAGTATGAAAAGGTAAGTATCGTAGATATAAATAATGGGAACAGATTTGAGACATACACAATTGCAGGAGAAAGAGGCAGCGGAATGATATGTCTCAATGGAGCTGCTGCAAGATGTGTTCAGACAGGTGATAAGATAATCATAATGTGCTATGCACAGATGACTCCAGAAGAGGTAAAGAAAAATCCACCTAAAGTAGTATTTGTAGATGAGGATAACAAAATATCAAGAGTCGCAAGATACGAAAAACATGGTAAGCTATAAGACATGTAATTTGCAAATAAAAAAGGGAATTTCGGTAATTAAAAAATGTAAAAGGTGAAGAATATGTCATCTGCCCTCGTTGTGAGCAAGAAGTTTATAAAGAAGTAATAATTTATCCATTTTGTAACTTTGGCATAATGGCATGGCTTGAAGGAGAAAATGATGAAAATAGCAAACCAGTGAAAGATAAATCTAAGTAAAATCTCAGCTTAACAATTTAATATCTATATTTACAAAGCAGTTGGTCTTATGATTGACTGCTTTTAAAAAAGACACCGTTTAGGTGTGAGGTCTTTTTAGTGTTATTTATAGTCATATCAAGGCTCGTTTAATTATGGTAAATTCGTGGTAAAATGAGTGCTTTTCTATACTTCAAAATATTTGAAAGTATAGTGTTTATACGGATAATCAAAAATTAGATATAAAATTTACGAAAAATAATAATAAAAAAAAGACACTATTGATAGTTGGTTAGTCCAAATTATCTAATTACTCAAAAGAGTAACCGCATTCCTTGGGCGAGGGGCGGTTACTTTTTTGATTGATTTATATACGCTATCAAAATCGTTACAACAATACTAAGTATCATTAGTACGATTGTAGAGTAAGAAAAGGACTATTTGACAGTTTTTCGTACATTTTTAAGGAAGTTCCTTAATTGAAATAACAGGAAATATATGATAAAATTGAGAAGGTTTAATAGTTTTTTCCCGATTTTGCCCCCTTTACATTGCACACACTTCGGCATACTTTTGCTACAAGAGCAATCGAATATGGCATGAACCCCAAAATATTGCAGAAACTTCTGGGACATGGTACATTACAAATGACAATGGGTTTGTACTGCCACGTAACAGAGGATACGCTGTTTTTGGAAACGGAGAAGTTTAAGAGAAGGTGTAGTTGAGCATGAAGTGGTGTAAAAATGGTGTAGCAGGGGATGAAACATAGAAAGTAAGGGCGAGAAAAGCCCGTAAATACGGAGGTTTTAAGAAAGATGGAAAGTTATAAGCAGGAATTTATTGAGTTTATGGTGGACAGCGATGTGCTGAAATTTGGAGAATTCACATTGAAAAGCGGAAGGAAATCTCCGTTTTTTATGAATGCAGGCGGATATGTGACAGGTTCGCAGCTTAAAAAGCTCGGCGAATATTATGCGAAAGCGATCCATGACACATACGGAGATGATTTTGATGTGTTGTTCGGACCTGCTTATAAGGGGATTCCTCTTGCGGTTGTAACTGCGATCGCTTACAGTGAGTTGTATGGAAAAGAAGTACGATACTGCTCGGACAGAAAAGAAGAGAAAGATCACGGAGCAGACAAAGGAAGCTTCCTCGGAAGTAAATTTAAAGACGGCGATCGAGTTATCATGATCGAAGATGTAACGACGTCAGGAAAGTCGATGGAAGAGACCGTTCCGAAAGTAAAGCAGGCCGCTGATGTGGAGATCGTCGGATTAATCGTATCTCTTAATCGTATGGAGGTCGGAAAAGGGGGAGAAAAATGCGCCCTTGACGAGGTGAAAGATCTGTATGGTTTCGATACGGCCGCGATCGTGACGATGGAAGAAGTCGTGGAACACTTGTACAACAAGCCGTATAACGGAAAAGTTGTGATCGACGATACATTAAAGGCTGCGATCGATACATACTATGAAACATATGGAGTAAAATAAAACGGGGAGGCGCTTTATGGAAAAGGCATATCTTACAATGAAAAACAGTGGTGCAAGTAGCATTACACTTGGGATTATCGTTCTCGTTGTCGGAGTGGCAACAGGAATACTTGCAATCGTGAACGGAGCAAAATTACTCAAACATAAAAAAGAGATTACATTTTAAGCAGCTTGACAGCTTTCAGGGAAACTGTGAAAGGACACGGATGAAAGAGAGATAAATAAACAGAAAGAAAAATAAGGGACTAAGCCGGAATACAGGCAGTCCCTTTTTGCAACGGCGGCGGAACGAAGTCTGGGTTTGCCTGAGACTTTGCGGCCGTGTATAGTCCCGGAGCGCGCTTTTTTAGCGCTTCCGGTGATTTGAAAAAATTACTGATAGGGAGAGTTCCTTGTGTGAGGAGAGTTATTTTTGAGTATAAAAAAAGAGCGGATTTATAGGATATTTGGGAAAATCCTGTTTTTACTATATATTGTTTTTTTGATTTATTTTCTGTTTCTTGCGGAATGGTACGGAAGAACGGAAGTGACGGAAGAGTATAGATATAATCTTGAATTATTTAAAGAAATCAGACGTTTTCTTACTTATAGAGAACAGCTTGGCATGTTTACGGTGCTTGCGAACCTTCTCGGGAATATTATGATCTTTGTTCCTTATGGTTTCTTTATTTCCATGGCGGGAAAGTCCATGGGATTTTTTAAAATATTATTTTTCAGTATGGCGCTGAGTCTGGGCGTGGAAACAATACAACTTTTTACGAGAGTAGGAAGTTTTGATGTCGATGATATTTTATTAAATACAATCGGCGGAGTTTTAGGATATATTTTGTTTGTGGTATGCAGTCGGATAAGGAGAAAACGTTATGTTCGGAAAGGAAAAAAAGGCAGAAGATAAGAAAAAAGAAACTGCTTTGAAACGGGAGGAAAACCGGAAAAAAAGCGGGGTGAAACATAAAAAGCCAAAGCAAAAACAGGCGGGCAACGGAAATCTTTCGTGTCTGTTCGGATTAGGTTCGGCCGCAGTGTTGGCGGGATGTATAGCATACGCGTTTGTCCGAAGAGGAGAAGCCCCCGGGATCATAGGAGGTATTACGATTATTTCTTTGATACTGGCAGGATACGGAATTTATTCGGCAATTATAGGATTTCGGGAGAGAGAACGCAGTTATCTGACGTGTAAGATCGGTATTGTCATGAATGCGGCGGCGATTATTTCATTTTTTGCGGTATTTATCAGAGGTTTGAATTAGTAAGCAAAAGATAAAAAGTAGTGAAAAAAGATAAATAATAAAGAAAAGTAAACAGATGAGCGGGAGGGAAAGGAAAATGCAGGAAGTGTCAGAAAAATACAACAACGATTCATATAGGGAACGGCATGCGTTGTCGGTAGAACGTCTTCGCACGCTGCCTTTTGAGGAATCTGTGGAAGATTCTTATATCGCGTATTTCAGATTGGTTGCCCTGTTTTTGCTTGAAGTGGAAAATGTGCGGATTCAGGTGGAAAGCGGAAAATGGGATCAATATAATGAAGAAGACATGAGACAGATCAACGAAATCCTTTATAGTGATATTGTCGGGGATGCTTACGAAAAAAGCTATGCAAATCCGAAATATGCATGCAGCTGGTTTGAGCCGGAGATGGGAAGGCTTTTGAGTTTTCTCTATGTGGAAATGCGCTCCGGCATCCCTTATGCGTTTGAAGGCAGACTTGATTATCTGACGATTTTGTATGAATTGTTTATCGAGGTATATACGTATTTTGAAAATTGCCGGGCAGATGGCGCTGAACCGGAAATACGAAGAGTAAGAGATATCGTGTATTGGTATGCAAGCGATTATTGCGACGTATTTTTGGCAGATCGGATTAAAGAACAGATCCATCCGTCGTATTCGTTTGCGGCAGATATTATCGAAAATGCAGATTTGAGCAGCGACAGGTATTTGTATCGTTTCGGAGAATATATTACAGAAAATGAGCTGGGAACTGCGCGCCGTCTCAGGTCGCTTCCCGAAGAGACGATTCAAAAGATGGCGGACGTTTACACGGAAGGATATCGGATCGGATTTATCAATACAGGAAAAGATCTGTCCAAAAAATCAGTCGTAAATATTCGTTACAGCCTCGGATTTGAACGGGTCATAAGAGCGGCGATCGCAAATTTTCGCGCTATGGGGTTAAAACCCGTAATATACAGGGCGGCGTCGGGTGTGATCACGAAAAGAGAGCATCACAAAATCGGATATTTCGGCGCTGTGGCAAACTGGCAGTATGAGTACGATCACAGACAAGATCAGGCGTTATTTATGGATAAACGCTATATTGAACGGCGTCTGGAAGTGATGCATACTGTTTATGAACAAAATAAAGAACAGGCAGCGCAGTTCGCAGGACCTGCCGTGATGGAAACATTCGGAGAAAAGCCGTTTTCACCGAAAGCAGTACCGGAAGCTCCGGCTTACTGTGAAGAGCAAAGGGAGCTTGCGCTTCAATACGACAGCAGATCCGGTCAGATCACAAATGAATATATCAAAGGAGAAGAGAGAAGTTTTACGATCATTGCATATCCTGTGCCGGAGATCGGTCCGAAATATGAAGAAATTTTCGATGAAGTAATACGAATTAATACGTTAGATGCAAAATTATATGAGAAAGTTCAACAGACGATGATCGATGCGCTCGATCAGGGAGAAAAAGTCCGTGTGATCGGAAAGGGAGAGAACCGGACGGATATGGAGATTCGGCTTTGGTCGTTAAAAGATGCTCGGAAAGAGACGATTTTTGAAAACTGTGTGGCAGATGTAAATATTCCGGTAGGCGAGGTGTTTACATCACCGGTGCTGGAAGGAACGAACGGAGTTTTGCATGTCAGCCGGGTGTATCTTGACGGTTTGCAGTATAAAGACCTTGAATTGAAATTTAAAGACGGAAAGATCGTTGATTATAGATGCGGCAATTTTAAAGACGAGGAAGAAGGCAGACGATATATTTTTGATAATGTTTTGAAAAATCATGATACTCTTCCGCTTGGCGAATTCGCGATCGGAACAAATACGACTGCTTATGCCGCGGGAAAAAAATACGGGATCGAAGATAAGATGCCGATTTTGATCGCAGAGAAAACAGGACCTCATTTTGCAGTGGGCGACACATGCTATTCATGGAGCGAAGACGTCCGTGTATATAATCCGAACGGAAAAGAAATCGTTGCAAAGGATAATTCTTGTTCGCTGAAAAGAAAAGAAGATCCGTCTGCGGCATACTTTCAATGTCATACAGATATAACCGTACCTTATGAAGAGTTAGAAGAAATAAGTGTAGTGACAAAAGACGGGAAACACATTATACTAATTAAAGACGGAAGATTTGTGCTTCCGGGAACTGAGATTTTAAATGAACCATTAAAACAACTCGAAAATTGATTTGAGATTTTAAGGAGGAAATAACGTGCCAAAAGTAGGAATCGTAATGGGCAGTGACTCTGACCTGAAAGTGATGAGCAAAGCTGCGTCAATGTTGGAAAAATTCGGAATTGATTATGAAATGACGATCATTTCCGCACATCGTATGCCGGATGTATTTTTTGAGTGGGCAAAAGCTGCGGAAGGAAAAGGGATTAAAGTAATCATCGCAGGAGCCGGAATGGCTGCACATCTTCCGGGAATGTGTGCGGCGCTGTTCCCGATGCCGGTGATCGGAGTGCCGATGTCAGGAAAGAATCTGGATGGTATGGACGCTCTTTACTCGATCGTTCAGATGCCGCCGGGAATTCCGGTTGCGACTGTTGCGATTGACAGTGGAATGAACGCTGCGATTCTTGCGGCAAAAATCCTCGCTGTATCAGATGAAGAGGTATTAAAAAAGTTAAAAGACTATTCGGCAGAGATGAAAGATACCGTTCAGGCGAAAGCCGATCGTCTTGCCGAGGTCGGATATGAGGAGTATTTAAAGTAAAGGAGAAAGTGGTATGGATTATAAGAAAGCAGGAGTTGACATAGAGGCCGGTTACAGATCAGTAGAACTTATGAAAGAGCATGTGAAAAAGACGATGCGTCCGGAAGTGCTCGGAGGACTCGGAGGATTTTCGGGAGCATTTTCTCTTGATAAGATCAAAGAAATGGAAGAGCCGGTACTGCTGTCGGGAACAGACGGCTGCGGAACGAAAGTGAAGCTGTCGATGGTGCTTGATAAGCATGACACGATCGGAATCGATGCTGTGGCAATGTGTGTGAATGATATTGCCTGTGCGGGAGGAGAACCACTGTTTTTCCTTGATTATATTGCATGCGGCAAGAATGAGCCTGAGAAGATCGCATCAATCGTAAGCGGAGTGGCAGAAGGATGTCTTCAGTCGGGAGCGGCGCTGATCGGAGGCGAAACGGCGGAACATCCGGGACTTATGGCAGAAGACGAGTACGATCTTGCCGGATTTGCGGTAGGAGTATGCGATAAAAAAGATATGATCACAGGAGAAAATCTGTCTGCCGGAGACGTTTTGATCGGAATGGCGTCTACGGGAGTTCACAGCAACGGATTTTCACTTGTAAGAAAAGTATTTGATATTACAAAAGAATCTCTTGATACATATTACGATGAATTGGGATGTACTCTCGGAGAGGCGCTTCTCGCTCCGACAAGAATTTATGTGAAAGCGCTTAAGAGTATTAAAGAAGCGGGAATAACGGTGAAAGCATGCAGCCATATTACAGGCGGCGGTTTCTATGAGAATGTTCCGCGTATGCTGATCGACGGTACTCGAGCGGTGATCGAAAAAGACAGTTATCCGATCCCGCCGATCTTCAAGATGCTTGCAAAAGAAGGCGATATCGAAGAGCAGATGATGTACAATACGTTTAACATGGGACTTGGAATGATCGTTGCCGTTGATCCGGCAGATGTGGAGAAAACTCTGGAAGCGATCAAAGCGGCAGGAGATGCGCCGTATGTAGTCGGCCGCATCGAAGCGGGAGAAAAAGGAGTAGACTTATGCTAAAGGTCGTTGTGCTCGTATCCGGAGGAGGTACGAATCTGCAGGCGATCATTGACGGCGTAAAAGGCGGCGTCATCAGGAATACAAAGATCGTCGGAGTTATCAGCAATAACAAGAATGCATATGCGCTTGAGCGGGCGAGAGAGAATCACATCCCGGCAAAATGTATCTCGCCGAAAGATTATGAATCCAGGGATGTGTTTAATGAAAAACTTTTGGAAGCCGTCAACGAGTACGAACCGGATCTGATCGTTTTGGCAGGATTTCTTGTTGTTATCCCTCCGGAAATGATCGCAGCTTACAGAAACCGGATGATTAATATTCACCCGTCGTTGATTCCGGCGTTTTGCGGGAAAGGATATTATGGATTAAAAGTGCATGAAGCAGCGCTTGCAAGAGGTGTTAAAGTAGTCGGCGCGACCGTTCATTTTGTAGATGAAGGAACCGATACAGGGCCGATCATCCTGCAGAAAGCAGTAGAAGTTGAGCAGGATGACACACCGGAGATGCTTCAAAGAAGAGTGATGGAGCAGGCAGAGTGGAAAATCCTTCCGGAAGCGATCCATTTGATCGCGAACGGAAAAGTGCATGTTGAAAACGGACATGCTTTTATAAAAAATTTATAGAATGTCGAAGCATTAAAAAATGACCGCCGGGACGAAAAAACCGGGCGGTCATTTCGGAACGTAAAACGGTTTGTACAGACAGGAGGAATCTATCATGAAAATATTGATCGTCGGAAGCGGCGGAAGAGAACATGCCATTGCGGCAAGTGTGGCAAAAAGTCCCAGAGCAGATAAGATATACTGCGCGCCCGGAAACGCGGGAATTGCAGAATACGCAGAGTGCGTGGACATCGGAGCAATGGAATTTGAAAAACTGGCAGAATTTGCCAAAGAAAAAGAGATCGATCTTTGCATCGTCGGAATGGATGATCCGCTTGTCGGAGGTCTTGTGGACGTATTGGAAGATGCGGGAATCCGTACGTTCGGTCCAAAGAAAAACGCCGCTATTTTGGAAGGATCAAAAGCGTTTTCAAAAGATCTTATGAAAAAATACGATATTCCTACGGCAGGATATGAGAATTTTACAGATCCAAAGGAAGCAATCGCCTATCTTGAGAATGCAAAGTTCCCTATCGTATTGAAGGCAGACGGACTTGCACTTGGTAAAGGAGTGCTGATCTGTCAGAATTTTGAAGAGGCAAAAGAAGGCGTAAAGACGATCATGCTTGACAAAAAATTCGGCACAGCCGGAAACGAGATGGTCATTGAAGAGTTCATGACAGGTCGCGAAGTATCTGTTCTTTCATTTGTAGACGGAAAGACGATCAAAACGATGACAAGCGCGCAGGATCACAAACGTGCCGGTGACGGTGATACAGGGCTGAATACAGGCGGAATGGGAACATTTTCACCAAGTCCGTTCTATACAAAAGAAGTAGAAGAATTTTGTGAAAAATATATTTACCAGAGAACGGTAGATGCTATGGCTGCAGAGGGCCGCCCGTTTAAAGGCGTTATTTTCTTCGGTCTGATGCTTACAGAAGAAGGACCGAAAGTGTTGGAGTACAACGCCCGCTTCGGAGATCCGGAGGCTCAGGTTGTGCTTCCGCGTATGAAAAATGATATTTTGGACGTTGTTGAAGCATGTGTGGACGGAACTCTGGATCAGATCGATCTTCAGTTTGAAGATAATGCGGCCGTGTGCGTTGTGCTTGCATCTGAAGGCTATCCGGTTCAGTACGAAAAAGGCTATCCTATCACAGGTCTTGAAGAATTCAGTAAACATGAAGGGTATTACTGTTTCCATGCAGGAACAAAATTTGAGGACGGAAACATCGTGACAAACGGAGGCCGTGTGCTTGGTGTAACTGCAAAAGGCGCTAATCTGAAAGAAGCAAGAAAAAATGCCTACGCAGCGACAGAATGGGTACAGTTTAAAAACAAATATAAGCGTAATGATATCGGAAAAGCGATAGATGAAGCTTTTTCTGACGGTCAGTAATGCAAAAATAAAAGAAAATCCATATTCAGAATGACTGCAATCCCCCTTACTATTTAGAAAATGATAGTAAGGGGGATAGTTTTTTGTATATGGTTTTCAAAATAGGAATCTTGCTTATGATATAGCTATACTATCTTTTGAATCCTCCACCCGGAATTAATCAGAAAAAAACAGTACAAAACAATGCAAAACAGAAAAACAT